>JGI12383J13903_1000661_pt1 | contig 22688 bp, 16 predicted proteins | sample Passage237B_FD_13903 | JGI IMG/M metagenome (IMG submission 13903)
CCATGTACTTCACCGATCCCGCCATCCGTGCCGGGTTCGCCCATCTGGGGTTCCCGGACTACTTCCGCGTCGAACTCGGTATCGCCAAAGGGCTGGGCGCCTTGGCGATCCTTCTCCCCCTGGTGCCACTGCGGGTCAAGGAATGGGCCTACGCCGGGCTGGGCATCGTCTTCATCTCGGCCTTCATCGCACACACCGCCGTGGATGGTCCGGCCACCGGAATGGCGCCACTGATCTCCCTGCTCCTGCTGGCCGTCTCCTATGTATGCCTGCACCGCCGTGCTGACACGCCGGTCCATGGCCGGGCGTGATCCTCACCGGTCGACCTACCTTCACCCCATGGCCCGGAAGATCGCAACCGTACCACCGCCACCCGCTCACGACGGGACCACCTGCAGCACCCTCCTATTGTCTTTCCGCGATGCCATGGAGATCATCAGTGGCAAGTGGAAGAGCGTGATCCTGCTCGGTCTGGGGTTCAATGGTGTGATGCGCTTCGGCGAACTACAGCGCATGCACGAGGGCATTCCCGCCAAGACCCTGAGCAAGGAGCTGAAGGACCTGGAGCAGAACGGATTGGTGAAGCGCACCGTGCTCGACACCATGCCGGTCACCGTGCAGTACGAGATCACGCCCTACGGCCGCACGCTGGAGCGTATCCTGCTCGACCTGCGAGCGTGGGGTACCGACCACCGCGAGTACATCCGCACCGGCAGCGTGCCCAGGAGGGTGGCGCGTCGCGTGGCCCGGTCGGGCAAGCTGGTGGTGGTGGAATAGTGGGCGAGGCCTTGGTTCAGGCCGCAAGGATGAAGTCCTTTCCCTCCGACAATCCGCGCGAGGTCAGGAACGCCGCGATCCGGTCGCCCGTGCCGCGCTGGCTGATGAACGAGACGATGAAGGCCTCACCCGCCGGTGGCAGTGCATCGTGGGGGATGAAGGTGCGGCCCGGCAGCGTTCGTGGCCGGACATCGGTGAAGGCATGGACCGTGATTCCGTGCGCGGCCAACCGTTCGGCGCGCTCCCGGCACAGCGTGCTGGTACCGGCGATGATCACCTGCCTGCCGTTCAGCTTGCGCCGCAGCCACCGCGCGAGCCATTTCACCTTGATGGCGAGGAAAGCCTCCGCAGCGTAGTTCGAATGGGTGCGGCTGAGCCGCTGGGCATGGTCGTTCCAGGTGAGCAGTTCGTCGGGCAGCTTGGCGAAACGCACGCCGACGTCCATCCAACGCAGCCAGAGCTCGTGGTCCTCGGGCACGGGACCGGTGTCGTACCCGCCATGCCGGGCCATCAATGCGCGGCGGAACATCACCGTGGGGTGTGCCAGCGGGGCATCGACGAAACGCTTGACGTAGTGCTCGTGCGGGGTGAGCAGGGTGTTCTGCCAGCCCACGAACCAGGCCATGCCCGAGCTTTTCTCCACGGTGGTGGCGAAGGTGGTGCGGGTGCCGAGCACGCCTACCTCCGGATGCGCATCGAGGTATCGCACCTGTCGCCCCAAACGTTCCGGATGGCTCACGTCGTCGGCATCCATGCGGGCGATGTACCGGCCCCGGGCCTGCGCCGATCCCGTGTTCAATGCGTGCGCGATGCCGACGCTGGGCTCGTGCAGCAGCGTGATGCGCGGGTCACGGTCGGCCCAGGAGCGTGCTTGGGATACCGCTTCGTTGGCGGCGGCATTGTCGATCAACAGCAGCTCCCACTCGGTGAAGTGCTGGCCCACGATGCTCGCCACGGCGGCATCCAGCTGCGGCGCCGGGCCGTGGAAGGGCAGGAGGACCGATACGGTGACCGACATCGGGGCAAAGGTGCGGCGCAGGACGGGCCTCAGCCCGAACGGTGCGCGCCATTACCTTGGCGAGCCATGTCATACGTTCCTTTTTCCCGTACCCGCGGCCGGGGCCTTGCTGTCCTCGGCCTGCTTTCGTCGTCGTTCATCGCCGCGGCCCAGCCTTCCAAGCCTTTCACCTACCACGACATGTTGATGCTCGACCGCATCAGCGGCCTCAGCGTGGACCGGGCCGGCACCAAGGCGCTCTTCCATGTGCGTTCCACCGACATGGAGAACAACAGAGGCGTGACCAGCGTGTACATCAAGGACCTCGTCCGCCCGCAGGAGGCCGAGACCCGTTTGGCGATCAGCGACAGCGGTGCCGCGGCGGCCCGCCTTTCGCCGGACGGTCGCTCGATCCACTTCCTGAGCGCACGGCGCGGCGGCGTGATGCAGTTGTACCGCTGCGACGCCACGGGCGGCAACGTGGAGCAGCTCACACGGCTGGGGCTCGACATCCAGGACTACCACATGATGCCCGACGGTTCGGGCGCCGTGGTGGCGCTGGCGGTGTTCCCACTGGCCAATGGCGATGAGATCCCGCACACCGCTGCGCGCCTCTCGACCAGGCCGAAGGACAGCGGACAACTCTACGACCGCCTCTTCGTGCGCCACTGGGACGGCTGGGTCGACGGTACGCGCAACCACCTGTTCCACGTACACTTCGCCACGGGCGCGATCACGCCCCTGACACCGGGCTTCGATGGCGATGTGCCCTCCAAACCCTTCGGTGGTGCCGAGGACTTCACCATCTCACCCGATGGTCGCACCGTGTACTTCAGCGCCCGCGAGGCCGGCAGCACCGAGCCGTGGAGCACCAACTTCGACATCTACAGCGTGCCCATCACCGGCGGACCGCTCACCAACCTCACGGCCGGGAACAAGGCCTGGGACGCCTCTCCGGTGCTATCGCCCGATGGTCGCACCCTCGCCTACAAGGCCATGAGCCGACCTGGGTTCGAGGCCGACCGCTTCGAACTGCGCCTGCGCGACCTGGCCACCGGCAAGGTGACGCCGCTGGCAACCAACTGGGACCGCAGCGTGGACGCCTTCCAGTGGAGCAACGATGGCAAGAGCCTGCTGGTGGTGGCGCAGGACGTGGGCAGCACGCGGCTGTTCCGGATCGATGCGCGCACCGGCCTGGTGCAGCCCCTCAGCGGTGCCGGGCACATGGACGCCGTTCACGAGACGCCGCGCGGGCTCGTGTTCCTGAAGAGCGGCCTCAACAGCCCCTCGCAGCTTTTCGCATCGAAGCCCAAGGCGAAGCTGATCGATGACGGTGCCACCGTGCTCACCGGCATCAACAAGGTGTTGGAGCAACGCGTATTCGGGACCTACGAACAGTTCAGCTTCCCCGGCTGGAACAACGAGACGGTGTACGGCTACGTGATCAAGCCCGCGCTGTACGAGGAGGGGAAGAAATACCCCGTGGCCTTCCTGATCCATGGTGGTCCGCAGGGCAGCTTCGGCGATGCATGGAGCTTCCGCTGGAACCCGCAGACCTATGCCGGTGCCGGCTTCGCCGTGGTGATGATCGACTTCCACGGAAGCACCGGCTACGGCCAGGCCTTCGCCGATGCGATCAGCCAGCACTGGGGCGATCGTCCCTTGGAGGACCTGCGGAAAGGCTGGGACCACGTGCTGCGCACCTACCCCTTCCTCGATGGTGATCGCGCGGCGGCGCTCGGTGCCTCGTACGGCGGCTTCATGGTGAACTGGATCGCCGGCAACTGGAAGGAGCCGTGGAAGGCCCTCGTATCGCATTGCGGCGTGTTCGACTCGCGCAGCATGGGCTACAGCACCGAGGAGCTCTGGTTCCCCGAGTGGGAGAACGGTGCCAGCGTGTTCAAGGATCCCGCGGTGTACGACACCTTCAACCCGATGCTGCATGCGCACAAATGGAGCGTGCCCATGCTCGTGATCCACAACGACAACGACCTGCGTGTGCCCATGGACCAAGGCATCGGGGCCTTCACCGCGCTGCAGTACAACAAGGTGCCTTCGCGCATGCTCCGGTTCCCCGACGAGAGCCATTGGGTGCTGAAACCGCGGAACAGCAAGCGCTGGCACGATGAGGTGTTCGGCTGGTTGCAACAATGGATCGGGCGGGAAGTGAAGTGACCCTGCATGATCGAACAGCGCGCTTAAGCCACTTATCTTGCTTTCGGCCCGCCACGGCCGATAATTCATTGGATCACCATGGCCAGGAAGAACACGCCCGCTCGCCGCAGGACGGCCCGTTCACGCAAACCCGCCAGCAAGGCCGCGACCTCACGATCGGCGGCGAAGAGGACGGTCCGTCGTGGAGGAGCCGTGATGAAGAAGAGGGTCGCTGCCCCTTCGAAAGCGTCGGGTCGTCGGGCCAAGCGCAGCGCGGCGAAGGTGGTACCGACCGTGCTCAACGGCATCTCCGACATACGCCGCTTCTTCTACCGCAACGAGGTGCCGATCTACTTCATCAGTGCCACCAACTTCAACCTGCTGGGCGCCGACGAGTGGATCAAGGGCTTCAAGTTCATCAGCTACATCGATTGCTTCGACGGCCTGCACCCCAACCTGATGAGCCCGCGCACCGAGGAACCGCACGAGGAGTTCCAGAGCATCGAGGACATCAACAACTACCTGCTCACCCACAGCGAGGTGCGCGACTACATCGAGAGCCGTAGGCCCGTGCTGCCCAACGGGAAGAAGGCCGCCAAGGCCGGCAAGGCGCTCTTCCTCATGTTCGACCAGAAGACCGAGGCGCTGGCCAGGAAGGCGGGGCTGGAGGTGATCTTCCCTCCGGCCAAGGTGCGGACCTACATGGACAATAAGATAAACACCAACCGCGTGGCCGAAAAGGCGAAGGTGCCCCCGGTGCCCTATGTGCTGGCGCCGGTGCGTGGGTATGCACAGCTGCTCGCAACGGCAAGGAAGGGCGGCCTGGGCGATGATCTGGTGGTGCAGACACCGTTCGGCGACAGCGGGCACACCACCTTCTTCATCAAGAGCGAGGCCGACTATGCCAGGCACGCCAGGGAGATCGAGGCAGAGAGGGAGTGCAAGATCATGAAGCGGATCAATTGCCGGGGTGCCGCCATGGAGGCGTGCGTCACGCGGCACGGCACGATCGTGGCGCCGCTGATGACCGAGCTCGTCGGCTTCAAGGAACTGACGCCGTACAAGGGCGGCTGGTGCGGCAACGAGATCTACGCCGACACCTTCACGCCGGCCATCCGCGCCAAGGCCCGCCGCTACGCCAAGCGCTTCGGTGATCAACTGTTGAAGGAAGGCTACAAGGGCTATTTCGAGCTCGACTTCCTGATCGATACCGACAACGACGAGATCTACCTCGGCGAGCTGAACCCGCGGATCACCGGGGCGAGCAGCATCACCAACCACGCGGTGTTCGCCCTGAGCGATGCGCCGCTGCACCTGTTCCATACGCTGGAATGGATGGAGGTGGACTACAAGCTGAACGTGAACGCGCTGAACAAGCGTTGGAGCGATCCGGCCAACATCGACAGTTGGGGACAGATGGTGATCAAGCACACGGTGGACGATGTGCGCCGCGTGACCGAGGCGCCCCGCAGCGGCATCTGGCGCATGCGTCCCGATGGCAGCATTTACTTCTGGCGCATGGACACGCACCGCCGTTACGTGGAGAACGAGAACGAGGCGTTCTTCCTGCGGATCTCGCGCGTGGGCGATTGGCTCTACGAAGGCGCCGACATGGGCATCCTGGTGATGCGCGGTCGCATGATGACCGATGATTTCCAGTTGACCGAACGCGCGAAGAAATGGCTCAGTGCGATCAGGGCCGAGTACAAGAGCGTGGTGCCCGGCGTCGGCGCGAACGGCCAGGACCATTTGCTGGAGATCGGTGGGTTCAAGATGATGTAGGACTGAATGGTGGCTGGGGAATTGGCGAATAGCGAATGCGAGATGGTGAATGGGACCGTCCCATCCGCTATTCACCATCTCCCATTCGCGTAAGAGATCGATGGCATGTACGTACACCTCAAGCTCGTGCATGAACCTTGGCCCGGCGAACGCTGGCAGCAGTTCTTCGACCGGGCGTGGCCGCTGTTCAGGCTCTGGTACGAGAGCGAGGGCCTGGAGCGGCGTCCCGACCTGGCCACGTGCCGCAGCCTGCTGGAGCTGCACATGCCCGAGCTGGTGCCGGTGTACAACAGTCTGTGCCGCCTGGCGCACAACGATGATGTGGCGGCGCGCTTCCTGAGCTTCTGGTGTCCGCCACCCTACATGGCCGCCTGCTCGCAGGTCGCCTGGACGAAGGGTTCGCCCACCTTGATCCGCAACTACGACTTCGACCCGCGCTACTTCGATGGTCGTATGCGCTACACCGCGTACATGAAGCCGGTGATCGGCATGCAGGACAGTGGCTGGGGCCTGCTCGATGGGATGAACATCGATGGCCTGGCGGTGTCGCTTGCCTTCGGCGGGCGCAAGGTGAGCGGCACGGGCTTCGGCATCCCGCTGGTGGTGCGGTACGTGCTGGAGACCTGCACCACCACCGAGGAGGCGTGCGCTGTGCTCGTGCGTGTCCCCGTGCACATGGGCTACAACGTCACGGTGCTGGACAAGAGCGGCAAGTACGCCACGGTGTACCTGAACCCCGATCGTCCGCCGCAGGTGATCCACCAGCCCGTGGCCACCAACCACCAGCACCAGGTGGAGTGGGACGAGTACGCGGCCTTCACCGATACCGTGGCGCGCAAGCACCTGCTGGAGGAGTGCGTGGCCGAGCCGAAACTGGACCGCGCCACGTTGATCCGTCGTTTCCTGCGTCCGCCGCTGTACAGCCAGCATTACCTGCGCGGCTTCGGTACCCTGTACACCGCGGCCTATGATGTGACGAAAGGCCGGGTGCAGATCATCTGGCCGGAGAAACAGGTGGAGGCGAGTTTCAAGCGCTTCGAGGAGCAGGAGGCGCAGGTGGTGCTGCTGCGGCCCGTGGGCCGGTACCTGGCGAAGTAGGCCGGTCTACCAACCGAAGAACACCATCAACAGCAGGATCCCCACGAGGTCCATCACGATCCCGGAGCTTACCATGTTGCGCACGGGGATGCGGCCCGTGGCGAAGACGATCGCCAGCATGGGCGATGCCACGGGCAGCGAGAATCCCAGCGTGGCGGCGAGCGTGGCGGGCCACAGGATGCTCTGCGGGTCCATGCCCCAGCGCCGTGCGATCACGGCGAGGATGGGCAGGGCCAGGCTGGCGGTGGCGGTGTTGCTGCCCAGTTCGCTCATCATGCTCACGATCAGGGCCACCGCGCCGATCAGCAGCATGGGTGGCAGGGAGTCGAGCCCCGCCATGGCACCGCCGATGATCGGTGCGAGCCCTGCCTTCTCCACACCGGCCGCGAGCGCGAAGCCGCCACCGATCAGCAGAAGGATGCCCCAGGGGATGCGTTGCTCGGCGAAGGTCCATTCCATCAGTTGGTCGCCGCGTCGCGTGGTGCCGCGCTGGCCCGAAGGGATGAGGAAGAGCAGGATCGCTCCTGTCATCGCCACGGCCGTATCGGTCAGGTATTGCAGGCCCAGCAGGCTGCGCCAGCCGGGGATCGCCGGTCCGTCGCCCAATCGCAGGTCGTCGCCGGTGACCCACAGCAGGGCCACCGCCAGGAATACCAGTGCCATGCGTCGTTCGGCGGTGCTCATCGTGCCCATCTCTGCCAGGCGGCGGCGTACGGTGGCCTGATCGCCGAGCGGCTCAGTGCCCACCTTGAACACGAGCCGGGTGATCACCACCCAGCCGATCAGCAGGAAGATCAGTGCCAGCGGCAGGCCCACGCTCATCCACTGCGCAAAACCGATCACAGGCCGGTCGGGGAACCATTGGCGCCACAGTTCAACGAAGACCAGGTTGGGCGGCGTGGCCACGGGCGTGACGAAGCCGCTGATCGAGGCGCCGTAGGCCACACCCAGCAGCAGGGGGATGGTGAGGCGTTGACGGACCTGCACCGGAGCCTCCTCGTCGTCGACCAGACTGAGTGCGATGGGCAGCATCACCAGAGTGGTGGCCGTGCTGTTGATCCACATGCCGATCACCAGGCAGGCGAGCATGATGCCCAGCACAAGTCGCGTCGGCGATCCGCCGATCCGTGCCACGATGTGCAGAGCGATGCGCCGGTGCAGACCGCTGCGTTCCACGCCGAGCGCCAGCACGAAGCCGCCGAGGAAAAGAAAGATGATCTCCTTGGCATAGTTGGCCGCCGTGCCCGACACGGTGTCGATCCCGAGCAGGGGAAAGAGCACGAAGGGAAGCAGAGCGGTGACCGCCAGTGGCATGGCCTCGGTGATCCACCACAGAGCCATCCACACCACCACGCCCGCCATCACCGCAGGGGCATCCCCGTGGTGCCGCAGCAGCAGGTACACCGCACCAGCGGCCAACGGACCGGAAAGACGAAGCAGCAGCGGACGCATGGACGGCTTGCGTGCCAAGGTAACCGGCGGCCGCGAACGGCGTGCTCAGTCCTTCTCCTTCTTCGGCTGCGGCCGTTCTATCCGAAGCTGTTCGGCGCGGATCACCGTGTCCAGTTGCTTCAGCCGTTCGTAGGCCGCGCGCTGACGGTTGTAGCGCCGCACATCGGCCAGGCTCAGCTCGCCCACGGCGCGCAGGTCCATCTTGTCGGCCAGGTCGATCACCTTCACGCGCACCGCCAAGGGGTCGCGGGCCACCCGGTCGATGTAGGCCTCGTAGTCCTCGTCGGGCAGTCGCGTGAGGTGCGTTAGGGCGGTGAGGATGTGCTCGGGGAAGCCTTTTTCGCGCAACTGGTCCAGCGTCACGTCCGAGCGTTCGAGCACATCGTGCAGGGCGGCGAGCAGGCGTTCTTCCGGATCGCGCGCGTTGGTGATCACACGCAGCACATGCAGGATGAAGGGTTGGCCGTAACGATCGGTCTGACCCTTGTGGGCCTTCGTGGCCAGGCGTATCGCGCGGTCCAGCAGGGTGGTCCAGCCGGGTGGGGCGGGTCGTTCCATCGGCGGTATCGCGGTGCGAAGAAACACATCCGCCAGCTCCCCTTCCTTGCCTGGCGATGGCTTTCCACGGATACCAGCGGGATGGTGCTCCTGGGCCTGGACCTCCTTCGGGCAACGCGGACTACCTTGAACGCGTCATCCTTCGTCCATGCTCCGCAAGTTTCTCCCGGGAACGCCCTTTCGCATGCTTGCCGTATTGTGCGGTGCCGTGGTCCTGCTGGCCACTTGTCGGCCCGACAAGGACGAGCCCGCCGCTCCCGCCCCACCTCCCGTGGATCCAGGCCCCCAGCCCGAGGTCACCTTCGATCCCGCGCTGGGCCCGCACGCCACGCTTTCGGCCTACGGCTTTTTCACCGGTCCGCTCAAGGACCTGCAACCCATCGCCCGGGTGCTTCCCTACGACCTGATCGATCCCTTGTTCACGGATTACGCCAAGAAGCAGCGCCACGTATGGCTTCCTCCGGACAGCAGGGCCACGTGGAACGGGGCCGACCGTGTGTTCGAGTTCCCCGATGGCGCCATCCTGATCAAGACCTTCTACTACGAGCATGTGCAGCCCAGCGATGAGCGCCGGATCATTGAGACGCGCCTCATGTACCGATGGGGCGGTGAGTGGCACTTCGCCAACTACGTGTGGAACCCCGAGCAGACCGAGGCCTACCTCGACCTGGACGGTTCGTACACATCGGTGGCGTGGGTGGACGATGAGGGCAATGCCCACGAGACGGACTACCGCATTCCGGCCGAGGCCGAGTGCGGATCCTGCCACAAATACCAAGGTGAACATGCCATCGTAGGGCCCAAGCCCCGCAATCTGGCCCGCGCATACACATACGCCGATGGCCCGGCGCAGCAGTTGCAGCGCTGGGTGGACCACGGGATCCTCGATGAGCTTCCCTCCGTGGATCCCATGCCCGATTGGCGCGATGCCACCGTACCCGTTCAGGAACGCGTGCGTGCCTATCTCGACATCAACTGTGCGCACTGCCATTCGGCCAGCGGGTATTGCAGTTATCGGCCCATGCGCTTCGCCTGGGAGGAGACCACCGACCCGGTGAACCTCGGCATATGTGTGGAACCGCATGACCCCATCGCCCCCGGCGTGAACCATATCGTGGCCCGTACCCGGCCCGACCGCTCCATGATGGTCTACCGCATGGCTTCCACCGAGGTGAGCGTACGTATGCCCCTGCTCGGACGGTCGCTCGTTCACGAAGAAGCTCTTTCCTTGATTGAAACCTGGATCTCCGGACTTGAACCACCCTGCCCATGAGAAAGCTCCATACCCTCCTGCTGTTCGGCTGTCTGGTCGCCACCTCGGCCCATGGGCAGAACTCATGCGCCACGGCGCAGACCATCACCACCGGCACCTATACCGTGGCCGTCGTGGACGGCGATGCGCCCACCCAGATCTGCACGGGTGGTCAAATCGCGCAACACGGTGAATGGTACCGCTTCTATTCCGATACGGTGCAGGCCCTCACGGTGAGCACCGACCTGCCCGCCAATACCGGCGGCGATACCCGCGTACAGATCTACACGGGCACCTGTGGTGCGCTCACCTGTGTGGGCGGTGACGACGACAGCGGCTCGGGCTACCTCTCCTACGCCTTGGTGAACGCCACGGCCAACACCTGGTACTACATCGTGTTCGATGACCGGTGGAGCGCTGCGGGCTTCCAGTTCGAGGTGAGCACCGCCACCGGCCCGGCCCCGGGCACCGGCCCGGTCTTCACCCAGCAGTCCCTGCCCGTCAACCCCTTGGCCGTGGTGGACATGAACGGGGATGGCCTGGACGATCTGGTGGCACCGGCGGGCACCAGCGTGACCTTGGGCTTCCAGCAACAAGCCGGAGGGTTCACCGTGAACACGCTTCCCACCCCGCCGGCCATGCACAGTCCCAGTTGGAGCATGTGCGTCGGCGATATCGATGGCAACGGCAAGAACGACCTGATGTACGGTGGTGGCAGCGGCGTCGCCTTCATGATGATGAACGATGAAGGCACCGCTTTCACCCAGCAGGGCTTCGCCCAGTACATCTTCAGCCAGCGCACCAACATGGTCGATATCAACAACGATGGCCGGCTCGACGCCTTCGTGTGCCACGACGTTGACGCGAACGTGCGCTTCATGAACCAGGGCAACGGGGTGCTCCAGTTGATCCAAGGCGGCACTGGTAGCACCTGTGGCAACTACGGTTCGCTGTGGACCGACGTGAACAACGATGGCCTGATGGACCTCTTCGTGGCCAAGTGCGGCTGCGACCCGGTGGACATCCTGATGATCAACGAAGGGAACCAGGTCTTCACCAGCATCGCCGCCGCCAACGGGTTCGCCGACAACCACCAGAGCTGGAGCTCGGCCTGGGGCGATTTCGACAATGATGGTGACATGGACGTACTGGTGGGCAGCAGTTCAAGCAACGTCCACAAGCTCATGCGCAACAACGGCGACGGCACCTTCACCAACGTGACCGCCGGCTCGGGCTTCCACAACTTCTCCGGCAGCTCGATCGAATGGACCACCCACGACTTCGACAACGACGGCAACCTGGACATCATGGGCGGCGGCAAATTGATGATGGGCAATGGCGACATGACCTTCAACCCCGCTACCGGGGCCTTCACCAACGGTCCGGTGGGCGACCTCAACAACGATGGCTTCCTGGATTACACCAACGGCGGCACGGGGATGATCAATGCGGGCAATGCCAACCACTGGCTCCGCGTGGTGCCCAGGGGCGTGATCAGCAACACCAACGGCATCGGTGCACGTATCGAGGTGGTCACCGCCTCGGGCACGCGCATCCGCGAGATCCGCAGCGGTGATGGCTTCCGTTACATGAGCAGCCTCTATGCCCATTTCGGCCTGGGCGCCGACACGCACATCGACGAGGTGGTGATCCGCTGGCCCTCGGGCATCGTACAGCACCTTTTCGACTTGGATGTGGACCAGACCATCTTCGTGACGGAGTCCAGCACCGTGGGCGTGGAGGATGTCGCTGCGGAAGCCCCCTTCACGCTGCACCCCAATCCCGTGCGCGACCACCTGCGTTGGTCCGGTCCTGACGCCCTGCTGAACCAACCCTTCGAGGTGATCGATGCGGCGGGTCGCATGGTGATGCTCGGTACGTTGTCCACAGGCAGCATCGATGTGAGCGGTCTGAAGGTCGGTACGTACACGCTGCAAGTGGTCGGGACCGACGACAAGGCGATGCAGCAACGTTTTGTGAAGCAGTGATCCTTCCGACGAAGGGCATGCGAGGGGCCGCCCATGGGCGGCCCCTCGCGCATTTCAGGGCTGGGCCAGGAAGCCGCGCACCAAGCGGAGCACCTCGGCCTGCTGCGCCTCGGTGCCCCGGCTGCCCATGTCGTTGTGCCCGATGCCCGCAGGGAACACGATGGTGATGCCGTAGCGCTCCCGCTCCTCGTCCGTGGGCAGCACGCCCGGGTCGGCGGGCTGGTCGCACGAACGCACCGAGTACACGCGCGGCGAGGCGGTGCGCGGCAGCGGAAAGCGGCGGTTGTCCAGCGAGATCACCTTGCTCAGGCGCTCGGGGTGCCGCGTGGCGAAGAGCAGGCTGATATCCCCACCGTGGCTGTGGCCCATGAGCACCGGCCGATCGAGGGAGATGCCCGGATAATGGCGCGGCAGTTCGCGCAGCACGTGCACCAAGTTGGCCACGCCCTGCTCCCAGAACGGCAGGCGTGCCACGCGCAGATCGCCGCGCATGGGCAGGGGTGGGTCGCCGGGCTGCTCGTGCTGCACGCTCACCACCACATGGCCGTCGGTGGCCAGCGGCTTGAGCAGCCAGCGGTAGAGCAGGTACGTGCCGGAGCGGTTCTCGTTGTGGCCGTGGCTGAACACGATCACCGGAAGGCCCTCGATCGGCGTGTCGGCGGGGCGGTACACGGCTACGGGTATGGGGCGCTGCCGGGAGGTGTCGAACAGCGTGAGGGTGTCGCGCACCACTTCGGGCCCTGTGGGCGACCGGCCCCACGCCAGCATGCCGACCGCGAGCAGGACGAGCGTTCCCATGCCACCAAGGTACTCCGGTCTTGCCGTCGGCTCGCTACCTTCACCCGCATACATCCCCGAACCCCATGGGCGCCACGGCTTCGTTCAAGCAACACTCCAGGTTGAAGGACTTTGTGAACTGGTTCGAGATCCCGGTGCTCGACCTGCAGCGTGCGGTGCGGTTCTACGGCACCATCTACAACATGCAGCTGGAGGTGGTGTACAGCGGCGATTTCGCCATGGCCTATTTCCCCGCCGACAAGGGCGTGGGCGGTGCGCTGGTGCAGGGCCCGGGCTGTCACCCGAGCGACATCGGCGTGCTCATCTACCTGAACGCGGGTGGTGACTTGGACAGCATCCTGGCCCGTGTGGAACTGGCCGGAGGCCGTATCATCATGCCGCGCACCCCGATAGGCGGGCAGGCCGGTCATTTCGCGCTGTTCCTCGACAGCGAGGGCAACAGGCTGGCGTTGCACGAACCTCCCGTGGTGGCGCCCGCCACGAAGGCCGTCAGGTCGGCGACTGGGAAGGCGGTCAAGCGCGTCACGACCAAGAAGTCGGCCTCCGGACGACCGAAACGCGGTACGCGCTGATGCCGTCCGCGGCCTGCCTACCCTGAGACCAGGATGTTCCCCTTCCACGACGAGAACGCCACGCAGCGCACCGCCGTGATCACGATCACGCTGATCGTGCTGAACGTGTTGGCGTGGCTGCTGGTGCAGGGGGCCGGTGCGGCCGAGGCCCTGGCCTGGTCGGTGTGCGAGTTGGGCTTGATCCCCGGCGAGCTTACCGGCATGGCCGAGCCTGGCAGCGGCTTCTGGATCGCCGAGGGCCTGGCTTGCGTGGTGGACCCCGGCCGCCAGGTGGAGCACGTGATCACCTCCATGTTCCTGCACGGAGGCTGGATGCACCTGCTGGGCAACATGTGGTTCCTCTGGCTTTACGGCAACAACGTGGAGGATAGCATGCCGCGCTGGCGCTTCGTGCTCTTCTACCTCTTGTGCGGCCTGGCTGCGGCCGCCGCACAGGTGTTGTGGGAGCCAAGCTCGGTGATCCCCATGGTGGGTGCCTCCGGCGCGATCAGCGGCGTGATGGGCGCCTACCTCGTGCTCTACCCAAGGGTGCGCGTCTTCGTGTTCGTGCCGCTGGGCATCATCCCCTTCACCTTCGCCGTGCCGGCCTACGTCACCCTGTTGTTCTGGTTCGGCTCGCAGGTGGTGGCGGGGCTCACCGGCCTTTCAGCCGGTGTGGCCATCTGGGCCCACGTGGGCGGCTTCGTGGCCGGTGCGCTCCTGGTGAAGCTGTTCAGCACGCCGCGGCGCGTGCAGGCCCACGTGCGGTCCGATTGGCGCCCGAAGGCCGAGGTGCGTTGGTGGTGAGCCGCCGTTATCCTTGTGGCATGATCCGACCGGTCCCCTGCTGCGCGGGCCTGCTCCTGCTCACGGCCTCCGCGTTCGCGCAACCCATCGTGGCTTACGATCCACTGTCCTACGTGGACCCCATGATCGGCACGCAACGCATGGGCCATGTGTACCCTGGGGCCACCGCGCCCTTCGGCATGGTGCAGCTCAGTCCCGATACCGACACCATCCCCTACGCGGTGGGCGGCAAATACAACCCGGCGGTGTACGCCACGTGCAGCGGATACCAATACGATGACCCCACCATCGTGGGCTTCAGTCACACGCACTTCAGCGGCACGGGCCACAGCGATCTGGGCGACATCCTGCTGATGCCCACGCGTGGGCCGCTCCAGTTGGACCCCGGCACGGCCGATGCGCCGCACACCGGCTTCCGTTCCGCCTTCAGCCATGCGAACGAGAAGGCCGAACCTGGCTACTACACCGTGCTGCTCGATGATCACAACATTACCGCCGAGATCACCGCCACCTCGCGCGTGGGCATGCACCGGTACACCTTCCCGCGCCGCGACAGCGTGCAATTGATCCTCGACCTGGTGCACGGCATCTACAACCACAGCGACAAGAACGTGTGGACCTTCGTGCGGGTGGAGAACGACACGCTGGTCACCGGCTTCCGGCAGACCGCCGGCTGGGGCCGTACGCGCATCGTGTACTTCGCCATGGCCTTCGACAGCCCGATCCTGCGCTATGGCCAGCAACCCGTTCAACGCCCCGTGGAGTACCGCGGCTTCTGGCGGAAGTTCGATCAGGACCACGACTTCCCCGAGATGGCCGGACGCGAGCTGCGCGCTTGGTTCGGCGTGGACCCCGGTCCCGACAGGCAGTTGAACGTGAAGGTGGCCCTGAGCAGCGTGAGCACGGAAGGAGCCTTGCGCAACATGATGGCCGAAGTGCCGCATTGGGATTTCGACCGGGTGGTGCAGGAGACGCAGGATGCGTGGCGGAAGGCGCTCTCCCGTATCGCCATCGCGAGCAGGCGCCACGACGTGCTCGTGAACTTCCACACCGCGATGTACCACGCCTTCCTGGCGCCCACGGTGTACCAGGATGTGGATGGTCGCTACATGGGCCTGGACCGCATCGTGCACACCGCCGAGGGCTTCGTGAACCACGGCACCTTCTCGCTGTGGGACACCTACCGCGCGCTGCATCCGCTGTTCAACCTGATCCAGCGTGAACGCTCGGCCGACCTCATCCACTCCATGCTGGCGCATCACGACCAGAGCGTGCACCGCATGCTGCCGATCTGGAGCCATCACGCCAACGAGAACTGGTGCATGATCGGTTACCACGCGGTGAGTGTGATCGCCGATGCCCACGTGAAAGGGATCCCCATGGATGCCGACCGCGCGCTCGACGCCTGCATCAACATCGCCACCGTGCCCTATTTCGATGGGCTGGGTGCCTACATGGAAAAGGGCTACGTGCCCGAGGATGTGAGCAGCGCCAGCGTGAGCAAGACCCTGGAGTACGCCTACGACGACCGCTGCATCGCGAACATGGCCGCGCGGCTCGGTCGCACGGAGGAGGCGGAGGAGTTCACTCGCCGCAGCCTCAATTTCTACAATGTGTTCGATCCGAAAAGCGGCTTCATGCGACCGAGGTTGAGCGACGGCACCTTCCTGGCCGACTTCGATCCGCTGGACACGCACCAGAACGGCTTCATCGAAGGGAACGCATGGAACTACGGGCTGTACGTGCCGCACGAGCCCGAGGAACTGGTACGGCTCCATGGCGGTCCGCAGCGCTTCCGCGAACACCTCGATTCGCTCTTCACCATGCACTTGGACGATGCGCACTTCGCGAACACCGAGGACATCACGCGCGACGGCATCATGGGCAACTACGTGCACGGCAATGAGCCCGGTCACCACGTGGCCTACCTGTACAACTACACCGATCGCCCGTGGATGACCGGTGTGCGGGTGCGCGAGGTGCTGGACCGCATGTACCGCCCCACGCCCGATGGCCTCAGCGGCAACGACGATTGCGGTCAGATGAGCGCGTGGTACATCTTCAGCGCCTTGGGCTTCTATCCCATGGAACCCGGCACCGACCGCTACGAGCTGGGTGCGCCCGTGGTGGACCATGCCTCGATCCTCCTGCCCGATGGCCGCGCCTTCACCGTGACGACGAAGGGCCAGGGACCGCGCAACGTCCACGTGCGGCGCGTGAAGCTCAACGGCCAGGTGCTCGACCGCACCTACATCTCGCACGGCGAGATCATGGGCGGCGGCACGCTGGAATTCGAGCTTGGGCCGGAACGGAGGTAAGGGCGAAGGCCAGCCCATGTCCAGGATCGGTCGACCCGTCGAGGCCACCCCGTTGGGCCTATGCCTTCCCCTTGCCATGTAGCTTCGCACCATGTACCGCAACGCGAACCTGATCAATGGCAGCTGGGAGGAACGGGGCGACGGCACCTTCAACACCGTGGTGGACAAATACCACGGCACCGAACTCGCTCGCCTGCCCCACGCCACGAGCGAGCAGATGGAACAGGCCATCGCGGCCGCGCATGCTGGTCGTGACGCCTTGCGCCGCATGAGCGCCGGCGACCGCAGCACCAAGCTGGAAGCGCTGGCCGATCTGCTGGAGAAGCACCAGGAGGAGCTCGCCCGGTCGATCATGCGCGAAGCGGGCAAGCCCATCGGTTATGCGCGCACCGAGATCGCCCGCAGCATCACCACCGTGCGCACCGCGGCGGCCGAGGCGCTGCGTTTCGGCGGCGAAGTGGTGCCGCTGGACTTCGGCGCCGGGGTGGGTCGGACCGTGATCACGCGTCGCGTGCCGATCGGCGTGGTGGCTGCGATCACGCCTTTCAACTTCCCCCTGAACCTGGTGCTGCACAAGGTGGCGCCCGCCATGGCCGTGGGTTGTCCCGTGGTGTTGAAGCCCGCCCCGCAGGCCCCCTTGAGCGCCCTGGTGCTGGGCCGCTTCCTGCAGGAGATAGGCTGGCCCGCCGAGGCCTTTCATGTGCTGCTGTGCGGCATCCCCGTGGCCGAGCAACTGGTGAAGGACGATCGCGTGGCCATGCTCAGCTTCACCGGCAGCGACAAGGTGGGTTGGCACCTCAAGACCATTTGCGGCAAGAAGAAGGTGGCCTTGGAGCTGGGAGGCAATGCGGCGGTGATCATCGACGAGGGCGTGGACCTGGCCGCCGCAGCCAAGACCGTGGCCATGGGCGCGAACCTCTACGCCGGGCAGACCTGCATCAGCACCCAGCGCATCTACGCCGTGAAGCCCGTGTTCGTCGCGTTCCGCGACCTGCTGGTGAAGGAGTTCGCCACACTGAAGGCCGGTGATCCCGCCGACCCGGACACCGCCGTGGGCCCGCTGATCGACAAGGGTCACTTCGAGCGCATAGGCAAATGGGTGCAGGAGGCCGTGGCCGGTGGGGCGCAGGTGTTGGCCGGTGGTGCACCAGTGGATGCGGACCGCAACCTCTACGCCGCCACATTGCTCACCGGCACCCGCCGCGATATGCAGGTGAACTGTGCCGAGGTCTTCGGTCCGGTGACGGTGATCGAGGAAGTGCCCGACTTCGATGCCGCGATCGCCCGCGTGAACGACAGCGCCTACGGCCTACAGGCGGGCGTTTTCACCCCGCGCATCGACCGCATGAAGCAGGCCCACGCTGAGCTGGAAGTGGGCGGCGTGATCATGAACAACGTACCCGGCTTCCGCATCGACCCCATGCCCTACGGCGGTGTGAAGGACAGTGGCCTGGGACGCGAAGGCGTGAAGTACGCGATGGAAGAGATGAGCGAGCCGCGGTTGTTGGTGTATTGATCCGGGTGGTCGAGGTCTTCGGCGCCCGATCTTCGCACCATGGCCGAGTTGGATGTCCGCGACAAGGTGCGCCTGCTGCCCCATAGCCCGGGCGTGTACCAGTTCCTGGACGCGGAGGGGAGGATCCTGTACGTGGGCAAGGCGCGCGACCTGCACCACCGGGTGAGCAGCTACTTCACCAAGCAGCACGCCGATGGCAAGACCAATGCCCTGGTGCGCCGCATCGTGGACCTGCGCACCATCGTGGTGGGGAGCGATTTCGAGGCCCTGCTGCTCGAGAACTCCCTGATCAAGGAGCACCAGCCGCGCTACAACATCCGCCTGCGCGACGACAAGAGCTTCCCGTGGATCCGCATCCCCGATGAACACTTCCCGCGGGTGCATGCCATGCGCAATCCCGTGGACGATGGCGCCGAGTACTTCGGCCCCTTCGCCAATGTGCGCACCATGCGGACCCTGCTGCGCCTGGCCCACCAGCTGTACAAACTGCGCACCTGCAACTACGACCTCACCCCGGCCAACATCGCCAGGGGGAAGTACAAACGCTGTCTGGAATACCATATCGGCAACTGCAAGGCGCCGTGCGAGGGCCTGCAGACCGAGGCAGACTACGATGCCGGGGTGGCGGCCGTGCGCCAGATCGTGAAGGGCCGCGTGCGTGCCGTGACGGCCCTGCTGAAGGAGCGCATGCTGGAGCATGCCGAACGGCTGGAGTTCGAGCTGGCCGAGGAGAACCGCCGCAAGATCGAGCAGCTGGAGCAGTACCAGGCGCGCAGCACGGTGGTGAGCCCCGAGGTGGGTGATGTGGACGTGTTCGGCACCGCCAGCGACAGCGAAAGCACCTTCGTGCACTACATGCGTGTGATCGACGGTGCGATCGTGCAGGGCATCACCATCGAACTGAAACGGCCGATCGAAGAAACACCGGAGGACGTGCTGCAGCTGGCGATCGCCGAATTGCGGCAGCGTTACCGCAGCAACGCGCCCGAGGCGATCGTGCCCTTCGATCCAGGCATCACGATGCCCGACGTGGAGTTCACCGTGCCACAGCGGGGCGACAAGAGGAAGCTGCTGGAGCTGTGCGAGAAGAACGCCACCTACTTCATGCTGGACCGGCGCCGACAGGAGGCCCTCACCGACCCTGCCGCGGCCACCGACAAGCTGATGGAGGAGATGAAGCGCGACCTGCGGCTGAGCGAGCAGCCGCGCCACATCGAGTGCTTCGACAACAGCAACACGCAGGGCACCGACCCGGTGAGCGCCTGCGTGGTGTTCAAGGACGGCAAGCCCAGCCGCAAGGATTACCGGCACTTCAACATCCGCACGGTGGAGGGGCCCGATGACTTCGCCACCATGGAAGAGGCCCTGGAGCGCCGCTACAGCCGTTTGCTCACCGAGGGCGAGCCGCTGCCGCAACTGGTGGTGATCGATGGCGGAAAGGGCCAGTTGACCGCCGCCATGAACGTGTTCGATCGTCTGGGCCTGCGCGGCCGCGTGGCACTGATCGGCATCGCGAAGCAGCTGGAGGAGATCTACTTCCCCGGCGATCCCGCACCGCTGCACATTGACAAGCGCAGCCGCACGCTGAAGGTGATCCAGCACATGCGCAACGAAGCGCACCGCTTCGGCATCACCCACCACCGCAACCGTCGCGGCAAACGCGTGGTGCGTACCGCGTTGCAGGACATCCCGGGTATCGGTCCGGCCACGGCGCAGAAGCTGTTGAAGCGCTTCGGCAGCATCAAGGGCATCACCGAGGCCCCCTATTTCGAGGTGGTGCAGGAAGTGGGCGAGAAGAAGGCCTCCCTGCTGAAGGAGCGCTTGGGCGGGCCGGCCACGACCCCGTAAGCGACCTTTGCCGCAGTACCTATCGGTCCCGTCGCGCGGGAGCATCCGCGTGGCGGTGCATCCGGCGTCTTGCCAATGCCAACGCGACGGCGTTGCATGAGCGTGGCGCATGGTCCGCCTCGAAGCCCGACCTTGTACCCATGCAGTCTGCTCTCCACAATACCGATCCGGTGTACGACCCCTCGGTGCAACACTCCGCACTGGACCGGTTCTTCCTTCGCTACATCCGCGATCCGCGCGACCTGCCCTTCGTGTACTTGGGCCTGCGCGTCACCTTCACGTTGATCCCCATGGGCGTGCTGCTGTACATGCCCTTCGTCACCGGATGGCTGTGGTGGACCATCGCGCTGGTCTACCTCTTCATCAACAACATCACCTACAAGGGTCCCTTCGGGCTGATGCTCCACTGCACCACGCATCGCGCCTTCTTCAAGCAGAAATACGCCCTGCTGAACCACTACCTGCCGTGGGTGCTGGCCCCCTTCTTCGGACAAAGCCCCGAGACCTACCGCGCGCACCATGTGGGCATGCACCACGTGGAGAACAACCTGGAGCCCGACGAAAGCAGTACCATGCCCTACCAGCGCGATTCAGGCCGCGATTTCCTCCGCTACTTCCTGCGCTTCCTCTTCACCGGCATCTGGACCCTCAGGGCCTACCTCTTCGGCCGCCGCCGCAACAAGCTGGCCTGGCAGGCCGTCCGTGGCGAGATCCTCTTCTTCGTGTTCTGCGGGGCCATGTGCTTCGTGAACGCGCCCGCCACCATCGTGGTGTTCATCCTGCCCTTCCTGGCCTTCCGCCTGGTGGCCATGGCCGGCAACTGGACGCAGCACACCTTCATCTGCCCTGAAGATCCCGGCAACCACTTCAAGAACAGCATCACGTGCATCAACGTGAAGTTCAACCACAAGTGCTGGAACGATGGCTACCACATCAGCCACCACATCGACCCCACCATGCACTGGACCGAGCACCCTGTGTACTTCCAGCAGCACTTCGCGGAGTTCGGGCGGGAAAAGGCCGTGATCTTCTCGGGCCTCAACTACCTCGATGTGTTCATCCTGCTGCTGCGCGACCGTTACGATGTGCTGGCGCAGCATTTCGTGGATGCCGGGGGGCACTTCGCCAACGATGAGGAGGTGATCGCCTTCCTGCGCAGCCGAACGGTGCCGATCCCATTCAACCTACCCACCATGGCACAGGCCGCGTAGAGGCTCCTGCCTGGGCCCATGTGGCCGGCTCACGGGTGCGTATCACCGCACAACCGCGAACCTTCCAGCACAGAAAGAACCACCATTGCCCTGCATGGTGTACGTGTATGTCCCGGTGGCGAAAAGATCCGGCACGCTCGCCTGCCCTTGGAACCCGGCCTGCCAGATCACCCGGCCCGCCAGATCGGTGATCACCACCCTGGTGATCTCTTCCGGAAAGCCTCCTATACGGCTGGATGCCCATTGCGCCTCCAAGCCGATACCTGGCGGACACTCCCACGCTCTTCCCGCCGGAGGGGCCGCATCGGCGGCCGGAAGTGATTTGTACGGACTCGGGGCACAGGCCTCCGACAAAGTCTCCACATCGTCCCAGTGGACCGTTCCTGCGACAACATCCCTCTCAAGCCGAGTAAGGCAGGCCAGCCTAGAGACCCACTCCGCCTCGGCCATGGCCACCCATGAAAGCACGTCGTCGAAGATCTGCGCGGCTGCATCCAGCTTGCCCGCCGCACGATGCGCCTGGGCCTTGTCAATGGACGCGAACAACCGCATCTCGTGCAGGCTATCGGGGTCGGCTTTTTGGATCCTCCTGTCCTGGACCGACACCACCTTCGCCAGATAGATGTCCGTCTCGGCATCCTCCCCGCTGGGCGAGAGTTGTCCTTTCCCCAGCGCATCACTGAGACTTTCCCTCAGGCCCGTGTATCCGAGCGCGGCCAGGTACGCCTCATCCTCCGAGGGGTCCTCCAGGTCGCTCAATAGGATCTGCGCGTAGATCGCCAGCGCCTGTTTCTCATTCCCGGCCAGGGTATCGTTCCCGGCCAGGTGCTTCGCTTCCAAACTCGCCACATGCAGGCCCACTTCACCCAGTTCTATCACATCCACCTCGCGGCACGATGGGCAGATCACCATGGCATCCATTTCCGGCTCATAGCAGGGCGGTTCCGGACAAGGCGGTATTGCCTGCCCACAGGCCGTCTCGGCAGCACCAAATGGATCGCCAAACACTACCGCGACCGGCATAGGACAATTGGTAGTGATGGCGTATTCGCTGGTGGAGAGCGGGGAATACGGTGTGCCCTCCCAATTGTTGCGGTAAGCGCGTTGCCCTAGGTAAGATTGGCAGAGAAAGGTCCCGTTCAGCGTCTTTCCCACCCCCGTTACCGATGGCCTCAAGCTGTTGTATCCCAAGTTCAGGTACACATTACTGGCCTGCAGGCAGCTTATCGTGGTGGGGTTGTTCACCGCCGTCACCGGATCGTGCGGGTTTGCTGCGCTGCCATCCATGCGTAAGGTGGCCGCGTATTTCACATGCATACCACGCAGTGTATTGTCGCTGATCGTGCCGCACCGCACCGATGCATCCACTCCCTCGATCACCAGACCGTTCGTGTTGCTGCCGAAGTCGGGATCGATGACCAGTACCCTCGCTGTACCTTGAAGGAAGATGCCCGTAGTGCTGTTGCGCGCGGTGCATTCCACCAGCTCGGAGGTGAGCGACACCTGTTCGGCCAGCAAGCCGGTCTTGCATTGGCTGAAGGTACTGCCCGACACCTGGACACCTTTTGCCATGCTGTAGAA
>JGI12383J13903_1000665_pt1 | contig 22586 bp, 28 predicted proteins | sample Passage237B_FD_13903 | JGI IMG/M metagenome (IMG submission 13903)
CGTTCGCCGAGTTGCTCGATCTCGACGATTACGTCAGCTACGGCGGCAAGGGCTGACGAACAGTCCCGTCGATTCACAAGCGGAGCCCAAGGCGGCTCCGCTTTTTTATAGCTCGGTATATTTTGCCGAGCGGCCGCGCGCCTTCGCCACGGGATATTTTTTCGCGTTGGCCTTCATCTTCCGCTCAATCGCAGCGGTCACATCGATCTCAGACATGTTGGCGAATTCGAGCGCGTAAATGATCACGTCAGCGAGTTCGTCCTCGATATCGCGGCGCTTCTTTTTATCGCGCACTACGCGATGCGAATCATCCGAAGTCGCCCACAAAAAGTGCTCCATCAATTCGCCGGCCTCGGCCGCCAGCGCCATGCTCAGGTTCTTTGGCGCGTGAAACTGCTCCCACTCGCGTTCGCGGGCAAAGGCCAGCACGCGTGTTTTCAATTCAGCGAGAGTCGTATCGGCGTCTTTCAGGCCACGTTTCATGCTCTGCACGCTGGCAGACCGCCGCGCGGGCGACAATCACTTCCTGTTTCTCAGCCGCCACCACCCGGCCAGCATGCTGCCGATGACGGATTGAAAAACGCTGGCGATCGCGCATGGCACGGCCGTCAGCGGATCCGCAAAATGGCCGCGCGCCAGCACCACGCCGAGACCGGAGTTCTGCATTCCGACTTCGATCGAAACCGTGCGAGCAATGGTCTGATCGTATTTAAACAAACGCGCCGCAGCGTAACCCAACGCGAAACCACCCGTGTGCAGTAAGCCCACACCCAGCAACAGTGACGTCGCGCTCGCACGCACCGCATCAGAGCTTTGACCGATGACGCTCGCGCAAATCAGCGTGATCGTGATCACCGACAGCAATGGTGCAGCCGGCAGCGTCCAACTGACGAGACGCGGCGCCACGCGATTGAGCGCCACACCCAAGACCACCGGCGCCACGACGACTTTGAACGTGCTCCAAAACAGTCCCCACCCGTCCACGTGCACAATCGCGCCGGCCAATAATTGCGTCAGCAACGGCGTCATGAAGACCGCGCCGAAGGTCGAACACATCGTCATCAGGACCGACAACGCGACATTGGCCCGCGCCAGATAAGTGACGACATTCGAGGCCGTGCCGCCGGGACAGCATCCCACCAGAATCAGTCCAACCGCCAGCGGCGGATCAAGATTCAACAAGCGTCCAATGCCCCACCCCAGCAGCGGCATGATGATAAATTGCGCACCAAACCCCAACGCCACGGTTCGCGGCATCACCAGCACGCGTTTGAAATCGTCCACCGTCAGTGTGATGCCCATGCCGAGCATGATCACCGCGAGGCCCCAAACGATCCACGAGCCGCTGAACCAAGTGAACGCCTCCGGTTGAAACAGAGCGCACACGCCGCCGAGCAGCACCCAGAGAGGAAACGCGTTGGTGAGGTGACCGAGGACTCTCGTCATGGGTAAAAAGAAAGCACGGCCACGTTGTAGCGGCGTTCTCCACGGCACGAGAGGAAATCCAGCTTATGACGGATGCAGCAAATCTGCTGGTTCAATTTGTTCTTGGCCTCTGGCACAAGACGTGCATGGTGTGCCGCGTTCCAATGACCGACAATCGTCAATCCTACCGCAGCCAGGCCGGCGCTTCGTTTACGAAGGCCGTCGCCATGCATTGCCGCGGTCAGGTGTGTCCGGTCTCCATTATTTGGAATAAACAACACCAGACCGGCACGGGCTATCAGGCCTAAACCACCGTTATAACGGTTTAACGTTTAGAAACTCCCTGAAGCCCGGCGGTCAAAAGCCCCGAGGGCCAACCTACGTATTTTCATTTTCCCATGCACACCATAATCCACCCCAACACTGCCAAGAGTCGCAGCCGGTCACCGCGAAACCCACGTCCGTCGGAGTTTCGCCAGCCGAACTACGACTGCCGGGAGCAGCCCGACGCGTTGAAGCTCACGCTTTACACGCCGGGGGTGAATCCGGCCAGCATCGAGATCGAGGCCACTGGCCCCGACCTGATGATCACCGCGCGAAAACCCCACGTCGTGCGCGTCAACTGGCAGTCCCTGCATCTGGAACACGCCCAGCGTGATTACCGGCTGCGCCTGCGGTTGGGCAATGGTCTCGATTACGCCGCACTCCACGCGGAATTTCACGATGGCGTGCTCACGATCACTCTGCCCAAGCGCCGTCCAGCCCCCGTTGCGGCGCGCATGCTTCATGTCGCTTAAAAAAGCGGCGTTTTGTTACGTTTAAGTGACAAGCCGCGGGAACATTTGCCCGCGGCTCCCCTCTTAGTTCTGTGCTCTGACCAAGCACTCCCAAACACCAAACAAATCATGGCAGCATTAAGAAAACCCAAACACCCCGCCAACGCCCCGCCACCTCCGGTTCACGTCAAAACGATTCCGACGCAGGATCTCATTTGGGGGAAACCTGTTTTCAAGGCGCCGCAACTCCCGAACCCGCGCGCCATTTTCGATCCGCTTCCTTTCACGGCTGCGCGCGTGACCCATCGTCACGCTTCCGCGGTCAACCAAGCGTAAGCGGTTTATCGTTCCGGCACGAGCCAGAGAAGGTTGGCGCGCGCGCCGCGCTCTTGCGCCAGCAAGTCCGCCAACGCCGCCAACCCTGGCTTGATCGTCGCTTCGAATTGCCACGGCGGATTGATGATCACCAATCCGCAACCGCGCATCTTCAGCGCGGAATCTTCGCCGGCCACTTCGAGTTCGGCGACCATGGTCGGCGGCAAATTAAGCTCCATTAGCGCCGCGGAAAACGCATCCACGCGCGCCCTCTTCGTCAGCGGATACCAAATGGCGATCACTGCATCCGGCGAACGCCGCAGTCCCTCGTCCACTGCCCGTGTGATGTCGGCAAACTCCCGTTCGCTTTCAAACGGCGGATCGATCAACACCAAGGCGCGTCTCTCCGGCGGAGGCAGCATTGCCCGCATCGCCGTATAACCGTCCATCTCGTGCGCCACGCAGCGCGGCGTGCGCGCCATCACGGTTTTTAAAATCGAACACTCTTCCGGATGCCGCTCGCACAGCGCCATGCGATCCTGCTCGCGCAATTTCGCGCCGACCAAAGCCGGTGATCCGGGATAAAACCGCGGCTCGGTTTCCGTATTTCCGAGCCGCAGGTCGTATTCGCGCACAGTCGCGACGTAATCTTTCAATGGCGCCGGCAAATCATCCTTGTGCCAGAGTCGGCCAATGCCTTCGGGCCATTCGGGTTTGCGCGTGAGCGTGTCGCCTTGCGCGGCGACGCTGAGATCATAACCACCCCGCCCCGAATGGGTATCGAGGTAGAGAAAGCCCTTGGGCTTGCGCTGCATCGCCGCCACGAGCTGCAACACGAGCGCGTGCTTCAAAACATCGGCGAAATTACCCGCGTGGAAATGATGGCGATAATTCATCGCCTCGGCCTCAAACCGGCACTTTCACCACGACCTTGCGCACCAACGCGCCTTCGGCCCCCACGCGCAAATTCGGCATGTGCCCGTCTTCCGGACGATAAACCGCCGCATCACCGGCGTGAAAACGCAGGACGCTGGCACCGGAGAAATCCCCATACATGATCAAATCGCGCTCTTCGACGTAAGGTTCTTCGACCGTGAGGCGGTTGATGTCGGCCACTTCCATCAACTCATCTCCAGCGACAATCACCTGGATATCGATATAACGCCGATGCGATTCGTAGCGACCATAACGCGGCTTGCTGATGTAAACCTGCTCCATCGCAAATACGCCGCCGGCCAAGTCGATACGTTCGACCTCACCAGCCGCCAGATTGTGCAAGCGCTTGTTCGCCTCCGTGCCGGGCTTCATCAAATCATACAGATAAGCAAACGCCGTATCAAAGCCCGCCCAACCCTTGGTCTGGGAGCGCACAACATCGAGAGTTCCAAATATGGCCATGCAGCGCACATGCAGTCGCGCGCATCGCACCGAGGCAAGACCCGAAAGGCACACTTGCCAGCAACGCGTCTCCGTCTTGGGATGTGCTCATGAAGCAAATCTTTCGCATTACCCTTTGCGCGCTGCTCCTCGCAGTTTCGAACCTCACCGCCCAAACCTTCGAAGGCACGGTCCACATGAAAATGACGGCCGGTAAAGAAGGACCCCACCAACTCAGTTACAGCATCAAGGGCTCCAAGCTCCGCACTGAGATCCAAGCGGGTAACAACATGTCCGCCACCGCCATCATGGATTTGACCAAGGATGAAGTCATCATGCTCATGCCCGGTCAGCCCATGTATATGACCATGTCGCTCAAAGGCACCATGGCCAAAGCCACCGGCAACGACATCAGCGACACCACGCTCGAAAACACCGGCATCACTGAAACCATTCTCGGTTACACCTGCACCAAATATATCGCTCGCAACAAAGAAGGCGACGTGGAGATTTGGGCCACCACTGATCTCGGCACCTTCATGGGCCTCGGCAACAGCATGGGCGGCATGATGGGCGCGGCCAAAAAGAAGGCTTCTTGGGAAGAGGCGCTGACTGGCAAAAATTTCTTCCCGCTTCGCGTCAAAAACGCGCCAGGCAATCGCAACCAATTCACCCTCGAAGTCACCAACATCGAAAAGAAGAGCCTGCCTGATTCGCTCTTCGCCCCGCCGGCCGGCTACCAAAAATTCGACATGGGCGGCATGATGCAGGGCATGATGGGCGGCGGTCAGCTCAACCGCTAAGCCTCCTCACTCGACCGCGACGGGTTTCTCAAAAATCCCGTCGCGCACCGGCACATTCGCCTGCACGCGACGCATCACCGTTTCGTGCAGCGGCTTTCCTTCGGCCGTGGCAATCATGCGATGCGGCATGATGATTCCGGCCACGGGACGAAAATCTTCGTAGCGCGTCTCAATCGAAATCTCGCGGCCGGACTCCAGCTTCCGCACGGCTTGTTTCCCGACGATGAAATACGTTTCGGTGTCGACGAGCAGATAGTAGCCCGCGGTAAACCGCCGCGTGACGAACAGGCGAAAAACCTGTTTCCCATCCCACTGTATCTTCCCCGCATAATCGAGCGTGTAACCCCGCTCGGCGTAATCAACCAGCGGGTCGTCAAACTCGGCGTCCGCAGCGAATTCCCGCGACTCCTCACCGATCAAGCTGGTGGGCTTGCCCGAATTCGCGCCGGCTAACATTTGCCAAGGCGCATTCACTCCGTCGGTCGCCTGGACAATCGTGCGCTCACCCGAACGCGTTTCCATGCGCAGACGATTCGGGCGCTGCGCGATTAGCGTAAAATCCAACCGCCGGCCATCGATGAATACCTGCCCTTCCGCCTGTAAACTTTGCAGCAAGCCGAGTCGCATCTTTCCGCCGATCGCCTCGACATGAATGCGCGCAATGTTGTCCGCGTCCTCCGCGTGCATCAGCGGGGCCGCGAGCCAAAACAAAATCCAGTGCCATTTACGCCACATGCCGCTTACTTTCACACGTGATACTCCGTCCGCAAGTTCCTAAGGGCTTGCCCTCAACCGAAGCCGTGTTGTCGTCCCAACAGCGTGGCGCAATCACTGACTCGCATCATTTCCGATCTCCACTACGGGGACAAAGCCAGTCTGGTCAAAGACCTCGGCCAGATTGCCCCTTTGCTGGATGGCGCCAGCCGCGTGCTGTTCAACGGCGACACGCTCGACACCCGACCGGGCCCGGCGCCGGATCACACCGCGCGAATCGTTGACGACCTCAAAACCTTCACCCGGCAATCGCCCGCAGAGTTTGTGTTGCTGACCGGCAACCACGATCCCGACATCTCGCCGCATCATTTTCTCGAATTGCCCGGCGGCCTTTTCGTGACGCACGGCGACATCGTATTCGACAACATCGTGCCGTGGGGACGCGACGCACTTGTGGCCGGCACACTGGTCAACGCCGAACGCAACGGACTCCCCAGTTCCGCCGATAAACTCGCTCGCTTGCTCGGCGCGCACCGCCGCGCCTGCGCGGCCATTCCGCAGCGTCATCAAGCGGAGCGCCACGGCTTGCGTTATCTTTCCAGTTTCTTGACCGATACGCTGTGGCCGCCGCGGCGCGTCTGGCATATCGTTGATTCGTGGCGCACTTTCCCGCAGCGCGCCCAGCGCTTGCTCGATGAACATCGGCCGCAGGCACGTTTCATGATCAGCGGTCACACCCACTGGCCCGGCATCTGGCGCCAGCCCGACGGGCGCATCATTATCAATACCGGTTCATATTGTCCGCCTTGCGGCCAGCTCTTGATCGAATTCGACGACGAGCACTTGTCTGTCCGTCGCGTGCAACGCAAAGGCGGCGATTTTCATCCCGGCCGCGTTGTCGCAGAATTTGCCCTGACTCCGGCCCACGTTTCCGCATAACTCGCCGCATGAGTATGGAATTTGGCTGGTGGAATCGTGATCCCGACTTGGGCAAATACCAAGTCCGCGCCGTCGTGCACGGCGGTAACATCGAGTGGAAACGCCACCAAGGTCATCACACACCGTGGGAACCGTATGAACCGACCGACGACGATCGCGAGCGGCTTTTGTCCGAAGCCGAAAAGCGCCTGCCCCGCCGACTCATCACGCAGAAGCAATTTGAAGAAATAAAACGCCTGAGCCAACGCACCGGCCCCGGTCGCATCGCCGGCCGCTCGAATTACGTCAGCCCGGATTATTATTATCCGGATCCGAAGTGATCCGTGACCACAGGTGCCTGAACGCCGGCGCGTAGTCCGCCGGCACACGCGCAATCTCCGCCGTCACTTCGGCAGGCATCCGCCATTCGCCGCGTTCGATTTCATCGGGATGCAGCTCAAATGGGCCTTCGTGTCGCAACCGGTAAACCCACACGAACTCCCAACCCGTTTCCGGGCGCGCTTGTTCGCGGAAAATTCGCTCCGGACTAGCTGACACGTTGAGTCCAAGTTCTTCGCGAAGCTCACGCACCGCCGCGACATCGTAATCCTCGCCGGCATCCACGTGCCCCGAGCAGGACGAATCCCAGCAACCGGGCGCCGTGTCCTTGATCATGGAGCGCTTCTGCAAAAATACCTGCCCCGCTTGGTTATAAACGAGAATGTGCACCGCCCGATGCCAGAGGCCGCGCGCATGCACGACGGCGCGGCGTTCGCGACCGACTACCTCGTCCCGCTCGTTGACCACGTCAAACCATTCGTCGCCAGTCCCGGCCTTTACATTCCCGTTCATTCGTATCCATTCGTGGGCATCAAAGGACGAAAAGACCATGCCGAAAATTGACGTAAACAAAGTCGCCGAAATTTTAAAAAAGAACCAGTTGGACCCGGCTTTGCTGCGCCGCGTCATTGAGGAAATGAACATCGCGGTTCAACCCGACCCGGGAGAGGAAGAAAAGCCACCACCGATCAAAAAACAGTTCGTCATCGTCGTCTCCGATCCCGAAGGCAAATTGCCCGAGGACGATTTCGTCGGCTGGGTGCTGCAAATTCCCGAGGATGACAGCCCGGCCACCACGATGGAGCGCGTTTATCGCGCCGCCTACGATTTCAACGCCACCAAGAAGGGCCGCCTGCTTCCGGCCACCACCGTCGGCGATACGATCGAGAACGTCCCGGCCAAGCATTTCAAGGAAGCCAACGCGTGGGTGAAGACCAAGACTCCCGTCCTCGTCGTCAAAACCAACAACGAGATTCCCACCGACGATCTGCAAACCGAGCCCGGAGATCCGCTGAGCTAAATTTGCTCCAGTTATTTTGTAGGGCGGGATCGCTGATCCCGCCTTTTTTATTTCCTCACTCGCCCAGCCCGAACTGCCGGGTCGGAAAATCGCGCTCCTTGAGCGCCGACTTCAGCGCAGCCAGATCGATTCGCGCGCCGGGCCGCACGTTGTTGGCCTTGAACCAACCTTGGTTCATCTCGAGCGCGAACTGCAGTTTGTTGCTGCGCGACCGCACCGTCGTTTCGTCGAACGGATGCATCTGATAAATTTCTTTTAGCACGCCCTCTTCATCGAAAAAACCGATGTCGAGCGGCAGCGGTGTGTTGCGCATCCAGAATGCCATGGGCTGTCCACGCGTATAGACGAACAGCATTCCGTCATCGGCACCCAGCGTGCGGCGTTCCATCAGCCCGCGTTGTTGCTCCGCCATCGTCACCGCCAGCTGCATGCGCACCACGCGGTCGCCTACCTTGATGGCAAACCAATCGTCCACCGACTTCGGCGCCGCCGGCGGCTCGGTTTCGTTGCGCGCGCAACCGCTCAGCGGCAGCGCCAAAACCAACAAAACCAACATCACCCGACGCCATGAAACCGGATTTGCGTTTTTCACAGCTTCGTTGGGTAATCATCCTATACAGACAATCAACTCCTCTTCTTAACGTGAGCCAAAGCACACTGCCTCCCCTCCTCTACGCCGACACCGGCTCCAATCCCGATCAACTCTACTTCAGCCGAGTGGATGTGCATGATCCGTTCATCTCTTTCGGCGTCGGCCAAAAGCGCTTCAGCGTGCAAAGTGCGCTCGAATTCGGCCGCGTGCTGAAGGCTCGCACTTTCGACAAAGTGCTGCCGCTCGAAGAGTGGGTCGCTCGTGCGCACAAGGCCTATCCTGATCGCAAAATCGGCACCGCCGAGGTCATCGCCACCTTGGCCAAGACTCATCGTGTGCCGGGCTTCCGTGTGGCTGACGATTTTCCCGCCGCGTTATTCGCCAAACTACGCGATCTCGGCGTGAAGCTTGAATTTGCCGATGGTCCGCTCTTCCCCGAGCGCGAAATCAAGAGCGCCAAAGAAGCCGCCGCGATTCGCGAAGGCAATCGCCTCAGCTCAGTAGGCTTTACCGTGGCGGAAGACATCCTGCGCCGCTCAAAGATTCGCAAACGCGAGCTCATCTTCGAAGGCAAACCGCTGACTTCCGAGCGGCTCAATTTCGCCATCGAGGTTGCCATTCTCGAACAAGGCGGACGAGCCGAACACACCATCGTCGCCGGCGGCGACCAGGGTTGTGATCCGCACGAGCGCGGTCACGGCCCGCTTCGCCCCAACGAGATGATCATCCTCGATATTTTCCCGCGTGTGGTGAAGACCGGCTATTTCGGCGACATGACGCGCACCTACCTCAAGGGCCGCGCTTCCGACGCCCAACGCAAACTCTACGCCACCGTGCACGAGGCGCAAAAAGCCGCCATCAAAGCCGTTCGCACCGGCGTAGACGGCAGTGAAGTTCACGGCAAAATCACCGCGATCTTCGATGCCGCCGGTTACGAAACCAAACGTGGCAAGAACGGCTCCATCGGATTTTTCCACGGCACCGGCCACGGCTTGGGCGTGGCGATTCACGAGGCCCCGCGCGTCAACGCTTCGCCCTACATTCTGCCCAAAGGCACCGTCGTCACGATCGAACCCGGTCTCTACTATCCCGGCCTTGGCGGCTGCCGTATCGAGGACGTCGTGCAGGTCACCGACCGCGGCGCGAAAATGCTTTCTTCGCACCATTACGAATGGGAAATCCGATGAAGAACTTCGCCCCGCTGCTTAAGAAAATCTCGAAGCTGCGCATCCTCGTCATCGGCGACGTGATGCTCGACCACTACATTTGGGGCGACGCCACTCGCATCTCGCCCGAAGCGCCGGTTCCCGTCGTGGATATCGCCAAGGACTCGTGGACTGCCGGCGGCGCGGCCAACGTCGCGCTCAACATCGCCTCGCTCGGCGCCAAATGCACGGTCGCCGGTTTCTTCACCGACGACGAGGCTGGCCGAAAACTTGCCGCGATTCTACAACAACACGCGATCACACCCCTGCCCACGCCCGGCAACGGTTCCACCATCGTCAAAACGCGCGTGCTTGTCCAACACCAGCAGCTTTGCCGCCTCGATCGCGAATCTGCACCCACGGCCTATCAATTCTCCATCAAGCAAGCCGAAGCACTTTTGCGCAAAGCCATCGGTGAAGCCGATGCAGTAATCCTGTCCGACTACGCCAAGGGTATTTTAACGGACGAACTCGTCGCCAAGGTCACCAAGCTCGCTCGCGCCGCCGGCAAGTTCATCGCGCTCGATCCCAAGCCCAAGCGCCGTCTGAAATTCCGCGGTCTCGATCTCATCACACCGAATCGTCGTGAGTCCTACGAACTCGCCGGCATCGAGCCGGAGCCGCATACGCCCTATCCTGCGCAGGAAATTTGCCGGCGCATCCACCGCGCGCACGCCACGCGCAATCTCGTCATTACTCTCGGCGAAGACGGTATGTTGCTCAGTTCCGGCGGCAAAATCACACGAACCATTCCCACCGCAGCCCGTGAGGTGTTCGATGTTTCCGGCGCGGGCGACACAGCACTCGCCAGCCTGGTGCTTGCACTCGCTGCCGGCGCCAAACTCGAAGAAGCCGCGCATTTTTCGAACGCGGCCGCCGGCGTCGTCGTTGGCAAACTCGGCACCGCCACGGTCACGCCGGAGGAACTCCTCGCCTACGTCGCGCATCAATCATGAGCAAGGCGCTGTTTCTCGATCGCGATGGCACGTTGATCATCGACAAGGATTACCTATCCGATCCGGCCGGCGTGGAATTGATTCCCGGTGCGGCCGATGCGCTGCGCCGCGCGCGCGAACTTGGCTACAAACTGTTTCTGTTCACCAACCAGTCCGGCATTGGGCGCGGCTATTTCACTCTGGCCGACGCCCTAGCGTGCAATCAGCGCATGATCGAACTGCTGGATCTCGGGCCGGATGTGTTCACCGACATCTGCATCGCACCCGAGTCATCCGATCAACCTTCAGTGTATCGCAAACCCTCGCCGCGTTTCATTCTCGAAAGCATCGCCAAACACGCCCTCGACCGAGCGCAGTGTTGGATGGTCGGCGATCGCGAGAGCGACATTGAGGCCGGGCTCAATGCCGGCATTCACGCCGCCGCAGTTTGCACCGGAAAATACGATGCGGACGAATGGTCGCGACGCCTGCCACAAGGCGTAGTTTTGCACGCCGATTTGAAATCGCTCGTTCAGACTCTGTCGTAAGAGTCGAACCGATCAATCGAGCTTCACTTGCGCCCGATCCAGCCGCGGCGCCAGAAGTAGATGAACAGCACGAGTGAGATGCTCACGCAGATGCCCCAGAAGATAGCGTAACCGTGTGGCCAGGATAGTTCGGGGATTTCCGCGAAGTTCATCCCATACACGCCGGCCACAAACGTAATCGGAATAAAGAACGACGCCATGATGGTCAGCACCTTCATGATTTCGTTCATGCGATGGGACATCGCCGACATGTAGAGATCGTTTAGTCCGCCAGCCTGTTCGCGATAGGTTTCGATGATTTCGATCACTTGCACCGCGTGATCATACACGTCGCGCATGTAGGTTTTTACCTCGGAAGGAATATCCTCCACGTCTTCGCGATGCAGCGCGTTGATCACATCACGCAACGGCCAAAGCACGCGGCGCAGCACCACCAATTCACGTTTGATGCGATGAATCCGCCGCTGGATGTCCGGCTGTGGATTATCAATCACCGCCAATTCCATTTGCTCCAGCAGTTCGCCGTAGGTTTCCAGAATCGGAAAGCTGTGGTCCACGACGGCATCGAGCAGCGCGTATAACAGATAGGCCGGCCCCATGGCGCGGAAGCGCGAGCCGTTTTTCTCCAAGCGCGCGCGAATAGGATCCCACACATCGCCTTTGGTTTCCTGAAACGTGATCAACGTGTCCTTGAACAAGAACATGCTCACCTGCTCATGCCGCAAAACTCCATCCTGCATGGTGAGCATGCGCACCACCACGAACAGGTGATCCTCAAATTCCTCGAGTTTGGGCCGCTGCGAAGTGCGCAGCACGTCCTCCGCCGCGAGCGTGTGAAACTGATAAGTCTGCCGCAGTCGATTGACCACGTAGGGATGCAGTCCGTTGACATTGATCCAACGCACGGAAGTGCCTTCCGGCCGGGCCGAGGCGCAAAGTTTCTCCAAATCATCCGACTCCTCGTAACAGACCTTTTCCGGCCCGTAATCATACCACTGCATGTCGATCGACTCGGGCGCCGGCGGTTGATCAATGCCGTCAAATGATTCGATGCCCGGCCGCGTGCCCGGCACTGACTCCGCCGCCATAAGTTTTCGTCCCAAAGTTCCGGGGAAATGCAGACCGGCCGCCACCCATTTGCCAATGAGTCCAGACATTCGCTTCACCGGGTCAGTCGCGCTGGGTTTCTTGCCGGCCGAATCTGACTGCTCGTGCTGCATGAAAAACCACGGTGGCCAAAACCAAAGCCACGGCGATGCAAATCATCCGGCTTGTGCCGCGTGTCACAGCGCTTTGTGTGGAAGTCATGCCTGAACTCGCCGAGGTGGAATTTTACCGCAAACGCTGGCACGAAGCGGCCATCAACCAGCGAATCGACGCGGTCCTGACTCACGACGGNAAAAAGATTTTNCGCTCCGCCCCTGCCCGNCTANTCAAAGAAACTCTGACNGGTGCGACGCTGCTTCACTCCGAAGCCGCAGCCAAACAAATGCTCTTCCACTTCAGCAACGATTGCTGGCTGGGGATTCACTTGGGTATGAGCGGCGAACTGTTTGTCGCCGATGCCGATTACGCCCCCGGTAAGCACGATCATCTCGACTTGCTCACCAAGCGACATGCCCTCGTATTTCGTGATCCACGCATGTTCGGCAAAGTCGAGTTTGCCCAAGGCCCCACTCCGCCGGCTTGGTGGACGCGTATCGCGCCCTCCATTCTTTCCCCGGCTTTCACGACCGCCGCCGTCGCACCCTTTCTACAACGCCGCGCCAAGGCGCCGATCAAGGCAGTGTTGCTCATGCAGGAACGTTTTCCCGGCATCGGCAATTGGATGGCCGATGAAATCCTGTGGCGGTCCGGTATTCATCCGGCCCGTCTCGCCGGTTCGCTCGATGCCGCGGAAATCAAAACGCTTTGGCACGAATGCCGCACAGTTTGCCGGTTAGCATTGCGTCACATCGCCGGCGACGGCGGAAAGCTGCCACCCGATCTGAACGTCAATATTCCTGATTCGTGGTTATTCAATCATCGTTGGGAAAACGGCGGACGCTGCCCCAAGACCGGCGCGGCGCTTGTGCGCGAAGAAATCGGCGGACGCACCACGTGTTGGTCGCCGGCACGACAGAAATTAAAACGTAGTCCGTGACTATCCTGTCACGGCATATTTCCGCCGATAATCCCGCGGCCCCATGCCCATATGCCGCGTAAATAAGCGACTGAAATGTGCCGCATCCGCAAAGCCGAGTTCCGCCGAAACGCGCGTCGCTGAATTCGACGCATCCAGCAACAACGCGCATGCCCGTTGAATTCGCCGGCGCTGATAATACTCCTGCGGTGACAACCCGGTCGCGCGTCTGAACATACGGCTGCCATGGTCCGGCGTAATCGGCCAGCGTTGCATAAGCACGTGCAGATCGAACATCCGCCCGTTGTCCACGCAGAGCTCGATTTCCTCGATCACCGACCAGATCATTTCTGGAAACTCCTCGTGAGAGGAATCGCTGGCCCGCGACAATCGCACCAGCACTTTGAGCAACGAGGCCTTAAGCATGAGCTGCGATGGATTCGTCCGGCTCAACTCATCCCTGATTTCTTCAAGTTCGAACTCAACGGCCGCAGCTTCGCGAGCATTCAATTGCAAGACGGTGGGCCGCGTCGAGGACGCCTTGCGAAACAAAACCTGCGCCAAGAACAATGGCACCAGACCACGCTCGGCCCATTGTCCACGCCAACCGGCGGCGATCCATTCCGCCAAGTAGTAGAGGTTGATGACTTCCATCCCTTGGGTTTGCACGAAAGCATGCACTCCCTCCGGAGGAACAATCACAACCGAGCCCGGCGTCAGAGTTTGCACGGCTCCCTCGATCTTGTGGCGCGCGCGGCCTTTTCGCACAAACGACACTTCATAGTAGTCATGATCGTGCGGCGCGATCGCGCCCGGCACCGCCAGCCACTCGACGTTCATCGGGTGCGAAGCGCTAAGTCGAACCACATCCTGATTGATGGTGAATGTCGCTTTAATGCCGGAATCGTTCAAATTATTTACCGGGACATTCAAGCCCTAAGCCGCGATTTCACGTATAGTGCGGCGCATGAATTCAGAATATCCCCTTACCCCTGAGCAAATCGCTGAATACCGGCGTGACGGTTTTATTAAATTGGAAGGCGTCATCACCGGCGACGAGCTCGCGACCATGCGCGATGCGATTGCAGGCGCAGTTGAGCGCGAATCGGCCAATGACGACCCGAACCGCGTCAAAACGAGCTACGAGCAAATTTTTATTCAAAAGGTGAACCTTTGGACGCGTCACGATGACGCGAAGCGCTTCGTCCTCAGCAAGAAGTTCGGCAACATCGCCGCCAAGCTCATGGGTTCACGCGCTCGCATCTGGCACGATCAAGCGCTTTTCAAGGAACCGCACACCGGCGCCAAAACGCCGTGGCACCAAGATACACCTTACTGGCCGCACGAGCCCAAGATCGAGCAGACCACCATTTGGATCGCGCTGCGCGACGCCACGATTCACAACGGCTGCATGTCGTTTATTCCGGGCACGCAAAAGCTGCTCGATATCGAACCGGTCAACCTCGGCAATCCGCAGGAACTCTACGACGTGGCCCCACAGACCAAGGGAATCAAGCCCGTCACCATCGAACTCAAGGCCGGCGATTGCACCTTCCACAATGGCATGACCTTTCACTACGCCGGTCCCAACCGCTCGGATGGTATGCGCGAGGCCTTTGCGATTATCTACATGCCGGAAGACACGATTTACAACGGCGCCTTGCATGTGGTGACCGATCCGGTGAAGGAAACTCTCACCGTCGGCGGCAAGTTCGACACGCCGCTCTTCCCGATCGTTTCGGACTGAGCTGTGCGATTACACAAGTAGCTCTCGTCAAAGGCAGCGCCGGTCCTACACTGACCGGCGCATGAAACTCGCCCCACACAGCAAACTCGTCTTCATCGGCGACTCGATTACTGACTGCGAACGCGCCCGCCCCATTGGCGAAGGCTTGTTCGGTGCCGTCGGCAAAAGCTACGTTTCCTTGGTCGAAGGATTTTTGGGCGCGATCCATCCGGCGCATGCCATCCGCGTCGTCAACATGGGCACGTCAGGCAACACCGTGCGCGATCTCAAAGCCCGCTGGCAAACCGACGTGCTCGATCTCAAGCCCGACTGGCTCTCGATCATGATCGGCGTCAATGACGTGTGGCGCCAGTTCGACCTCCCCCGCCAGACGGAGATTCATGTTTCGCCCGAAGTTTACGAAAAGACGCTCAACGAACTCGTGCGCAAAACCCGCCCGAAGCTCCAGGGTCTGATCATGATGTCCCCTTTCTACATCGAACCCAATCGCTCCGACGCAATGCGCGCGCGCATGGATCAATACGGCGCCATCGTGAAGAAAGTCGCCGCGAAGAATCGCGCACTGTTCATCGACACTCAGGCAGCGTTTGATGACGTGCTCCAGCACATGCATGCCAACGCGATCGCTTGGGATCGCGTGCATCCCAACATCATCGGTCACTCCATCATCGCGCGCGCCTTCATGAAGGCCATCGGCGTTTCGCTCTGATGGCCGGCGGCAAACAACGTCTCGACGAATTGCTCGTCGCTCGCGGGCTCGCCGATTCGCGCGCACAAGCCAAGGCGCTGATCATGAGCGGTCGCGTTTTGCGCGGCACCGAACGACTCGACAAACCCGGCAAGGAGTTTCCCGCCGACATCGAACTCACCGTCGAGCAACCGCCGCGATTCGTCAGCCGCGGCGGTGAAAAACTCGCCGGCGCATTGGCACAGTTCGCCATCGATCTGACCGGCGCGCACGTGCTCGACGTCGGCGCCTCGACCGGCGGCTTTACCGACTGCGCGTTGCAAGCCGGCGCTGCTGATGTGGTCTGCGTGGACGTCGGCCGTGCGCAACTGCACGCCAAACTGCGCGCCGATTCGCGCGTCACCAATCTTGAGAAAATCAACGCGCGCCACCTGAAGCCCGGCGACCTACCGCGCAATGAATTCGACGCGATCGTGATGGATTTGTCCTTCATTTCGTTGCGCTCCGTCCTACCCGCAGTCTGGCCGTTTCTGACACCCGGCGGACGACTGATCGCGCTGGTCAAACCCCAGTTCGAAGCCGGCAAGGCCGAGGTGGACAAAGGCCGGGGTGTCATTCGCGACGCCGCGGTGCAAGAAGCCGTGCTTACCGGCGTGCGCGATTTCGCGTTGGCCGAACTGCCCGGCGCTGAATTGATCGGCACGATGGACTCGCCCATCACCGGAACCGATGGAAATCGCGAATTTTTGATCGCCTTGAAAAAGCGAGTTTGAACTGGCGCAAACCGCCATTCGCAGCGACTTTAGGCACCGCATGAAGCCCATCCGCAAGATCGCCTTCGTCATCAATCAGGACAAAGACGGCGCCTCCGAAATCGCCCGTCACCTGATCGCGACTACACGCAAAGCCGGAGTAAAGTTGAAGCAGACCGGCCGCTTCCCGATTTCGCGCGGATTTCTGTCCGACTGTGATGCCTGCTGTGTCGTCGGTGGCGATGGCACGCTGCTCGGTGTCGCTCGCGAAGCCGCCCGTGCCAAGGTTCCAATCATCGGCGTCAATCGCGGCAGCTTGGGTTTTCTCACAACCTTCTCCGCCGATGAGGCACGCGCGCACTTCCATGAATTATTGCAGGGACATTTTCATGTGAATCACCGCGCCATGCTCGATTGCTCGACCGGGCCGGGCTCGCACGACCTCGCGCTCAACGACGTCTTGATCAAGGACCAGGTCAATTCGCGCATCGTGCGATTGGAAGTCTATGCCGATCGCGAACCGGTCACCACTTACACGTGCGACGGTCTCATCTTTTCCACCGCCACCGGTTCGACCGCCTACAATCTTTCTGCCGGCGGGCCAATCATTCACCCTGACGCCGGCGTGATTGCGATGACGCCGATTTGCCCGCACACGTTGAGCAACCGCGCCATCATTTTCCGTCAGGAAGTAAAATTGCGCGTCATCAACCGCACCGAAAACTCACGGTTGCTCGTGGCGATGGACGGGCAGCGCGACCTCAAGGTCGGAATGGATTCCCCGATTGACATCACGGTATCCAAACTCCGCTTGCCCCTCGCCCAACGCGAAGATTACTCCCACTTCTCCGTCGTGCGAACGAAGCTCAAGTGGGGCGGCGAGCTCGTCAACCGGCCGAACGCCAACCGGTGATCAGCGTTTGAGTGCCGCGATCAATTCATCGCGCACTGTGTCGAGCCGTTTGTAACGCGCCAATTCTGGCGGCATGGTTTGCAACGCGCGCGCCAGACCCGCAGCCACGGTCTCATTCGCCGCAATCGCGTCCAGTCGATGCAGCGCGATGCGAATGCCAAACAAAACGCCGCGTGTTTCCGGCAGCGCCACCAACGCCTGATGCTCCACGCGCAGCCACAGCTGCGACAAGACAACCGGCAATTGCGGCGACGGCAGCCCGCGTGATGGATGCATGTTTAACTCCTCCGTGGCGGCGATGCCCCAATTGTCGCGATGAAGCGCCACGCCGGGTTGCAGGCCGCACAGGAACTGATCAATCGCGCGCCCAATGGCCGGGTTCAAACCGGGCACAACGCCGTGAATTTCGCTCAGCGTCAGTCCGAGTTTTTCCTCCAAGGCCCAGCCCGTGAGAAAGCACCCCGCTCCGCCACGCAAGCGGAAGCCGCCATCTGCGTCGCGAGAAAGCAGCAGCGCGTCAGGCTCCCAGTTCATGGCTAGCTCAATCGCATTGGTCACGGGAGGCAGTCCCCACGATTCACCAAGCCGCGAGGCTTCCGCCAGCAAAGGCTCAAAGCCCGGCATCATTTGCGCATAACGCGTCGGAGCCTCATTCACCCAACGCATTCTTTCCTGCAAAAGCGCCGCGTCCCGCGGTTGAAAGAAATCAACCGGCCTTCCCCGGCGCATCGTCATACGGAATTGAAAATCCGCCGTCGGGAAAATCGCGCCGAGATCGTTCACGGACGAATGGTCAGACGCGTGCGCCATGACGCCTTGAAATAGCGCTTGGCGAATTCGCGCAAGTCCTCGCGCGTCACCGCATCAATGCGCCGTTCATAATCCTGCACGTCGTTAATTGGTTTGCCGTAAAGCGCGTTCAGCGCCGCCTGCAAAGCGCGCGCCGAATTGGTCTGCAATCCCATGCGATGGCCCGCCTTCAAACGCGTCTGGCAGCGTGCCAATTCGTCGGGGGTCACACCGCCACTGGCGACGCGACGAATCTCTGCGGTGATTTCCTGAAATACCGCAGACTCCTTACCTGGCGCGGTGCCGGCATAGAAATAAAACATGCCGGCGTCCAAGCCGATGACGCGCGCGGATCGCACGTAATAGGCCAGCCCCAACTCGTCGCGCACACGTTCAAAGAGCCGGGACGACATGCCGCTAAATAATTCGTCCATCACATCGCCAACGTAGAACACGTCATCGCCAATCGCCGGCGCCGGGTAAGCTTCGAAAACCACGGCCTGCTGCCGCGGTTGTTGTTCAACGGTCTCGCCAGGATTCGCCGGACCGGTGAACTCCACTTCGTTGCGAACCGCGCGGCCCTTCGGCAAGTGGGTGAGCAATTTGCGACAGGCAGCTTCGAGTTGCTTCAGTTCAAAATCACCCGTGGCCACGAGCACGACGTTCTCGCTGCGAAACACATTGCGATGCATCGCCACCAAATCCTTCGCGGTGATGCGCGCCACATCGTCTTCTTCCCCGTGCGGACCAACCGCGAGTGCATGTTCGCCAAAGAACCGACGGCGCAACAATCGCAAACCATGGCTCACGACGTTGTCGTGGTCATCGCGCAACACCGCCAGTTGCGCTTCGCGCTCCTGCTCGAGCGTAGAAGTTTTGAATGTGGGACTCAGCACCGCGTCCGACAGCAAACCGACACCCAACGCGAGATCCGACGGCAGCACTTCGACGGAAAGACCGACCGTGTTGTTACCCGACATGGGATGCATCGAGCCACCGACCTCTTCGATCAATCGGGCGACCTGCGCCGCGGAATGACGCTTGGTGTCTTTCGTCAACATCGTCGCCAAAAGGCTGTTGATGCCACGCAGGCCACGCGGCTCAAACAACGCGCCGCTCAACGCGCACAACCGCAAATGCACGTTAGGCAGCGACGAGTCGCGTTGCATCAGCAACCGCGCGCCATTCGGCAGTTTCACTTCACGAAAATCTTCTCGGACTTGCGCACTTGTGACAGTGGACGCGTCGGTGCGGGAAGCAGGTTTGGGATTAAGCGAAACTGTGGTGCAGGCTGCAGGCACCACGTATTGCTTCAGGACGCGCAACAAATCGCGCGGTGTGAGCGCGGCTACCCGCTCAAAATAGGTGCGGCTAAAATCGAGATCGCCCACAACGGTTTCCGCCACGCCGAGCCGCGAGGCCTGGCCGCTCATCGTTTTGCGCGTGTTGATTTCGCCGACCATCAACTGACGCACGGCCTTCTTAAGTTGCGTGGGTTTGAAGCCGACGCGTTTGCATCGCTCGATCAGCTTATTGATGGCCGCAGTCGCGGCATCGCGTTTGTCCGCATCGCACGTGAACGACACGTAGAAGAGACCCGTCGAACCGGGATTCCAGCTGCTGGCGTCGATATTGTGCACCAGTCGCTTTTTCTCGCGGACCTCCTGCCACAGCAGCGAGCTGTCGCCCGATCCCAGAATCATGGCCAAGACATCCAACGCAGGCGAATCGGGATGCGTAAGGCCCGGAATTTGCCAGCTCATGCCGGCGCGGGACAATTCGAAGTCGCCGAAATCATGCTGCGTGCGCGCGGCTAATTGCAGCGGTTCATCGGGCACCAAAACCGGGCCGAGTGCTCGACGGGACACGTTGCAAAAGTGTTTTTCAACTTCTGAGAGTGTGTGCTCCACATCCACGTCGCCAGTGACGATCACGACCATGTTGTTGGGCACATAACGCTCGTGGTAATAGGCGCGCAGTTCCTCGGGCGTGATGCTGGCAAACACATCGCGGTGACCGATGATGGGGTGGGCGTAAGGATGACGGCGAAACGCGGTGGCGAAGAGCGTTTGTGAGAGCCGTTGGTCCGGATCGTCATTGCCCATGTCGATCTCGCGCAGAATCACGTCCTTCTCCTTTTTCGCTTCCTCCGCGTCCAAAGTCGAATGCAGCACCATGTCCGCCAGAATATCCACCGCGACCGAAACATGCTCTGCCGGCAGGTCGATGTAATAGACCGTGCGATCAAAAGTCGTGTAGGCGTTGTTGTAGCCGCCGTGCGCCTGCACCTCGGCTGAAATTTGTCGGCCGGTGCGTCGCGTCGTGCCTTTGAACAGCATGTGCTCGAGATAGTGCGACAGACCTGCGCCGAGCATTTGCCCTTCGTGAATACTGCCGGTCTTCACCCAAACTTGCACAGAGGCAACCGGCGCCTTGCGATCGGGTTTCACCAGCACGGTCAATCCATTGGGCAATACCCGACGAGTAACCGGTTCGTTCCAGAAACGCTGCAACAACGCCAAATCGGCGGAAGATTTTTTGACAGGCATGTAAACAGGAGGACGCGGTCAGGACTTGCGAGCCGCGGCACCAGCCAAGGCTTTCTTGGTCTTGGGCAGGAACGGTTTCACGAACGCATCGTCAAACGAGTATATCTCGGAAAAATCCTCGAGCCGGTCGTCCTCGGTTTTGCTGAACACGTTATATTCGATGAGATTGAAAACGATCGAACCAAAGTCCCGGCACCTCGTAATACCCCACTCGTTTAGCACGGTTTTTGCCATGGGACCAAATTGCTCCAACGCATGGGCGCGCATCCCGTTCAGCAGCTCCGGACCGGTAACATGAAACGATTTTCCCGCGCGCTTCGGATCGTTTTTGCGGATCTCTTTAACGGTATGATCAAGGCCTTGGCGGACAAAGTCGTAAGCCCTTTTGGCATAACGACTGTCCTCCTTGTAAATCAGGTCGATGATTTCGGGAAAATCGAGTTCTGGCATGGTTTAATGATAACTAATCAGAGAGTCCGCTTTTGCCAACGCGACCCTTTTTTCCCTTGGGTGAGAAACCGTAGTAGTTCTGCGGGTAGTAGAATTGCCTATCAAAATTGCCTCGTCTCTCTTTGGTTAAATAGGCAATTACTCGGCAATCCAAATGATCGCATCCACGCAGACTAATCACCCTCTGGTCAACGTAGGTCCCCCCAAGTCCTCCGACACCGTTCTGGATCAAGCTTTTGCAAAACTCAAAAGCTTCGGCCTTCGGATTACCCAACCCCGCATCGCCATCATCAGTGCGCTGATTAAGCGCAATCAACCCAGCAGCATTGAACAAATCCATGGCGATCTAGCCGATGGCTCGTGCGATTTGGTCACCGTTTATCGCTGTCTGGCCGCTTTTGAAGAAATCGGACTGGTCCGTCGTTCCTTTTTCCTGAACGGCACCAGCCTCTACGAGATCAGTTTGGACGGTGCCAACCGCTACCACGTTGTCAGCAAGGACACACGTGAAGTGCAGGCGCTGGACGCTGAATCCGTCGCAGAATTGCAAGCCACGGTGCAGCGCATCGAAGCGCGGCTGCGTGAAAAAGGCTTCACCAACGTCTCTCACGTCGTGGAGTTTTTTGCCGATACGGCAGCGGCTCCTTCCCGCGGTCAAAAGCCGGTTGCGGCGTCCTGATACCGCAGCCCAGCCCACCAACTAATTTTAAGCGCCACTTGAACGGTGGCGCTTTTTTAGTGCCTCAATCAACCGGCCGCGGCGAACCGCTCGGCCACGTTGTCCCAATTAACGATGGACCAGAACGCCTTCACGTAATCGGCCCGGCGATTTTGGTAATGCAGGTAATAGGCGTGTTCCCACACATCAATGCCAAGAATCGGCGTCCAACCTTCGCTGAGCGGCGAATCTTGATTGGCCGTTGAGTGAACCTGCAGACGACCGTCCTTCGCGCTGAGCCAAGCCCAGCCACTGCCAAAACGCTTGGCCGCTGCGTCAGCAAACTTTTCCTGAAACGCCACAAAGGACCCGAGGTCGCGAGTGATCGCCTGCGCCAATTGACCAGACGGCTCGCCACCGGCATCTGGACCGATGACCGTCCAGAACAGACTGTGGTTGTGATGGCCGCCGACGTTGTTGCGCACAGCTGCACGAATCTCGGCGGGCACATCGTCCAAATTCTGCAGCAATTCTTCCGCGGTGTGACCTTGCAAATCAGGATAGCCGGCCAAGGCCGCGTTCGCGTTGTTGATATAGGCCTGATGGTGTTTGCCGTGATGAATCCGCATGGTCTGCTCATCAATCGCAGGCTCAAGCGCATCAAACGCATAGCCCAGCACCGGCAGTGTAAACGGTTGCGCTGTGCCGGTCGTCGCCTCGGTCGCGGCGCTAGCCTGACGCGGGCTTAGTCCCAAACCGGCCAATGCGGCCCCGGCTCCGAGTGATTTGATCAATGTGCGACGGGTCATGCTGTTTGAGTCCATGACCGACAGCGTAAACCCCAAGCACCCATTGGCAAGCGCCGCAGGCCGTTTAACCCTCGGCCAACAATCGCCGCAGCGTCTCGTCCACCAGCTTAGGATTGGCCTTGCCGCGCAATGCCTTCATCA
>JGI12383J13903_1000676_pt1 | contig 22380 bp, 16 predicted proteins | sample Passage237B_FD_13903 | JGI IMG/M metagenome (IMG submission 13903)
GGAAAAACGGGAAAAATCATGCCTTTGCCGCCATGAATGAAATTGAGAATTATTCAAAAAATATGAGTGAAAAAATTTGAACTTAATCAGAGCTTCCTTAGTTCATACTTTTCAAGTATTGAGACACTAGTCTCTGTCAAAGCCTCCAAAAATTCTCCTTTTTTCTTAACAAACTTATCCGGGTTCGAGCTGTGCACTAATGCTCCATCATCCGTAACCGACAGACGGAGGCTCGCGCTAATTGATCACACATCTCTTAGCATAACTTTCTCACCGCCCCTATTTTTCTGAAAAATTATTAACCCCTAGAAAGCTCAAGATTTTCATAGCAAGCTCTTAAACTACACAACCTAACTTCCAACGCAAAAGGCGAGGCCAACGGCCTCACCGTCCCTATTCAGCATCCCATTCTTCAGCATATCCATTGCTTACCAAGTAGCCATTTAAAGAATGGAAGATATATTCCATCCAAGCAGAAACACCTTCTGCTTCTAATACAGGAATCCCGTTACCTTCATCAGCCACGGCCGCATCAACCATACACCAATAAAACTCAGACAGCACCCTAGCCTCTTTTTTATCAGCCACGCTTCCTTTCAAAATTATTTGCTTTGCCAATTCTGCTTGCATCTTTTCGGCGTAATGCAAGAGGATGGACTTTTCTTCTGGGAATCTATATTCGATCATAAGACCTTCTCCGCACTGGTAATCTTAGACATTCTATCTGCTATCCATTTGAGCTTCCTCACAAGCTCGCTAACATGCATCTTTTCTTTTACCACCAAAAGATAATGTTGCGAATCTTTTGGATCCTGCTGAAATTCCAATCCCTCTGGAATATCTGCCTTTTCCAGCACCCAAAAAACATCTATCTGCTTTCCTCCGGTAACTTTCTGTTTGAGCCTGTAAATACGCTTCAAATGTTGCCAGTGCGCTGAAAACGATAACCCCATATTGCTGTAGGGAAGAACCCATTGCTCATCAGCTGAGAACATGTAATCACGCTTACGCACTCCCTGTATGACCCCCTTTTCTCCCGAATTGAGATATAAAGTCGGGTGCGCCCCTCGTTCTGTGGGACGAGCATAAAAATTACCCAGGGTTTTTATATAGTCCCTCAAATCCTCTAATGTTTTAAATTGCTCCACAGTTCACTCCTTATTTATCCAGATAAATTCAGTCACGAATGCAACTTAAATCCAATAGTTCCATGGCCTTTACCTCTCAACCAACCGTCGTATAACCTTTTCCAAAAGCTCCTCCCCTACGCAAGCGTATATGCCCACTTAAACGCCCACTTAAAACAAGTTCTTTTCAGTCCTCTTCCTCCGTTGATCAACTCAGCCAGCCGTCATTCTATAACTCAATCTTGATTTCCATCTGATTGCCGGCCAGCAGCGAAATGCCACCGCCGGAGCAAGCGGAGCAGCTCTACATTAACGCATCATCAGGCAAAGATGAAAAGGTGTGTCGAACCAGACAGGAAGGTGAATCGATAATTCTGTGAACCGCATTTTCAATACAGCTTCCACTAAGACCTCTCGTGCAGATACGTCACGGTGGTCATTACCGCATATCGCACCCGATATTCGCAGGAAACTGATGGTATCGTGTTGCTTTATGGAATCTAATTGCGAATCTTGGCCGAGCAAAAACAGAGAAATAAGCAGAAAAGGCGGGAGTTTTATTTACCGAATACAAGCCCGGCGAATTGCTTCGCCGGGCGTTTTTTTATCGCGTACAGAGATCTCCCTGCAGCTGCGGTAATTCCGCATTTTCACTTCCTTTATTGCCTTGCATTCCGAAGGTGACGGTCTGGCCTGGCAGGATATTGCCGTTCCAGCTGACATTGCTCGCGGTATAGGGATTATTGCCTGCGAGGGTGGTGTTCCAGCTGTTGGTTATGGCGGAGCCATCACTATAGGTCCAATTCACGCTCCAACCATTAATCAGCGAGTCTCCGATATTGGTCAAGCGCACTTCAGCAACAAATCCCGTGTTCCATTCGTTCGAGATCACATAATCGCAAGCGAGACCTCCAAGACCACTGCCGCCAGAGCTTGAAGAAGAACTCGAGCTCGAAGAAGAACTTGAGCTTGATGACGAACTTGAGGACGATGAAGACGAACTCGACGAACTGGACGATGAAGAACTGGAACTGCTCGCTACTCCAGACGATGACGAACTACTCGATGATGAACTGCTAGCAGAAGAGGAACTGCTGGAGCTCGACGAGGAGCTGCTGGATGACGAACCTGGATTGCCACCACTGCCATTAATCACTACGTCCATACAGCCGTGGAAACGCTCGTAGGTGAAATGATTGCGACCCCATTCACCATAAATAATATGGCGCCCGGAGCGCTCCGGCACAGTACAGGTTGTATGAAATAAACTTTTTGCTTTATCAGCGACTACCGCCGGATTTGCACCCGGATTGGTATCACTGTATTTGAGTACACAAAAAGGCGAGCTTTCAAAATCGTCCCACGTTAAATTACCGCCGACTACATAATTAAAATCGGCCTTGGTGATCCAATAGCGAAACTCGTCAGTGTCGTCGTAGTGTGGACCCCATGAAATATCCCAGGTAATGGTCAAGGGGCCACTACCAATTGCGGTTGTTGGCCAATCGAACTGATGATCCCAAGGCGTCGCACCGCCCCGCCAAGTTTCACTGTCGAACCCGCACACATTCTTCGATGTTCCCCCCATGCGGCCTATGTCGTGCGTCAAGACACTCATAAATTGGTACATGCCGTTGGCATCGGCCTGCGCCGCAGCCACGCAAGCCGGGGTTACCGCCTGATCCGCTTTTTCCAAATAACCACAAAATGCGTTGCGCGCAGGTGGATCCACCATTAATCCATGGCCGAAAGCCGTCGTTGAAAATGCCGCAAGCGCAGCGACACTTGCAGCCGCACTTATCTTATTCTTTAAGGATAATCGAGCCATAAATACCTCTAGCTTTAATTTAAGTAGTAACCGAATTGGATTTCAGTTTTTTGCGTCTAAGCAGAATTTTTATTATAACTGCTGGAAAATTTATCTACCTTGACGCAGTGCACCAGAGGACTTGGAGATCTTATTGCGGTATTAGTTTCTTCGCTGTTGTGATTTAGGTTGTGCGCTGATTACGATGCAGTCGGAGCAGCATAAAAGTTGGTACTTACATTTCCGCTTTGACTTAATTTCCTAATATTTATCTGCATTTCCACCTTCGTTTTCACCTGATTGCCGACCAGCTGCAAATTGCCACCAGCGGAGCGAGCGGAGTGGCTCAACAACCGGCGTTCCATCACACAGTGGGCAGAATGTAGTGAAGGCATCGATTAATGCATCATCAGACAAAGATGGAAAGGTTGCACGAACCAGATCCAAAGGTGCATCGAATAATTCTGAAAAACCGCATTTTGAACACGGATGTATTTTCCACTGCGGTCTTTCGCGCAGGTACTTCGCGGTGGTCATTACCGCATATTGCCCGCCGGTATTCGCAAGAAAACTGATAATGTCATTTTGTTTTATGGAATCTAATTGCGAAGGAACGTTGAGGACGTGCCCTTGAAATACATTATTTTCACACGCTGTAATTGAGACCCAAACCGCTTCCGGATATTTTTGCGTGACACGCGGCCCGCCTTCATGAATTATGACTTGCAGATCAGAGGATGAAGTTTGTTTTGTAGATGTGGATGTGTTCGCCAATGCATAGAATTTAAACTCCTCAAATTTATGATGGAAGCTGCGGGCCTTCAGCCCTACGGCCAAAAAAATCAGAGTGAACGCCCCCACACCTCTGATTCCTATTCAATATACAAATATTTTTTGCCAAACTTTTTCGCAAAATCTCTCTTCAAACACCCAGAACCTTTGGGCAACAAAAAACCTTTTACATCAACACCCAAAACATATGGCTCCGCTCGATTAAACATGAATTGAAGGTGCTCACCGTCCATAATCTTAATGTCTTTAACAATTCCCGGCGTCATATCTTCAGACAGTTCAACCTGATCAAGAACATCAAAATTCTTGTCCAACAGAGTTAGATGCAGCGCCTCATCATAAGGAGAGTTTTCCGTCGTAAGGATCAGCACCCAACCGTTCTGCAGCTCCAATTGAGCCTCCAACACTGATCCGGGCACAACAACTGGTTTATCTGAACGCGCTAATTTAATAACCAACTGCTCCGGCCCGGCCTCGACCACATCACATAATGTTTTATTTTTCAATTGCTGATCTCCTGCTTGGACGTGGCATAACCCGTGATAACACTCAACTTCAATATTTTGTTAAAGCCTGTGCATTGCGTAACTGAACCCGATTGTGCCGGCCTTTACAATCCCTCTTTATCTCCGTGCCGCTCACCATAAAGGAATTTTGCATGACATCTCTCCACACATTTCGAGGTCGCGCGTCGCCCTTGTTGCTGGCATTTATGTTGTCGCTGAGCGGTTGCGGCGGTGATGGCGGCTCTTCTTCCAGCGCCTCTTCAAGCAGCTCTTCGTCTTCCAGCAGTTCATCTTCATCAAGCTCGTCTTCCAGCTCAGGCGGATCGAATCATGCGTGCCCAGGTGTCGCTGCCAACGCTTGGCAAGGCACACCAATTGAGCTGCCTGGACGCGTGGAAGCGGAAAATTTCGACCTGGAAGGCTTTTATGATTCCACGCCGCAGAACCAGGGCGGCGCCTATCGGGATACGGCGGTGGATATTGCCGCAATCAACGGGGGTTATGCGGTGGTCAACACGGATGCGGGCGAGTATCTGGAATACACCGTTAATGTTGCGGCTGCAGGCGAATACCAAGTGGTCGCAAAAGTTGGCGCTGCAGGTGCTGGCCGCACACTAGAGCTAAGCCAGTGCGACACACATTTGTTAACCGTAGCAGTGCCTTATTCGGGCGAGGATGCCGCTTTTAGAACGATTGCTCTGGGCACTATTTATTTAGAGCCTGGATTGCAGGTTATTCGCCTTAGCGTTGGCGACCTGCCCGGCGCGAAGATCGATTGGCTGCATATTGGCAATTACACCGGTGAACTGAGCGCACCCACGCCAGTGGCGTTTGGCACCACGCTGGACCCCGCCCAACAAATTCAGGCAGCGCGTACGTTTGCGCAAAACACTTTGAGACCGGGCGCTTCAGGTTGGCGGGCGAAGGGTGATCAAAGACGCAGTTATTACTTCCCAAAGGCCAACGCGCAGGTGGGTTATCGCCTGGTGGTGCCGAGCAGTTGGGACGGTGTCAGCGCCTTGCCTTTGGTGGTGTTCCTGCACGGTGCGGGCAACGATGTAAACTCTTATGTCGATCAAAATAACCGGCAAATGGCGAGGTTGGCAGAGCAACACGGCTTTATTTTGGCGTCGGCGCTGGGCTATGGCGGCGCATACGGCACCATGCTTCGCCTACCTGCCGTGTTTGGCCAACCCCAGGAGGCGGCGAATATGCTCGCCGGCATCACCCAAGAGCGCAGAGCCGCAGAAGCCCTCAGCGAGCGGGACGTTATCAACGTTATTGAATTGGTGCGCGGCGAATACCCAATTAACGACAAAGCCATGTTCCTGACCGGCCACTCCATGGGCAGCGGCGGCACCTGGTACATAGGCGCGAAATATTCCAGCTACTGGGCGGGTTTGGCGCCTATGTCCGGCCCCTTTGTGCAGGAGCAGGGTTACCCCTGGGAAAACTTAAGCACCATGCCGCTACTGATAACCGAAGGCACCGGCGCCACACCCTCGTTGACCGGCAGCCGAGTATTGCGCGACTGGCTTAAAGCGCGGGACTTTGACATCACCTATAAAGAAGTCAACGCCGACCACGCCGGCATGGTGCCGCTGGTACTACCGGACGTGTTTCAATTTTTTGCTAATTTGGTGCCTTGATTAAAAAAGGGGGCGACCGAAAAATCGGCTCGCCCCTATTTATTGAAATTGAAATTTGGCCAGATTTATTTATCGGATTTCGCTCACCTCTTTCTCAATACACCAAAAATAAATCCCTTTTTCGTCGAACAATCTGACCCTTTTATTCAATTCAACTCCGCGCGATAAGCTTTCATTTGATTTCCATTTTGATGAATGACTAATGCACTTGCATGCGTGCCATTATCAAGCTCAAAACGAACAACAACATTTAGTGCAGGTGTAAAAAACTCAACTGGCGATGCCGGATAAATGAATAGCGGCGGCTGACCTTCATACGCGAGCGTTAAACCTTCTTTGGCCTCACTCACGCAAAATTCCAATCCGGCGCTCGTCACATAATGTCCAATGTAATTTGTAATATTGTCTAGTTTAACGGCTTTTTTATCTGCACTAACTTGGCCGGGCCAAGCGTATTCATTCGCAATGGCGCGCCTAATTTCTCTGATAATCATAGTCGCGGTCCACTGCCTAAATTACTGACATTTATTCCTTACTTTCCAATTGTATTGCAGAGCCAAATTTATAGGCAGAATCTTTTCCCCTGACCTATTTTTCCGCCGCGAGCCGTAACGTGATATAGCGCCAGCATATTCGATGCAGAAGGGTCTTGCCATAAAGTGTTCCCCGCCCCTTTGTTATTGCAAACCAAGTTAACCAATTTAATGATTACCCCCTATTGCGCATGGGCTGAAACTGCAGCATGACAAGCGGCCTGCGGGGAAATATTGAACAATATCTCGCCACAAATGGGGCCAGAGGAAACGGCGATCCGTCAGATTGAGCTTTTCATTCATGACACTCGCGAAAAATTCCCTTACCATCCCCAGCGGCAGCTAACCGCAGCATGCTGCAGAGACACAGACTATGAAATAGGAGCAAGGAGTTATGAGCCTTTATAAGGACTACCCCACCATCGCCGGCGCAGCCGCTGGCCGACGCGTCACCATCCACCCAGGCCTTCACAACACCTACAGACGCCTAGAACAGGCCGCACTGCGCGGCAACCACTGGGCTCGCATTGCGGTGAAAGAGCTGCACGCCTTAACCACCGGCTTACAAGGGAAAAACAATGTCTATTGCCGCCCTTTTGGCAGCCCTAAAAATGCTGTGGGCGAACAAGCCTTCTATGTTTTTCTCCCGGGTTTAAAAGCAACCGTCTATCCCGGCATTGTCGGTCAATATCACGTGACGGAGTTGGTACTGGATGCGAATTATTACGAGGCGACTGAAGAAATTCGTGAGCGGACGCGGATGGGGCTGTATCGGGCGCAGTTTGAGGCGAGGGACAGGACTTGGAAAACGGAATATGTGAAGGATGGCAAAGTCGCGCCTCACGAGGGTCGTTTGGTGGTCATCGGCGATTCAGGATACGGAAAAGCAGACGATGCTGCTGCAGGTATTATTCCCAAAGCAATGAAGCATCCGGGTGTTCCCACCCTCAGCGTGCGTCAGAACGGCTGTGACCTGCACTTTACCCCCGGCAAAAAACGTTTAGGTGGAATGGTCCGCTATAACGCGCTAAAGGAAGACAGCAGTCGCGCCTCAGCGTTGCATTTGGCTGCGAGTATGGAACAGGCAAAAAATACCAAAGGGGTGATATGGATAGCCGATAAAGGCGGTTCGGTGGTGCTGACCCAAGCCATGCAAATTCTAGTGGATAAAGGAATTACGCTTAAAGAGCATACCGCCTACCTTTCTCATCCCCGCACCTCGCCCGGCACTGCCTTGCGGCTGGCGCATAAACTGGAGCTGGCATTAAACGAAAGTTTTGCCGATACGGGATGGGATATACAAGGCGCGGTAAGCCAGCTCAGTGTGGCGGGGCAGAGATTGAAGAATGGCGACGATCCTTACAACAAGGGCTACCATACTCAGGCCTGGATCAATGGTTTGGTTAAGGCTGCGGGTCCTGTTGGACTAGCAGGAGCTGGAGCGGCGGCAATGGGAATGTCCATTCCAATGTTGGGTGGTATTGTTGCCGCCATTAGCGGTGGTGGTGTGGTGTACGCCTTGGGCCAAAGCGTGGTGGAAGACTTGCGCCATAAGCTCAAACGCTGAGGTATAAAAATCCATGTTTGATTTCATCAAATACCTGCCCACAGAATTTGAATGGCGGTTTAACGATAATTACTGCGTACCCAGAGGGCCGAGCTTTGCGCGTGCCCGACGGATAACCTTACACATCGCAGGTAATCAGTTGGGCGTTAAGGCGCCGCGCCACAGTCCCAGACGCTCTACTGTCGAGCAAGTACGCGTGTTGCCAGGTCACGATCTTCTGGAAGATCGCAAGCTAAGCCATTTTAGCTCTGCGTCTATGCCCAATGACCACTGGGGATATGCGGTGCCTCTAGTGCGTCGGTGGGGTTTTTGGGGCCCCTGGATGAGCGGTTGTAAGGCAGAACTGGCAATGAGTATTACCGTGATTGGCCGCCAACCAGAACATGCCTTCCGCGACATTTCTTTCTTCCATCCTCGTGCCTTTGAAATGGTTCTGGTTCAATACCTTAATGATAGCTATGGTCATAGGCGCTGGGGTGATGAAGGCCCCGACGCGCTGATTCCCCGCCGGCATGGCCCAGCGGACTGGCAAAGACACAACCATCTACCGGTCTTTAGCGCCAGCTGTAAAATCTATAATCAAGGACCTGATCCTGATATCACCAATAACTTGTCCTATCCGGATCACTTGTTTCTTTTCCCAATTGCTGACCAGTATTTTGTGCAAGTTACTTTTGTACAACACCTCTATAGCCTCGACGAGCGGGGCAAGCTCGCTTTCGATCCCTCCCCGGTCCAAGCCCTTCAGGACGCCATCTTTAACAGCATCAGCCTGGAATTAAGCCCGGAATCCCAGGCGAGCTACAACAAAGTAAAAGCGGAAGTTGGGGATATGCAATTAACCCCTACCTTTGCGCCTTTGAAGTGGCCGGTGGGGACGGAGGAAGTGGCCGGTGAGCAGCGGAATTCCCGACTTATTGAGCGGTAACTTTCGTCGAGTTAAGCCAATGGGTATTGAAGACCTACACCATAGCTTTAAACGCTGAGGCTGAGGGCATGCGTAATTATTTCAAATACCCGCCGCTGGAGTGGCGTAAGCGCAAAGAATACTGCGTACCCCAAGGACCGAGCTTTGCCTGGGCGCCTTGGACCACTCTGCATCTGGCCGGCAACCGGCTGCGTTTTAAAGCCCCTAGGCATAGTCCAAAATTTTCGTCAGTGGAGCAAACCCGCGTATTACCCGGCCACGATATTCTGGAAGATCCCAGGCTTAGTCATTACAGTTCTACCAATATGCCCAATGATCATTGGGGGTATGCAACACCGTTTAGTCGTAAGTGGTCCTTTTGGGGCCCTTGGATGACCGGATGTAAAGCGGAATTGCATATGGCTGTTACTGTGCTCGGCCGCCAACCCGAGCACGCGTTCGACTTCTCCCTTTTTCATCCCCGTGCTTTTGAGATGGTGTTGGTTCAATACCTTAACGATAGCTATGGGCATAGGCGCTGGGGGGATGAAGGCCCTGACGCGCTGATTCCCCGCTGGCATGGTCCTTTGGACTGGCAAAGACACAGCCATCTACCGGTCTTTAGCGCGAGCTGCAAGGTTTATAAGCGAACGGAAGATATAAGCGTCCTTCTAGACCCCGATCATCTGTTCTTTTTTCCCATTACCGATCAGCATTTTGTTCGCATCACCTTTGTACAACACCTCTATAGCCTCGACGAGCGGGGCAAGATCGCTTTCGATCCCTCCCCGGTCCAAGCCCTTCAGGACGCCATCTTTAACAGCATCAGCCTGGAATTAAGCCCGAAATCCCAAGCGAGCTACAACAAAGTAAAAGCGGAAGTTGGGGATATGCAATTAACCCCCACCTTTGCGCCTTTGAAGTGGCCGGTGGGGGTGGAGGAAGTGGCCGGTGAGCAGCGGAATTCCCGACTTATTGAGCGGTGACTTTTGTCGAGCGGTAGGGCGGTAGGGGGTCAGGTCTTACATTTTACGCACCCACAATGACAAGCCATGTCAAATGTAAGACCTGACCCCGTGCCCCTGTGTGCCGGATACTGCACCAGTCCGAGTACTTTCCGGCGTCGAACCATCTAGCTTTCTGATCAATTCCAAATAACAATTGGCTCTCCAGGAACACGAAGTTGCATGGCCTCTGGACCCATGTAAGCTTCGTCTCGCATATCTACTAGTATTGCCCAATCATTTTCGAACTTTATTGTCGCGATCTCCATCTGATCCTCCACCTGCGAGACTACCTTGCCAATTAGGTCCTGTACGTTATCCGCTATAAATCCATCTAATTTATGACTATTGTAAATCGAGAGTACACTTCCGTTTTCAAAGCTTAACGTGACTTTATTTTCACCTAATACGGCGCTCGTAATCTTCAACCCGCAAATGACGTTTAGTTTTGACTTTTCCATTGTTACGGCCTTTCTAATCGATTGGAAAATGGGATTGAGAGTTGGGCAAAGTCTTGCCGGTATACGGGTCTACACCCTGACCAGAAGAGTTCTCGTACTTAACATATCCGTTGGGATAACCTGGACTATTACCTCGGGGCGGTGTGGGATCCATAATGCGCATTGTATTCACTTGTCGATTTGCACCGCCCGAGCCGCCAGTGTATGCACTACCTGTGGTATTGCCTCTCGGATTTACGACGGGGGTAGGCCCTGTCGCACCTTTTGGAACAGGGAAAGCAGTACCTCCAGGAGAGACTATAAAGTCAGGCGTCCTATCTGTGGCTTTCTCCGCCCCCTTCAGCGCCTCCTTGGCCGCTTTCGCGCCTTTCGCGATTTTCCCAGCAACAACTTCAACACCGCTCTTGACCCCTGCTTCTATGGCAGAGCTATAGTTGCCCGTTTGAATATTAAAAACCACCTCCAGGCCGCCTTCTAATATCGGCTGGAATGCGTAAGTGCCTATAGTCTCCGTAAATGCCTGCGACCACTCACCACCCACCTGCGCCATCTGCCGCCAATCCATATTGAAGCTCGCCCAGTCCCTCAGAAAATACATAGCCTCCAGCCCCCGCAGAGTCGCATTCTCATCATGCGCCCTTCGCCGGCTCCCCGTAACGGTGATCTCCTCACAGATGGTGCCTGTCTCACAGGCTTGATAGCCGGTAGGGTCTATACGGCTGAGCGGGTTGTTCGTGACGTAGGCGTAGCGATTATAACTCTGGCTGTTGTCTGGAGCTTGCACGTAGAGGTCGGCACTGAGGAAGCGGCCGATAACTGGGGCGTAAACGCGCCCTCCCATATGCACTAAACCTTCTGCATCCACCATATCGTGTCCAGTAAAGCCTTTGTCTGTCGCGAAGGTGGTGGAGATAGGGTTAGTGGCTGGTGTCCAGTTCGTATTGCGACGGTTACCAAATGCATCAAAGCTCATACGCGTGACGAAGTTGCCGTCCGCATCAGAGATCGCCTCCACACTGCCCAGGTGATCATAGTGTAAATAGTGCTCAGTGATCACACCGGCGGTGGTTTCGCGCAGGTAATAGCCGCCGACATAGGCTTTGCTGGTGAGACTGGTGCCGCTGTTTTCTTCGAGGTATGTGCCACCCGCATAGTGGTAGGTGGTGGTGCCACCACTGATGGTTTTGACTTTCTCGTGGGTGGGACCGTAGACGAACTGGGTGTTGCCGATGCGCGTGGGCTTGTTGAACACATCGTACTGAGCGGTGCGGCTGCCCAGGGTGGTCACGTTACCGTAGGCGTCGTAACGGTAGCTGTTGCCGCCTGCCGCTGTAACGCCATACAAACTGGCGCCATTAGTCTGTGCGTAGGCCAGTGCGCCAAGGTGGTTGCGAGTGAGATTGCCGTGGTCGTCGTAGTCGTAACCGACGGTGGCGGTGGTGCTGCCGGACCGGGTGGTGACGGTAACCAGCCGATTCAGATCGTCATAGGTGAAGAATTCCGAAAGATTTTCTTGTGTGGTACCAGCGGCATTGGTGCGGGCGCTGCTGCGGCTTTGCAGATTGCCGTGGCTGTCCCAGCTGAAACCGAGTTTCTGGATGTTGCCGGTCAGGGTGTTCAGGCTGGTGCCGACTTTGCCAGTGGTGATGCCGGTCAGGCGCCCACTGCGAGCATCGGTCTCGTAGTCGGTGGCCACGCCATTGCCAAACCACCGATAGCGGTAGTTTCCTGCCGCATCCATAGATTCCCCCAATGCCCACAGAACCTTAATCGCGTCTTCGTCGGTGATATCGAGGGTTTGCGCGTGTACGCCATCGGCGTCGTAGAGTTGTTGTACCTTGAGGCCGTCAGGATACAGCTGGGTACTCAGGCGACCAAAGCGGTCATAGGTGTAGGTAAAGGTTTTCGCGGTGGCACCCGGAATGGTTTCCGTCAAAGTGGCAACTTGCCCTTGTGCGTTATAGGTATAGGCGCGGGTAACGCCATTGCCGGATTCGCGGGTAAGGTAGCCTCGCTTCAGTGTGTCGTAAACCCAACTGTAAACGGTGCTGGCGCCGTCTGGAGCGGTATCGGTGCGACTGGTCTGACGTCCCAAAACGTCATATTCATAAGCAATCGATTTGGCTGCCGGGGTATCGGGTTGCCAGGTTTGCTCACGCAATTCACCAAAGCCGTTGTGGCGAAAACGGATAGGACCGGTGGCCGGGTCATTGATAAAGGTTTTATTGCCCGCCACATCGTGAGCAACGCTCACTTGCGAGGCCGCATTGCCGTTCACGATAGTGCCAGCCAACCGGCCCTGCACATCGTAGGTCATCTCCGTGACCACACCATGGGCGTCTACTGTGCGCCGCAGCTGTCCGAGCGGGTCCAGATAGCGCTCGGTGACCTGCTCGATGGTGCTCATGGAATCCACAATGGTGACGGTCCGCGTCTGCTTCAGCCAGCCACCTTCCAACGCGTACTCATGGGTGATCACGCCATCATCCGGCTGAGAAACCGTAAGGGGTTCGCCCAAAGCGTTGTAATCGGAGTAGGTGGTGAAGTGATCTCCGCTGATGCCCGTAAAAGGTTCACTGACCGAGGCCACCCGCCCTGCGGCATCATAGGTGGTGTCCTGTTTGACGGCGGTGCCGTCCAGGCCATAGGTCTGGGTGCGTACCGGGCGCTGCAGGGCGTCGTAGAAGGTGATGCTCAGAGGCTCGCCCAGCGTGTAACCACTATCTTTATTGACCCGCGTCACGACCAGATACACCGCCGAATCCGGACAGGTGATCTCGGTCGTCGCGTCGCACATCATTCGTAGGTCCGCAGTAGTAACGCCGACAGCATCCACACGACTGCTGGCGCGACCGAACAGGTTGTAATAGGTGCTGGTGGTGATGCCGTTGCTGTCCACGGTTTTGGTGACCGCACCAAAGCGTTTGTCGTAGTTCAGTTGTGAGGTGTGCTGCGCCTCATTAGTCACGGATTGCGGAAACACGCCAGCATCAAAGTCGTTGAACACTTGGATTCGGTCAGCCGTCCATAGACCGGCCAAGTCCCGCGCCCGGCGTTCGACGCGGGTGATCACTCCAGGCAGTGCAGTGCCATCACCACCGTCGCGTCGGTATACCTCTTCTTGCTCTACCTCAGTACCCACAAAGGTGTTTTTGCGCTGTACATCCAGGGTGCCCGGTTCGGCCACATACTCGTGAGACCAGACCTCTGTGGTGTCGCTCGCTGATGGAATTGTCCAGCCCAGTGGCTCAGTGGACATCGCTGTCGTGGAGCGCGAGACAAACCCGAGCAGCCAATTCGCCGGGTCGTTCTCCAAGGCGTTGTGCAGGAGCGTCGTTTTGAGCAGCCCGGTCAGCTCGCCTTGCGCATCAATGCCGCTGCCCAACTGTGTGCGCTGGTATTCCAGACCGCCGTAGGCATCAAAGCGGTTTTCCACATGCTTTGCGCGAACTGGCGCGCCCAGCATCAGATAGTCCACCTGGGTGACAGATGCCGGATATACAAATCTTGGGTTTTCCTCATGAACCGCATAACCAAAGAGCGTGCTGGAGATCAGCTTGCCGCTGGCCTCGCTCTCCCGACGCTCAAGCGGCATGCCGGTAAGCGGCCAGTTGAGGTAATAGCGGGTGCGGATTTGCAGGTTCTGCTGAACGCGGGTTTCACGGATTTCATCAAAGCCGAGAAAGCCGCGCCCGGTACGATCGACCTTGCCACCAACATAGTGATAGAAGGTATCAATACTGCCTCCGATGCCATTGCTCATCGAGAACTTCTTCACCACCTGCATGCCACGGTCAGGCCGGGCATAAGGGTAGTTGTATTTAGAACCATCCGGGTCGTGCCGATAGAAAGGCTCGCCCGCGTGGTCTTTGGAGGTGAGTGTGCTGTATTCGAATTTGATGGTCTTACCAAATCCGTCGCGCACATTGACGAGCAGATCAGGTGCTTGCATGCGGCCATAGTAAATTCGCGCCGGATTGACGTAATTCCACAAGCCGATGACGCCGGAGCGATAAAAGTCCATGATGCCGTCATTATTGAAATCGCCTCGGAAAATACTCCCCGCCTCAACCGGGTTTTGCACCTTGGTCAGCGGGCTTTGGCCGTGGAAGGGATCGATGGTACCGACATCGAACACCACCTTCTCGCCGTCGATACGACTGGTCAGCACCCGCCAGACGAGCTCACCCGCCCCGGCATCCTGCTGCGCCAGCAAATCGTCTTTGCCATCCTTGTTGTAGTCGTAAGCAAAAAAATACTGATTTTTGAGGCTGGCGGCAGTCGCTCCGGTATCGATGGGGTTGGCGAATCCGGTGCCGGTACCCAGTCGAACCCACCAGGTTCCACCGCGATGAAAGGCAATGTCCTTTATGCCGTCACCATTGAAGTCGCCGTAGGCGTTGAATACAGGGGAAGGGTATTTCTGTTCATTGAACAGCGACATGAAATACACATTCAGATCGCCGTGAGAGATCATGCCCGCCGAGTAGGATTCGGTCTCGCTGGAGGAGAATGAACCGCGAGTGATGTTGAGCGGTTGACCGGCTTTGTTCATTGAAAAGACAGTCGATGCCGCGCCTTCCCCCTGCTCATCCACCACACTCACCAAATCCTGCAATCCATCGGTATTCACATCAATGGCAATGGAGCCGCTATTGGGATGGGGTGCCCTCACGTAGTTGTCATCGACAAGGTAACGGAAAGCGCCGTTTGCCGGGTTCTGCAGAAAGACGTAGTTGGCGAACCAGAAATCCTCGAGGCCGTCATTATTGAGATCGAGCACTTCGATGTTGCCCGACTTGGCCATGAAGGTTCGCACTCCGTTGGGCAATTGTATCGGTCCTGGTATCACACTGAGCGTGATCGTGCGGGATGCGAAGTCCGGTATCAGCAGACCACCGGCGTAGTAGGCTTCGCGGTTATTCACTAGCAATGCTCGCACCGAGCCCAATAAGAGCGGGCCGGTTTTGTTCTTTATTGGCTTGATGTATTCGACCGTAAGACGATTAAGTTCCTGCCGAAACCAGGGTTGAGCCTCATAACAACCTTGCTCGGTGCCGGTAAAGAGATACCAGTCCACGTACTTAACACCGCTAGCAGGAATCACCGATTCACGGGAGGTTAGCGCATCGCTGATGCCGTCATTATTGAGATCGGTCAGAAAGGTCGCGTTCAATGTGGAACCATCGCACGAGTGCAACGGCTGCCCCTCCGTCTCAAACCCCACCTCCCCGGCTTGCCATTCGAATTTCAAAGGCTCCGCACAGAGTTCGAAGCCGGCGCTACCCAGACCGCACTCGGTAATTGTGTCCACCAGCAGCCGTCCGGTGGATGGGCTGGTTTTGTAGCCGAGTTGGTAGCGGCGCACAGGTGTGCCGCCGCTGGGCCCGTTGTCAGCATCTATGTAGGTGGTGATGGCATCGAGCTGACGGGTGATCCGGTATGGTTTACCAGCGTCGTAGAGCAATTGTGTGTCGGCGTTGCGCTGGCTGTAGGTAAAGCGCACCTGGACTTGGGGCGTGAGCTGAATATAACGCACCCAATGTTCACCGATGATCTCATCGTAGTCGTAATAGATGGAGTAGTCATTGCCATAGCGATCCTCCACACGGTCCAGCGCCCAAACCCGGATGCTGCCGCCTTGATCGCCTGCACGGTAGATGCGACTGTTTTGCGCATCGTCATTTTGCCCGTAATAGTGAATGAGGCCGTTTTTAAGGTAAACGCGAAACATTCTGTGGCCATCGAGAGCCTCGATTTTAGAAAAGCTTTCGCGCTCAGTGGCGTAAATGACGCCGTTGGCCCAATAATCCGCATCTGAAGATGGCCCTTCAGCACCCGCCACCACCAGACGCTGACCATCCATACATAGGCGATCGCCCATTGAATATTGCGGATTGGATTTTTGCGCCTCAAGGCCATCGGTTGCGTAGTTCGCCGCGCAGCGGTAGATGCTGGACAGTCCGCCAAGGGACCATCCCAAGCCAAGATGGCCGCTGCGGCGGTTGCCGCTGTTGTAACTCAACGACAAGTCGGGCGCGAGATCATTGACTGTGGGCGGCAGCTCAATCGGAACAACGTAGCTGGCTTGGCCTTTCACGACCTTGCCATTACCCTCGGTAATTTCCAGTGTGGTATCTGCAGGAAAGCGGGGGGAGTCGATGGAATCCAGATCGTATTGAAATTCTGCGGGCGCGGAATTAAAGGCCCCGATGACCTTCTCGGGTGCACCCGATCCTTCGCCCTCATCGCCACCACAGGCAGCAAGTGCAATTGTGAGAAAAATAATGGGTGGCAAATGACGCATAACGATCTCCCTGAAACCCTGTGCGCAAAACCGAGAAAAGACCGGGCCAAACGGCGACAGCACAAAATGAAACGAATAAAGAAAATGGATGACGCAGAATGAAGCGTGCCAGCGCATGGATGAAACCTGCGTCTGGAGCGGGGTCGGATTCTAGCTTCTCTTCCCCGATGTGCAACCTCCGTTTAGCGAAATGGCACGAAACATAGAGCATTGGCGCACTTTAGTTTTCTTCGGCGAGAAAAACGGCTAATTGTTTAATATCCTGAAGCGCCGAAGAGGATGCAGCACTAGGCGCAAAGAGATCGGTAAGGCGCCGGGTCACCCGGCACCCTCCTCATAACCCCTGGAAGAAAAAACTCCTCTTTCCGTCAAAATTCAGCGCGGTATTTTCGATAGGTAAGGTCGTGCTTCAAGACTGTCGATTTGCAGTGGGTCTTTCTACCCTGCCGTTTCTAGGAGTGGGTCGTTTCTAAGAGTGGGTGTCCTTGTTACCAGAGACCAACATTTTGCACACCCTCATGGTGGATGGGTGCGATGTGCCTTTCAAATTCAAGTGCAAAGACAAATACCAAAATTTAAAAGGCGCCAAAGTAAACATTACGTATTACCAGCAACAGCAAGTTTTTGCGGGAGTTGCCTTTGAGGTGATGAAGGTGGTGCGCATTACCAAAGGGCAATCCGCACTTTTTTGAGATTCCGCTTTTTATTCCGGCAACTGGTAAAAATCCGGTGAAAGGTAGCTTTTCCCCCAAAAAATTAACTGCCCAGCACGGGTTAACGCGGCCTGCGAAGAAGAAATTCCTGAGAGTGGTAATTCGGAATAAATAGCAACCGCGTTTAAACCATGCGGCACTGCATTTATTGCAAAAAAGCCATCAATGTCATTGGGAAATGAGGCATTGATACTTTTTACTGTGCCATCCTGCTTTAGGGCTAAATAAATTGGATAACCACCGGCAATGGTCACTATGTCATCCAATTCTGGGGCCACTTCGATCACATCTGAAGATTCTGGATTCCAAGTGGCGACTGTACCATTGGAGCGCAGAATAAAAATGTTGTCATAGGAACCGCCAACAGCACGAATCATCGACGGGCCGGAATAGGTTTGCAAACCATGAGAATTATGCACTCGCCAAGCAGTAAGCTCGCCCTTGTCATTCAGTGCAACAGAATAACCTCCGCTGTGTTGTACCGACACAATGTTACGCAAACTTGCAACAAACTCCGCTTCTTGCGCGTTTAAGTTTGCTGACGACAGAAATACCGTTCCATCGGTTTTTAGAATAACGACCTGCTGGTTACTGCCTGTAACCACAAAATCTTTAACATTTGAAAATGTCTTTGTCATATCACCAAAGGGCATTCCCGGAAAACGAAACGCCCAAACACTGAGTGTGCCGTCAGAATGAAGAGCCGCGTTGGTTCTGGTGCGCGCATCTACTTTCACAACAGGAGCGTCACTACCGAGAATTACCGGGCGATCGCTCATTGAAAGAATTTCACCGTCCGTTTTCAACAATAAAGAAAAATCCGCTGCAATACTAATGACCCCGCCCGCTAAATCAGAAGGCAACAAACTGGCGAGCTCATTCCCCCATGCCATTAAGCGTCCATCCTTTTTTTGCGCAAGGCCATGAGTCGATGCGACAGCTATATGCTCCACGCCCGGCAAGGTTCCTATCTTGTCTACCTTCATGCCCGACATATTGATCTCCCAGCGAACCAGATCTCCATTTGCCAACAGCGCATAACTTCTGTCACCTTCAGCAGCGATGGCAATTGCACCAAATTCATTGGTCAATCCCGGTGGAATACCAGCAGAATAGCTTCCCCAAGAAACAACGGTCCCATCATTTCGCAGCGCCAAATTATGATGATCCCCAGATGCGATGGCGACTATCCCACGGAGATGATCAACCTTGGCAAATTCATCTCGGGAAAAACAACATGCGAGCGGCCCATCCCAGCCAGTGACACGTCCATCGCTATGCAATACCAATCCATGATCTTTGCCTGCGGATATAGCAACCACATTGCGCAGATTGGGCGGCATCTTGCTTACGCCCTCGCCCCAGCCCCACGCCTCAACCGACCCATCATTTTTAAGGACCAGCGTGTAATCTTGGTCAACCGCTAACGCATTGACATTATGCAGATTATTTGGAAAGTGCGGCGCGGTCTCAGAACAACTCCACGCCTCAACGGTTCCATCACGCTTTACTGCCGCGTTGCCAGCAATGGATACAACATCAACCAAATTCTCCGACATACAAGTTTGCAGTCCCCACGTCGTAGGTCTGCCGTGCTCATCCACATAAAAACTCACTCCTGGCTCGGCAAAAATTCTCTTAGGCGACTTTTCCGGCATCACAAAAGGCGTGGCCGGTTTATTACTGTAAAAAATGTGGGAAGTGCTGGGCTGCTCCTCCAATTTACCGCCACATGCTGCGAGCACCAAAGTCATGATTAAAATAAACGGCTTGCTAAGCACCGCCATAATTGGCTCCCTATGAAAGGCTTGATTCGTTGGATTAACGGCTTGAGTGGTTTTTTAAAGGCTTGAATGGCCCGTTTAAAGACTTGAGCGGTTTGCTTAGGCAACGATCAATACAAAAAATCGTCTTTAGACACAAAAAAAGAACCATACCCTCGACACAAACTTCTAAAGATTGATACAAGAATCGCCATTAATAACTCAATATTTAACCAACTTAAAGGATGAATTAGCGGAAGTGTGACCGTTTACAGCCTTCCTATAGACGAAATCAGACAAAAACAATCGTGATATAAGTGGGCTTTTATCATGTATTCAATGAAATCTGAGCCTGATTATCTCAAAAAAGACGTTTGACTTTTCAAACGAAGAGAATTCCGATTATGGCAATAAGGGGGATAAAATGGGGATCAGGCCTTACAATTTACACACCCACAATGACAAGTCATGTCAAACGCCATCCTCTTACCTTAGCTCGTTTCGATGAAATTTGACTTCGAATGTCTGAAGGTACCGCTCTCGCTCAACGTTATCCAATGATTTCAGCTCATCAAATGGCGAAGACGACATAATCGCTACCGCCGCGCTTTTATCAAAGCGAAAATCGCCATTGGACTCTATAAGTCTAAGCCCTACTATATTGTTGTTTTTATCCAATGTTATCAAGAAAGATGCGGGAGAGCCGGTCCGAACTGGCGGTCGTGTCCAATTGCGATAAATTACTGATGTAATCAGATTGGCGCACTCAATTGCCTCGTAACACTCATCATGTAGGCGATCTACGCTTTGATAGGTAACCGTCATAGGGTTCCAGTCCAAAGGTGTTACATTCTTCAACTCGTCAGCCTCAATACGCTCAGGCTTGACGTAGGTGGCATTTCCGGGTGCAGTCGAACAGCCGATGGAAAGTAGCGCAAATATGGGAAGAAGAGAATTCTGTTCAAGTTTTTTATTAATCGCCATAGTCAGTACCATTCGAGAAATTAATCTCGATGCTCGCCCCAAAACTCACCACCGAGAGTTCCTCGCAGCGCTTTGTAGTCATTAACGGCATCGCGCAATCCCCGCGAGCTGGCGCTAAAAATTTTACTTTCAAAACTTTTTCCCCAATTCAGCAAATACGTCAGCAGCATCCACCGCTTCCAGTTCCTCTGCGTGATAATCCGCAAGCCTATCCTCAGCCACCCTCAACCATTCCGCATCAATCGACGCATCCGGCTTATCCAGGCTAAATATCAAGGTCTCTACCAACGCGGCGCGATCATTCGCCGGCAATTTAAGTGGGATTGCTGCAGGATCAAAGGGTCTGAGTTCTTGGACATCTTTCCGCGAGCGCCAGCTGCCTCCCCATTGCCGCAGGTAGACTTTTCGTCCTATAGCAGCCTCTATTTGCTTTACGAAATCTGATCCACCTACAAATCATTCCTTATTGGTGCACAATCGAACTCGATCCAGCAGTGAAACTGGCATTGAATAACACTCTGTAGGCCAAGAGTCGCGATGATGGTGTAGTGTCGCGTCGCAACAGAAACAAACAGAACGATTATTTCCCCTCTGGATAATATGCTGCGCGCAACCTGGCATATACAATCTCGGCATGCTGGCCATTTCTCAATTTCCTAAACTTAATTTTGAACGAAATCCTTTGCTCAATAAGCCGCTCTATAGTCACTTCAATTCAAGTACTCTGACCTTTTGATTGATGCACTTGCACCATTTCGCCTTCGTCAAAGTGAATTCTACGTAGTGCTGGCGTTGGATCATCATTCCGAAGCGCTTGGCTAAGGACTAGCAAATCTGGCTTTTCCAGAAATGAAAGAAAAATCAATTCAGGTCGCCTCGCATGAAAAATTCCTGGAAAAACTTTCATGGCATCGTCCCACTTAATCAACCATGCAACTCCATCGTGAGGCATTTCGAGAGGAAAGAGAAGTCCGCCGCAGTCAGCTTCAATATTTTTCCGAATGGAACCTAAAGGAGCTGGATTTGGAATTACAACTATCCACTTCGCCTGACCAAGCAGTGATAGAAGCGACGCATAAAAAATTTCACGTTCGTTTGAATGATCAAACTCCGGCCATTCAAGACGGGGGATTTTCGGGTTTATTTTTGACATGCTCTATAACCCTCTGATGGCGCCATGCCAAGCCAATTTCACGAGACCTTTCAATATTTCTTTTCCAGAAGCTGAATGCCTCAATATCCGCTCTCCCTGGACAATTTTCGAACCCTCAAAAACTTTGCCGATTCTTGCGTTTGCCATTAACTGGCCTTCGTGCGTGACAAAGCGGAGGATTGATTGGCCTGCGTTGTTATTAATACTAATGATGGTCAATCCGTCTTTGGCATTGTTGCTTCCATATAGCAGATCAATCCGGCCTACAACTGCTCCACCACTTTGACCTCCTACACCCAGTCTTGCAAATGTGGTTCCGGGCACTTTGAGAATTCAGATAGACCCGAGCGACCCTACCGCTATGGAAGTCACAATAAATACTCCTTTTCCTATGGCTTCTCCAAGCTTAGCGTCTTTTCCAACCCCCTTTGCCAATTCCGACCCAATCAAACCTGAAGCTTCACCGAGTACGTTATAACCATGCCCTCTATTGGCACCAATAAGCTGCGAAAATCCGTCACCGACAATATTCACCCCAAGCGCTGTCACGATTATACCAGCGCCAGTAGTACCTGGCTCCGGAACTATAATTCCAACCACACCAATCGCAGTTTCCACCACACCCAAAAGAATTTTTCCGGTACCCCACCCCAAACGGGGAGCCAACCCCATACGAACCTTAAAAATATCGGTCTCAACCGCCTCATTAAGATTTTCTGCCAAGCCACCAGCATCTATTTCAAATCCCCAGTTGGTCGTGTCCAGCTCAATAAGCTTGCCCGCCTTGTCGACCTCCCAGCCATCCGCATCGAGCATCGGATACATACGCACCCTGTATCCATCTCCCCCCGCCGTTGGATCTGCAAGAACTTTTAGTAATCCTATACCGGCATCTTCACCATAGTTGTCGATATAAGCATCCACTACCTGTTCAATAAGTGACATACATTTCCTCCCTTTCCTTTCAGATAATACTTTGTAGTGGCATAGGACCAACCCAGAAGGAAGGACCAACCCAGACACCCACCCCAATTATTGTTAATGAAGTTTTTGAGCTGTATATTTGTCCAGTATCACAAGGAGGTAGTCATGCCCAAAGCTCGCAAA
>JGI12383J13903_1000677_pt1 | contig 22340 bp, 38 predicted proteins | sample Passage237B_FD_13903 | JGI IMG/M metagenome (IMG submission 13903)
CCGCCGTCACGGTCGAGCCGGTTCCTCGTGCGGCTTGCGTGCCGCGAGCGTGAACGTCAGCGGCACGCTTTGGTCCAGAGGCGCCGGCAGCTCGTAGTCCCCGTCTTCACGCGCTGTCATGACCGGGCTGTACTGCCACGGCAGGGTCCTGCCCTCCTCGAAGGCGACCACCTGCAGCCCTGCGCCCAGCAGCGAGCCGAAGATCTCGGCCAGCGAGTGCGGGTACTCAAAGGTGCGCGAGTGCGCCACCTGACCCTCGCCGACGTAGCTCGTCTCCTCCTCCCACTGCTCGGCCAGGCCGTTCGGGAAGTAGCGGTGCTTCACGACCAGGCCGTCGGCGGCGTCGTCGAAGACGTACAGCATGGGGTGCGCGTCGCGGATGTAGAACGTGCCGCCCGGCTTGAGCAGCGCCGCAACCTGGCGGCCCCACGTGTCGAGGTCCTGCAGCCAGGTGATGGTGCCGATGCTCGTGTAGACGAGGTCGAACATCCGCTCCTCGCCCAGCGTTCGGCTCACGGCGGCTCGCGCGTCGAGCACGTCCGTCTCGACCCACTCCGCACGCACGCCGCTCGCCTCGGCCAGATCGCGCGCCGCCGCAAGCGCCAGCGCGGAGAAGTCCACGCCCACCACCGACGCGGCACCGGCTCGCGCGAGGGAGACCGTGTCCGTGCCGATGTGGCACTGCAGGTGACACACGTCCAGGCCGCGCACGCCCTCCGGCAGGATCCGCTCGAGCACCGCGAGATCGGTGCGCACCACCTGGGACAGATGAGACGGGTCCGTGAAGGCCTCGATGCCGTAGCCACGCACGTGGATGTCCACGCGGTCGTTCCAGTTGGCGAGGTTCGTCGCGCGCGCCTCGTCCCACGAGACGTCGACGCCGTCGACGAAGCCCTCACTCATCGCCGTCGCCTCCCGTGGGCGCGGACTCATCCTGGGCCGGAGCGTCCGCCGCGCTCCGCGCCGAGGTCTTCGCCGCCTCGGGCGCACCCTCGCCCTGGGCCAGCTCGGCCTCGCCGGGCAGGTCGGGCAGCTCCGCCGTCAGGCCGAACCGCGACAGGACCACGTCCACCGCGTAGCCCAGGATGATGCCTCCCACCACGCCTGCGACCACGGCCAGGAGGATGTTGTCCTCGAAGACGGATCCGGCCACGGTGCCGAGCGCCACGCCCCACGACGCCCAGATCGTCGCCGCGATGGCGGTGATGACCATGAAGCGCTTCACGGGGTAGCCCAGCGCGCCGGCCGTCAGGTTCACCGCGATACGGCCCATGGGGATGAAGCGGGCGGCGATGATGAGCGACGCACCGCGCTTCTCCAGGCCGTGCTCCGCCCACACGAGCGTCTTGAGCACCTTGGGGCGGCGGAAGAAGCGCCATTGGCGCACGTTGATCTTGGTCCCGATGAATCGGCCCGTCTGGTCTCCGCACCACGCGCCCGCAGCGGCCGCGATCCACACGCCGATGAGCAGAGGCGACCCGGTGGCAGAGGACGCGGTGGACGACGCGATGACCGTGGACTCGGACGGCACCACGGGAAAGAACGCGTCGATGACGGACACGGCGTAGACCGCGACGTAGATCCAGGGCGAGTCAGCGAGCGCGAGCACCCACGTCTCGAAGTGCTCGGGAAAGCTCGTCAGCCACTCCCACAGCGAGGTCACAGCGCGAGCCTAGCGCTCACCACGTCGGCAAGCGCCTGAGCGTGGCGCTGTGCGTCCTCCTGCGTGGTCGCCTCGACCATGACGCGCACCACGGGCTCGGTGCCCGATGCGCGCAGCAGCACGCGTCCGCCGTCGCCGAGAGCGGCGCGGGCGGCGTCGGCCGCCTGGACGACGCCCTCGTCCGTGTGGACGCGGGCGCGGTCCACGCCCTTCACGTTGAGGAGCACCTGCGGCAGGCTCTCGATGCCCGAGGCGAGATCCGCGAGGCTCGGCCCCTGCGCGACGAGCGAGCCCAGCAGGAGCGATGTCAGCACGCCGTCGCCGGTGGTGCCGTAGGCGGACACGATGATGTGGCCGGACTGCTCGCCCCCCAGCGTGTAGCCCGCGTCGCGCATCGCCTCGAGGACGTAGCGGTCGCCCACGGCCGTCTCGATGATGTCGATCCCGGCGGCGCGCATGGCGCGGTGCAGGCCCAGGTTGGACATGACCGTCGCGACGAGCGTGTCGCGGTAGAGGATGCCCGCGCGCTGCATCGCGAGCGCGAGCACGCCCATGATCTTGTCGCCGTCCACGACCGCACCGCTCGCGTCCACGGCAAGGCAGCGGTCCGCATCGCCGTCGTAGGCGACGCCGAGGTCGGCGCCGTGCGCCACGACCGCCTCCTGGAGGGGCTCCAGGTGCGTCGAGCCCACGCCGTCGTTGATGTTGGTGCCGTCGGGGGCGCAGTTGATCGCGATGACGCTCGCGCCGGCGGCCTCGAGGGCCTTGGGACCGACGGTGCTCGCCGCGCCGTGGGCGCCGTCGACGACGATGCGCAGCCCGGAGAGCGGACGCTCGCGGCGCGCGAAGTCGGTCACCGAGTCGACAAGGTGATCGATGTACGCCTCTGCGAGCGCGGCGCTCGGGATGATCTGGCCCACGTCGGCTCCGGTGGGGCGCTCCCACGGCTCGCCCAGGCGCTCCTCGATGGCCTCCTCGACGGCATCAGGAAGCTTGTGTCCGCCGCGTGCGAAGAACTTGATGCCGTTGTCGGGCATCGGGTTGTGCGAGGCGGAGATGACGACGCCGAGGTCGGCGCCCAGCGCGGCCGTCAGCCGCGCGACGGCGGGCGTGGGGACAACGTCGGCATCGAGCACGTCGACGCCGGCGGATGCCAGGCCCGCCGCGACGGCGGACGACAGGAACTGTCCGGAGACGCGGGTGTCGCGCCCGAGCACGGCGCGCGGCCGATGCCCGGAGAACTCGCCTCGCTCGGCGAGGACGTGCGCGGCGGCGATCGCAAGGTCGACCGCGAGCTCTGCGGTGATGTCGCGATTCGCGAGGCCGCGAACGCCGTCGGTCCCGAACAGGCGCGCCATGCGCGGGAGACTAGCGCTTCGAGTACTGAGGCGCGCGACGGGCCTTCTTGAGACCGGCCTTCTTGCGCTCGACGACGCGGGCGTCGCGGGTCAGGAAGCCGGCCTTCTTGAGAGCGGCGCGGTTGGCCTCGACGTCGATCGCGTTGAGCGCGCGCGCCACGCCCAGGCGCAGCGCACCGGCCTGGCCGGAGACGCCGCCGCCCGTGATGCGGGCGTGCACGTCGAACTTGCCCTCGATGTCCAGCACGGCGAACGGCGAGTTCACGAGCTGCTGGTGCACCTTGTTGGGGAAGTACGACTCGAGGTCACGGCCGTTGATGTTCCACTTGCCGGTGCCGGGGACGAGGCGCACGCGGGCGACGGCCTCCTTGCGGCGGCCGAGGCCGGCGCCGGGGGCGATGGCCGACTGGCCCTTGCCACGCACGGGAGCGGTCTCGGAGGTGTACTCCGTCAGCTCCTCCGCGGAGTCGATGTCAATCGTCACGTCAGACACGATGTGTTCCTCTCCGCGCCTTACTGCGCGACCTGCGAGATCTCGAACGCCTTGGGCTGCTGCGCGGCGTGGGGGTGCTCAGGGCCGGCGTAGACCTTGAGCTTGGACAGCTGGGCACGGCCGAGCTTGGTGCGCGGGAGCATGCCCTTGACCGCGTTCTCGATGACGCGCTCGGGCTTGGTCGCGAGGAGCTCGCCGATGGCCTTGGTCTTGAGCCCGCCCGGGTAGCCCGAGTGGCGGTAGACCATCTTGGTGGCGGCCTTGGAGCCCGTGAGGGCCACCTTGTCCGCGTTGATGACGATCACGAAGTCGCCATTGTCGACGTGGGGCGCGAACGTCGCCTTGTGCTTGCCGCGCAGGAGCGTGGCGGCCTGGGAGGCGAGTCGACCGAGCACCACGTCAGTAGCGTCGATGACGTACCAGTTCTTGGTGACGTCACCCGGCTTGGGAGAATACGTACGCACTGTGAAGCCTTCTACTCTGAGGTGTCGCGGCTTGGGACCGCGGGGATTCCGGTCGGCGGCTCCTGGGGCGGCGAGTGGGAAGCACCGGTCCTCGGGGAACGCACAACGACCCACAAGCATACCTGCGCGCCTGGGGTGGGGTCAATCCAGCCCGGTCGACGGCCCCGGCGTCGCGACCCGTCCTGGCCGAAGCGGCGTCAGTCGCACGAGCCGGCCTCGTCCGGGGTGCGCCGCGCCCGGGTCTGCACGGCGCGCGCGGCGAGCTCGGCATCGGGCGGATAGACGACCTCCTCGAGCGTGAGGCCGTGCGCGGGGGCGACGGAGACCTGTTGCGAGCGCTCCGTCGAGGCGGCCACCGCGGCGAGCCAGTCGAGGTCCCGCCGTCCCTGCCCCACCGCGAGCACGGCGCCCACGAGCGAGCGCACCATGGAATGGCAGAAGGCGTCGGCGCGGACGGTCGCGACGAGCAGCCCCGCGTCGGCGCCCCATGCAGGCCGCTCCCACGTGAACACCTGCAGGTCGCGGATGGTCGTCGCGCCCTCTCGGGCCTTGCAGAAGGCCGCGAAGTCGCGCAGGCCGGTCAGGGTCGCGGAGGCCTCCTGGAGGGCCTCCAGGTCCACGTCGGCGTCCACCCAGGCCACGTGCCGCCGGGCGAGCGGGTCGCGGGGCGAGGCGGCATCGGCGATGCGATAGGCGTAGCGGCGCGCGACGGCGCTGAAGCGGGCGTCGAAGCCCTCCGGGGCCTCGCCCGCCTCGTGAACGCCGATGTCGTCGGGCAGCACCCCCTGCAGGCGGCGCAGCAGGCCCTGCGCGGGAGTGCGCTCGGCGCGCCCCGGCAGGCGCTGCCACGCCTCGCGGGAGATGTCGACGTGGGCCACCTGGGCGCGCGCGTGCACGCCCGCGTCGGTGCGGCCCGCGACGGTGATGCGGGGCGGGGCGTCCTGACGCACGATGCGGCCCAGGGCCTCCTCCATGACGCCCTGGACGGTGCGCAGCCCGGGCTGCGCCGCCCAACCCGCGAAGTCGGTGCCGTCGTACGCAAAGACGAGGCGGGCCCGCACAACCTCAGTGGTCATGGAGCCCGCCTCGTCGTCAGCGTGGGTTACTTGGCGTCCTCGTCGGACTCGCCGGCCTCGGCGTCGGCAGCCTCGATCGCCTCGTCGACGACGGCCTCGTCGGCAGCCTCGACCTTCTCGGCCTTCTTCTCAGCCTTGGGAGCGGACTTCTCGGCGGCCTTCGAGGCCTCCTTGACGACGGCCTTCTTGGCGGGAGCGCCGAACTCGACGAGCTCGATCACGGCCATGGGGGCGTTGTCGCCCTTGCGCGGGCCGATCTTCGTGATGCGGGTGTAGCCGCCCTCACGCTCGGCGAAGCCCGGGCCGATCTCCGTGAAGAGCGTGTGGACCACGCCCTTGTCGTGGATGAGACCGAGCACGCGGCGGCGCGACGCGAGGTCGCCACGCTTGGCGAACGTCACGAGACGCTCGGCGTACGGGCGCAGGCGCTTGGCCTTGGCCTCGGTCGTGGTGATGCGGCCGTGGCGGAACAGCTCCTGCGAGAGGTTCGCCAGGATCTGGCGCTCGTGCGCAGGACCGCCGCCCAGGCGGGGACCCTTGGTGGGCGTAGGCATGGTGCGTTCTTCTCCCTGTTACTCGTCGCTGCCCGAGAAGTACACACCAGAGGCGGCACCCTCGTAGTCGTGACCGGAGTCCTTGAGCGAGAAGCCCAGCTCGGCGAGCTTCTCCTTGACCTCGGTGATCGACTTCTGGCCAAAGTTGCGGATGTCCATGAGGTCGGTCTCGGACCGCGCGGTGAGCTCGCCCACCGTGTGGATGCCCTCACGCTTGAGGCAGTTGTACGAGCGCTGCGTGAGGTTGAGGTCCTCGATGGGCATGTTGTAGTCCTCTTCGAGCGCCTCGTCGGAGTCGGACGGGCCGATCTCGATGCCCTCGGCGGCCTCGTTGAGACCGCGAGCGAGCGAGAACAGCTCGACGAGCGTGGCGCCGGCCGATGCGACCGCGTCACGCGGCGAGATGGAGGCCTTGGTCTCGACGTCGAGGATGAGCTCGTCGAAGTCGGTGCGCTGGGCGACGCGGGTCGCCTCGACCTTGTAGGTGACCTTCAGCACGGGCGAGTAGATCGAGTCGACCGGGATCTGGCCGATCTCGGCGTCGTAGCTCTTGTTGAGGGCGGCGGGCACGTAGCCGCGACCGCGCTCGACCGTGAGCTCGACCTCGAACTTCGCCTTGGAGTTGAGGGTCGCGATGTGAAGCTCCGGGTTGTGGATCTGCACGCCGGCGGGCGGCGCGATGTCCGCGGCGGTGACGGCGCCGGCACCCGACTTGCGCAGGTACATGACCACGGGCTCGTCGTGCTCGGAGGAGACGACCAGGCTCTTCAGGTTGAGGAGGATCTCGGTCACGTCCTCCTTCACGCCCTCGATGGTCGTGAACTCGTGAAGCACGCCCTCGAAGCGCACGGAGGTCACGGCAGCGCCCGGGATGGACGACAGCAGCGTGCGGCGCAGCGAGTTGCCGAGCGTGTAGCCGAATCCCGGCTCGAGCGGCTTGAGCGAGAACTGTGAGCGGTTCTCCGAAATGACCTTCTCGGTCAGCGTGGGACGCTGTGCGATGAGCACTTTCTCTTCCTTTCCGAGCACCCGCTATTTGATGCTCGTGTCCCTGCCGGGTGTCCGCCCCGGCTGGGGTCAACGTATGGAACTGTGATCGCGCCTGGCGGGGCATCGGCCTGGCGCGACCGGGCATCGGCGTGGATGCCCGGCGCGCGGCCGCACGCGCCTAGTTGCGGCGACGCTTGGGCGGACGGCAGCCGTTGTGCGCCTGCGGGGTGACGTCCTTGATGGACGTGACCTCGAGGCCGGCGGCGGTCAGCGAGCGGATCGCGGTGTCACGGCCGGAGCCCGGACCCTTGACGAAGACGTCGACCTTGGTCATGCCGGCCTCCTGCGCCTTGCGGGCAGCGGCTTCGGCGGCCATCTGCGCGGCGTAGGGGGTCGACTTGCGGGAGCCCTTGAAGCCCACCTGGCCGGACGACGACCACGACACCACGGCACCCGAGGGGTCCGTGATGGACACGATCGTGTTGTTGAACGTCGACTTGATGTGCGCCTGACCGTGCGCGACGGTCTTCTTGATCTTCTTGCGCGGCTTGCGAACGGGTGCGGCCATGGCTTACTTCTTCTTTCCGGCGACGGTCTTCTTGGGGCCCTTGCGGGTGCGGGCGTTGGTCTTGGTGCGCTGTCCGCGGACGGGCATGCCACGGCGGTGCCGCAGACCCTGGTAGTTGCCGATCTCGACCTTGCGGCGGATGTCGGCGGCCACCTCGCGGCGCAGGTCGCCCTCGACGGTGAAGTTCGCCTCGATGTAGTCACGCAGCGCGACGAGCTGCTCGTCCGTCGCGTCCTTCACGCGGAGGTCCGGGCTCACGCCGGTCGCGGCGAGCGTCTGCTGCGCGCGGGTGCGGCCGATGCCGTAGATGTACGTGAGAGCCACTTCCATGCGCTTCTCGCGCGGAAGGTCGACTCCTACAAGTCGTGCCATGTCTTTCTACTCCAGTGGTAGTCGGAGGTCTGATGCCCAGGCGTCCCGCCGATGGTCTTGGTGCGGGCCTCGGCCTCCGAGCCGAGGGTTGGTGTGCCTGGACACTGTCTTCTTCAGTTGTGTGGTCTTGCCCGACCGTTGCCAGTCCGCTGAGGACTAGCCCTGGCGCTGCTTGTGGCGCGGGTTGTCGCAGATGACCATCACTCGGCCGTTGCGGCGAATCACCTTGCACTTGTCGCAGATGGGCTTGACGCTGGGCTTAACCTTCATGGTTCTTTCCTTCGTCGTCGGCGCCGCTCGGCAGAGCCGACGACGACGATCACTTGTAGCGGTAGACGATGCGTCCGCGGGACAGGTCATACGGGCTCAGCTCCACCACCACACGGTCCTCGGGGAGGATCCGGATGTAGTGCTGGCGCATCTTGCCTGAGATGTGGGCGAGGACGAGGTGGCCGTTGGTCAGCTCCACACGGAACGACGCATTGGGCAGTGCCTCGACCACGGTGCCTTCGACCTCGATGACGCCGTCTTTCTTGGCCATGAACTCCGCTATCGATTGGTTGACATGTCTCTAGGCGCGCAAAAACGCCCGACCGTCAATGGTAGCGCATGGGATGGGGGGTCTCAACCGGTCTGCTCCCCTGGGCGGCGGCGCCGCCGGACGCCGCCGCCGCTGAGGGGAGAAGCGTCACCGGAAGCTGTTGCGCAGGCGCTGCACCGCGAGATCCGCGATGCGGGTGTTGCGCGAGTCGGCGAGCGAGCGGATCACCGACGAGGGGGTGCGCACGTTGTTGATGAGGGCCTCGAGGACGCGCACGTCCGTGTCGTGGCCCAGGGCGATGAGGGCGCCCATGGGGCAGTCGGTGCGGGAGGCGACGGCCGCGCGCACCTTGGGGTCGCGGTGGACCGCGAGGGGCAGCAGGTCCCCGCCCACGACCTGGGGGTCAAGGGCGCGCGCGAGGTCCGCCGACGAGTTCCGCGTGGAGAGTCCGAGCACCATGATCGTCTGCCTTTCTCGCACTCCCGGCCCGTCCGGGGTGCCTCTGGTGACGAATGTAGGCCGCTCCCCAGGGCCGCGCGAGCGTTTGTGAAAAAAACGACAAATACCCCAACTCTTGGGGGCACTATGTGTGGGGACCGAATGTTTGGGGGCACCAAACCCGCGGTCTGCCAGGGAATTCGGCCCAAACCGGACAAGACCGTCCGCTGAGCAGGGATGATGCGCCGACGTGGGGCCGATGCCCGGCCGGCGCCCCCGCGACCCGGCCCGACGCCTGCGGGGATGCCGTCGGCAGGCACGGCGTCGGGTCCGTGAGGCGAGGGCTCAGCCGACGGGATAGCCCAGGCGTCGGCGCGCGATGGCGCGCACGGATGCGCGCTTGTGCTCCGCGAGCATGTCGAGGATGCGCTCGGGCAGCATCGGGTTCGCCGCGACGGCCTCGACCACGCGGTGGTCGTCCTCGAGCGCGAGGTTGAGCAGCGTCGCGAGCGGGCAGTCGTGCCGCGAGCCCACTGCGGCGCGCACCGCGGGATCGCGGTGCAGCGACAGGCTCATGAGCTCGGTCGCGGGGGTGTCGGGATCCTGCGCGCGGGCGAGGTCGTCGGCGCGGGTGCGCGAGAGCGTGAATGCCATGAGGGTCTCCTCTCAGCCTGCCTGGTCGACGCGGAAGCCGCGGATCGGCGCGGTCCTGGTGGGGATGGGCTGCTCCGGAGCCTCCGGGGACGGCGCTGCCGGCGCAGGCGTCGCGTGCAGCTCGACCGGTTTGCCGGTGGCGAAGTCGTACACGCGCGATCCGTCGTAGGCCTCGACCCGCTCGCGCAGCTCGGGGATCGCGGCATCAGGCATCGCGGCCGGGGCGTCCACCTCCGCGTCGAGACGTTGCGCGGCCGCCACCCGGATGTCGTGGCGCTTGTGGTACGCGAGCGACTCGACGATGTCCATGTCCACGGACGGATTGCCCAGCAGGGCGATGACGACCTCGGGGTGCTTGTCGCGCGACAGGTGCTCCATGACGGTGCGCGCGATCGCGCGGTTCTTCGCCACCGCGACGCGGACCTCCGTGTGGCTGTCGTGCGCGAGGCTCACCATGACGCCCAGAGGGCAGTCCTCGCGCTCGCCGATGATCTCGCGGACGAGCCAGTTCTTCGACTGAGAGAGGGCCTGGATGTGTGCGCGGTGGAGACCGGGCTGGCGGGCCTCCTCAGCCTCCGGGCTGCTGCCCGGTGCGTAACTGAAACCTCTTGCCATGATCACTCCCAGAGCGTGAGCCCCGGACGGTCCGAGGCCCCGTCGCGTCTCTCACGCTAGCGAGGAGAGGTTGCGCGACCGCGTCTGTCGCGTAACAAGTGGGTTTCGCGGAGATGACTTCGTCACACCATGCCCCCGCACATGGGGGCGCTGTCAGGGGCTTGTCGCGCCCACGGTCACGGGGCGACGGGCACGATGCCGTGCCCGGCGAGCTGCGCCGCTCCCCCGTCGGCGGCGGTGAGGACCCAGATCCCGTCCTCGTGGATCGCGACCGAGTGCTCCCAGTGCGCGGCGCGCGATCCGTCGGCGGACACGACCGTCCAGTCGTCCTCGAGGACCTGAGACTCCGATGTGCCCAGCATGGTCATCGGCTCGATCGCGAGGCACATGCCGGGGAGCACCGCGGCGAGCTTGCCCCGCACCCGGTAGTTCATGACATCGGGCGCCTGGTGCATCGCCGTGCCGATGCCGTGGCCCACGTAGCCCTCGAGCGGGTGCAGCCCTGCGGCCTGCGTGACATCCTCGATGGCCGCGGCGACGTCGTTCAGGCGCTTGGCCGTGGCGAGCGCGGCGATGCCCGCCCACAGCGCGGCCCGGGTCGACTCGACGAGCCGCGCATCGTCATCGGACAGCGGCTCGCCCACAATGACGGTCACCGCGGAGTCCCCGTGCCATCCGTCGACGATCGCGCCGCAGTCGATGGAGACGACGTCGCCCGGACGCAGCACGCGCTCGCCGGGGATGCCGTGGACGACCTCCTCGTTGACGGAGATGCACGTCGTGGCCGGGTAGCCGTGGTAGCCGAGGAAGTTGGAGGTCGCGCCCTCCGCCGCGATGACGTCGGCGGCGGCCTTGTCCACCTCGGCGGTGGTGACGCCCGGGGCGATGGCGGCGACGGCCGCGGCGAGCGCCTTCTCCACGACCTGGCCCGCGCGGGCCATGGTCCGCATCTGCTCGCGGGTCTTGTACTCGATCCCGCGGGACATTCAGCGAGCCTCGAGGGCGGCGACGAGCCGCTCCGTCACCTCGTCGATCTCGCCGATGCCGTCGACCTGGACGAGCAGGCCCTGGCCCTCGTAGAACGCGGTCAGCGGAGCCGTCTTGGTCGAGTAGACGTTGAGGCGCTCGCGGATGACGTCCTCGGTGTCGTCCGCGCGGCCCTCGATCTGGGCGCGCTTGAGCAGCCGCTCGGTGACGACGTCGAAGTCGGCCGTGATCTCCACGGCCGCGTCGAGCGTCACGCCAAGGTCGGCGAGCATCGTCTCGAGCTCGACGGCCTGGTCGGGATTGCGCGGGTAGCCGTCCAGGAGGAACCCGTCGCTCACGTCGGACTGCGACAGGCGGTCGCGGACCATGGCGTTGGTGACCTCGTCCGGCACGAGCTGGCCGGCGTTCATGTACTCCTGAGCGCGCGTGCCGAGCTCCGTGCCCTCGCTGACGTTGGCGCGGAAGATGTCGCCCGTCGAGATGGCGGGGATGCCGTAGCGCTCGGCGAGGCGGACGGCCTGCGTGCCCTTGCCGGCCCCAGGAGGGCCAAGGAGAACAAGACGCATTACTTGAGGAACCCTTCGTAGTGGCGCTGCTCCAGCTGCGACTGGATGCGCTTGACGGTGTCGAGACCGACGCCGACGAGGATGAGGATGGACGCGCCGCCGAACGGGATCGACGCGCTCAGGCCCATCGAGACGAACACGACGGTCGGCACGAGCGCCACGATCGCGAGGTACAGCGAGCCCGCGGCGGTGATGCGCGACAGCACGTAGTCGAGGTAGTCGGCCGTCGGCTGGCCCGGACGGATGCCCGGGATGAAGCCGCCGTACTTCTTCATGTTGTCCGCGACATCGTTCGGGTTGAATGTGATCGCGGTGTAGAAGTACGCGAAGAACACGATGAGCAGGATGTACAGCGCGATGTGGTACGGCGAGGCGGGGTCGGCCAGGTAGGTCTGCGTCCAGATCATCCAGTCGGCCGGCTCGTTGCCCGCGAACTGCCCGATGACCGTGGGCAGCATGAGCAGCGACGAGGCGAAGATGACCGGGATGACGCCCGCCATGTTGATCTTGAGCGGGATGTAGGTGGACGAGCCGCCGAGCATGCGGCGACCGACCATGCGCTTGGCGTACTGCACCGGGATGCGGCGCTGCGACTGCTCGACGAACACCACCGCGGCGATGATCACGAGCACGAGGAGCGTCACGAGGATCGTCTTGGTCTTGCCGTCCGAGGAGCTCCAGATGGTGGTGACGGCGGCGGGGAAGGACGAGGCGACCGACACGAAGATGAGCAGCGACATGCCGTTGCCCACGCCGCGCTCGGTGATGCGCTCGCCCATCCACATGATGAAGACGGTGCCGGCGGTCATGGTGAGGACCATGATCGTGAGGGTCTGCCACGAGGAGTCGGGGACGATCTCCAGCGCGCAGCCGGGGAAGAAGACGCCGTTGCGGGCGAGCGTGATGTACGACGCCGCCTGGAGCGCCGCAAAGCCCACCGTGATGTAGCGCGTGTACTGGGTGAGCTTGGCCTGGCCCTCCGGGCCCTCCTTGTAGAGGGTCTCGAAGCGCGGCACGAGCACGCGCAGCAGCTGCACGACGATCGACGCGGTGATGTACGGCATGATGCCGAGCGCGAAGATCGACAGCTGCAGGAGCGCGCCGCCGGAGAAGAGGTTGAGGATCTGGAAGGCGTTGTTGGAGCCGGACGCCGAGGCCGCGCACAGCTCCACGTTGCGGTAGCTGACGCCAGGGCTCGGGATCGCGACGCCGAAGCGGTACAGCGCGATCATGCCAAGCGTGAAGAGCAGCTTGCGCCGCAGGTCAGGAGTGCGGAACGCGCTCACGAAGCCTTTCAGCATGAATCCCTCCGGGTGGGGGTGTCGCGGGCCCGCGTCCGTGCGGGCCCGCGACTGAGCCTAGCCCTGGTTGACCGAGCCGCCAGCGGCCTCGATCTTGGTCTTCGCGGACTGCGAAACCTTGTCGACGTCCACGAGCTGGACCTTGACCGAGATCTCGCCCTCGCCGAGGACCTTGACGGGACGGTTCTTGCGCACCGCGCCCTTGGCGACGAGATCGGCCTTGGTGACCGTGCCGCCCTTGGGGAACAGCTCCGCGATCTGGTCCACGTTCACGACCTGGTAGACGGTCTTGAACGGGGACTTGAAGCCGCGCAGCTTGGGGATGCGCATGTGCAGCGGGCTCTGACCGCCCTCGAAGCCCACGGGCACCTGGTAGCGAGCACCCGTGCCCTTGGTGCCGCGACCGGCCGTCTTGCCCTTGGAGCCCTCACCGCGACCCACGCGGGTCTTGGGGGTGTGGGCGCCGGGCGCCGGGCGCAGGTGGTGCACCTTGAGGGTGTTCACCTTGGGGCCGGTGGAGGCAGGCTTCTTGGCCGCCGGCTTGGCGGCAGCCTTCGCCGCGGCCTTGGCCGGCGCCTTGTCCTCGGCCTTGGGGGCCGGCTTCTCGGCAGCGGCGGCCTTCTCCGCGGCGGGCTTGGCCGCGGCCTTCGCCGGCGCCTTCTCCGCAGCGGCCTTTGCCGGCGCCTTGGCGGCAGCCTTCTCCTTGTCCGCGGTCGTCTTGGCGGCCTTGGACGCGGTCGTCTTGGCCGGAGCCTTGGCGCCGGCCTTGGGCGCGGCGGCCTTCTCCGCCGGCTTCTTGGCCGGAGCCTTGGCGTCGGCCTTGGGCGCGGCGGCCTTCTCCGCCGGCTTCTTGGCCGCAGCCTTCTCGTTCGTCTCGTCAGCCATTAGTCGACCTCCTCCACGGTGACCAGGTGGTCGACCGCGCGGACCATCCCGCGGATCTCGGGACGGTCCTCCTTCACAACGATGTCACCGACACGCTTGAGGCCGAGCGAGCGCAGAGTCTCGCGGTGCTCGGGCTTGGTGCCGATGCCGGACTTCTTCTGAGTGACCTTGAGGCGAGGCATCAGTGCGCCACCCCCGCAGCCTTGGCGCGCAGCATCGCAGCCGGCGCGACGTCCTCGACGGCCTTGCCGCGGCGAGCCGCGACGGCCTCGGGCTGCTCGAGCCGCTTCAGCGCGTCAACCGTCGCGTGGACGATGTTGATCGCGTTGGAGGAGCCGAGCGACTTGGACAGCACGTCGTGGATGCCGGCGCACTCGAGCACGGCACGCACGGGACCGCCCGCGATCACGCCCGTGCCGGGAGCGGCCGGACGCAGCATGACGACGCCTGCTGCGGCCTCGCCCTGGACGCGGTGCGGGATGGTGCCCTGGATGCGAGGCACGCGGAAGAACGAGCGCTTCGCCTCCTCGACGCCCTTGGAGATCGCCGCGGGAACCTCGCGCGCCTTGCCGTAGCCGATGCCGACGTTGCCCTCGCCATCGCCCACCACGACCAGCGCGGTGAAGCTGAAGCGACGACCGCCCTTGACGACCTTCGAGACGCGGTTGATCGTGACGACGCGCTCGATGAACTTGCTCTCGGGCTCATTGCCGCGACGGTTGTCGCGACGCCCGCTGTTGTCAGCCATGTCTATCCTTCGTCCTTTGCGTCCCGGCTACAGGGCCAGGCCACCCTCTCGGGCGCCCTCGGCCACCGCCGCCACGCGACCGTGGTACTTGTTGCCGCCACGGTCGAACACGACCGCCTCGATGCCGGCCTTCTTGGCGCGCTCGGCGACCAGCTGGCCGACCTTGGCCGCCTTGGCCGTCTTGTCGCCGTTCATGGCGCGGACATCGGCCTCGAGCGTCGACGCCGACACGAGCGTCCGGCCCTGGGTGTCGTCCACGACCTGCACGAACATGTGGCGCGCGGAGCGCGTCACGACGAGGCGGGGACGAGCCGGGGTGCCGGAGATCTTCTTGCGCAGGCGGAAGTGGCGCTTCAGACGAGCGACGCGCTTCCCCTTGCCCTTGACACCGATAGCCATTACTTCTTACCAGCCTTTCCGGCCTTGCGGCGGACCTGCTCGCCGGCGTAGCGCACGCCCTTGCCCTTGTACGGCTCGGGCTTGCGGATCTTGCGAATGTTCGCTGCGACCTCGCCGACCTGCTGCTTGCTGATGCCCGACACCGAGAACTTGGTGGGCGACTCGACGGCGAAGGTGATGCCCTCCGGAGCCGAGACGACGACCGGGTGCGAGAAGCCGAGCGCGAACTCGAGGTCCGAGCCCTTCATCGCCACGCGGTAACCGGTGCCGACGATCTCGAGCTTCTTCTCGTAGCCCTCCGTCACGCCCGTCACCATGTTGGCGATGAGGGTGCGGGTCAGACCGTGCAGAGACTTGGACAGGCGCTCGTCGTCGGGTCGCTTGACCTCGAGGCCGTCCTCGCCCTTCTCCACGGTGATGGGCGCCGCGACGGTGTGCGTCAGGGTGCCCTTGGGGCCCTTGACGGTCACCACGGAGCCGTCGATGGTCACGTCCACGCCCGCAGGGATCGGGACGGGAATCTTGCCGATGCGCGACATTGCCGTACCTCCCCGTTACCAGACGTAGGCGACGACTTCGCCGCCCACGCCCTTCTTCTCGGCCTCGCGGTCGGTCAGCAGACCCGAGGAGGTGGACAGGATCGCGATGCCCAGGCCGCCGAGCACCTTCGGCAGGTTGTTCGCCTTGGCGTAGACGCGCAGGCCGGGCTTCGAGATGCGGCGCACGCCGGCGAGCGAGCGCTCGCGGTTCGGGCCGTACTTGAGCGTGATCGTGAGCGTCTTGCCCACCTCGGCGTCGGCAACCGACGATCCGAGGATGTAGCCCTCGGCCTCGAGGATCTTGGCGATGTTCGCCTTGATCTTCGAGTGCGGCATCGACACGGTGTCGTGGTACGCCGCATTCGCGTTGCGCAGACGCGTCAGCATGTCTGCGATCGGGTCAGTCATTGTCATGAGTGTTGAACTCTTCCTCGCCCTGGTTTCCCGTGCGGGACCTGTGGCGTAGTGGGTTTACCAGCTGCTCTTCGTGATGCCCGGAAGCTCGCCCCGGTGCGCCATCTCACGAAGGCACACGCGGCACAGTCCGAACTTGCGGTAGACGGAGTGCGGACGGCCGCACTTCTGGCATCGGGTGTAGGCGCGCACCGCGAACTTGGGCTTGCGGGCGGCCTTGATCTTCAGCGCAGTCTTGGCCATTACTTCTCCTTGAACGGGAAGCCCAGCTGGCGAAGCAGCGAGCGGCCCTCGTCGTCCGTGGTGGCCGTGGTGACCACCGTGATGTCCATGCCGCGGACGCGGTCGATCTTGTCCTGGTCGATCTCGTGGAACATCGACTGCTCGGTGAGACCGAAGGTGTAGTTGCCGTGGCCGTCGAACTGGTTGGGGTTCAGTCCACGGAAGTCACGGATACGCGGCAGGGCCGTCGACAGCAGGCGGTCGAGGAACTCCCACATGCGGTCGCCGCGCAGCGTCACGTGAGCGCCGATGGGCTGGCCCTCACGCAGCTTGAACTGCGCGATGGACTTGCGGGCCTTCGTGACCTGCGGCTTCTGGCCGGTGATCGCCGTGAGGTCCCGGATGGCGCCCTCGATGAGCTTGGAGTCCTTGGCGGCCTCGCCCACGCCCATGTTGACCACGATCTTCACGAGACCGGGGACCTGCATGACGTTGGCGTAGCCGAACTCCTGGTTCAGCGCGGGGATGATCTCCTCGCGGTAGCGCGCCTTGAGACGCGGCATCGTGCTGGCAGCGGTAGCCATCAGACGTCCTTGCCCGAGCGCTTGGCGACGCGCACGCGCACAGTGCGCTTGCGGCCGTCACGCTCTACCTCTTCCGTGCGGTAGCCCACACGGGTGCCCTTCTTGGTCTGCGGGTCCACGAGCATCACGTTCGAGATGTGAACCGGGGCCTCGACGGTGATGATGCCGCCGGCCTGGTTGTCACGGCGGGTGCCCGCCTTGACGTGACGCTGGACGCGGTTGACGCCCTCGACGATCACGCGGTCGTTCTCGGTGTCCACCTTGAGGACGCGACCCTGCTGGCCGCGGTCCTTGCCCGCGATGACGACGACGAGGTCGTCCTTCTTGATCTTCGCCATGGGACTAGATCACCTCCGGCGCGAGAGACACGATCTTCATGAAGCGCTTGTCGCGCAGCTCACGGCCCACGGGGCCGAAGATGCGCGTGCCACGAGGATCGGTGTCCTTGCCTTTGAGGATCACGGCGGCGTTCTCGTCGAACTTGATGTACGAGCCGTCGCCGCGACGGGTCTCCTTGACGGTGCGCACCACAACGGCCTTCACGACATCGCCCTTCTTGACGTTGCCGCCCGGGATCGCGTCCTTGACCGTGGCGACGATCACGTCGCCGATGCCGGCGTAGCGACGGTGCGATCCGCCGAGAACACGGATGCACAAGAGCTCCTTGGCACCGGTGTTGTCGGCGACGCGAAGTCGCGACTCCTGCTGAATCATGTCTGTCTCTCCTGTCGTCTGGTTCTCGACGCGCTCAGGCGGCGAGCCTGGTCGAACGTGCTACTTGGCCTTCTCGAGGATCTCCACCAGACGCCACCGCTTGGTCGCGGACAGCGGGCGGGTCTCCATGATGAGGACGAGGTCACCGATGCCGGCGGCATTGGTCTCGTCATGCGCCTTCACCTTCGAGCTGCGGCGCATGACCTTGCCGTAGAGGGCGTGCTTGACGCGGTCCTCCACCTCAACCGTGATGGTCTTGTCCATCTTGTCGCTGACCACGTAGCCGCGGCGCGTCTTGCGGTACGCGCGGTGGGACTCCGTGGCCGTCGTGTGCTTCTTGGTCGACATGTCTCTCTCCTGCCCTACGACTTCGCCGTGGGAGCGGTCCGGATGCCGAGCTCGCGCTCGCGCAGGATCGTGTAGATGCGGGCGATGTCGCGCTTGACAGCCTTCAGGCGGCCGTGGTTCTCGAGCTGACCCGTGGCCGACTGGAAGCGCAGGTTGAACAGCTCCTCCTTGGCCTTCTTCAGCTCCTCGACGAGGCGCGCGTCCTCCATGCCGTCCAGCTCACTGGGCGCGAGGTTCTTGCTACCGATCGCCATCAGATGTCACCGCCTTCACGCGTGATGAAGCGAGTCTTCATGGGGAGCTTGTGCTGCGCGCGGCGCATGGCCTCGCGAGCGAGCTCCTCGGGGACGCCGGCCAGCTCGAACATGACACGGCCGGGCTTGACGTTCGCGACCCACCACTCGGGCGAGCCCTTGCCGGAGCCCATGCGGACCTCAGCGGGCTTCTTGGTGAGCGGGCGGTCGGGGTAGATGTTGATCCACACCTTGCCGCCACGCTTGATGTGGCGGGTCATCGCGATACGCGCGGCCTCGATCTGGCGGTTGGTGACGTATGCCGGCTCAAGAGCCTGGATGCCGTACTCGCCGAACGTGACCACGGTGCCGCCGGTGGCAGCGCCCGAACGCTTCGGGTGGTGCTGCTTGCGGTGCTTGACCTTGCGGGGAATCAGCATGGCTCTCAGCCCTCCTGGCTCTCGGTCGCAGGAGCGGCGGCGGTGGCGGCGGCAGCCTCCTCGCGGCGCGGACCGCGGGCCGGACGGCCCTCACGACCACGCTGCGGACGAGGAGCCTTGGCCTGCTCGGCAGCCCACTCCTTCTCCGTCAGGTCGCCCTTGTAGATCCACACCTTCACGCCGATCTGGCCGAACGTCGTCTTGGCCTCGAAGAAGCCGAAGTCGATGTTGGCGCGCAGCGTGTGCAACGGGACGCGACCCTCGCGGTAGAACTCGGAACGCGACATCTCAGCGCCGCCGAGTCGGCCGGAGCACTGGATGCGGATGCCCTTGGCGCCTGCACGCAGGGCGGACTGGATGCCCTTGCGCATGGCGCGACGGAACGCGACACGCGAAGCGAGCTGCTCCGCTACGCCCTGGGCGACGAGCTGGGCGTCCACCTCGGCGTTCTTGACCTCGAGGATGTTGAGCTGGACCTGCTTGCCGGTCAGCTTCTCGAGGTTGGCGCGCAGCTTGTCGGCCTCGGCGCCACGACGACCGATGACGATGCCCGGACGAGCGGTGTGGAGGTCCACACGCACCCGCTCGCGCGTGCGCTCGATCTCGATCTTGGACACGCCTGCGCGCTCCAGATCCTTGCGCATGAGCTTGCGGATCTTGACATCCTCGTTCACGTAGTCGGCGTAGCGCTCGCCCGGCTTGGTCGAGTCGGCGAACCAGCGCGAACGGTGGTCGGTGGTGATGCCCAGGCGGTAGCCGTGCGGGTTGACCTTCTGACCCATTACTTGGCCCCTTCCTTGACGGGCGTGGCGACGACCACGGTGATGTGGCTCGTGCGCTTGATGATGCGGTTGGCGCGACCCTGGGCACGCGGACGGATGCGCTTCATCGACGGGCCCTCGTCGACGTAGATCTCGCGGATGACGAGCTCGCGCTCGTCGAAGCGCTCCCCGGCGGCGTCAGCCTTCACGCGAGCGTTGGCGATCGCCGACTCGATGAGCTTGCGCACGTCGGTGGCAACGGCCTGCGGCTGGAACTTCAGCGAGGCAACCGCCTCCGTCGCGTTCTGACCACGGACGAGGTTGACGACGCGGCGAGCCTTCTGGGCGGTCACGCGGAGGTACCGCGTCTGCGCCTTGGCTTCGACTGTCACTTCTACTCCTTACCTACGCCGGGCGCCTCAGCGGCGACCCTTGCGGTCGTCCTTGACGTGGCCCTTGAACGTGCGCGTGGGAGCGAACTCGCCCAGCTTGTGGCCGACCATCGCCTCGGTGACGAACACCGGGACGTGCTTGCGGCCGTCGTGCACGGCAAAGGTGTGGCCCAGGAAATCCGGGGTGATCACGCTGCGGCGCGACCAGGTCTTGATGACGTTCTTGGTGCCCGCCGCGTTCTGAGCGTCCACCTTCTTCTGCAGGTGGTCGTCGACGAAGGGGCCCTTCTTGAGGCTGCGAGGCATGATTCAGGCTCCTTAGCGCTTGTTCTTGCCGGTGCGGCGACGACGGACGATGAGCTTGTCGCTCGGCTTGTTCGGCCGGCGAGTGCGACCCTCGGGCTTGCCCCAGGGGCTGACGGGGTGACGACCACCAGACGTCTTGCCCTCACCACCACCGTGCGGGTGGTCAACCGGGTTCATGACGACGCCGCGGACGGTCGGGCGCTTGCCCTTCCAGCGCATGCGGCCGGCCTTGCCCCAGTTGATGTTCGACTGCTCGGCGTTGCCGACCGAGCCGATGGTCGCGCGGCAGCGAGCGTCGACGTTGCGGATCTCGCCGGACGGCATGCGCAGCTGGGCGTAGGGGCCGTCCTTGGCGACGAGCTGGACCGACGAGCCGGCCGAGCGCGCGATCTTCGCACCGCCGCCGGGCTTGAGCTCGATGGCGTGCACCACGGTGCCCGTGGGGATGTTGCGCAGCGGCAGGTTGTTGCCGGGCTTGATGTCGGCGCCGGGACCGGCCTCGACGACGTCGCCCTGGCTCAGCTTGTCGGGAGCGATGATGTAGCGCTTCTCGCCGTCCGCGTAGTGCAGCAGCGCGATGCGCGCCGTGCGGTTCGGGTCGTACTCGATGTGCGCCACGGTCGCGGGGACGCCGTCCTTGTCGTGACGACGGAAGTCGATCACGCGGTAGGCGCGCTTGTGACCGCCGCCCTGGTGGCGGGTGGTGATGCGGCCGGTGTTGTTGCGGCCGCCCTTCTTGTGAAGGGGACGGACGAGCGACTTCTCAGGCTCGGAGCGCGTCACCTCGACGAAGTCGGCGACGGACGCGCCGCGACGGCCCGGGGTCGTCGGCTTGTACTTGCGAATGCCCATGGTGTCGTTCCTCGGTCCTTAGCCGGCCCGGCCGCTGAAGATGTCGATCGCGTCGCCGGCACCCACGGTGACGATCGCGCGCTTGACGTCCTTGCGCTTGCCGATGCCAAAGCGCGTGCGACGCGCCTTGCCCTTGCGGTTGATGGTGTTCACCGACTCGACCTTGACGCCGAAGATCTGCTCAACGGCGATCTTGATCTCGGTCTTGTTGGAGCGGGGGTCCACCTCGAAGGTGTACTTGCCCTCGTCCATGAGCGCGTAGCTCTTCTCCGAGACGATCGGTCGGATCAGGATGTCGCGGGGGTTCTTGCCCTGGGTCATGTCAGTTCTCCTCCGCCTGCGCGGCAGCCTCGGACTCGGTCGCGACGGCCTTGACCGAAGCGCCCTTGGCCGGACCCGCGAGGAAGGCCTCGAGGGCGTCCGCGGTGAAGACGACGTCGTCGTTGACGAGGACGTCGTACGTGTTGAGCTGGTCGACCGCGATGACGTGGACCGACGCCGCGTTGCGCAGCGACTTCCACGAGATCTCGTCCGTGCGGGTCAGCACGACGAGCGCTGAGCGGCCCTCGACGACGCTCGCGAGAGCGGCGACGGCGGCCTTGGTCGAGGGGGTGTCGCCGGCCACGATCGACTTCACGACGTGGACGCGGCCGGCACGAGCCCGGTCGGACAGTGCGCCGCGGAGAGCGGCGGCCTTCATCTTCTTGGGCGTGCGCTGCGAGTAGTCGCGCGGCTGCGGGCCGTGGACGGTGCCACCGCCGGCGAACTGCGGCGCGCGGGTCGAGCCCTGGCGGGCGCGACCGGTGCCCTTCTGGCGGTACGGCTTCTTGCCGCCGCCGGACACCATCCCGCGCGTCTTGGTCGCGTGCGTGCCCTGGCGAGCCGCAGCGCGCTGCGCCACGACCACCTGGTGGATGAGCGGGATGTTCGTCGTGACGTCGAACACCTCGGCGGGGAGCTCGGCGGTGCCGGCCTTCTTGCCTGCGGCGTCGAGGACGTCGACGGTCTGCGCGGTAGCCATGGCCTTACGCTCCCTTCGCGGCGGTACGGATGAGGACGACGCCGCCCTTGTTGCCGGGCACGGCGCCCTTGAGCAGCACGAGGCCCTTCTCGGCGTCCACCGAGTGGACCGTGAGGTTCTGGACCGTCTTGCGGGCGTTGCCCATGCGGCCCGCCATCTTCACGCCCTTGAACACGCGCGAGGGCGTGGCGGCGGCGCCGATGGAGCCGGGCTTGCGGTGGTTGCGGTGAGCACCGTGGGAGGCGCCGACGCCCTTGAAGCCGTGGCGCTTCATGACACCAGCGGTGCCCTTGCCCTTGGTCGTGCCCGTCACGTCGACGAGCTGGCCGGCCTCGAACACATCGGCCGTGATCTCCTGGCCGAGCGTGTACTCGGACGCGTTGGCGGTGCGCACCTCGGCCACGTGGCGGCGAGGCGTGACGCCCGCGGCCTCGAAGTGACCCTTGAGGGGCTGCGTGACGCGACGCGGGTCGACGGTGCCGAAGGCGAGCTGCACGGCCTCGTAGCCGTCGCGCTCGACGCTTCGCACCTGGGTCACGACGTTGGTGTCAACCTGGACGACGGTGACCGGAACGATCCGGCCCTGCTCGTCCCACACCTGCGTCATGCCCAGCTTCATACCGAGCAGCGCCGTGACGGTGCGCTGGGCATTGGAAGTCGAAGTCATGATGAGTGGGTCCTTTGGATGAGTGCTGCTTAGAGCTTGATCTCGATGTTGACGTCGGCCGGAAGGTCGAGGCGCATGAGCGAGTCAACAGCCTTGGGCGTGGGGTCCACGATGTCGATGAGGCGCTTGTGGGTGCGCATCTCGAAGTGCTCGCGGGAGTCCTTGTACTTGTGGG
>JGI12383J13903_1000680_pt1 | contig 22284 bp, 17 predicted proteins | sample Passage237B_FD_13903 | JGI IMG/M metagenome (IMG submission 13903)
CAGTGATCGAACTTGCTGACGAGCAGCACAACGCGCTGGCGGCGATCGGCATCGACCAACCGCCATTCCATCTGGAGCTCATCCGCGAGCGGCTTGAACGCGCTTTCGAGTTCGTTGCGCGCCGATTCACCGCCGCCAATCACAAACTCCGAGCGCATGAAGAACATGCCGCTGCGGGGATCGTTGTATTGGGCGGCATCGGTGATCGACGCACCGCGCCCCGCGAGGAACGTCGCCACACGGGCGACGATACCCACGCGATCGGGACACGAAGCGATCAGCCGCAAACGGACGGAGTCGGTGGTGCTCATGCTTCGTTAAGCCGGTTGTAAGAAACCGTGCAGCGGACGTTGGTTTGTTCGTGGCGCTCGACGGTGGGACGCGGCGAACCGCCGTTTTCCTCACCCCAAACGAGCGTGACTTCGGAACCGTCGGCAATGTCTTCGTCGAGCATCGCGAGCGAGAACCAGCCCTTAACGTTAACGGTGTAAACGGTGTAGGTGGAGAGACCGACGAGCTTGTCGCCGACGAGCACCTTGTCGAAGGGCAAGATGGCGTAGTAAGCGTTGGGCATCTCCATGTATTTGTAACGCGGACCTTCGCCGAACTGGCTCGCGAAGATCTTGAGCGAGTCTTCCTTGCTCCAGCGGAGCCAGAGCTTGCGGCGGTGCGGCTGCGATTCGAGTTTTTCGAGCGCTTCGCGACCGATGAAGTCGTGGTCGAACTTCACGTGGCGACCGTAACCGAGATCCCACGGGGTTTGATAGTAATCGGCGATGTTCGACGAGCTGAAGCTGCCGCCGATCGAGGCGTTGGCTTCGAAACCATTGGCCGGAAGCCACTCGCGGTAACCCTTGAGTTCAGGCGTCCAGATCGCGGGCATCGGCGACGGAATCCAACCGCTCTCCGGCGAGACGGTGGAGTAAGAACGGGAGCCGCCCTGCACGAGACCGAACTTAACACCGGCCTTGAGAATGGCATCGCGCACGGCTTCGCCGTCTTCGGCCGGACCGTGGAGTTCGAGACCGCCGCGGCGTGACATGCTGTGATTGAGCGCGCGGACCTTGCGGCCGGCGATCTTGAGGTCGCCGATGTTGAAGAACTTGATCTCGGGGAATTCGCCTTCGTGCACGCTCTTGATGAGCTCGAGCGCGTTCGGGCCTTGAATCTGGTAGCGATAGATGAGGCGGCGGCCGGCGTTGGCGACCGTGCGCTCGTCGCGCGTGACCTTCACATCGTAACCGCCTTTGATGGCGTTGTATTCCACCCAATTCGGCACGGAAGGACGGCCGACGACGCTGACCTTGTTCTCAGCGTGACCGAAGAGAATCGCATCACCGATGACGTGGCCGTCGTGGTTACAAGCGACGATCTGCTTGGCCTTGTTGGGGCCGAAATTCTTCATCGTGTTGACCGCAACGTCGGACAACAGACGCATCACGTCCGGACCTTCGAAATAGACATCCTTCATGTGGAAGGATTGGTCGAAGAACACGACGGTGTTCTGCCAGGCGGCCTGCTCGTCGCGCCAGTTGGAGTATTCGGGCTTGTCCGGGAATTGATAACCGCCGGTGGGCGCGTGGCGCAGCAAGTCAACGGCGTTACCGCCGAATTGCTGGAGTTTGGCTTCGAGGCTGGAGGGATTTTGTGTGCTCATAATTTTTTGGTTAGGTTTTAAATGAAAGTGGGTGGCTTGAAAAGGTAGGGCTGAACGCGCGGCGAACTGCCGGTCCAGCACGCTTAGTGATGCGATGAAGCGTTCGGGTTTGAGGCGTATTTCTTCGCGAGGTGATCGCGACCGAGCCAAGTATTGGCCCAGCTGGAGGTGCCGCGGAGATTTTGATCCTGCATGACAGGCGCGTGCGCGAGCAGCTCCTCGGCGCGACCTTCGTATTTTAAACGATCATAGGCGCGCGCCCAGATACATTCAAATTCGTCCACCTCGCACTTACCGTCGCGCGTGCCGCCGCAAGGACCGTTGCGCTGATTTTTGGCGCAGGAGGATTCCGGACAGAGAAACGCGATGTCGGGCAGCGAGCAATCGCCGCAGTCTTTGCAACCGAACATCACGCTCTTGCTCGCGTGCTCGATCGTGCGCAGCCAAGCAGGCCCTTGCATGGGATCCTTCGCGTTGGCGCAAAGTTTCGCGCCGAGTTTCGAGATGCCTTTGTTCGGCGTGAACAGCAGATCGTGCGTAAACTTCGAGAAGCGATACGAGTAAGTGATGTTGCGCGCGTTGGGCAGGCCGGGCGCATTGGGCCGCGAGATGTCGGCCAAGCCGGTCGCCTTGTCCTCGGCGTAGGCGAACCATTCGCCGGGGCGCGAATAACGAATCTCCCGCGCAAACTGTTTCCAATCGTCCAGACCGAAGCTGCGCTCGATTTCAAGCACGCGCTGGATTTCCGCCACAGAGTGAATGCCGCCGAGATACGCACCGCGATAGCCGAGGCCGCGATAAATCGCCACCTGCTTGGCCGCGAGTTCGAGGAAGAACGCCTTGCCCTTGTCCGGGCTCGACGCGTGCGCCGCGCAAATATCCGCCAACTCATCCGACACCACGACACCGGGAATGCGTTGCGCTTGAAACACGCGCGCCACTGCAGGATTGAGCACGTAAACGTTGCCGATCAGCGGCACGTGACCGTGACCGCGCTGCTGCATCCACGCGATGAGTTCGTGAATTTTGCGCGAATCGTAGCCGATCTGATTGATGAGAAAACGCGCGCCTGCCTCGATCTTCTTCTCCATTTTCAGGAGCTGCGGCACGATTTCGTTTTCGTGCAGTTTGAAATTGGTGACGACCGCGCCCGGGAAAAACTTTGCGGGATCAAGCCGTGTGGCCTTCTTCGCCCCGGCGCGCGTGATATCGAGCCCGGCGTTCATCTGGCCGAGCATCGTCAGCAAGCCGACCGAATCGATGTCGAACACCGGCTTCGCGCCACCGTTGATGCCGGTGCCGGAATAGTCGCCACTCAATACGAGCAGATTGTGAAAGCCTTCGCTCGCGAGATGCCACGCTTCGCTCTCAAGCCCGTTGCGATTAAAATCTTTGCACGAAAGGTGAATTACCACCTCGCGACCCGCATCAAGAAATGGTCTGCCCAACGCAGCCGCCGCGAGCATGGGATTGCCGCCGGCATTGTCGGTGATCGAAACCCAATCGATGCCCGGTGCCACCGCGAGATCACGCGCAAAGGCCACGGTTTTCGATGCACGCGTTTCCAAAACCGTTCCACGAGTCGAAACGAGTTCAACGCCGATGAGAAAATCGGAGGTGCGAGCAAGCTTGTCGGGCAGCGTATTCAAAGCAGTGCGAAAGGGGTTGGGCAAACGGGACGGTGACCTTATCGGAAATGTCATTGCAGGTCTTGGCCGTTCGGGCTTGGGTTAATTTGCAAATCGGGCACTTTATTGAATAATCCTGTTTCCAGTCCAATCGCCGTCACTCTCTCCGGGAGCGGCATCGCCTTTGCTGAGAGTGTGCACGGGCCGGGGTTTCGCATGGCTGATCGGGTGGATCCGTTTCACAAAATTCTCTACGTGCTGCAGGGGCGGATTGAATTTACCGAGGCGGATCAGCCCAAGGCGCGCGTGGCCGGCAAGGGTTCGGCCATCTGCGTGAGCGCGAATGTGCGCCACAAGTTTACCGACACCGAGCCCTCCACCCTGCTCCTGCTTTGCTTCACGCCGGTGTTTCTCGCCCGCGATCCCGAACTATTGAAGCTCTGGGGGCAATTGACTCGCGGATCGGGCTCTGTGCTGCAATCGCCGGGCACTTGGAGCACGCGTTTCGAAGCGCATTGGCGCTCCGGCGTGGTGGAACAAACCGGCAATCAGCCCGGCCGCGAAGTCGCTCTCCGCGCCACGGCCGCGACAATTCTCGTAACCTTCGCCCGACTGCCCGCTGAAACGATCAGCGATCTGGCGGTGCGCCGCGTGGCCAACGTCGTGCGCGAACTCGCGGTCACGTTTTACGAACCGTGGAGTCTCGATCGCGCCTGCGCTCGCGCGGGCATGTCGCGGCGGCATTTTAGCAAACTCTTCCGTCAGCAAACCGGCCGCACTTTTCTCGAACACCTCACCGAACTGCGCCTGACCCACGCCGCCAAGCTACTCGACGAAAACCGCCACTCGATCATCGGCGCGGCGTTCTCCAGCGGCTACGGCGATCTGTCGCATTTTTATCGTCTCTTCCGCGCCCGCTTCGGTCTTCCTCCGCGCGAGTGGTTGGAAAAGCGCCACGAAGGCAAAGTGTATTAACCGCCAGCCCGCCCAAGCGCACCGTGGCGATTTTCATTCGCAATAAAGACACGCCGCAGCCTTGCCCTCGCCGCCCTCAACGGGCTTTCTGGAAGTTCATTTTATGAAGATCATCCGTCACCAAACCCCCACCGGCCCCGCTTACGCCGCGTTGCAATCCGATGGCTCGGCTCGCGCCATCGCTGGCGACATTTACGGCGACTTCAAGGTCACCGACCAAGTCGTGACTCCGGGCAAACTCCTCGCGCCGATCGCGCCGACGCAGATTCTCTGCATCGGTCTCAATTACGCGAAGCACGCCGCCGAGTCCGGTGCCAAGGTGCCGGAGCGTCCCGTCCTTTTCGTCAAGGGCGTCAACGCCACGCAAAACCCCGGCGACCCGATTGAAATTCCCACCAAGCTCGCCAGTCACGAAGTCGATTACGAATGCGAGCTCGCCGTCGTCATCGGCAAGCCCTGCAAAAACGTCTCGCGCGAAAACGCCCTCGATTACGTGCTCGGTTACACCTGCGCCAACGACGTCTCCGCCCGCGATCACCAGATCAAACTCGGCGGTGGCCAATGGTGCCGCGGCAAATTTTTCGACACCTTCGCGCCGCTCGGCCCATGCCTCGTCACCACCGACGAAATCACCAATCCGAACGACTTGAAGATCGCCACCATCCTCAACGGCCAGCGCGTGCAGGATTGGACCACGAGCGACATGATCTTCGACGTGCCCGCCATCATCGCCTATCTCAGCGGCAGCACGACTCTCCTCCCCGGCACCGTCATCCTCACCGGCACCCCGCAAGGCGTCGGCATGGCGATGAAGCCGCCGCTCTGGCTCAAGGCCGGCGACACCGTCAGCATTGAAATCGAGAAGATCGGCACGCTGACCAACCCGGTCGTCAACGAGGCCTGAGTTAGGCATCACCTTCTGTAGGGCGGGATCGCTGATCCCGCCCTTTTTTATTTTGTATGGATTAGCTTCGCGTCCCCCACCTTCGCCAAAGCTACGATGGGCAGGATGCGTAATGTAAAACGGCATGGCGCCTGCATCCGCTTGTGCCGTAATCTTCCAACATGAAACACGTTCACCTCGACGCTGTGCCATGGATGGAATGGGCCTCGACGACCGGCAAATTCGCCGGCGCCGGCAAGCAAATCTCCGAGGCGCTCGGTGCCGTGACGAACGCCAATCTCGCCGACGGCGGCCATCCGTTTGATCTCGAATACGGCAAGCTCGCACCCGGCAAAGCTGGTTGTGCGTTTCATCGTCACTCCGCGCAGTGGGAGTTTTATTTTATCGTCAGCGGCACCGGCACGATGCGTCACGGCAACGAACGCCGCACCCTGCGCGCCGGCGATCTCGCGCTGCATCCGCCCGGTAGTTCGCATCAGCTGATTAACACCGGCGACACGGATTTGCTCTACTATCTCATCGCCGATAATCCGTCGTCCGAGTTCTGGTATTATCCCGATTCCAACAAATTCGGATTCAAACCCGGCGGCGTGTATTTCCAGAAAACCGACGTTCATTACGATTTCGGCGAAGACGATCCGGCCGGCGAACCGTTGAAACCGGAACCGCGCTCACTACCGCCCGAAGTGCCTGCCCGCTTCATCAATATCGCCGACGTGCCCGAGGATCATCGCCACTCGCCGAAGGGCCACTACAGCTCGCACTGCCGCGATCTCTCACTCGCACTCGGCGGTAAACGCAACTCCGATGTCGCGCACGGCGGACATCCCTTCGATTTGCAGATTCGCCGTATCACCGCCGGCGCCTCGATCTGCCCCTATCACAGTCACAGCGCGCAATGGGAGATGTTGGTCGTTCTTTCCGGCCGCGGCACCATTCGCACGCCCGAAGGCATTCTCACCGTCGGTCCCGGCGATATCATGCTGCACCCACCCGGCTCGCCGCACAAAACCACCGCCGCGCCCGATACTGACCTCGAGTGCCTCATCATCACCGACAATCCCACCGAAGACGTCTTCTTCTATCCCGACAGCAACAAGTGGGGCACGCGCTTAAGCGGAAAAGTTTTTCGCATGAACGACGTCGGCTACTTCGATGATGAAGAGTAAGTCGTCCGCCACTCATCACGAATCAGCCACCAGTTGCCATTAAGGTGATAGTGTTCATAATCCGCCGCCAGTGATCACCCGCGTGCTATTTCGGATTCTTCTCGGCTGGAGCCTGACCGTGAGCATCGCGCAGGCTCAGCTCAGTTGGGCCGAGCGCACGATCACGCTGAAACCCGAAGCGGGCGTTGAAGAAATTGTCGCGGTATTTCGTTTCACCAACACGGGCGAAAATGCCGTCACGATCACCGAGGTGAAGACGGATTGCGGATGCACGACAGCCACGCTAGCGAAGACCATTTACGCGCCGGGCGAGTCAGGCGAAATCCGCACAGTGTTCAACGTCGGCAACCGCATCGGGCGCGAAGTAAAGGCGGTTCACGTCACGACCAGCGACGTGCCGAATCAACCGGTGGAGTTGAAGCTCGAGGTCACGATTCCGCCGCTACTCACGTTGAGCCCGCGCATGGTGTGGTGGGCGCGCAATGGGGAAGATATCCCTCAGACCATTTCACTTTCTCTCGCCGCAGGAAGCGATGCGCGCATCACGGGAGTTGTCGCAGAAGGCGAAGGTATCGACCATTCCCTCCAACAACTCACCGCGACGGAATATCGGCTGCACCTCACGCCCAAGGATCTGACGAAGTCCGCCAAGATCCGCTTTTGGATTAGCGTCACGCAGCCGGGCCGCGAGACGAGAAGTTTCATCGCGTTTGCCCAAATCCGCTGACATGCCACGCGCCTTTCGCGAACTCGGATTGTTGTTCATCCTCGCGATCATTCCTGCGGGAATAGCCGGCTGGTTGAAACCGGAAGTATTCTCACGCGACTCGATTCCTTCGATTTCTGTTCAAGACGCGCAACGAACAGGTCGCGAGCAATCCGTTCTCTGGATCGACGCGCGCAACGCCGAGGCATTTGCGCGCGGTCACGTGCCGGAAGCGATACGTCTTACAAACGAAGAATGGGAATCTCTCCTTCTCCCAGTGATGGAAACGTGGACGCCCGGCCAGACCATCATCGTTTATTGCGATCAGGAAACCTGCAACGCGAGCACCACGGTGGCGGCGCGCCTGCAAGCTGAGCTAGGTATCGAAACCATTTACGTGCTGAAAGGAGGCTGGTCTGCATGGCGGCAAGCGAATCAATCCTGATGCGAGTGCTGCGCTGGCTGCTGGCTGCACTGTTTCTCATCACCGGCGCACTCAAGGCCATCGATCCCGTCGGCACCGCGCAAAGCATCGGCAACTATCATTTGCTGCCCGGTGCAATTGTGCCGTTCACCGCGCTTTATGCGCCGTGGCTGGAAATTTTGTGCGGCCTCGCGCTGCTCTCGTCACAGTTGCGGCGCGGCGGTTGGTTGCTCGCGTTGTTGTTGAGCGCAGTGTTTCTCGTCTTCACGACCTCAGCGCTCATTCGCGGATTAGACATCAGTTGCGGCTGCTTCGGCACCGGCCAGCGCGGCAACCTGCCGTGGGTAGCGTTGCTTGATACAGCGATGCTCGCACTCAGTTTGCGCGGGGTTTCAGGATTCGTCCGCGCGCCACGAGATACAGCAATGCGATCAGAATCGCGAATGGGATGAGCGATAGCGCGTCCGACCACGGACCGTTGAAGAAGGGATTGTGCGCCATGGCCCACGCGAAAAGCGAGGCGTCAACGCGATCCAACACGCCGGCGAGAAACGCGATGATGATGCCCGCGATTGCGCCGCCCGCGATGTAGCCCGAGGCAAGCAGCACGCCGGGGCTCTTGTCGCTCTCCTCGATTTGCTGCGCTTCCGTGAGACGGGCATGCGCCGGATCTTTTTTCGCGCGGCGATCCACCAACCAGCGAATCAGTCCACCCGCGAAGATTGGCGACGAAGCCGAAAGTGGCAGGTAAACACCGACCGCAAAGGCCAGCGCAGGCACGAACGACATTTCCAACACGACCGCAATCATCACGCCGAGCAACACTAGCGCCCACGGCAGTTTTTGATCGAGGATGCCCTTGATGATATAGGAAACGAGCACAGCTTTCGGCGCCTCGAATTTGTTCGTCACGGTCGTGCCGTCGGGACGCGTGCGATACGTGCCGTTGATACCGGGATCAGCCAGCCACACGGCCTCGCCCTTGTTGTTCACGAGATAACGGCCCGCCGGCGCGCCCACGTCGTCGGTTTTGTGCCAGACGAGATAACTGTTCGCATCGTCGCGCGATTGCGGTCCGGTCAGCGATTCATGTTTCGTCAAAGCCGTCGGATCCGTGGCGATTCCCGCGGGCGCGACTTGAGCAATCGGCACATAAACGGTGCCAGCGTCATTCAGTTTGAGCAAAATCGGTCCAAGCAAAATGGCCGAGAGCGCCGCGCCAGCCATGATCGCAAGCTGTTGGTAACGCGGCGTGGCGCCGATCAAAAATCCGGTTTTCAAATCCTGCGATGTCGTGCCGCCATTGGAGGCCGCAATGCAAACGATCGCGCCGACGGAAAGCGCCGTCACGTAATGCGTGCCGCCGGTCCAACCGACGAGCAGGAAGATCAAACACGTGAACAGCAGCGTCGCGATGGTCATGCCCGAGATGGGATTGGACGAGGAGCCGATCTCGCCCGTCAGCCGCGACGACACAGTCACAAACAAAAAACCGAACGCCACGATGAGCAGCGCGCCCAACAGGTTCATGTGCAGCGAGGGCACGAGCATCACACCCGCGATGAGCACAATGATACCGATGCCAACAAACTTCATCGACAGGTCGCGATCACGACGATCAGAGCCGCCCTTCCCGCCCGAACGAGCGCTACCAAAATCGCTTAAACCCGCCTTCAAGCCATGCCAGATCGTCGGCAGCGAGCGGATCAAACTGATGACGCCACCCGCCGCCACCGCGCCCGCGCCGATATAGAGAATGTAGGCATTGCGAATATCGCCTGTGCCCATGTCGCCGATTGGAATCGTGCCCGGCGCCACCGGATCAGCCGCTCCTTCACCGAAAAATTTGATCAAGGGAATCAGCAGCAGGTAACTCAGCACGCCGCCCGCACACATGATCGACGCGATGCGCGGACCGATGATGTAACCCACACCGAGCAGTTCGGGAGAAACCTCAACACCCACCGACGCGGACTTAAGCGGAGCACCGAAAGTCTTTTCCGGCGCGTCCTTCCAGCCCTTGAACGCAATATTGAGCGTCTTGTAGAGCAGGCCGATTGCGAAACCGCTGAACACGACCTTTGCGCCCACTGACGAACCTTTGGCAGCGCTACCGACCAATTCGGCCTTGGCCGCCGGCGACGCGGCGGCGCGATCTTCCGCATTCGCACCGGCCTTCAACACTGCGGCGCAGGCCGTGCCTTCGGGATATTTGAGCGTGTGGTGATCCTTTACGATCAGCGCGCGGCGCAGCGGAATCATCATGAGGATGCCGAGCAGCCCGCCGAGCAGTGCCACGATCATCACGCGGCCGAGTTCGAGGTCGAAACCGAGGATCAAAATCGCCGGCATCGTCACGCCGATGCCGAAGGCCAGCGACTCGCCAGCCGATCCTGCGGTTTGCGTGATGTTATGCTCGAGAATCGTGGCGTCGCGGCCGCCGAGTTTCGACCAACCGCGAAACAACGCGAGTGAGATCACAGCCACGGGAATCGAAGCGCTGACCGTGAGGCCGACTTTCAGCACGAGGTAGAGCGAGGACGCGCCGAAGACCAATCCGAGCACCGCGCCGGCGAGGACCGCGCGCAGGGTGAATTCCTTGAGTTGGGTTTGCGCCGGGATGAACGGCTCGATCGGCGAACTTTCGGGAGAGGCCATGGTTGTTGGCCGGAGCGTGAGGACCGTGGGCTCATGACTCAATTCGCGAATACGCCGACGGCGCTGTTGGCAAAGCCGTTCATGTCAGCCGCCTTGCTTGACGCCGCGGAGCGAGCGTTTACGAAATCATTCCTCCATGAAGCACTCCACGCACATCGAGCACCCCGATGTCATCCTCGTCGGCAGCGGCATTATGTCGGCCAATTTGGGTGCACTCCTCAAACGACTCGATCCCCGGCTCAAGATCCAGGTTTACGAAGTCACCGACGAACTCGCACAGGAAGCTTCCAACGGCTGGAACAACGCCGGCACGGGACACGCCGGCATTTGCGAGCTCAGCTACACGCCCAATCGCGGACCCGATGGCGAAGTTGACGTCACGAAAGCCATCAGCGTGTTCGAGCAGTTCGAGCAATCGCTGCAATTCTGGGGTTACGCCGCGGCCAATGGCATGCTGCCGGAGCCACGCGACTACATTAATCCCGTTCCCCACATCAGCTTCGTGCACGGACAGGAGCAGGTTGATTTTCTAAAATCGCGCCACCGCGGCATGAGTGCGCATCACTTCTTCCGCGAGATGGAATACACCACCGACCGGGACAAGATCGGCAGCTGGGCGCCGCTCCTCCTCGACGGCCGCGATCCCAACGTGCCGATTGCCGCCACGAAAATGGACGGCGGCACCGATGTGAACTTCGGCATGATCGCGCGCAAGCTGCTCACTTGGCTTTCGCAACAGGAAGGCTGCGGCATCGCCACCGGCCACCGCGTGATCGATCTCGAAAAACGATCCGAAGGCGGCTGGGAAGTGACGATTCGCGATCTCACGACCGGACAGATTCGCTTCAACCGCGCGAAGTTTGTTTTCGTCGGCGCGGGCGGCGGCAGCATCCAGCTGCTCCAAAAATCCGGCATCGCCGAACAGCGCGGCCTCGGTGGCTTCCCTATCGGCGGCAATTGGCTCGTGTGCCAAAACCCCGAGGTCATTTCCAAGCATCGCGCCAAAGTTTACGGGCAGGCTCTCGATGCCGCACCGACCATGGCGGTGCCACACCTCGACACGCGCATGCTCGATGGCAAGCGCACGCTGCTCTTCGGTCCATTCGCTTCGTGGACGACGAAGTTCCTGCACAAGAAAGGCAGCTGGACCGATCTGCCCGGCTCCATCCGTCCGCACAATCTCGCCACCCTGATCAAGATCGGCCTGACCAACATCCCACTCATCCGCTATCTCGTGCAGCAAGGCACGCAGTCGATGAAAGATCGAATGGATGTGCTGCATGTGTTTTATCCCGGTGCGAAGGTCGAGGATTGGAAACTCATCGACGGCGGCATCCGCGTGCAGGCCATCAAGAAGACCGACGGTGAAGCTGGCATCGTGCACTACGGCACCGAGGTCATCACCAATCCCGAGAAAACCATCTCCGCTCTTCTCGGCGCGTCGCCCGGCGCTTCGACCTCGGTCAACATCGTGCTCGAAGTGGTGCGCAACTGCTTCTCGCACTTGATCACCAGCGATGAAGGCCGCGCGCGGATGAAGGAAATGATTCCGACTTACGACGTCGATCTGAAGAAGCCCGGAAGCGAAGCCTTCTTCCACGAAGTTCACCAACGCGCCGTCGAGCGCCTGCAGTTGGTCTGATTTTGAACCACGCGCGATTCGTGGTTGCTACCGTTTCATAATCCCATGCCCAAAACCCTCTACACCGCCGCCGTCGATCTCGGCGCCACCAGCGGCCGCGTCATTCTTGGCGCTTGGTCCAAGAACAAGCTCAAGCTCACCGAAGCGCACCGTTTCCCCAACGCGTATCGCGAACTCGGCGACAACGCCTATTGGGAACTCGGCACGTTCTGGCACGAGGTCCGCACCGGCTTGATCAAGGCCGCCGCGCTGCTGCCCAAGGGCGCGAAGCTTTCCTCCGTCGGCGTGGACACATGGGGTTGCGATCACGTGCTGCTCAACGACGCGGGCCGCTTGGTTTTCCCGCCGCACGCTTATCGCGACAATCGCACGCAAGCAGGCCTGAAGGCGCTCGCGCAACGTGGCGCCGATCGCATCTACGCCGCCACGGGCATCCCGAATGTGTTTTACAACACCAGTCTGCAGCTCGCTGAAACCGTCGCCAGCTGCCCGGCCATCACCGATCTCGCCACCCGCTGCCTCTTCCTCTCGGACTATTTCAATTATCTCCTGAGCGGAAAGATGGAGAACGAGTTCACCGTCGCCAGCACGTCGCAGCTCATCGACGTGCACGCCAAGTGCGATTGGTCGCGCACCGCGCTGGAACACTTCCGCATTCCGCCGTCGTGGTTCAACACTCCGATTCGCGCCGGCAAGAAACTCGGCGCCGTGCGCGGCATTCCCGAACTCAAAGGCACGCAAGTCATCGCCGTGCCCGGTCACGACACCGCCGCGGCTTACGACGCGATGCCCGCTGCTGAAGACGGCAACGATCTGTTCCTCAGCTCCGGCACGTGGTCGCTCGTGGGTTTTGAAAGCGCCACGCCTGTGCTCGGCCCCGAAGCCGAAAAAGCCAAGGTCGCCAACGAGCGCACCGGTGACGGCGGCTTCCGCCCGCTCACGAATGTCGTTGGCCTCTTCCTGCTCGAGCAGATCATGCGCGATTTCAAGCAACGCCCGCAGTCCGACAAAGACTGGGCTGCGCTCATCTCCGCCGCGGAGAAACTGCCCGCACCCAAATACCTGCTCGATCTCACTGACGGCGCATTCACCAATCCCGACTCGATGAAGGTCGCGATCGACGCGCAGTTGAAGAAGCGCAAGCTCAAGGCTCCGAGGGATCTCGCCGGCTACACGCGCCTCATCTGCGAATCCATCGGTCAAGGCCACGCGAACTGCATGCAGGCGTTCGAGCGCATGACCGGCAAAAAGTTCAAACGCATCCTCATGGTCGGCGGCGGCTCGAAGAATCGCCTGCTTTGCCAAGCCACGGCCAACGCCGCCGGCGTGCCGGTTATTTCATTCAGCCTCGAAGGCACTGCCGTGGGCAACATCGCCCGCCAGCTCATCGCGCTCAAAGCCGTGAAGGATCTCAAAACCTTCCGCCGCCTCCTCAGCGCCGATCTGCAGCAGAAGACCTATCAACCCAAGTAAACCTCTCTTTACGCGGTTGTCTGCTCCCGCATTTCCAGCGCGCGATGCTGGAGCAGAATTTCTGTTTCCTTGGTCGCTTGGATCACAATCGGCCAGCCACCTCCCGGGACTAGCTGCTCACCCGGTCCGAGCAATAAGTCACCTTTGGCGGGAGTCTCCGTCACCCATAGAGCTCCGCGAATCACTTCGATGCGGGCCACTCGCGAATGCTTGGTGAGCCGGATCAACTCATTCGCACCGAGGTGCACAATGCGTTCGTCGGAACATGCGCCCAATTCAGCCAGACCAGACTGACGCCGATAGGCCGCGAGAGAGCTCAGCCATGCGCATCCCGCGCGCAAGACATTGAACACTCGCTGCCATTGGGTCGTTCGCCAAAACAGTGCCGTCGTCCCATCAAGCCGAGACGGCCGATTGCAGTGGCCGCGATAAAACGTCGTTTCATGTGGAAGGCTTTTCACATTGATATTCTGCCCGCAAGGCCGATGCCTGAACAGTTACAGGCAGTTTGTTTTACGACCTTCACAGTTTGTTCTGTATAAGACAGGAAAGAGGGAATCTGTGACTGCCGGAACTGCCTCTTGAATGTTAGGATTTCCCATCGTGCATAAAAATCCTGTCCCGCCTTCTGGCCCTATGCGCTCTACCGTCAGGAAAAACTCTGGACCGGTTTACCGACAGTTGGCCGACATGCTCGCACTCATGATCGAGCAACAGTCATTGCGACCAGGCACGCGCATGCCATCGGTGCGTCAGTTAAGCGCGCAACAATGCGTCAGCATCCCGACCGCATTGCAGGCCTACGTGACATTAGAGGCGCGCGGCTTGGTCGAAGCTCGGCCGAAATCTGGTTTCTACGTTCGTGCACGATTACTCAACCGGGCACCCCAAACCAAGAAACCGTCCGGCGTTTTTAAGATCACCGATTTCGCTCATACCGATCCATTTTCATCCCTTCTCTCTGATTTCGGAGATTCCGAACTGGCACCACTCGGCGGAGCCGTGCCGAGCGCGGGTTTGTTGCCCGGCGCCAAGCTCGCCGGAATTATGGCAACTGCCGCGCGCCGCCTGAAAACCGCCGGCAATACATATGATATGCCGCCGGGCGCCTTGGCGCTGCGACAAGAACTCGCGCGCCGATCATTGGAATGGGGCTGCGCGCTGAGCGCCGACGACTTCATCGTCACCATCGCCGCCACGGAAGCCCTCGCTTTGGCGCTGCGCGTCACGTGTGCACCGGGTGATACGGTCGCGGTCGAATCGCCCACCTATTTCGGTCTGGCCCGCATGCTGCGCGAGCTGCAGCTCCGGGCGTTGCCCATTCCCATGGACAGCAGACGCGGAATGGATCTCGATTATCTTAAGAAAGCCCTCGGTCACGTTCGTCTCTCGGCCTGCGTTGTGAATGCCAACTATCACAATCCGGTGGGTTCGCTGATGCCTGATGAACACAAGCGTCATCTTGTCGCGATGCTGTCGGAACGCGGCATCCCGATCATTGAGGACGACGTTTACGGCGATCTCCCGCATACCGGTCCGCGCCCCCGCTGCCTCAAGGCATTTGATCCCGGAGGAGCGGTGATCCTGTGCGGATCATTTTCCAAGACACTGGCTCCAGGCTATCGCGTTGGTTACATCGCGGCGGGTAATTGGCACGCACAGGTATTGGCTTTAAAATGCGTCACCACGTTGGGCGGCCCCACGCTCCCCACTCTCGCCGTGGCGGAATTTTTAAAAACCGGAGGGTATGACAGGTATCTGCGTTCAATTCGGCAGGCTTACCGTCAGCAGGTGGAAAGCACTCGTCTGGCAGTCGCGGAAAACTTTCCTGCGGAGACAGCGCTGTCGCATCCACAGGGTGGATTTCTTCTATGGTGCGAACTGCCGATTAGAATCGATTCATTCGCACTGTGGAAACAAGCGCGCCAAGCCGGCATTAGCATCGCACCGGGACCGCTCTTCTCGCCAGACGGTAGCTTCAAAAATTTCATCCGCCTCAACTGCGGTTATGCTTGGGACGAGACCATCGAACGCGCGATCCGCGTATTGGGCCGCTTAATCAAAGACAGCCTCCGGCGGTAAACGCACCCAACCGCACGATCCGCTGCATTACACAGTCACGTCTTCTTCACCAAAGGGCGCACGAATTCCAAACTCGCGCGGACGAACGCATCGCCGTCGGGGCATTGGTTTTGGAACATGCCGCGCTTCCAGCCGAAGTCGCCGAGCGAAGTGTTGTAGCTCTCGAATTCGATAAATTCCGCCGGCGTTTCGCGTAGCGCGGCGAAGATTTCCGGCCACGGCATCAATCCTTTGCCCGGCACGCCGCGGTCGTTTTCGCAGGCGTGCAGCGCCATGAGTTTGTCGCCCACCTTCCGAATCTCCGCCGGAAAATCGCGCACTTCGGTTGCGAGGTGATACGTATCGATTGCGATCTTGAGATGCGGATGCGCCGCCATTTCAACGAGCCGCAAAGCCTGCGACGGCGTATTCACCAAATGCGTGCGGAACCGACTCATCGGTTCAATGCCCAAACCCACTCCTGCTTGCTGCGCGTATTCTGCCAAGCCGTGTAAACCTTCAGCCGTGCGCGCGTATTCATCCGCCGGCGGACGGCGACGCAACACTTTGCCCGGACGACCATAGAGCGCACCGGAATAAGCCCGCGCACCAATCGCCGCAGCGAGATCGATTTGTTTGCGATGCCAGTCAAACGCGAGTTGCCGATTCTTCGGTTCATCGTCTGACAAATCCGCACCATCCGGCCACAATCCGCCGGGCCCGAGCACAATGCCCATGCCCGCATCCATCGCCGCGCGCTTGGTTAGCGCCGCATCAAAAATCACATCATCACCGACGGAGATTTCGAGCAGATCGAGGCCCAGCGCCCGAGCGCGGGCAAACAGGCCAACTTCGCGATCACTCCAGCATTCCGTCCAAAGATAAATATGCGCGGCGTAGTGCATTTGGGGTGCGCGAAGCAAAGAGCCCGCCTCGCTCAACTTCAAGTTATCAACACGCCCCTCGCCACACCTCACGAATTTTCAAAGTAACCTATTAGGTTACTTTTCATACACACTCCCATTGCCAAGCCATCGGACAAAGTAACCTAATAGGTTACTTTGCAGCGTAAGCTTGAGTGGGGAGTGGTTGAAAACCTCGCGCGAGGAATGCGGAGGTTAGGCGCGCTTGAATTGGACGTCGCGTTCGTAGGCGGCGACATCGGCGAGCCAATCCACGCCGACCGGCACGTTGGCGCGGCGGCAGAGTTCGTCCCACACGGCGTTCCACGGCATCGCGCGCATGTGTTCCATGAACGCAAGCGTTTCGTGCGGCGGGAAGGCGCGTTGCTGCTTCTTCATCGCGGGGAAGAGATCGAGGAATCCGCAGAGAATCGCCTGACGCGTCGCGCGCGTGCCAATGATGTAGGCGGCAAGGCGGTTGATGGAGGCGTCGAAGAAATCGAGCGCCACATAAACGCGGTCCCACGCAGCGCCGCGCGCGATTTCGAGGAAGAGGTTGCGCACTTGATCGTCGAAGGTGACGACGTGGTCACTGTCCCAACGCATCGGGCGGCTGGTGTGCAGCAGCAGTTTCTTGTGGAACTGCAGGTGCGCCGAGACTTTGTCGGCGACGGACTCGGTCGGGTGATAGTGACCGAGGTCGAGACAGAGCACGAGATCGCGGCTGAGCGCGTAGTTGGAATAAAATTCCTGCGAGCCCACGACGTAGGCTTCGCTGCCGAGACCGAAGAGTTTGCCTTCGACCGCATCGATGCAGAGCGAACGATCAATGGACTTGTCGGCGAAGATCGCGTCGTAAGCTTCGGCGAGGCGTTGACGATAACCATAGCGATCGCGCGTTTCATCCTTCGCGCCATCCGGCACCCAGTGGTTGTTAACGCTGGGCGACTTCAATTCCTTTGCGAAGTGCTGTGCGATGCGGCGACTGGCTTGGCCGTGGCGAATCCAGAACGATTGGATTTCCTTGTCGTCGTGCGAAAGCGTCCAGCCTTGCGAGGCGAGCGGGTGCGCGAAGTAAGTCGGGTTAAAATCGAGGCCGATCTTTTCCTGCTTCGCCCAGTCGAGCCAGCGCGAGAAGTGCTTCGGTTCGAGCGCGTCGCGATCCACATGCTCGCTGCCGGTTTCCGCATAAAACGCGTGAAGGTTGAGCCGTTGTTGTCCGGGCAAAAGCGTGAGCACCTTCGAAAGATCGGCGCGCATTTCGTCGCCATTGCGCGCGCGGCCGGGATAGCTGCCGGTCGCCATGATGCCGCCGCCGTCCACCGGGCCCTTCGGCGTTTCGAGTCCGCGCACATCGTCGGCCTGCCAGCAGTGCAGCGAGATCGGAACGGACAGCGCCTTGTTAATCGCCTCTTCAGTATCGACGCCATAGGCGGCATAGGCTTCGCGGGCAAAAGTATAGGGAGTGCTCATGGGTTTTATGGGAGCGCAAAGCAGAAAGTGCCCGCCGCAGAACTTCAAGCCGAGTTCCTGACATCCTATCTCCAACGGTCCGATTTTACGCCACACGTGCGCGGTTGCGCCCATCAGTCGCTCTCTCCACACTCCCAACCGCTTTTACCCCATGGACCACGATTACGCCCAATCGCCGGTGCCGCCCGCCGCGCGCGGCTCTACCCCTCGTTTCTGGAATCTCTACGCCGGCGAACACGCCGCCGGCACCGAATTTATGATCGGCCCGCTGTTCATCGCCGCCGGTGTCGGCGCGCGCGATCTGCTGCTCGGCTTGCTCCTGGGCAACTTGTTCGCCGTGCTCACATGGCGATGCCTGACGATGCCGGTCGCCGCGGAATGGCGACTCACGCTGTATCGCCAACTCGAAATCGTGGCAGGCAGAAAATTCGTCACTATCTATAATCTCGCCAATGCCCTGCTCTTCTGCGCGCTCGCGGGCGCCATGGTCACGGTATCCGCCACGGCGGTCGGAGTGGTCGTGCCCATTCCCATGCCGGAGCTTAACGAATTCTGGCCGACCGGCATTGGTTGGATCGTGGTCGTCGCGATTCTGGGCGCGTTGTTCACGTTGTTCGCGGCCATCGGCTACGAATGGGTCGCGCGAGTGGCCAATTGGTGCGCGCCGTTGCTGTTGGTCGGCTTTCTAGCGTGCGGGTTGACGGCGTTGCCCAAACTCGGTGTGCACAGCTTCGCTGATTTCACGCGCTTGGCCGGCGAAATTTGGAGCGGCGGCGATCCGCTACCGGGGCAAACGAAGTTCACTTTCTGGCACGTGTTTTTCTTCACGTGGTGTTGCAACGCCGCGATGCACTTCGGCATGGCCGACCTGTCGATTCTGCGCTTCGCCAAATCACGCGCCGCAGGTTGGGCGCCAGCCGGTGGCATGTATCTCGGTCACTACATGGCGTGGGTCGCAGCCTCGCTGCTTTACGTAGTGCAATTGCGCGCCGATCCGACCAACACCGCGGTGCTGCCCGGTCCGCTTTCCTACGAGGCCATCGGCATCGCGGGACTACTCTGCGTGATCATCGCTGGTTGGACCACAGCCAACCCCACCATTTACCGCGCGGGCCTCGCGATTCACGCCCTGCGGCCAAGTTCATCGCGCTTTGTCGTCACTTGCGCCGTCGGCGTCGTGGTTACAATCATCGGCATGTTTCCCGTGATCGCGATGCGGTTGCTGGATTTCGTCGGGATCTACGGAACGATTCTCGCACCCGTCGGCGCGTTTCTGGCCGTGGATCATTTTATTCTGCGCAAAGGACGGGCCGCACCCGACGCGTCGGCGCGCACGCAGGGCACGTGGATGTTTTACGTGGCGTGGCTTGGCGCTCTCGCCCTCTGTGCCGTTCCACTGGGGCGCGGCGTGTTCGCCTCCTTCCTCACCGTGCCGGCATGGCTGTTGTGCGGCCTGCTATTTTTGATCCTCTACAATTTCGCCCCAAATCGGCAGACCTAAGCCCATGAGTAAATCAACCCCAAAGAAAGAACTCGCCGCCAAGCCCCGCGCTGAGCTGATCGCCACACTCGAAGCCCGCTTTGCCAAGAACCCCGCGCGTCACAAAGGCATCACATGGGACCAAGTGCTGACGAAGCTTGAAGCGAACTCCGTGAAACTCTGGTCGCTCGCCGAAATGGAACGCACCGGCGGCGAGCCCGATGTAATCGGACAGGACAAAAAGACCGGCGAAATTCTATTCGCCGATTGCTCGCCGCAAAGCCCCATCGGACGCCAAAGCACGTGCTATGATCGCGCCGCGCTTGATGCGCGCAAGGAACACAAACCGAAGACCAGCGCGATGGATTTGGCCGAAGAAATCGGCATCGAAATGCTCGATGAAGAACAATACCGCGCGCTGCAAAAACTCGGCGAGTTCGACACCAAGACCTCAAGTTGGATCAAGACCCCCGAGGCGATCCGCAAGCTCGGCGGCGCCTTGTTCTGCGACCGTCGCTACGATCACGTTTTCACCTATCACAACGGCGCGCAGTCCTACTACACCGGCCGCGGTTTCCGTGGATTGCTGAAAGTCTGATTCAGGCGCGCGAGCAACCGGCTGGCCCAAACGTGGCAGCCAAACAAAAAGCCGCGCCTGGGATAGGCGCGGCTTTGCTTTGCAAGTTATCCGAATTGATCAGCGCAAGAACGCTTCGTGCAGACCGCCGTCCACGGTGATGACTTGGCCGGTGGTCTTGCTGAGACGCTGCGACACGAGGAGGAAATACGCCTCGGCCTGGTCGGCGGGCGTGATCGGAGCCTTCGTGAGGGTGCGGTCAGCGTAGAACTGCGCGAGTTTGGTCGTGAGCGATTCAGTGGCCTCGTCATCCGTGTAAGGAATGTTGTATTTCGCAAGCGAACCGATGACGCGATCGCGCGGGAACATTGCGGAGCCTTTCACGACGGTCGCGGGAGCGACGCCGTTGACGCGCACGGTGGGCGCGAGCTCGATGGCGAGTTCGCGCACGAGGTGATTCGCCGCGGCCTTCGAGGTGTCGTAAGCCACGGAGCCCTTCTTCGCGACGACGGCGTTGGCCGAAGTCGTGAGGACGAGCTGACCCTTGAGGCCCTGCTCTTTCCATGTCTTCGCCGCTTCGTCGCCGACGATATAGCTGCCGGTAACGTTGACGCCGAAGGTGAAGGCCCACTTGTCGTCCGGAATGTGACCGGTCGTGTCGCTCGGCCAGAAAACGCCGGCGGTGACGATAATCGAATCGAAGCCACCGTAAGCGAGCGAGACTTGATCGAGCATCGCGCGAACGCTGGCGCGGTCGGTGATGTTGGCGGCGAGACCGATAGCAGGGCCGCAACCGGAAATACCGGAACCGGCAACGCCGATGCCTTGACCGAGCTTGGCGGTGATTTCGGCGGCAGTGGCCTCGGCCGTTTCGGACTTCATGTCCACGCACACGAGGTTGGCGCCTTCGGGCGCGAGGCGATGCGCGGTTTCCTTACCGATGCCGGAACCAGCGCCGATGATGATGACGGTCTGGCGAGCGAGTTCCTTCTCGGCGGGCATGCGCTTGAGCTTCGCTTCTTCGAGCAGCCAGTATTCGATGTCGAACGCCTCCTGCTGCGGCAGCGCGATATACTTATCAATCGCCTCGGCACCGCGCATGACTTCGACGGCGCAGTTGTAGAACTCAGCCGTGACGCGCGACTCGGATTTGTCCTTGCCCCAAGCGATCATGCCGAGACCCGGGATCAATACCACCGTCGGGTTCGGGTCGCGCATGGCGGGCGAGTTGGCATGTTTGCACTTCGCGTAATAGGCCGCGTAGTCCTTGCGGTAGGCTTCGAGGCCGGCGGTGAGCTTGGCCTTGAGCGCGGCGAGATCTTCGGCCTGCGGATTCCAATCCACGTAGAGCGGCTTGATCTTCGTGCGCAGGAAGTGATCGGGGCAGCTCGTGCCGAGTTCGGCGAGGCGAGCGGCGTCCTTCGAGTTGACGAAGCGCAGGATCTTTTCGTCGTCCTGAATCGTGCCGATGAAACGCTTCTGCTGCGAAACCTGACCGCGGAGCCAAGGGAGAATCGCGGCGAAGGTCGCGCGGCGCTTGGTTTCCTCGATCGTCTGGTATTTTTGACCGCCAAAGGCTGCGGCGTCGCCGCCTTTTTCCGCGTATTTCTTTTCGATGTAGGCGGCGGCTTTCTCGATGCAGTCGAGCGTGTAGGTGTAGCAGGCCTTTTCGTCGTTGTCCCACGAGATGAAGCCGTGCTGGCCCATCATGATCGACTTCACCTTCGGATTGGCCTTGCAGATTTCCTGCATGGCGAGACCGAGTTCAAAACCGGGACGCATCCACGGCACGTAAGCCATTTCGCCGCCGAAGATTTCCTGCGTGAGCTTTTCGCAATTCGCGGAGGCCGCGATCGAGATGATCGCGTTCGGATGCATGTGATCGACGAACTTCGCCGGGATGAAGCTGTGCAGCGGCGTGTCGATCGAGGAAGCGCGCGGATTCAGATTGAACGTGGTGTGCGTATACATCGCCACCATGTCGTCCTCAGCCTGCGACTTGAGGCCCTTGTCTTTGCGCGCAGCGTAAACTTTTTGGAGCGCGATGAGCTTGTCCTGATAAAGCGACGAAAAGTTCTCGCGCTTCGAGGTGCGGAGGTCGCCGCCGGAGCCTTTGACCCAGAGGACTTCGACGTTTTCGCCGGTGAGCGGATCTTTTTCGATCAGCTTGGACGACGTGTTGCCGCCGCCGGTGTTGGTGATGCGTTGGTCGCTGCCGAGAAGATTGGAACGATAAACGAGGCGTTCCACCTGATCGAGCGACGCGGCTTTGGCGTCATCCCAAAGGTAATTCACGTATTGGTAGGTTTTCATAATTTAAGTCGGAGGGTTTTAACGAAGGCCGAGGACCTTCTCGCGGTAGTGTTCGTCGGGACGGCCGGCAATGCGCGCGACCGTCGCGGCGGAAAGAAAACGCGGCGAACCGAGGGTAACCGCGCGGGTAAATGTTTCAGCAGCCTTAACGGCCATGAGCGTGGCGGCGAGCACGGCTTGCGGCGTGCCGCCGAGAGCGATGAGGCCGTGGTTTTCGAGCAGAATCACGCGCGGCGAACGCG
>JGI12383J13903_1000688_pt1 | contig 22163 bp, 16 predicted proteins | sample Passage237B_FD_13903 | JGI IMG/M metagenome (IMG submission 13903)
TGAGGAGGCCCACCGGGAAGGCAGAGGCGGACGTGGCATCGGCGCGGACGACGATGTCCTCCGTGCCGTACATCTCCGCCGTGGTGAAGGTGATGGTGTTGCCCTCGACCGTGCCCGCCGTGTACGACGTGATGGGGCCGGGGAAGCTGTAGACGACCTTGACGTCGAAGTCGCTCGAATAGTCGCCGAACTCGTCCTCCTCGCTCAGCTCCTCCTCCGTCGCGTTGTCGAGGAAGATCGTCAGGACGAACTCGTCGCCCTCGCGCACGAGCGTGGTGTCCCCGCCCGCGCCGATGTCCTCGGTGCCGGAGTCGAGCGCGCCGCTGTTGAACTCGTCGAGCGTGAGGTTCGTGAACGTGGCGCGAATGCCCTCGTAGTCACCGTCCTTGTAGTCGACGACGGTGACGCGATCGCGTACATCCGCCGGGATGTCGTTGAGGTAGTCGTCCGGGCGAGGCGGCTCGGACGCGCCCTCTCCCAGCTCGCTGAAGGCGACGACGTCGATGGCCAGGATGATCTCTTGGTCGACGGTGTTGTCAGACTTGACGTCGGTGGTGGTGTGCATCCGGACACAGCCGGCCAGCGACACCACGACGAGTGCAGCGACCGCGGCCGCGCGAATCATCTTCTTCGGTGCACGAGACATGTGCGCGATTCTTCCGCATCAGGGCATTTCGCGCTCGCGACGGCGCGCTAGCGTGACAGGGACAGGACCAAGGAGACAGCGACCATGAGCTCGTTGCCGAGCAGCCGCAGGCCGATCATCGCCGGCTACTACCCCGACCCGTCCATCTGCAGGGTAGGCGAGGACTTCTACGTGGCCAACTCGTCGTTCGAGTTCTTCCCTGGCGTTCCCCTGTGGCACAGCCGCGACCTGCTCACGTGGGAGCAGGTGGGCCACGTCATCACCCGCACGTCGCAGTTCGAGGCCGGCGCGTACCGCCCCAGCATGGGCGTCTACGCGCCCACGCTGCGCCACCGCGACGGCGTCTTCTATCTCATCACCACGGCCGTGGAAGGTCCGGAGGGCCACCTGCTCATGACGGCGAGCGACCCCGCGGGGCCGTGGTCGGACCCCGTCTATGTGCGGGGCCTGCCCGGCTTCGACCCCGACATCGCCTGGACCGACGACGGGACATGCCTCGTCACCTACTGCCACATCGTCGACTGGGTGCCGCAAGGCATCCACCAGGCCGCGATCGACCCGTCCACCGGCGAGGTGCTCGAGGAGCCGCGCCTGCTGTGGAAGGGCTCCGGCATGCAGTGGCCCGAGGGCCCGCACCTCATTCGCCGCGGCGACTGGTGGTACCTCGTCATCGCGGAGGGCGGCACCGAGCGCGGGCACTGCGTCACGGTGGCGCGCTCGCGCGACCCGCGCGGCCCTTTCGAGGGGGCCCCGCACAACCCGATCTTCACGCACCGCTCCACGTCGCACCCCGTGGAGAACGTGGGCCACTGCGACCTCGTGGAGCGCCCGGACGGCTCGTGGGCCGCCGTGTACCTGGGCGTGCGTACCGTCGGGTGGGTGCCCCGGCAGCACGCCAACGGCCGCGAGACGTTCCTCGCGGGCATCGAGTGGGTCGACGACTGGCCCGTCTTCGTCGAGGACGCCTTCCAGGTCCCCGCTCCCGACCACGCGATCGACGACGACTTCTCCGCCGGGCTGGCCCATCCGCGGTGGACGAGCCCCGGCCTTCCCGTCGAGTCCGTCGCGACCCCCGATGCCGCGGGCGGCGTGCGCCTGCGTCCCGCCCAGGCGCCCGCGGGCACGATGTCGGGCCTCTTCGCGCGCACGCGCGACCTGCTGTGGAGCGCGCGCCTCGAGATCGATCCCGACGGTGGCGCGGCCGATGCCGTGCTGCGCTGGGACGAGCGCCACTGGTACGCCGTGCGCCTCGGCGACGGGCAGGCGCGAGCCGTGGTGCGCATCGGCGACATCGAGCACGAGGCGGGATCTGTCGCGATCCCGGACGGCCCGGTCGCGGCGCTCCTCAGCGCGGAGCCGGCGGCCCACCGCGGCCCCGACGACATCGTGCTCGCCGTGGAGGCAGCGGGGACGGTGACGCAGCTCGCGCGGATCGACGGCCGGTACGTCTCCGGCGAGGTCTCGGGCGGCTTCGTCGGCAGGGTGCTCGGCGCGGTCGCGCTCGCGGGCGCGCCGCGGCTGCTGCGCTTCGCCTACACGCCCGTCGGGGACTGAGACCCGACCGCAGCTAGCCGCCGAGCGCCTCGGAGACGACCTCGCGCGCGGCCTCCTGCACCTGGGCGAGGTGCGTCTCGGACACGAAGGACTCCGCGTAGATCTTGTAGACGTCCTCGGTGCCGGACGGGCGCGCGGCGAACCATGCGTCGTCGGTCACGACCTTGAGCCCGCCGATGGCCGCGCCGTTGCCGGGAGCGGCCGTGAGCGTGGCACGGATCTCGCCGCCGGCGAGCGTCGAGGCGCGCACCTGCTCGGGCGAGAGCTTGGACAGCGCCGCCTTCTGAGCCGGCGTGGCGGCCGCGTCCACGCGGGCGTACCAGGACTCGCCCAGCTCCTCGACGAGTCCGTGGTGGAGCTGCGACGGCGTCGAGCCGGTCGTCGCGATCATCTCCGCGCCCAGCAGGCACAGGATGAGGCCGTCCTTGTCCGTGCTCCACGCCCGGCCGTCGCGGCGCAGGAACGACGCTCCCGCCGACTCCTCGCCGCCGAACGCGACCTCGCCGGACAGCAGCCCGGGCACGAACCACTTGAAGCCCACCGGCACCTCGAGCACCGTCCGGCCCAGCTTCTCGCCCACGCGGTCGATGAGCGAGCTGGACACGAGCGTCTTGCCGATCGCCGCATCGGCGGGCCACTGCGGCCGTGCTCCGCCGTAGAGGTAGCCGATCGCGGCGGCGAGGAAGTGGTTGGGGTTCATGAGGCCGCCGTCGCGGGTGACGATGCCGTGGCGGTCGGAGTCGGCGTCGTTGCCCGTCGCGATGTCGTAGGGGGCGTCCGCGCCCTCCATGAGGCGACGCAGGCTCGCCATCGCGTACGGCGACGAGCAGTCCATGCGGATCTTGCCGTCCCAGTCGAGCGTCATGAACGACCAGCGCGGGTCCACCTGCGCGTTGACGACGGTGAGGTCGAGACGGTGCTCCTCGGCGATCGCCGCCCAGTAGTCCACGGACGCGCCGCCCAGGGGATCGGCGCCGATGCGCACCCCTGCGGAGCGGATCGCGTCCAGGTCGACCACGCTCGGCAGGTCCGCGACGTAGGCCTTGAGGAAGTCGTAGGGGCGCACGGTCTCCGCGCTCTTGGCGCGCGCGTAGGGAATGCGCCTGACGTGCTTCCACCCCCCGCCGAGCAGCAGCTCGTTGGCGCGCGCCGCTATCCAGCCCGTCGCATCGGTGTCCGCGGGGCCGCCGTGCGGCGGGTTGTATTTGAAGCCGCCGTCGCGCGGCGGGTTGTGCGACGGGGTGACGACGATGCCGTCGGCCAGCCCTCGGCCGGACGTGCGAACGCCGTCCTCGGACAGCACGCCGTTGGCCGTGAGGATCGCGTGGCTCACCGCGGGGGTCGGGGTCCAGCTGCCGCGCGCGTCGACGCGCACCTCGACCTCGGCGCCCGCGAGGACCTCGACGGCGGTCTCCATCGCCGGCTGCGACAGCGCGTGGGTGTCGATGCCGATGAACAGCGGCCCGTCGATGCCCTGCTGCGAGCGATACTCGACGATCGCCGCGGTGATCGCGACGATGTGCGCCTCGTTGAAGGCGGTGTCGAGCGAGCTTCCCCGGTGGCCCGAGGTGCCGAAGGCCACGCGCTGCTGCTCGATGGAGGCGTCGGGCACCGCGTCGTAATAGGCGTCGAGCAGACGGGTGGGGTCGATGAGGTCCTCAGGCTGGGCGATCTGTCCGGCGCGCTCATGCATGCAGCCAGTCTGGCACGCGCGCCGCCAGGGTCACGATTCGACCACTTTCCGGTAAAGAGGCCTTTGCCAGACGCGCCTCAGGGCTAGGCTGAGAGCGTGGCCGCGCAGCCGAAGAAGCCCTCACCGGAGTCGGCGCGCACGGCCGCGGTCATCCTCGCGCGAGACCAGGCTCCGCGCATCGCCGCGACCGTCCGCGCCGCACGCTCCATTCCGGGCGTCGACCTCGTGCTCGTCGTGGACGACGGCTCGACGGACAACACCCAGGACCTCGCCCGCAAGGCCGGCGCGGTGGTCATCCGCCACCCCCACAAGCGCGGCCGCACCATCTGCATCGAGACGTCCGCCGCGGTGGTGGCGATGCGCGACGAGGACGGCGAGGAGCCGCGCTCTCTCCTGTTCCTCGACGGCGGCCTGGGATCCTACGCGAACGCCGTGGCCCCGCTCGTGGTGACGGTGCAGGAAGGCATCGCCGACCTCGCGATCGCCCTCGTCGACCACGCCGTCCCTACGCAGGGCCTCGCGGCCAACGCGGCTCGGCGGGCCATCGCCAACGCCTCGCAGTGGACACCGGTCCAGCCGCTCAGCCGCATCCGCTGCGTGACCCGCGCGGCGCTCGACGCCGCGATGCCGCTGGCGCGCGGCGCCGGACTGGACCCGGCGATGACCCTCGACGTCCTCTACGCCGGCTTCCGCGTCACGGAGGTGGAGTGCGAGCTGCGCCACAAGCCGCAGGCGGCGGGGACGCGCGCGTTGCGCAACGCCAACCAGTACCGTGACGTCATGATCGCGCTGAGCTCCCGCCGCATCCGGGGCGGCCTCGAGACGACGCAGAGCGTCGTCGAGGACACCCTGCACGCGGCCACGCATGCGGCGACCCGGGTCGCCCGCCCGCGTCGCGACCGCGCGCACGAGGCCGTGGAGGACGACGCATGAGCCTGCCCCGCTACGCGTACCTGGGGCCGGAGGGGACGTTCACGGAGGCGGCCCTGCGCGCCATGGTCGACCCCTCCCAGGCCGAGTTCATCCCCACCGTCGACGTGCCCGCCGCGCTCGCGGCCGTGCGCAACGGCGAGGCCGACTACGCCGTCGTGGCGATCGAGAACACGGTCGAGGGCGGGGTGACCGCGACGCTCGACACCCTCGCCACAGGCTCGTCCCTCGTCATCCTCGGCGAGGTCGTGCTGCCCGTGAGCTTCGAGCTCGTCGTGCGGCCAGGCACCGCCAAGGAGTCCATCCGCTCCGTCGCGGCGCATTCGCACGGGCTTGCGCAGTGCCGCCGCTGGCTCGCCGCGAACCTGCCCGACGTCGCCCAGATCAGCTCTGCCTCCAACGCCTCGGCCGTGCGCGAGCTCGCCACGGGCGAGGCGGCATACGACGCCGCGCTCGCCCCGCCCGGCCTGGGCGCGGCGCTCGGCCTCGAGGTGCTCGCCACGGGCGTGGCCGACAACGCCAACGCCGCGACGCGGTTCGTGCGCGTGGGCCGTCCCGGCCGCCTTCCCGAGCCCACCGGCGCCGACAAGACCACCCTTGTCGTGCACCTGCCTCATGACCGCGCGGGCGCGTTGCTCGAGATGCTCGAGCAGTTCTCTGCACGCGGCGTCAACCTGTCGCGCATCGAGAGCCGACCGATCGGCGACAAGCCGGGCGAGTACTCCTTCTCCATCGACGCCCTGGGACACATCGCCGAGGCCCGCGTGGCCGAGGCGCTCGTGGGCCTCAAGCGCACGTGCCCGCTCGTGCTGTTCCTGGGCTCCTATCCCGCGGCGCACGCGGAGGTCACGCCCATCGCCCCGGGCACGAGCGACGCCGACTTCGCCGACGCCCAGGAGTGGGTCGAGCGTCTGCGCTCCGGCGGCTTCTAGTCCGTCGCGAGCGGCGGCGGCACGCGCACCACGAGCGCGCCCGGCTCGACGCGAGCCGAGATGGCCGATGCGCGGCCCAGCACCTCGCCGTCGATCTGCACCTTCTGCGGCTGGTCCATGCGGATGTCGACCTCGACGGCCTGGGTGTGGTCGATGCGCGAGGCGCGATACGCCTTGAGGATGTCCGGCGCTCGCAGGCCCGCGCCCTGCGCCACCACGGTGCCGAACAGGTCCGTCCATCCGACGAGGCCCGCGCGCGCGTCGAGTGTCGCGATGTCGAGTCTGCCGTCGGTCGCGGAGGCATCGGGGATGAGGGTGAAGCCGCCCGGCAGGGAGCCCACGTTGGCCAGGAGCACCGTGCGCATCTGGCCCCGGATCGGCGTCGAGCCGTTGACCGAGACCGTCGCGGACATGCGACGCTCGCGCAGATGCTTGGCCGCGGCGAAGAAGTAGGCGAGCCAGCCGACGCGGCGCTTCAGGCGGTCGTCGGCCCCGGCGACCATCTCGGCGTCGAAGCCCGCCCCGGCGATGACCAGGAAAACGTGCTCGGAGGTCTCCCCCAGCGGGGAGTTCGGGCGCTCGACCTCCAGGCGGCCCACGTCGATGCGCTCCTCGACGCCCTCCAGGATCGCGCGCATGAGGCTCGGGGTGTCGCCCAGGGGCAGGCCCAGGTTGCGGGCGAAGAGGTTGCCCGTGCCCATGGGCAGGATGCCGAGCGGGATGTCGGTGCCCACGAGCGCCTCGGCCACGGCGCGCACGGTGCCGTCTCCGCCCACCGCGACCACGACGTCGGCGCCGGCCGCGATCGCCTCTCGAGCCAGGCCGGTGCCCGGGTCGTCCTCCGTGGTCCAGGCCCACATCGGCTGCGGGAGGTAGCGGATCGCGCACGCGCGCAGCGCCTGCTCGCGCAGCTCGGCGACGCCCGCCTTGGTGGGGTTGGCGATGAAGGCGACGCGCTGGTTGTCGTCGCGAGGCTGGACGAAGGCGTCGGGAACGGGGGGAGCGGGATGGATGCGCAGGAGGCGGCGCCAGAAGCGCGGCACGGCCATGGGATCGCGCACGCCCACTCGCTTCGTGATGGTGGTCGCGAGGGCCAGGCCGGCGATCGCGATGATCAGGGCGACCGCTGCGACCACGAGCGCGACGATCGTCAAGGTCATGATGAGAGGCTAAGCCCGCGCGGATAGACTCGCCACCGTGATCGACCTCACCTTCCTCCGCGACGAACCCGACGTGGTCCGCGCCTCGCAGATCGCGCGCGGCGCCGACCCCTCGATCGTGGACAAGGTGCTCGACGCCGACTCTCGTCGCCGCGCCGCGCTGCATGACTTCGAGTCCGCGCGCGCCGAGCAGAAGGCCATCGGCCGCGACGTCGCCAAGGCGCAGGGCGAGGAGAAGCAGCGGCTGCTCGCCAAGACCAAGGACCTCGCGGAGAAGGTCAAGGCACTGCAGGCCGACGCCGACGCGGCAGAGGCCACGCTGCGCGAGCTGCTCGACGGCATCGGCAACATTCCCGAGCCCGGCGTGCCCGCGGGCGGCGAGGACGACTACGCCGTGCTGCGTCACGTCGGCACCCCGCGCGACTTCGCCGCCGAGGGCGTCGAGGTGCTCGACCACCTCGCCATCGGCGAGAGGCTGCGGGCCATCGACACCGAGCGCGGCGCGAAGGTCTCCGGCGCGCGCTTCTACTTCCTCACCGGCATCGGCGCCCGCCTCGAGCTCGCGATCCTCAACGCGGCGATGGCGAAGGCCGTGGAGCACGGCTTCACGCCGATGATGACGCCCACCCTGGTGCGGCCGGAGATCATGGCGGGCACCGGCTTCCTGGGCCCGCACGCCGACGAGATCTACTACCTCGAGCGCGACGACCTCTACCTCACGGGCACGAGCGAGGTCGCGCTCGCGGGCTACCACGCCGACGAGATCATCGACCTGAGCGACGGCCCCAAGCGCTACGCCGGCTGGAGCGCGTGCTACCGCCGCGAGGCGGGCTCGGCTGGACGCGACACCCGTGGCATCATCCGCGTCCATCAGTTCCACAAGGTGGAGATGTTCGTCTACGCCCGCCCGGCCGATGCCGCGGCGGAGCACGAGCGCCTTCTCGCCTTGGAGGAGGACATGCTCCAGTCGCTCGAGCTGCCGTACCGCGTCATCGACACGGCCGCCGGCGACCTGGGCCTGAGCGCCGCGCGCAAGTTCGACTGCGAGGCGTGGCTGCCCAGCCAGGAGCGGTGGATGGAGGTCACCTCGACCTCGAACTGCACCACGTTCCAGGCCCGTCGCCTGGGCGTGCGCGAGCGCGGCGAGAACGGCACCGAGCCGGTGGCGACGCTCAACGGCACGCTCGGCACCACGCGCTGGATCGTCGCGCTGCTCGAGAACCACCAGCAGGCCGACGGCTCGGTCCACGTGCCTCAGGCGCTGCGCCCCTATCTGGGCGGCATCGAGAGGCTCACCGCCTGACGTCCGGGGCGGGGGTCCGCGTCCCCAGCGCGTGCACTCGATCGCGCTCGCGTCGTGATCGGCGCCTCCTCCTGGGCGACTCGCGGTCTGTGACGGTTCTCACGTCACGTAACCTCGTTGCATGAGCACGGCGTCGGAGGAGCTTAACCCTCCGCTCGCGCCTGACATGTGGCGGCTCATCGGCCTCGACATCGACGGCACCCTCATGCACTGGGGAGGCGACATCTCCCCGGGAGTCGTGAGCGCCATCGAGAAGGTGCGCATGTGCCGCAACCACGTCATCCTCGCGACCGGACGCAACATCATCGCGACGCTGCCCGTCGCCGAGCGCCTGGGCATCCGCCGCGGCTGGGCCGTGTGCTCGAACGGCGCGGTGACCGTGCGCCTCAACCCGCAGAGCCCGGGCGGCTACGACGTCGTGGAGAAGGTCACCTTCAATCCGCGCCAGGCGCTCGAGCTCATCCGCCGCGAGATGCCCGACGCGTTCTTCGCCGTCGAGGACCTGGGCGTGGGCTTCCGCGTGACGCGCGAGTTCCCCATGGGCGAGCTCGTGGGCCGTCAGCGAGTGGTGGACCGCTTCGAGGACCTCTACCACGACGAGGTCACGCGCGTCGTGATCCGCGCCCCCGGCGCCGACGTGAGCAACTTCGACAGCCTCGTGCACCGCATCGGCCTCAACGACGTGACGTACGCCGTCGGCTACTCGGCCTGGCTCGACCTGACGCCGCCCGGGGTGTCCAAGGCGTCGGCGCTCGAGACGCTGCGTCGCCAGCTGGGCGTCTACCCCGACCACACCGCCGCCGCCGGCGACGGCAACAACGACATCGAGATGCTCCAGTGGGCGCGCCGCTCCGCGGCGATGGCGGGCGCCCCCGCGAACGTCAAGGCCGTCGCCGACCAGGTGCTCGGCCCCGTCGAGGAGGACGGCATCCTGCCCTTCCTCGAGCAGTTCATCGAGCCGGAGCGCCTCGCCGTCCTGTGACGCGCGGATCCCTGGGCAGGGGGCGCCCGCGGTCCTAGGCTGAGGCGCATGAACTGGCTCACCTCCCCCGCCCATTTCCGCTGGCTCGAGTCCGAGATGGATCGGCTGCTCGCCTTCGGCGCCGCCAGCAAGGTCGAGTCCGGCGGCTTCGGCTGGCTCGACGAGCGCGGCCGGCTCGACCCGTCCAAGGGCGTCCAGCTGTGGATCACGTGCCGCATGACCCACTGCTATGCCCTGGCGTCGATGGCGGGCCGACCGCATGCCTTCGCCCTTGCGCAGCACGGCGTCGAGGCGCTGCGCGGCGTCCTCCACGACGACGAGCACGGCGGCTGGTTCGCCGCCATCGGGCCCCAGGGCGTGGCGAGCACCGCCAAGGAGGCCTACGGCCATGCCTTTGTCATCCTCGCCGCGGCATCGGCGACGGCGGCCGGGGTGGACGATGCCCGCGAGCTCCTTGAGGACGCCCTCGAGGTCCACACCGAGCGCTTCTGGCAGATGGACTACGGCATGAGCCGCGAGTCCTTCGCCCGCGACTGGTCCGAGGAGGAGGACTACCGCGGCGTCAACGCCAACATGCACACGGTCGAGGCGTACATCGCCGCCGCGGACGTCCTGTCCGATCGGGAGCTGCTGCGCCGCGCGCTGCGCATCACGAGCCGCGCGATCAACGTCTTCGCCCGCGACAACGGCTGGCTGCTCCCCGAGCATTTCACGCCGTCGTGGGAGCCCGACCTCGCCTACAACGAGAAGACTCCGGCCCACCCGTTCCGTCCATATGGCGCGACGATCGGGCACCTCTTCGAGTGGTCGCGACTCGTCGTGGCGCTCGCCCAGTCGCTGCAGCAGGCGGGCCTGGCCGCGCCCGAGTGGATGGACGAGGCGGCTCGCGCGCTGTACGCCAAGGCCGTGGAGGTCGGGTGGTCCGTGGACGGCGCTCCTGGCTTCGTCTACACGGTCGACTGGGAGGGCGCCCCCGTGGTCCGCGAGCGGATGCACTGGGTCGCGGCCGAGGCGGTGGGCGCCGCGGCCGTGCTGTGGCAGCGCACCAGGGCCGAGTCCTACGCCCGCGACTACCAGCGGTGGTGGGACTACATCGGGGAGCATCACCTCGACCTCGCGGGCGGCTCCTGGTGGCACGAGCTCGGCATCGACAACACGCCCTCGCGGACGGTGTGGGACGGCAAGGCGGACATCTATCACGCCCTCCAGGCGACCCTCATCCCGCGCCTGCCGATCACGCCGTCCTTTGCGGCCTCCCTCGCCGCGGGCAACCTGCCCTGAGCCGACGCATCGGGCAAGGCGCCCTGAGAGGACGCATCGGGCCGGAGGCGCACCGCGTCCGGGTCAGGGCGTGAGCAGGATCTTGCCGACCACTCCGCCGGCCTCGAGCTCCCGGTGCGCCTGGGCGGCATCGGCCAGGGGCAGGCGCGCGGCGACGACGGGACGGATCCGCTCGGGCACGAGCGGCCACACCTCGCGGCGCACCCCGGCGACGATCGCCGCGCGCTCGTCGAGGGGCCGGGAGCGCAGCGTCGTGCCGATGACGCGGGCGCGCTTGGCGAGGAGGGCGCCCAGGTCGAGCTCGCCTCGCGTCCCTCCCTGGAGCCCGATGACGACGAGCCGGCCGCCTGTCGCGAGGGCGGCGACGTTGCGCTCGAGGTAGGCGGCGCCCATGACGTCGAGCACGACATCCGCCCCTCCGGCCGCACGCATCCCGGCGACCCAGTCCTCGCTCGTGTAGTCCCACGCCGCGGTCGCTCCCATCTCGCGGCAGCGTGCGACGCGCTCGGGCGAGCCGGCGGTCGCGTACACCTCGAGACCGAGCGCGGCGGCGAGCTGGATCGCGAAGGACCCGATGCCGCCCGTCCCGCCGTGGACGAGCAGCCGCTCCCCGGGCCGGGCGCTCGCGGCGTCGAGGTTGGACCAGACGGTGCACGCCGACTCGACGAGCGCCGCGGCGTCCACGACGTCCACCCCGGAAGGCGCGGGCAGCACCAGGCGGCGGTCCACTGCGGCCATCTCCGCGTAGCCCCCGCCCGGCAGGAGGGCGCAGACCTCGTCTCCGACGCCCCATTCCGTCACGGACTCTCCGGCGGCCTCCACGACGCCCGCGACCTCGAGCCCTGGCCACGACGGCGCGCCGGGAGGAGGAGGGTAGTGGCCGCGGCGCTGCAGGANATCGGCCCTGTTCACTCCCGCAGCGAGGACGCGGACGAGCACCTCGTCGGGGCCCGGACGCGGCACGGGACGCTCGCGGACGACGAGGGTCTCGGGGCCTCCCGGGGCCGCGACGTCCACGACCCGCATGCTCAAACCGGGCTTTCCCGTCATAGACCGCACGTTATAACGTCTCAGGACACAGGTAGTTCGGTTCGCTCATGCAATGAGGCACACCAGCCGATAGGTAGGGGGAGTGGAGTGCAGCAACACCGAGGCTGACGATGTTGACGCCCATGGAGGGCACCGAGGGAGAGTCACATGCTCCAGAGGCTGAGTATCCGCGGGAAGATCCTCGCGGTCGTAGCCGTGCCTATCCTCGTCCTGATCTTCGGCGCGGGCTTCGTCGTGTGGAACTCCGTCAACGACGTGTCCCGTTCGCAGAACGCCGTGTCCCTCATGCTCGTCGTCGAGCGCGGCCAGGACTACACGGCCGCGTTCCGCGCTGAGGCCGATGCGGCCACCAACTACGTCGACGCGTGGACGGAGGGCCGGGACCAGCTCGCCAACCGCGTGGAGAGCCTCAACACCGCGCTCGCCAGCCTCGAGGCGCTCGCGGAGTCCGACGGCGCCGCCGCGGCCGCCCTGGAGCAGGTGAACGCGATCCTCGCCGGCGGCCAGCCCATCGTGTACGTGCGCCCCGGCACGGACAGCTCCGTCGACTCCACAGCGATGTCGCTCGAGCAGATGCGCTCGGTGCGCCCCGCGGCGAACCCCGAGACCGGCATCCTCGACTGGCCGAGCGAGGAGGACGTCGCGCGCGTGTCGTCGTCCTACACGGCCCTCGCGAACGCGCTCACCGCGTACATCGGCACGCTTCCCGCAGGCGAGAGCGTCCAGCTCGCCGTGCAGGACGTGCACACGTACACGGTGCAGGAGGGCAACCGCGCCACGATCTGGCTGACAGAGACGCCCATGTTCCAGGCGGAGTTCCTCGCCGCCCAGCCCGCCGTCGACACGGCGTGGGCGACCATGAACGCGGCCATCAACGATCTGCCGCCCATCGAGAACAACGCCACCGTCGTCGCGATCCTGCGCGAGGTGCAGCGCACCATGAACCTGCTGCCCGAGCGTCGCACGGACATCCTGTCGCGTTCGGTGGGCCCGAACCCGACCCTGACCTACTACCACGGCGCCCTGGGCAACACGACCCGCGCGATCGAGGAGATCGCGCTCGTCGTGGACGACTCCGTCCTGTCCCGTCGCCTGGAGGCCTACGTCGCGACCGAGGCGCTCATCAATGAGATGGCGCGCGAGGACACGTCGGTCGACATGATCCTGCGCGCCGGCCGGTTCGCTCAGGGAACCGCGACGGCCATCCGCACGCAGTTCGCTCGCACGGACTTCATGCGCGAGCAGGCGCGCGCTGCGCTCGCGAACCTCAACATGGGCTTCAACCTGCCCAACACGGGCGCGTCGTTCGACTCCGGCTCGCAGGTCGCGTATGAGTCGGTCCGCAACCGTGTGTCCGACTCCACCGGCCTGCAGCTGGCCACCGCGGCCCGTCAGGACTGGCCCACGCAGGTGCGTGAGGAGCTGTCGGTCCTGTACCCGTTCGCGGACGACACGCTCGAGCTGTCCAAGGCCCAGGCGAACCAGACCTTGCGCGACGCGATCGTGCGAGCCATCGTCACGGTCGTCGCGTCGATCGTCATCGTCGCGGCGTCGCTCATCCTGGCGCTCCTGATCGCCCGCCGGATCGTGAACCCGCTGCGCCGCCTGACCACGACGGCTACCGCCGTGCGCCAGGAGCTGCCGCGCCTCGTGGAGCGCGTCGCGCTGCCTGGTGAGAAGGTCGACGTCTCCGAGGTGCAGATCCCCGTGGAGTCGCAGGACGAGATCGGCCGTCTGGCGGAGGCGTTCAACTCCGTCAACGCGGCGACGCTCGCCATCGCGTCGGAGCAGGCCGCCCTGCGTGGGTCCATCTCCGAGATGTTCGTCAACGTCGCGCGGCGCGACCAGGTCCTCCTCAACCGCCAGCTCGCCTCGATCGATGAGATGGAGCGCACCGAGGACGACCCGGAGACGCTGACCAAGCTCTTCGCCCTGGACCACCTGGCGACGCGAATGCGCCGCAACTCGGAGTCTCTCCTCGTTCTCGCGGGCATCGACACCGGTCGTCGCCTGCGTCGCCCCATGCCGCTGTCCGACGTGATCCGCACCGCGTCGTCCGAGATCGAGCTGTACGAGCGTGTCCAGCTGGAGCTCGACGCCGACCCGCCCATGGTCGGCCACTCCGCCCTCACCGCCGCGCACCTGTTCGCGGAGCTGCTGGAGAACGCGACCGTCTTCTCCGACCCGGGCACGCCCGTCATCGTGCGCACGGCCCAGGAGGGCACGAACTACGTCGTGCGCATCTCCGACTCCGGCATCGGCATGACTCCCGAGGAGCTCGCGGAGGCGAACTCCCGCGTCGCGTCCTCGGCCGCGTCCGAGATTCTGGGCGCCCAGCGCCTGGGCCTGTTCGTGGTCGGCCGCATCGCGCGGCGCATCGGCGCCCGCGTGGAGATCACGTCGCAGGAGGGCGAGGGCACCGTCGCGACCGTGTACCTGCCGCCGTCGCTGTTCGACCTCAGCGCCAGCGCGGACTACTCGCCCGCGACCGCGGCGGACGAGTCCGGCGCGTTCAGGCCGCTCACCAAGCCCGACATCAAGGACGAGGTGCTCGAGACCTCGTCCGCCGTGGCCTCCGCGACAGAGCGCGCTGGCGTCGCGAACCTCCAGGCGTACCAGCCTGCGGTCATCGTCGACGGGCCGAGCCTGACCGGTCGCAACGCCGACAGCCCGAGCACGGAGGACCTTGTCGCCGCCGACGCCGCCCAGGCGCCCGAGGCGCAGCCCGTCGACCTCGAGGCGCTCACCGAGGGCGTGACGCCGGCGGGCCTTCCCACCCGCCGTCGCGGTTCGAAGGCCAAGGGCAAGGAGGCCAAGAGCGAGACCGACTCGATCATCGGCCTTCCCGCGCAGGCGACGGACGCTCAGCTCAGCGCCCTCGAGGCGTCCGCGGGCAGCGGCTTCACGCCGGTCGTCGCCGCGAGCGAGGTCTCGCCGCAGACGGCCGAGCAGCGCGCGGCGATGTTCCGCGGCTTCCGTTCGCGTCGTGAGGACGCCGCCGCTGCCGCCCCGCTGCCGCCCGATGCCGAGTCGCTCGGCCAGGCCGTGCGCCGTGGCGCCGCGGTGCCGCCGCAGGATGTCGAGGGTGCGGCCGCCGCGGCAGCCGTCGCCTTCGACGACGACATCGACGGCGACACCGTCCCCACCGGGGCGTTCGCGCCGGCCGCTGCAGAGCCCGAGCCCGCAGCGGCGCCCGCGCCTGCCCGCCAGGACCCCCTCATCCGCCACGGATACGAGCACGACGACTACGGCGACACGGTCCCCGTGGCCACGTCTGCGGCGCCGTTCGCGATCCCGGCCTTCGAGGAGGACGAGGAGCCCTACACGCCGCCGATCGTGGCGACCACGCCCCTCGTCCAGGACGACGCGCCCCAGTTCGCCGAGGAGCTGCTCGCGGCCGCGCCCGCCGTGCCCGTCGAAGGCGCGGTCGAGGCTCCCGTGCAGCAGCACGCCCCGGCGGCGAGCTTCGAGGCCGCACCGGCCGTCGAGCAGGGCTTCGCGCCGGCCGAGCAGAGCCTTCCCGCTGAGCAGGGCGTCGGGCCCGTGGAGCGCGCCAGCGCGTTCCCGTCGCCTGTCGCCGCGCCCCAGACGGGAGGCATCCCGGCCCAGACGGGCGGCTTCCCCGCCGTGCAGCCGGGCGCGGACGCCGGCATCGTGTCGACGCCGAGCCTCGACGAGCTCATCCGCGGCGGTCAGGAGCCCAAGAGCGGCGGCTTCTTCTCCAAGCTGTTCCGCAAGAGGGGCGGCGCCAAGGACGAGCCGAGCCCGGCCACCGCGCTCCTGTCGTCGATCCCGCAGGGTCCCGGCACAGGCGGCGTGCCCGTCGTTCCCGGCGCCGTGCCGACCCCCGGCAGCGGCATCCCGGTTCCCACGCCCGGCAGCGGCATCGCCGTCCCGACGCCGGGAGCCGGCTTCCCCGTGCCTGCGGCTGATGCGTCGGCGCCCAGCTCGGACACCGTCCCGGTCTTCGTGCCGTCGGCCGACGGCACGGAGCTCGACCAGTACGAGCCGAGCGGTGACTACCGCGGCCCGCGCGACGCATGGAACTCCGAGGTGCCCGCCGAGGCGCCCGCGCTCACGCCCGCCGCGGCCGCCGAGCCGTACAACCCCGGCGCACTGGGCGGCACTCCGCCGCTGTACACCCGTGACGACCTGGCGCGCCCCGTCGGCTGGGAGACTGCCGGCGAGAGCGCCCTCGCCGCCGCAGCGCCCGAGGTGGTCAGCACGTACACCCCGGCGGTGGTCCAGCTCGACCCGGAGCCGGCGGCCTACGACGACGACGCCGACCTCGCGAGCGCCGTCTTCAACGAGTTCAGCTCGCTCACGTCCGAGCGGCCCAAGGTGGAGAAGACTCGCGCCGGCCTCACCAAGCGTCAGCGCCAGGAGGTCGCGCCGCCGCCGGAGCCGATCGAGGAGGAGCTCGCCATCGCGCACGTCGAGCGGGACCCGGAGGAGATCCGCGCTCGCTTCTCGAACTTCTACTCGGGAACGCAGCGGGCGCGCCACGATGTGGAGGCATTCGAGCAGCAGACCTCGGCTTTTGAGGCCCAGTCATGATGAACTTGCCCCAAGCAGGGGATGAAGAGAACAAGGAGGAGCAGTGACCGCGCTCAGTCAAGAAGCCACCAACTTCGGATGGCTGCTGGACAACTTCGTCCAGACGGTGCCGGGCACGCGCCACACGCTTGTCGTCAGTGCCGACGGCCTGCTCATGGCGATGTCCAAGAACCTCGACCGCACCGGTGGTGACACCCTTGCCGCGGTCGTGTCCGGCATGGCGTCTCTCACGCGAGGCGCCGCCCGTCAGCTCAAGGCCGGAGAGGTCCGTCAGTCCATCATCGAGATGGACGAGCTCTTCCTCTTCCTCATGAGCATCAACAACGGCGCGGTCCTCGCCGTCGCCGCCGACTCGACCTGCGACGTGGGTCTGGTCGGATACGAGATGACGCTGCTCGTGTCGCGCACGGAGAACGCGCTCACGCCGCAGCTGATCTCGGAGATGCGCGCCAATCTCCCGACCGACGGCGCCACGCGCTGACGACGAAGGAAGCTGAGGAGATGACGGAGCTGGTCCACCGCAACGCCGCGGATGACGACGACGCCTACACGGTGCGGCCGTACGCCGTGACCGGCGGGCGCGTGAAGGGCGCGAGCTCCCTGCCGATGGAGGCGCTGGTCGAGACGACCTCCGACCCTGCATCAGTCAAGGGCCTCACGCCCGAGAAGAAGACGATCCTGCAGCTCGCTGCAGGTCAATACCAGTCTGTGGCCGAGCTCTCGGCTCACACCCGACTTCCGCTGGGTGTGGTCCGGGTGCTGGTGACGGACCTGGCAGAACAGCACCACCTGATCATTCACACCGCCGGAACCGCCGACGATGCCGCGTCTCACGACGAGCGCGGCGGACTGTCGCTGAGCCTTTTGGAGAGTGTCCTCGATGGCATCGCAGCCCTCTGACGCCTCGGTCACGACGACCGAGACCCACGTCGCTCCCACCGTTGTCAAGATCGTGATCGCGGGCGGGTTCGCCGTGGGCAAGACCACGTTCATCGGATCGATCTCCGACATCGACCCGCTCAACACCGAAGCCGCCATGACCGAGCACTCGGTCGGCGTCGACGATGCCGGCGGTGTCACCGATCGCAAGACGACCACGACCGTCGCCATGGACTTCGGCCGCATTGCGCTGCCGGGCTCGCTGTGGCTGTACCTGTTCGGCACTCCCGGACAGGACCGCTTCCTGTTCATGTGGGACGACCTCGTCCGCGGTGCCATCGGCGCCGTGGTGCTCGTCGACACGGAGCGCCTGGACCAGTGCTTCCCCGCCGTCGACTACTTCGAGGGCAAGGGCATCCCGTTCGTCGTGTGCGTCAACTGCTTCGACGGCGTCGCCCGACACCAGCTCGAGGACGTCCGTGAGGCCCTGGGCATCGCCCCCGACGTGCCGCTCATGTACACGGACGCGCGCGAGAAGGCCGCTACCAAGCAGGCCCTCATCGCCGTCGTCCAGCTGGCCATGAAGAGGCTCAAGGAGTCCTGACCGACTCCTGAGCCTGAGGCGGCGGCACGGCCCGAGCTGCGACGGGTCTGTGCCGCCGCCTTCGTCTTCCCCCGGTGAGGTGCGAGAGGGCGGCGTCTGCTCGCGTCCTCTCGCGCCGCGCGCTCGCCGCGGTCCGCGGGCCTGATCGCACCGCGGCCCGCGCGCCTTCGGCGCTCCTTCCGCGCAGCGGCTTGCGCTCTGGGCCGTCTGCGTGTACCGTCTCCAGCCAGACGACTGTATACAGTCGATGACGACAGTAGATTGCGGGCGCAATGCGGCGCTCGCCGAGGCTTCAAGGGAGAGGCGGATGGAGCGTCAGCGCAAGGCGTTGATCAACGGCGTTCTCGGCACCCACCGTGCGCAAGGCGTCATCGAGGCGGTCAGCCCCACCGGGCGCGGCGTCGTCGCGCAGCTGCCCGCGGCCAGCGCCGAGGACCTCGGCCCGGCCGTGGCCGCCGCCCGTGAGGCGTTCGAGTCCGGAATCTGGCGTCGCATGTCGGCCCGCGACCGCGGCCGCCGCATGCGCCGTCTCGCCGAGCTCATCGACGCGAACCGCGCCGAGCTCGCCGAGCTCGAGGCGCTCGACACCGGCAAGGCGAAGTCGTACACGGCGGCCAACGACATCGAGATCGCCATCGAGGCGCTCGACTACCTGGCCGACCAGACCCGGCGCATCTCCGGCCACGTCTCGGTGCTCGCCCCCGACCACATCCACCACACGCTCGTCCAGCCGGTCGGCGTGGTGGCCGAGCTGCTCCCGTGGAACGGCCCCATCTGGACCGGCGTGCAGCGGCTCGCCGCGATCCTCGCCGCCGGCTGCTCGACCGTGATGAAGCCCTCCGAGCTCGGGTCGCTGACGTTCTCGCGGATCGCGGAGCTCGTGGTGGAGGCCGACATCCCGGCCGGCGTGGTCAACATCGTGTACGGCGCCGGCGACATCGGGGAGCAGCTCGTGTGCCACCCCGGGGTTGACGCCGTCTCCTTCACCGGCGGCACGGCCACGGGCGGCCGCATCCTCACCGCGCTCGCCCGCTCCATCAAGCCCGTCACGCTCGAGCTCGGCGGGAAGAACGCGCTCATCGTCCTGGCCGATGCCGATGTCGAGGCCGCCGCCGCGTGGGCGGTCATCGGCGGCTTCGCCAACGCCGGCCAGGTGTGCGTGTCCTCGTCGCGCCTGCTCGTGGCCGATGCCGTGCATGACCGCTTCGTCGAGGCCGTCGTCCGCCACGCCTCCCAGATCGAGGTCGGCGACCCGCTCGACGACGCCACGACCATGGGCACGCTCATCAGCATCGAGCACGCGCAGAAGGTCTGGCACGCGATCGACCACGCGCGCGAGCGCGGCCACATCGTCCTCGGCGGCGAGCGCTACGTCGACTTCCGCGACAGCGGCGCCTACGTCCCGCCAACCGTCGTCACCGACCTGCCCGCCGGCGACCCGCTGCTCCAGACCGAGATCTTCGGCCCCGTGGTCACCGTCGAGCGCTTCCGCACCGAGTCAGAGGCGGTGCACCTGGCCAATGCCACCGACTACGGCCTGTCCGCCGGCGTCTTCGGCTCCGATGCTCGCCGCCTGTGGGAGGTCGCGGCCGCGCTGCGTGCCGGCGAGGTCTATGTGAACCGCTGGTTCAGCCCGGGCGTGCTCGAGGCGCCCGTCTCCGGCCACAAGCAGTCCGGCCTCGGTCCGTCCGGCATCGACGCGTACCTGCGTCGCACCTCCGTCTTCTTCGATCGCGGCGACGACCTTCAGGCGTCCGCCCCGAGAGCATGACCCCAGTCCACGCGAAAGACCACTCCGAGAAGGGAAACACCATGGCTCGCCGCTTCACGTCCGCGGACGTCGACCGCTCGCTCCTGACCGACAAGACCATCGCCGTCATCGGCTATGGAAACCAGGGCCGCTCGCAGGCGCTCAACCTGCGCGACAGCGGCTATCGCGTCATCATCGGCAACCGCGACGACGAGTATCGAGACATCGCGCGCGCCGACGACATGGACGTGCGCGACATCGCCGACGCCGCAGCCGAGGGCGACGTCGTCATGGTCATCCTCCCTGACGAGGTGCAGGAGGAGGTCTACAACGACCACGTCGGCCCGGCCATGAAGCCCGGTGCCGCGCTGTCCTTCGCCCACGGCTACAACATCCACTTCGGCCTCATCGAGCCGCGCAAGGACATCGACATCATCCTCGTCGCGCCCAAGATGATCGGCGACGGCGTGCGCCGCCGCTACGAGTCCAAGGAGGGCTTCGTCTCGGTCGTCGCCGCGCACGCCGACGTGTCGGGCCGCGCTCTCGACATCGCGGTCGCCATCGCCGACGGCATCGGCTCGGGCGAGCGCGGCATCTGGGAGACCACCTTCGAGGAGGAGACGGTCACCGACCTCTACGGCGAGCAGGTGGGCGGCGCCGGCATGCTCGGCTCGCTCATGGCCTCCTTCGAGACGCTCGTCGAGGCCGGCTACGACCCCGAGGTCGTCGCCCTTGAGCTCTTCGCCTCCGGCGAGCTCGTCGAGGTGCAGCGCGCGGCGTTCCGCACCGGCGTGCTCGGCCAGCTGTACTACCACTCCCCTGCCAGCCGCTACGGCCAGCTCTCCCGCGTCCCCCGCGTGAGCCCGCCGGAGACCAAGGAGACGATGAAGGCGATCCTCGCCGAGATCGTCAACGGCAACTTCGCCAAGGAGCTCGCGGCCGTCGAGGCGGACGAGTACCGCAAGATCGACGAGCTGCGCGAGTCCTACGCCCAGCACCCCGTCTTCCGCACGGAGCACGTCCTGCGCGCCGCGATGGGAATGGACCGCGAGGAGCAGGCGTGACCACCGCGATCCGCCCCTCGCTCGACGAGCTCGCCGAGGGCGTCGACAAGGTCCTCATCTGGGGCAACGGCGGCGGCGGCGACGTCATCCAGGGCCTGCCGATCGCCCGGCACCTGGAGCGGCTCGGGGTCAAGGAGGTGATCCTCGGCGGCGTCTCGGGTGCGTGGATGACGCATGACGGGCACGTGCCGACGGACCCGGCCACGGTCCTCCTGGGCGCTGAGATCTTCGACCTCGACGAGCTGACGGGCGCCCTCCCCCACGGTCCTCAGCTTGTCGAGGTCGGGCCCGCCACTCGCCTGCGCGGACGTCAGACCGCCGAGTCGGTGCTCGTGGAGCTCACCGGCCGTCGAGCCGTGGTCATCGGCCTCAAGGAGGGTGTCGCGGCCGCGCGCGCGAGCCTCAACGCCTTCATCGAGGCGGAGGGCATCGGCCTGGTCGTGGCGACCGACATCGGCTCCGACACGATGTTCTCCGGCAAGGAGGCCAACCCGGCCAAGACCGCGTTCGTCGACTTCCTGTCGCTCGGCGTGCTCCTCGGGGCGCCGTGTCCCAAGGTCTTCGGCCTGGGCGGATACGGCCTCGACGGCGAGCTGCTGCTCGAGGACCTCGAGCGCAACGTCGGCGCGGTGGCCGCGGCCGGCGGCTACCTTGGCGCGATCGGCATCACGCAGCGCGACGTGGTCGAGATGGAGAAGGCCATCGCCCTCTTCACCGACCCCGTCGGCGTGCTCGTCCCGGAGGCCGCGCGCGGCCGGTTCGGCTGGGTGCAGGTGCCGACCAACGGCCCCTGGGGCACCTCGGTGCGCATCACGCCGACGGCCATGGTCACGCTGTTCTTCGACCCGGAGGTGATGGCGCAGGAGGTCTGCACCATCGTCCCCGAGCTCGCGGCCTGCGCCACCGTGGCAGAGGCGGAGCGGCTCTACGAGGAGCGGCTCGGCTTCGTCCCGGAGACGCGTCTGCTGACGGAGGCGGCCCTCCGCACCCCCGAGGAGGGGGCCGATGCTCAGCGCTGACCTCGTGCTGCGCGGCGGCTCCGTGGTCACCATGGACGCCGCCGGCACCGTGCTGCCGGAGGCCGACGTCGCGGTCGCCGACGGGGCGATCGTCGCGGTCGGCCCCGCGCTCGAAGTCGAGGCCGCGCGCGTGCTCGACGTGCGCGGCTGCGCTGTCACCCCTGGCTTCGTCAACGCCCACACCCACCAGTGCCTGCTGAGGGGCACCAAGGAGGACAGGCCTCTCGAGACCTGGCTGGACGAGCTGTGCTTCCCGATGGAGCACGCGCTGCAGCCGAGCCACACCGTGGCGGCCGCCCAGATGAACCAGATCGAGATGATCCGCTCGGGCACGACGACCTTCGTCGACATGTACCGGCACCTGTCCGACATCGCTCCGATCGTGGACCGCTCCGGCCTCCGCGCCGTGCTCGCGCCGCAGATCATGGACGTCGGCAACGGCCGCGGCGAGACCTGGGAGGAGGCGGAGGACTTCGTCCGCGCGTGGGCGGGTCAGCACCCTCGCATCGATGCCTGGGTGGGCCCTCACGCGCCGTACACCGTCCATGCCGAGGGCTACCTGCGGGCTCGTCGCCTCGCCGACGAGGTGGGGACGCGGGTCATGACCCACCTGTGCGAGACGCGCTTCGAGGTCGAAGAGGTCACGCGCCGCGAGGGCGTCGGGCCCGTGGAGTGGCTCGACCGCCTCGGTGTGCTCGACGGGCTGCTCGGCGCTCATGGCGTGTGGCTCTCCGACGACGACCGCGAGCGGCTCGCCCG
>JGI12383J13903_1000701_pt1 | contig 21789 bp, 21 predicted proteins | sample Passage237B_FD_13903 | JGI IMG/M metagenome (IMG submission 13903)
GGCGCCTCTGGATTCTTCTGGGGCAGCCAGGTGGCCGTTGGATACGACAACGCGTTCAAGTGCATGCTGCTGGGCGACCAGGGCTCGATCGAGTTCTGGCAAGAGAACAACAACTACCTGGTGCTTCGCCTTCGCGACAAGCCCATGCAGATCCTGTCTCGCGGCAGCTCGTACTCGTCGCCCGAGTCGATGAAGTACCTGCGCACTCCCAAGGGACACCCGGAGGGCTTGACCGAGGCGTTCTCGAACATCTACTCGGCATTCACCGACGCGATCGCCGACCACCGTGCGGGAACGCTCAAGCCGGAGCACACCTACGGTTACCCGACGCTCGACATGGGTGTCGCGGGCGTGCGGTTCTTCAACGCCTGTGTTGACAGCCAGCTGGCCGGCAACACCTGGGTTCACCTGTAACAACACCTACGCTGAACCGGGGGCTCGCCAGGCGGCGAGCCTCCGGTTGCGGGGAGAAAGTCGACGATAGTGACGCGCTATTCCATCGGTGTCGATTTCGGCACCCTCTCTGGGCGGGGGGTGCTCGTGGACGTCGAAACCGGCGAGATTGCAGCCACGAGCGTGCTCGGTTACTCACACGGAGTGATGAGTGATCGATTGCGATCCGGCATAGCGTTGCCGCACGACTGGGCCCTGCAACACCCGCGCGACTACCTGGAAGTGCTTGATGTGGTCATCCACGACATGCTGCGAACAGCGTCCGCCGACCCAGCGTCGGTCATTGCGTTGAGTATTGACTTCACGGCGTGCACGATGCTGCCGCTGTCCGACGCCGACGTGCCACTGTGCTTCCTCGACGAGTTCGCGGACAATCCGCACGCGTATGTGAAGCTGTGGAAGCACCACTCCGCCCAAGACTTGGCGAACCGGATCACCGAGCATGCGCAGCGTCGGAATGAACCGTGGCTCACGCGCTACGGCGACAGGGTGTCGTCCGAATGGATGTTCCCCAAGATCTGGCAGACGCTTCGCGAGGCGCCCGAGGTCTACGAGTCCGCCGCAGAGTTCATCGAGGCGGGGGACTGGGTCATCCGGTACCTCACCGGCGCGAGGGGACGCAGCAGCGCGCTGGCTGGCTACAAGGCGCTCTGGTCCGCGCAGGACGGCATGCCGGGAGACGACTTCTGGCGCGGCCTCGACGAGGGCCTGGTGGGCGTTGAGGGCAAGCTTCCCGGGCCGTATCTGGACGCGGGATCGCTCGCTGGGCGCCTGAATGAGGCGGGGGCGGAACTGACGGGATTGAGCGTCGGCACGGCGGTGGCTGTGGCGAACTCTGATGCCTATGCGTGCGCGCCGGCCGTGGGAGTGACGGGGCCAGGCACGGTGGTCGCGATCGTTGGCACCTCTGTGTGCACCCTGGTCATGGACCCAGAACTTCATTCCGTACCGGGAGTCTCCGGAGCCATCGACAACGGCATCCTCCCTGGTTATGTGGGGTATGAAGCCGGGCAAGCGGCGGTAGGCGACATGCTCGCATGGTGCGTCAACGAGGCCGTACCCGCCTCATACACGGAGGAGGCCGCGAGGATCGGCGTGGACATCCACGCGTATCTGCAGGCGCTCGCGGCGGACTATGCGCCCGGTGGCAGCGGCCTCATCGCGCTCGACTGGTGGAACGGCAACCGCAGCGTGCTCGTGGACGGTGAGCTCTCCGGCACCGTGGTGGGATACACGCTCGGCACCACCGCGGTGGACCTCTACCACGCGCTGCTCGAGAGCGCGGCGTTCGGCATGCGCGTAGTGGTCGACACCCTCGTTGACCGCGGCGTCATGGTCAACGACCTGGTGATCACGGGCGGAATCTCACGCAAGTCGCCCATGCTCATGCAGATGTACGCCGACGTCTTGGGGCGCACAGTGCGCGCCTCGCTCACTCCGTATGGCGCTGCGCTGGGAGCGGCGATCTTTGGCACCGTCGCTGCGGGCGACGGCGGGGGAGGCTACGACAGCATCGAAGACGCGGTCGAGGCGATGGCCTCCACCGACGAGCAGGTCTACGAGCCACGCGCGCAGGCTCAGGAGGCGTACGAGAAGTTGTACCGCGAGTTCGTCACGCTCCACGACTACTTTGGCCGTGGCGGGAATGACGTGATGAGGCGGTTGAGGTGTGTGGGGATCACCGAGCCGACTGTTGCGCCCTTACCCAAGTGAGCGTCGGGCCCAGGCTCGCGGGAGGTCAGACACTTGACGATCTGCTGGCTGAGGCCGTGGAGACGGCGATGGCCGAAGACGGCTGGGCACCTCTCGCGAACGTGGGGTCAGAGTTGTACAAGCTCGCCTCAGACTTCGACCCGCGCATCTGGGGTCACACCAGGTTGAGCGACCTTGTGAAGGCGCATCCCAGGTACGAGGTGATTGCGCGCAGTCCCGGTGAGGGCAAGCAGCGAGTGGCGTTCGCGCGCAGGAAAGCAACTGCACAGCGGAAGACCGGCTCGACGGCCACATGAGCGGTTAGGCAGTATCTAGGCCGGCTTCGAGGAAACAGTTCACCGCGCCGTCTGTCTCCCTGTCGAGTATGTCCGTCTCGGCGAGCAACTCATCGAACGAAGCGTCCTCGTCCATGGGGTGGCCGTTCTTGGCGAGGCACGCGCGAAGCGCTGGCGTCTTCTCCTCTACGTACTGTTGCGTGATCTCAACCGCACTGTCCTGGAAGTTGTACAGGTAGTTGGCCCACTTGAACTCTTGCGCATCGCATTCGGAGATCAGGTTCTCTGTGGCTTCGCTCTCGTCGAGTGCGGCGCGGTAGTTGGGCCTGATGAGGCCCGCGTTCGACTTGTCCTCGAAGTACTCGGCCCGTATTCCCTGCGCGTCGAGGCAAGCGACCGTCGCCTGGGCTGCTGAGCGGACGTCTTCCACAGAGACCTTGCCCGTGGCCTTGGCGCGGTCAATGATGGCGAGCTGCGCTTCGCTTGCGCCGCCGGCCTCTGCCTCGGCTATCGCGGTTTGAAGGCGAGTCTCGAAGCTAGCCGACGCACCGGTGGTCTCGTTGCGGAGACCCTGGCCGCATCCCGCCAGCAATAGAAACATGGCGCCCACGATGAGTGGTCTGGACACTCGAATGTTCAACGCTTACCCCCATGTCGCGAACCTACCTCGCACGGCGCAACGCTCGTCTAGCTGCGAGGCTACTCCCACGTAGTAGAGCGGCGCGCGACCTCGTAGATTTCGTGGACGCGCTCAGGCGTGAGCACTGGCTCCATGCGCCGCAGGTTGATCTTCAGGTTGTGATTGGTAGTGATGCTGACGCCTTTGGGCGACGGGCCAAGTTTCGCCTCTGGTTGGAGGAGGCCTCCGTTGACCAGAACCAGCCAAGGTGTCACGAACGTGACGGGTGCCCCGGCGGCCTTGAGTCGCTCGAAGGCGCCCCGCGCTTGTTCACGGATCTGCGTCACGTAGTCGGTACGAGCCCCGTTGACGAACACGCCCGATGCGTTTGAGGAGAACCTCGCGCCCCGGTGGTACTTGGTGTTGAAGAGCACAACGCCACCTGGGCCAATGCTCAGGTGATCGATATCACCGCGTTCCCCAACCGGGATTGAGTGGAGTGTCCTCCAGCCGTGCTTCTCGAGCTTGTCGAGAATGGGACCCACCTTCTCCTCGCCTTCGGCGCCCTTGCGATACGCGCGCTCGGGTGTGTGGACGTTGAGGACGCGCGCCACGCGTCCCACGAAAGGCGCCACTTGCTTCTCGGTCTCCCACGCTTGGCGCGCTTTCTCGCGGCTCAACTGTCCGGGCCGGTTGCTTGCGAGGTCATGCCAGGCAGTTTTCGGAGTGGCGACGTCTCTGGCGGCCCCGGCCGCAGGACTTGCGGAGGTCGATCGCGCCGCCGCCCACATTCGGAGCACGGCACCGACACCTGCCGCGTCGGCACCCGGTTCCAAGAAGAGTTCCTGGGACGCCACGTCGATGTAGCCCAGATCGTTGCCCAACTCGTCCTTCGCGTAGCCACGATGTTTGCCGTAGCGCTTCCACTCAGTGATGGTCACCCCGTCCATAGGGGAGAAGGTACGACCAAGCGCGACCATGTGCGAGGGCTTGTGAAAAGGTCGACACGGCCCGGTGGCCACCGCCCGATGCTGCGGCGGGCGCCACCCGCTGAGCGACACTCAGGGTGGAAGAGTAGGCCGAGCAGTCGCATCGAGCCTTGAGGTGATTAGGTGCGGTACGCGTCAGACTCTGGGCCTACAGTGGGCGCAAGGCAGTGACACCGCGCGAGCTCGGTCAAAGCATTGGGGTGGATCAGAAGCGCATTCGCGTGATTCTGCGACGGCTGTACTGGCCGAATGGCGAGAACAAGAACGCGCGCTGGGTGCTGGACGACGAGATGATCGCCGCCGTGCTGCGCGAGTTGCGCGCCTAGTACCAGATCGCGCTGGCCCAGTCGGCGGTCATCACTACGGTGGCTGTATGAAGACTCACGTAGAAGCGCTAGCGGCTGAGCTGGTCGATCCTGCGAATCGTCGAGAGGCAAGTGATGTCCTGGCCGCACCTCCGAGCGCCGGGATCTACGCCTGGTGGTCGGGTGCACCTGAGGTCATGGGCGTCGTCGGAAGCCCAGGGCGTGATGGATACCTGTTCTACGTCGGGATCGCTTCTGCTCGAACCGGGCTCCGCAAGCGACTCGCCACGCATGTGAACGGCACTGCGCGCAGGTCGACGCTGCGCCTAACTCTTGCGGCTATCGGCGTTGGCAGCGGCACCGTGACGCGAAGCGGTCGCTCGAAGGTTTCTTTGGATGTCGCGTACGAAACAGCGATCACGACATGGATCCGCGACAACTTTACGGTCTCTTGGGTGGCGGCGGCCGAAGCTCACCTGATCGAGCGCTCCGTCATTGGCCTGCTCGCCCCGCCACTCAACTCGGCGTTCAAGTCGCATCACGCCGCGTACGCCACTGTGCGGAACGCCAGCGCGGCACTGCGCGCGCGAGCGCAAAGCCTCTAGCTGCTAGCTCCGGGGTACCCGTCCAAGAACTTCCGATACATGACCTGATTCGGGAAAACGTCGCGCACGTGGGTGCCAACGACGTGCGCGAGTTCAGGCGCCTCCACGCCCACGAATCCCCACCGATTCTGACCCTGATCCCAGGGCTGGGTGGACAGGAACCATGACCCGCTTTCGATTCGGTATGCGCCGCGGACCACGCCATACGCAACACCGAGCGCGTACTGGGCCTGTTCGCGCACCTCGTGTCCGATCTTCCAGTGACCGCGGGTCTGCTCATAGATCTGGGCCTCGTTCATGTCCGCGCGCCAGCCGTTCTGGATCTTGAGCATGATGACCGGGTGGGGGATCGGAGGGCATGGTTCGGCGCGCAGGCGCGCCACCGTAGCTGGGAGGCTTGCGAGGCCGTGGCTGCCTGAGTGGTGACCTCGTACCAAGTTCGTGAGGGGATGGCCGTCGGCGGCGAAGGCATCGATCACCGCCTGCTCGACGATGAACGCGGTCTCTTCGTCTGCAATCCCCGTCCTGAGGAAGAGAAGGTCCGGACCGGAGCCAGCAACTGTGAGCTCGTTGATGGTGCGCAACTTCGCTCGCTCGGAGGTGGGGTTCGCCCCCGCCTCGATTGAGTGCGAGTGGATGCGGCTGCCAAGGCCCTTCCCGACGTAGAAGACGCGCCCGTCGCGAGGGTCGCGAAGCGCATAAACGTAGTACCCGAGTTGAGCGGCGACCTCGGGCGGGATGTGGGCGTCACTGGCCATGAGGCGATGCTAGCGACGCCACTTGGGGAAAGTTCGCTCTAACCCTCCCATGTAACACGCTGCCTCAGCAGGCCGAACACTTTGTTGATCGTGACTTGATCAACGACGCCTTCGCTGGCTTGTATGGCCTCGACCACGTGCGCAACGCGGTCGATCACGACGTCCGCGGGGTCCTGGACGACGTGGAGTTCAGCTCGCGCATCCAAGTCGAGCGCCACGGCCGCTCTCACAGGGACACTAGAGCCATTCGTCCTGAGGATCCGGCTTACGAGCGCAGCTTCATGCCTCGCGGCCCTTACATGGTCTACGTGGCTCCTCCCAACGGTTACGCGGTCGCCGACCACGCGCACGTCAAGTGCACCGTGGGCCTTCGCGTTTACCGTCCAGACGCCACCGCTGCCAATGAGTAGGTGATCGATGTCGGCACGACCGTCATACACAGGTATCGCATGCAGGACGCCCCATCCTCGCTCGTAAAGGGCGTTCAGGCGTACGCCAATACGCAACTCACCGTTGTGGCCCTTGGCGTACTGGTCGTGCTGGTAGACGGCTTCCGCCAGCATATCCTCGAGCGTGCGCCGGTCCTCTTTGAGCGCCTCGATCTCCGCCTCCCACGCTGCTGCAAGATGCTGTGTACTCCGGCCAGGAGGGTGAAGCGCGAGGTCATCCTCTGGGTATGAGTTCGCCCAGGCGTTGAAAGCGGCCTCCACTCGCGCCTCGCTGCCAGGGATCTGGATCTCAATCTCGCCTGTAGCGGTGTCGGCCCACCCGTACGTCAGCCCCTCGGCATCCTCGACGTAGAGGCGATCGATTGCGCCCTTGCGGTAGCGCCGCACCCTCGGCAGGTCCACACGACAAATATCGGGCTGGGGCGCGTGGTCCTTGAGCGCAGCAGCATGCCCACAGTTCCGACGCTGTGGCCCAGTTGGGTTCAGATGACAAGGCCGCGCGAGCTCGGTCGGCAGATCGGGCACGGTCCAAGTAGATCCGGATCTTCTCCTTGCCCAAAGTGCCGCGCCCGGGCGCAATGTCGCTACTTCACGCCAATATTGGCCTATGGAAACGAACGTCCGTACGCCAATGCAGATATTTGCGCTTCCGCAGCAACTCGTCATTCCTCTCTTCCAGCGGCCCTATGTTTGGGACGAGGAGGACCAGTGGTCACCTCTTTGGCAGGATGTCCGGCGCGTTGCTGAATTACGTCTGAGTGGCCAGGCGCCAAACGCCTCTCACTTCTTGGGCGCAGTGGTCGTGCAGGCGCAGGACGCGCAACTTGGTTCGATCACCGCAAGTAACGTGATTGACGGACAGCAGCGCCTCACCACACTCCAGCTGCTGATGGATGCCACGGCGGCGGTCCTCGAGGAACTGGGGCACATGGCGCTCAGCGGTCAGCTGGGGACTCTGACGCATAACCAGACGGTGTTCAGCGATGGTGATGGCTCGGCCCTGAAGATTCGGCATACAAATCGCGACCAGGCGGCATTCGACGAGGTGATGTCGGCGGACGCGCCGGTCGACTATGGAACTCTGCGGCACGCAGGCAGCAAGATCGTTCGGGCGCACCAGTTCTTTTCTGGCGAAGTTGCGAGCTGGTTGGCGCCCCTTGGCGACACCGAACAAGAGGCGGCAGCGCGTGCGCTGGTCGGAGCGCTCACCAGCGGCCTTCAACTCGTCGCGATCAACCTAACGTCTGCCGAGAACTCACAGGAGATCTTCGAGACGCTCAACGCGCGTGGCACGCCGCTCACCGCCGCAGATTTGATCAAGAACTTTGTGTTCCAGCGCCTCGACGCGGAAGGTGCGGACAGCCGTAAGGCCTACGCAACCGACTGGCCTTTCGACCAGAAGTATTGGGAAACCGAGGTGAGCGTCGGTCGCTATCTGGTCAGCCGGAGTTCGTTGTTCTTTAACCAATGGCTCGTCGCCAAGACGGGCGAGTCCATCGGGCCCCAGTCGACCTTCACGAGGTTCAAGTGGTGGGTCGAGCACGATGCCGCGGCGCCGATGTCAGCCATTCTCAAGGAAGTGAAGCTCCACGCTGATCTGTACGAAAAGTGGACTCGTGCCGCAGAGGATCCGACACGCCAACTGACGCGTCCCGAATTGTGCGTGTATCGCATGGCAGCGAACGAGACGGAGGTGCTCAAGCCTCTGCTCATTTGGCTCCATGCCCCGGAGCGAGCGTTGTCGCAAGACGTGATTGATGCTGTGGTCTCCGTGTGTGAGAGCTGGGTGATGAGGCGCTTGATGCTCCGGCTACCCAGTTCAGACCTGGGGCGTGTCGTGGCTGACCTATTGCGTGCGCATTCCGATGCGCGAGACGCCGACATCGTCGAGCGCTTCACCGCTCATCTGTCGCGCCTGAACGTCTCCAGCACCTACTGGCCCGGTGACGACGAAGTGCGAGCGGTCCTCGCGACTGAAGCCGCCTATCGTCGGTTCAAGCGGGGGCGCCTACGAATGGTGCTGGAAGCCATCGAGGACAGGTATCGCGCGCAGACGGGGCAGCCGCAATTGCCGCGCCTCGGCTACCCAATCGAGCACGTTCTACCGCAGAAGTGGCAGGACCACTGGCCTGTCGCGACTGCGGAAGAGGAACTGGACCGCGCGTCGCACGTACACCGTTTGGGGAACCTGACGTTGCTCTTGCCCAAACTCAACACCAAGGTGTCGAACCACGCGTGGGCGCAAAAGAGGCTCGAGCTGCGCAAGCACGACACGCTCTTGCTGAACAGTCGCCTGCTAGAGGCGGTTGGTGAGCGGAGCTGGGATGAGGCCGCGATTGACGAGCGGACCGCCGTGCTCGTTGAAGAGATCCTCCGTACGTGGCCAGTTCCGCCGGGTCACACGGGCGAAGTCATCGATCCGCAGGCCAAAACTTCCGAATGGGTGGAACTCAAGGACTTGATCCGTGCTGGTCTCCTCGAGCCAGGTACCGTTCTGCGGCCCGCTCAGGAGTCGTTCAAGACTGTCGAGGCGGTTGTCACGCCACAAGGCGGGATCCTGTTGGACGGCCAGGTGTTTGAGACCCCGTCCGGCGCGGGACGGCACGTCAGGGGTCGCGCCACCAACGGGTGGACCTGGTGGCTTCTTCCGGACCGGCGCCGACTCTCTGACCTTCGGGCACTTCACACGGGTGCGCGCGAGGCCGCGCGCAACGGGTTCGATTGGTCGGGGATGCACGCAATCCTCGCCCGAATGCCTGCGGGGTATTGGACCAGTTACGGCGAACTGGCGGCGGCAGTGGGGACCTCGCCGCAACCCCTCGGCCAACACATCACCCAGTGTCGCGAGTGCGTCAACTCCCATCGGGTACTCAAGTACGACGGTTCGATGGCGCGCGGCTTCTCGTGGGCGGACCCTGGTGACACTCGAGACCCCCGTGCGGTCCTCGAGGAAGAAGGGATCGTGTTCACAGACGGGCTCGCAGACCGGGCACGGATCCTGACTGCCGAGACCTTGCGCTCGTTCACCTAGCCATGGACTCGTCGGTCCCGCTAGCCGCCGGCGACGAATCGTCCGCGCGCCCGCGCACGGCGCTCACCATTCGACGCGGTGCCGATCGAACTCGGCTGCAGGTGTTGCGACGGGGGTCAAGCTCTCGTGTCTCGCCGCCAATGCGCGTTGTTTTCGGCGACACTCACCGAGTGCTTATACCCTATAGCGCGTGGCAACCACGGGTGGATCAGGGGAGCGGCTGGTCAAGTCGCGCCAGCGCGTCAGCGATCATGGCGAAGTATTCACGCCCGCTTGGCTCGTGAACGACATGCTCGACCTGGTCAAGAACGAGACCGAGCGCATCGACGCCCGCTTCCTGGAGCCCGCCTGCGGCTCAGGGAACTTCCTGGTGCCAATTCTCGAGCGCAAACTCGCGGTGGTCGCCACTCGCTACGGCCGCAGCGACTTCGAGCGCCGCCACTACGCGCTATTCGCGCTCATGTGCGTCTACGGCATCGAGCTGCTGGCCGACAACGCACGGGAGTGCCGCGCGCGCCTCCTTGAAGTCTTCACGGGTTTCATTACGGCCGATGCCGTGTGGAGCCGGGCGGGGGAGCGGGTCCTGGCACTCAACATCGTCCAGGGCGACGCCCTGTCCATGACCGATGCCGCAGGCGAGCCCATCGTCTTTGCCGAGTGGGGCTACCTGGGCAAGGGGAGTTTCCAGCGCAGGGACTTCCGCTATGACAAGCTCACCGAGCGCAGCGAGTTCGGCGTAGGACTGTTCGAAGCGCTCGACGAGCACGAGATCTTCGTGCCCGTCCAGACCTATCCGCCCATGACGGTCGCGGAGTTGGCGGCATGAGCGCGCCCGCAGCCGAGACCGCGGCGGAAGGCAAGACCACGTTCGCGCTCCGCGGCCACAACCCCGATGTCCTGACATGCATCGCCAACCTCTCCAACGACGAGGTCTTCACGCCACCCGAGCTCGCGAACCAGATGCTCGACACATTGGCCGATGCCTGGGCCGAGGCCAACGGCGGCGCGTCGCTCTGGGCAGACTCATCGGTGACCTTCCTGGACCCGTTCACCAAGTCGGGCGTGTTCCTGCGCGAGATCACCGCGCGGCTGGTCGCCGGGCTCGCGGACGAGATCCCCGACCTGCAAGAGCGCGTGGACCACATCCTCACGCGGCAGGTGTTCGGGATCGGCATCACCTCTCTCACCGCGCTGCTGGCGCGGCGCAGCGTGTACTGCTCCAAGTACGCGACTGGGCCGCACTCGATCGCCAAGTCCTTCGACCGCGACTGGGGCAACATCTGGTTCGAGCGGACCGAGCACACCTGGGCGGGGGACCGATGCGTCTACTGCGGTGCCGGTCGAGCGGGCTACGACCGCGACGACGACCTCGAGACCCACGCCTATGCCTTCATCCATACGTCCGACATCAAGGCGCGGCTCGCGCGCATGTTTGGAGCCGACATGCAGTTCGACGTCATCATCGGGAACCCGCCGTATCAGCTCACCGATGGCGGCGGAGGCGGCAGCGCCCGCCCTATCTATCCCGAGTTCATTCGGAGAGCTCTCGCGATGGAGCCGCGATACCTCTGTATGGTGACTCCCTCTCGTTGGATGTCTGGTGGGCGGGGGCTCGATGGATTTCGTGCTGAGATGCTCGCGAACCGACACATACGGGTCCTTGTCGACTTCGTTGTGGCGGCCGATGCGTTTCCGGGAGTGAATATCAACGGGGGCGTCAACTACTTCCTGTGGGAGCGCGACAACGAGGGAGACTGCGAAGTGGTTTCGATCGGTCCAGGGGGGAACCGGGGACCAGGTCAAATGCGCTCGCTCGGAGAGTTTGACACCTTTATACGGCGAAACGAGGCTGTATCGGTACTTCGGCGGGTTGCCCCACATCTTGAACAGAACTTCTCGCGCCGCGTCTCCTCGACCAAGCCCTTCGGTTTGCGCACTGACTTCCACGGCACCGATCAGCCAGCAGGCAAGGACGATGTACTTCTTTACGGCTCTGGGCGAGTCAGTTGGGTCAGTCGCGATCAGATCAAGGCAAACCTAGATTGGGTTGATCGATGGAAAGTCTTAGTTGCCGCAGCCACAGACGGCAATGAGATCTATCCGCTTCCGATATGGGATCAGCGTGGGCCGTTCATCGCAGCGCCCGGTGAGGCATGCACAGAGACATATCTTGTAGCGGCGTTGGCTGAGAACCGCGCCGAGGCTGAGCGAATAATCGACTACATGCGAACCCGTTTCTTTAGGTTCATGGTGTCGTTGCGCAAGGTGGCCCAGCATAACAAGGCCGACAATTTCAAGTTTGTCCCAGACTTCGTAGACGGTGGGGATCACTCCGACGAGGCGCTCTGTCGACGCTATGGACTTTCGTCGTCAGAGATTGCCTTCATTGAAACCCAGATTCGCGCCATGGAGTTCTCCAGTGACTAGGACGTTGGAGGATCTCCTGCCGGAGAAATCCGTTTCACGTCTCCGCATCTACGCCTACGAGATCCACGACGACGCGCATGCGGGCCAGCTCAAAGTTGGCCAGACCACGCAAGACGTCAAAGTTCGGGTGGCACAGCAACTCAAGACGGCAGCGATCGAGAACTACACGATCGTGCTCGACGAGTCCGCGGAGCGATCCGATGGCACGGTGTTTCGCGACTTCGAGGTGCGGAAACGTCTCGAGGAGAAGGGATTCGCCAAGGCCACCCTGGAGTGGATGCAGTGTGGCGTGGATGACGTCAAAGCAGCGATCGCGGAACTGCGTGCGGGTCAGAACTTCAGCCCCTCACGGCATGAGACCTTCGGACTGCGCGACGAACAGGCCAGCGCCGTCGAGAAGACACTTGAGTACTTCCTGTCCCGGTGGGCGGAGGACCCGGACGCGGTGCCGGAGTTCCTGTGGAACGCCAAGATGCGCTTCGGCAAGACCTTCACGGCGTACCACCTGGCCAAGCGGATGCAGGCTCAGCGCGTCCTGGTGGTGACCTTCAAGCCTGCCGTCGCAGACGCTTGGCAGCGCGATCTCGAATCCCATGTGGACTTCGAAGGTTGGCAGTATCTCTCTCGCGACACCTCCCTCACCCCTGAGACCGCGGACCCCGAACGTCCGCTCGTGTTCTTCGGCTCTTTCCAAGACCTCCTGGGCCGCGACGCCGCAGGCAACTTCAAGGGCAAGCACAAGTGGCTCACGGACCTGTCATGGGATCTGGTGATTTTCGATGAGTACCACTTTGGTGCCTGGCGAGACACCGCCATGGAACTCTTCGAAGGCGAGGATGCTGCAATCCAGAAGAGGGAGACCGAACTCGAGTTTGGCTCCGCCCTGGAGACTTTCGCGGAAGAAACCGAGGAACTCGGTCACGACGAGGACAGCTTCGTCCCCATCAAGGCCCGCTCCTACCTCTACCTGTCCGGCACGCCCTTCAAGGCGCTGGCGACGGGACGGTTCATCGAGGAGCAGATCTTCAACTGGACCTACACCGACGAACAGCGCGCCAAGGCCGCGTACGCTCAGCATCGGCCGGAGGAACCCAACCCGTACGCATCGCTGCCCGAGATGCGGCTATTCACCTATCAGATGCCGGACGAACTGGTCGCGATCGCCCGCCAAGGCGAGTTCGACGAATTCGACCTCAACGCATTCTTCGAAGCCAAAGGTTCCGGCAAGAGCGCGGAGTTCGTTCACAAGACCGACGTCCAGAAGTGGCTGGACATCGTCCGCGGCAACTACCTGCCCACCCAAGTCGACGCGCTGAAGGCCGGCACGCGCCCGCCGTTCCCTTACTCGGACGCGCGCTTGCTGCCGTACCTGCAGCACTCGATCTGGATGCTGCCGCGCACCGCATCGTGCGCCGCGATGGCCAACCTGCTCGCCGAGCCGCAGAACGCCTGGTGGCACGATTACACCGTGGTGAACGTGTCGGCGCCCGGCATCGGCGTGGGACTTGACGCCCTGCCGCCCGTGCGTGAGGCGATTGGCAATGGCCACGACACGAAGACAATCACGCTGACCGTGGGCAAGCTCACCACCGGCGTGACCGTGCCGCAGTGGTCGTCCATCCTCATGCTGCGTAATCTCAAGGCACCGGAGACGTATTTTCAGGCGGCGTTCCGCGTGCAGTCGCCGTGGACGATCAAGAACCCCGAGGGTGACGACCCGCACCGCGAGGACATCCTCAAGCCGGTGTGTTTCGTATTCGACTTCGCGCCGACACGGGCGCTGCGGCAGATCGCTGACTACGCGTACGGGCTGGAGCCCAAGGCGTCCAATCCGGAGAAGGCTGTCGAGGATCTGGTCAGCTTTTTGCCAGTGCTTGCGTACGACGGCTCAGTTATGAGACAGGTCGATGCTGGGGGAATCCTGGATTACGCGATGGCTGGAACCACCGCCACGTTGCTAGCACGCAAGTGGGAGTCGGCACTCCTTGTCAACGTTGACAACGAGACGTTGAAGAAGATTATGGGTTCGCAAGCCGCTATGGATGCGGTCATGAACATCGAGGGGTTTCGCGCGCTGGGGTCGTCGGTTTTCGAGACGGTGGTGAACAAGTCCGAGGCCGTGAAGGAAACCAAGAAGACAAAGGGCGACGCTTTGTCAGGGGCGGAGAAACGAGCGCTCTCAGAGGAGGAAAAGGAGTACAAGTCCAAACGCAAGCAGATCCAGGAGAAGCTCATCAAGTTTGCGACGCGTATCCCCGCGTTCATGTACCTGACGGACTTCCGCGAGAACACCCTGCAGGACGTCATCACCAAGTTGGAGCCTGAACTGTTCAAGGCCGTTACGGGGTTGACGGTGGAGGACTTCAACCTGCTCGTCTCGCTCGGGGTCTTCAACGCGTCGCACATGAACCAGGCGGTGTTTGCTTTCAGGCGTTATGAGGATGCTTCGCTTGCCTACACCGGAATCGCCGCACATCCCGGGCTTCGGCGTTACGGGCTTTATGACACCGTCGTGGCGGTCGACTGAGATTCAAGGAGCACCCGACTGAACCTTGGATGATACCTAGCAGTATCCCTGCTCGGCCCTGGGTGCCGTTTTTATGTTGCGAACCGACATCGGGTGCCCGTGTAGGGTGAGCGCTTGTGACCAGGAGCAGAACAACTCGCGGCCCCAGGCCGGCTCTATATCGCGGGCGTAGGCGATCGCGCCTTCAACATAATTGATCATGGAGAGCGCCGATCGAAAACCGCGGGTACGTGCATGCGCCGCTGGGCCATACAGGGCAACGCAGCGCACATGGTCTTGAAGCCGTCGTCGAAACTCGGGGCGAAGCCTAACTCCCTCGTCATGCACAACCAGCCCTAGGACGACCTTTCTGGCGCCGGGCGAGACGATTCGTGTCTTCCTTCGATGAACTTCGAACTTGCTGCGGCGGGCCGCTTCTTCCACGCGGCGTACGAGTGCAGCCGCTCGTTCGCGGTCAAACGGCGCCGAAGAGGAGAAGACAATGTCGTCGGAGTAGCGCGTGTATTGCATCCGGTGGTCTTGCGCCAATAGCGCTAGGCGGTCATCAAGTTCTCGTGCGACGGCGTTGGCGAGAGCGCCGCTAGTCGGAGCGCCTTGGGGAAGGGACCCCAACTGAGGGCTTCCGTAGCGTTCCACCCCCCGCCCTTCAAGCCATTCCGCCTCAGCGTCGAAACTAGTGGGAGTCGTGCAGATGCGGCCCATCTCGAAGGCCAGAAGTGGGGGATAGCCGAGGCCGAGGAACTCGCGATAGACCTGCCGTTCCCCAATGGACCCGAAGAAGTCGTGCAGGTCCATCTTGACTATCCATCGCGCGCCAACGTGGATCTCGGCACAGTCTCGCACTGAGCGCCCAGTTCGATACGCAAAAGCGGATTCGTGAAGCTCAAGGCCCGAGAGGACGTGCTTCAAGAGCCAACGTTGTACACCCATGAGCAACGGGTGGGGCGAAAGTATGGCACGCGGCCTGCCATCGTTCTTGCGACGGTCCAGTGGCACATATGGATTGAACTGTCGTTCCACAACTCGGCGTAAGTATCCGTATTCAATCTGTGTCTGATGCGCCAAGTGTCGGAGAGTTAAGAGTGGGAATACGCCTCGCCGCGACGTGGCTCGGCGATACTCGGCCGCGCGCGCAAGGAGCGATTCCTCTATCCCGAGTTCGCGGCCTCTTGTTACGTAGCGGTGAGGGGATGGCAACTGCGTCTACTCTGACTCGAGATCCCGTAGGGATCCACGGGCAGGATGAGCCCAGAGGCACACGTCGGGCGTCCTGCCCGTGTATGCGTTCGTGTCCTGAGCTCGTCCGGACGTTCGAACCGCGAACGCCTCGGCTTCGCGCGAAGCCGACTGAGCACGATGGCCCACCGGGTCGTGGCAACGCCACGACCTAATAACTAGACCCAATTCGCCATCCCCTCACCTCAATGAGACAGGATAGTAGTCCTTCGGGTCCGGCGGCGGGACGTTGGTGTCAACGCGGCGTTGCTTCCTCTTGGCCTCCTGCAATTCGACCCGACCTTGTAGCGTGACCGCGCCGTCGGGTCCGACCCATCCCTGGGTTTCGAGGTACCTGAGTAGATCTCGCCGTTCGTCTTGGCTTAGGTTTCCTGATCCATCGAGAGCATCGATTCGTTGGCTCGGAGTCAGCAGGCCAGCTAGTGCCGCAATCACCACGCGGTTACCCGGGTGCTGTTGCCGACCGATTGCGGATCGAATGCGCTCCTGACGCAGCGTTCTGAGGAGGTCGGAGTTGCCTGGTGTGGGTGCGACTGCGAATCCTAACTCCGATGCCAGCGCCGGCGGGACGCGGCGATCATCGAAGAGAGGTGTCCAGTTCTGCCAACGTTGGCGAAACATCCTGGGTACGGTGTTGGGTACTCGATCCTGAAAACCGAAGAGCCCGCCGTGGTCCGCGAAGCCGAGTCGCGCGTTGCCTCTGGCATACCTTCGACAGAGGTCGAGGGACGCTTCAATCTCGCTAGTGGGCCAGGGCAGATTGCGAATCGCGGGTGCGCGCCTGACGAATCGCGCGTCGTCGATCGAAGGTGCGTCCATAAGGCGTCGTTCAGCGTCGACAGACATTGCGTATGACACGACGATGATCCGGATCCAACCGAAGGACCGCCAACTACGGATAGTTCGGTTTCGCGTTAAGCAATCCGCGAACTGCACCGCTTGTGCACCGCTCTCGGACAAATCAGTAACAATAAGGATCGTGCGGACGCGACGCCGCGCGAGTTCGGGTAGCGGTGACTCGGGCGGCAGTACGCCCGGACCTTGTACATCGCGCAATAGGTGGCCCACCAGGCCTTCGCTGCCCGGCAGTGCCGGGATTGGGGCGCCCGGCGAAAAGTTGACTAACGCGGTTGGGTGCTCGCCGGGGCCCAGTTCGGCGGTCCTTGCGATGTCGCCCTGATCCATGATCGGGAGCACCCAGGCTGGTCCGGTAGCTTCGTGCTCAGAAATTACCTGTTGGAGAAGTTCAAGAAGTCGAAGTCTTGCCTCAGTCCAGCCAACCAATACGAAAGCCTCAAGTAGACGCGATGCGCGATTCTTGTCGGCGGCAGGAAAATTCTCGAGCCACGCCTGGCCAGATTCAGTCTCGGTCAGTTTCATGCGCGACCCAGATCGCAAAAAGACAACGCACTTCGCGATGTCGTAGCGAGACAACTTCGTTCACCTCTGCGCTTTTCGCCGACCGAGCGTGTCATGACGACAAGTCTGACAGCGAGCAAGACTGTTCGCCAGGCGAATAGCGCTGGTTGCTGCCACCATGGAGCGAGTCGCCGCGCCATCGACCGGACCGAGTTAACGCATGGCTCGAGGTCAGCGCCCAAGACCGTCCTACCGAGATAGGCTCCCCGCCAAAGTACGCGCTCACGCACGCGATCATCTGCCCGCATTCCCGTAAGGGTTCGCAATCGGCGAGGCAGGTGCGGTTGCTCGAAGTGCACTGCGATCGGGTCGACGTCCACGGATGACCTGAGGGCCTCGCGCCTCGCGCGCAAACGAACGGTGGCGGCGCCTCACGCCAGCGCTCGTGGCCATAGTCTCGCGAGAGGTGGGCTCGGTTCTGTTCAGGATGTCGAGGGGCCAGTCTTCCCAGGTGCCCGCGACGGCTATCGGGAGGAGCCGGCAGTAGTGCTCGCTCTTGGTGCCGATATATCGAGGCAGGCGGCGGGTGGCTCAGGGCTCTAGTTGGTACTGATCAAGAGTCCTCGCCTTGCCGCGCACCTTCCGCACTTAGCGCCTCACGAACCGCCGCCTCGGATTGCGTGAACCACGCGCGACGGCCGTTGGGGAGCTCGCCGAAGAACTTCTTCAGGCCACGCAGGACTGAGAAGCCAAGCTCCGTGCGTTTGGCCTCTGGGATCTTGCCCACCGCCGGGCGTTTCCGGCTGATGTGGGCGAGTGCCTTGTCAATCTGGTCTTTCTCGGCGCCAAGGACATCCCTCCCTCCCCAGTGGGGTGCGTAGTGCCGGGCTTCGACGTCGTTCCTGTGCCGCCAGCCCGGGCACGTCTCCTCCGAGCACGCGAGGAAACCCGCCAACGCTCTCGTGTGAATAAGGAGATCATGGCTAGCCATGAGATGCCTCGAGATGCCTGGACCGAGATGTCGCGCTCGCGGAGTTGGGCCCGCTACGCCCAGTCCGAGACTATCGATTAGCGCCAGTACCTCGAATGCGATGTGCTTTCTGGCCAGTTCCTCAAGTTCGTCGTCGCTAGGCGCCGCTACGGGCACTTTGCGGGAGTGCTTAGTGTTCACGGCCCAGACTCTCCTCGGTCGGCGTGATCGCGTCCATGGCAAGGAGTCACGACCGAACTGTTCGTGGGTTGCGGCGAAGAGTTGACACTGCCAAGCCGCGATCGGTCCCTGTCGCCCTGGGCGCACGATTGGCTGAACTGGTGAAGCACACCGGACTCGACCGGGGCTTTCGCAAACTGACGTCTGGCTACGGTGCGCATCGAACCCTCCCTAGCGCTACTCGTCCTCATCTTCGGAGTCGACCCCGTCACCGCCTGGACTCTCGATGCTTCGCCATAGGATCGCATCGAGCACCCGGAGAGGCGTGTATATGGGGGAGAGGTCGAGCAGCTGGTGAACTCGTGACGCCAAGTCAATGGGCGGGATCTCGCCTGCAAGCGCCATAGTCCGGTACGGCACCCACCAGGCCTCGAGTTTCGAGCCGCCAAACGCTGCCTCGACGTTTGAGTCGCGGATAGGAACTAGCCCAGGGCGCTTCCTCGCGAGCAGCTTTGACGTGCGCGTCTTGCCCATCCCTCCCACGTTACGCACGAGGTTGTACAACACGGCCGCCGGTGAATCGTCTGCCAAAGCCTTGGATGCGGACTCCTCGGCAATGGACGAATCCAGCGAGATCTCTCGGAGCAACGGCGTGACTCGTTCCAAGACGTTCGGCTCAAGCAGTCTTGCCGCTGTGTACTTTTTGAGCGGCGTCGACAGCGTTCCGAGAGCGAGAAGATCCGATGGGGTGAAGGTGTTCGCGGTCGCGTCTTCCCACCAGGGATGGCCGATTCTCTCAAAGTGTGAGCCCGCGTACGCTGGATGGTCCCCCGAGCCCACGAAGTAGGCATGCGCGTGGCGATATGCGGGAGTACTGCGCAAGGCATCCACGTCGTCCAGATCCGTAAGGTCACCCAAGAGCGCCGGCGGGAAGCTGAGCGCCGCGGTGCCGCTGGCGTCCTCAACCACGAGCTAGAAATCCGGGAGCGAGTCGAGGTTCTTTCCCGGCCATTGGGACTCGCGCGTCCTGATGAAGTTGCCACTGCACCCAAACTCGCATTGGCCATCCGCCACGATCTCTGTGCCGCTTGTTGTGTAGAAGTGATCGGAGAACATCGCCTCAATCACCTCGCCAACCGTTCGCACATCACCGTTGGTGAGGCGGACAGCAGACACGTGATCGTGCCCACCTGCCGGAGCGCTCTCCTTGCGAACAGCCTCGACGTTCCAAGTCGACATAGGATCCCCCTTCGATTTTCGCTGTGCCACAGACGTGCTCCAAGCCTATGGTTCCAACGCCCTTGTCGCACCCCGGCGCTAACGTCCCCATCATGACGGAACTGCCAGATCTCGCCACCGCCACTCGCGACGCCGCGCGCTGGGAACTCGAGTTCGCACTCGACCCCGCCGCCAGTGCGTGCCGGTACGCCACCGCACTGAACACGCTGGCCGCCATACAAGAGGGCAATGGCATGCCCGACGCTGCCGTCACCTCATGGTTCAAAGCTGCCCAAGCATTGGCTCACCCGGGCGTCGATGCCGGTGAAGATGTCACGGAACTCGAGTGCACCGTCCTGTTCAACCTGATCCCCGCGCTCTTGCGCCAAGACGATCCCGAACGCGCCCTCACGTTCGCCGACCGCTTGATCGACCTCGAGGCTGGGCCGCACGGGGAGCCCGGCTCCCGCGGCATCGCTGCTGACTACAAGGCCCAGTGCCTACGCGCGCTGGGTCGCTCGGCAGAGGAACTCGATGCGCGCGTCGATGCGCTTGCACAATTCGCCCTCACTGAGGACCCGGAGTCCGTGCCGCAGTTCTCGGAGATCGCCACCAATCGTGCCGCCCAGCGCATAGGCCAAATCCTTGAAGCCGAGAACTGACCCGACGCGGTCCAGGCGCCGCGACCCAACAGCCGGGGCCCCGCACTTGCTTCGGCCGACTAGCGCCCTTATTCATGAGCGTCACACGCGCCCACGGATGCCGGAGTGAGTGTTTCTTCGGGTCTCCAGTCGGTGGGGGATCGTGGTTGGAGCGCACGGCCGCGCATCGCAACGGTCACTCGCGCTGCACGAGCGGGTTTGCGCCATTATCCACCGAGCGTGGCGCGAATGTCCTTCATGAGGAGCACGAGGTGCAAGGGCTCTACAGGGCTGGGTTCGAACTCAGGCAGCGCATGCAGATAGAACTTGCGCGCCTCCTCGCTCTCCGCGTGTACCAGCAGCCCGCGGCACCCGATCTCGGTGCCCAGTTCGGCAGTACGTGCGATCACGTCTGCGAGCAGTGCGTGCCCCAGCCCGCGCCCCTCATGCCGGGTGTCCACGCCCAGGCGCGCCAGCAGCGCGAAGGGTTGTCGATACCGACCGACGCCGCGCGCGGCTCTCGAGGGCAGGTCACCAAGGGCGACACTCGCCATGGTCCACGCGTAGTACGCGATGACCTCTCGCGAACCTGGCTCAGTGACAACCGCGACGTGAGCCGTGCGCGCGGCGTGCGCCTGGCGTGCGTGCTCACGAAGCCATTGAGTCTGCTCAGGTGAGCGGCATTGGAACCTGGTCACATCGTGTGCGCCAGTGAGAGGGCGCGGACTCAGGTACACGGTGACCCAGCGAGCGCATACGCCTCAGTCAATGAATGGGGTGGGGCGTTCCATGAGGGCACGCAACCCGGCCAGTTCTCGAGCGGGACGTTCATTGAGCGCCTCCCACAGGCCCCACTCGACGGGGGAGAGAACGAACTCTGCGCGATCCGCGAGCACCCGCTGGGCCGCGGTACGGAGTTCGTCACTGGCAAAGGTAGAGACGGACACACCCGCAGCAGCTGCCGCCCGCGAGAACAGCTCCTTGTCGGAGTCGGAGATACGGAACTCAAGTCGCTGGTCCTTTCGCGTCACAGCTGTGCCCATCGCCGGTTCCTCTCCGTCGTTGTGTACGTAAAGTGTACGGACATCCGCAGGATCCGGCAATGCCTCCCTCGCACCGGAGTGCACGGCATGATGGCCTCATGGCATCGGAACACGTCACCTTGGGCGAGGAGATCCCGGACGACGCTCTGCGTGAGGTGGTCTCACAAGTCGCCTCCGGGCGGGTGACGCCCGAGCAGGGGTGGGTGAACCTGCACTCGCGGCGAGCGGTCAAGCCGCGTCCCGCGTTCGAGGATCAGTTCGAGGACCTGCTGCCGTACCTTTCCAACGCCCCACGCCACGGCTCCAAGTACCCGTACGACAACGCAGGCATGGGCTGGCGCCGCTCGGACGTCATCGCAGACGACCTTCACGCTGCGGGCCTCCGCGCCGACATCGAGTCAGGACTCCAGCCCACCCCGGCCGGCTTCCAGGCCGTGGGAGCGATCACGGACGCGCCCCAAGTCCCCGGCTGGACAGAGCTCGCTGAAGTTTTCCTCTTCCACGGCAGTTATTTCCCCGTTCTCAACGATCCGGACCTCGACGCCGAACTCAAGAACTACCTCGCCGCCGTCTCTCGCGCAGAAATCAGCATTGCCGACTACCGGCGGCAGGAGCGTCGGCTGTTGGAACTGGACCGCCGCTGATTTCTCACGAGGAAATCGAAACCTTTCGAGATCCGTGGTCAGAATGCATTTGGCCCGCTAACATCCCCCGCATGACTTCACTGCCCTTGACCTTCCGCAGCACCCGGTTCTATGCCTACCTGCTGCTTGCATGGACACTCATCCAGGCCGTGGGAACAGGAATTTTCCTGGGAAGCCTTAACGCCACGATTGACGGCGCCTGGATCGACAACGAGTATGTCGAAGAATCCGTGTTCAACACGGGACTCTTCTTTGTGGGCCTCATTGCAGGTGTCCTCGCGACGGTGCCGTTTTGGGCCGTGCTGGGCATTAGCCAGCACCTGGCTCACGGTCTCGCCTGGGTGCAC
>JGI12383J13903_1000709_pt1 | contig 21584 bp, 23 predicted proteins | sample Passage237B_FD_13903 | JGI IMG/M metagenome (IMG submission 13903)
CTACGTTTCCGCCCGTAAAAAGAAGCAGCCCGACTTCGTCCTCGGTATCCTCGGTTGCATGGCGCAAAACCGCGGCGCCGCACTCCTCGACGCGTTGCCCGACGTGGACCTGATCGTCGGCACGCAAAAATTCCCCCAAGTCCCCGACTATCTCGACAACCTGCGCGCCGCGCGCGAGGCCGGTGTGCCGATCGGCAGTTCCATCGTGGACATCGCCGAGGAAGCCGGTTCGCAAAACACGATTCGCGATCACCTCGAATCCGACGCACCGCAAGTCAGCGCTTTCGTTTCAATCCAGCAGGGCTGTAACATGGATTGCCACTTCTGCATCGTGCCGAAAACGCGCGGTGACGAACGTTCGCGGCCGATGGAGGACATTGTGGCTGAATGTCGCAATCTCGCTGCGAAGGGCGTGAAGGAAATCACATTGCTCGGCCAGATCGTCACCAGCTACGGCCGGCGCGATTATGTGCACACCGACGGCGTCACGCCATTCGTGCAGTTGATCGAAAAGGTGCACGCGATCGACGGCATCGAGCGTATCCGCTTCACCTCGCCGCATCCGCGCGGCTTCAAACAGGACCTCGTCGAAGCCTACGGCCGCCTGCCGAAACTTTGCGAATACGTGCACCTGCCGATGCAGAGCGGCAGTAATCGCATTCTCCGCGCGATGAACCGCCCTTACTCGCGCGAGCGTTACAAAGAGATCGTCGACGCGCTGCGCGCCGTGCGGCCCGACATGTATTTCTCGACCGATATCATCGTAGGCTATCCCGGTGAAACCGAGGCGGAGTTCGAAGAAACACGCGAACTCTTCGAGGCCTGCAATTACGACATGGCTTACATTTTCAAGTATTCCATTCGCAGCGGCACGGTCGCCGCCGATCTCGCCGACCAAGTGCCGGACGAAGAAAAGGAGCGCCGCAATCAATTGTTGTTGGAAATCCTGCGCAAAAACTCCGAGCGCCGCACCGCGCAACTCATCGGCACCGTCGAGCAAGTTCTTGTCGAGGGACCGGACAAGACCGGCAAGCATTTCACCGGCCGCACACGCGGCAATCGCGTCTGCGTGTTCGACGCCGACCCGCGTCTCGTCGGTCAGCTCGTGCCGCTGAAAATCGAACGCGCCACTGTCAGCACACTTTATGGCTCGCTCGTATTGAGCGGCGTGGAAAACTGATCCCGCACATGTCACTGACCCTTGCCACTCTCATTCCCGGGCTGCTCATGCTTTTGTTTGGCGCGGCTTTGCTCAGTGGTCGCGCCACGGTGCCCGCGTTGCTCAAAGCGTTTCCTCGTTCCAACACCGCGGCGATCGTGTTCTTCGGCGGCGGTGCGATTTGGTTTCTCTACAAGGTCTGGCATTTGCCCGAGGCCGACTTCGGCCAATACCGCACGCTGCTCGCCATCGCGTTCGGCGCGATCGCCGTGCTGTCGTTCAAATTCGTGCCCGACTTTCTCGCCGTGCGCGGACTGTGCGTGCTCATTCTGCTCGGTGCCTCGCCGCTGCTCGACGCGGCCTACATGCAATACGATCAGCCGCAGCGCCTCTTCATGGTGAGCGTCGTCTATTTTTTCATCGCGCTGTCCATCTATCTCGGCGCGTCTCCGTATCGACTGCGCGACTTTTTTGAATGGCTGTTTCGTCAGCCGAGCCGCGGTCGCACGCTTGGCGGTATTTTCGCCGGATACGGTCTGCTGCTCGTAATCGTGGCTTTTACTTACTGAAACCTGTGCCAGATAAAGCGACTCCCATTCTCCTCGTCATCGCCGGTCCGGCCGGCTCCGGCAAAAGCACGCTGTGCGAACGCCTCGTCCAAGAAGACTCCAATTTCTCTCGCGTCGTTACCACGACCACACGCACGCCGCGGCCCGGAGAAATCAACGGCGTGCATTACCACTTTCTCACTCCGGCACAGTTCGATGAGAAACTGGCCAAGGGCGAGTTCCTCGAATGGGCCTGGGTGCACGGCGATCGTCGCTACGGCACACTCGCGGCTTCGGTGCTCGATCCGTTGAGCCAAGGGAAAAGCCTCGTCGCCAATGTCGACGTGCAAGGCGTGAGCAGTATCCGCGAAGCGAGTGCTCGCTATCCGTTACTCGCGCGTAGCCTCGCCACCGTGTTCATCAACGTAAGCCACGATCAATTGCAGCGCCGCATCCGCGAGCGTGGAACAGACGACGAGGCCGAAATAGCCCGCCGCATGGCGACCGCTGAAAAGGAAATGCTCGAATCACCAAAATTCGAATACCACATCAACAGCGGCACCCGTGACGAAGACTTTACCGCGCTGCTGGCGATCATCAAACAGGCGCGCGCCAAACTCGCGTCCGCGGTTGATTGAAGGTAGCGCGTGATCGCTGGTTCCGCCTTACGGCATCATTCGCCGTCAACGATGTAGTGGCAGCCCTTGCTCACGGGATTGAGCGATGCGGCATGCACCACCAAGAGCGCCGTTTGCACGGCATTACGCAGTTCGATGAGTTCGGTCGTCACGCGACAGTCGCGATAAAAGCTCTGAATCTCTTCGCGTAGTTCGAGCAGGATGCGTCGTGCGCGAGTCAGACGTTTGGGCGAGCGCACAATGCCGGCGTAGTTCCACATCGTGCTGCGTAGCAACTGCAGGTCCTGGCGAATCAAAGTCGGATCAGCTTCGCGCGTGGCCGGTTTCCACGGTCGTAGATTCGGCTGACGAAACTCACTCGTGGCGATATCCGCCGCGTCGGCCTGCGCGGTAAATTTCGCGCTCGTGAGACACTCAAGCAGCGAGGTGCTCGCCAATCGATTCGCGCCGTGCAGACCCGTGCACGCCGTTTCGCCGATCGCGCCGAGGTGACGGACATTCGTGCGACCCGCGAGATCAGTGTGCACACCGCCGCAGGAGAAATGTGCCGCCGGCACAACCGGAATCGGTTCGCGCGTGACATCGACGCCGTGCTGTTCGCACCGCGCCGCGATGTTGGGAAACCGCTCGCGAATGAAATCTGGCTTCAGCGCCGAGAGATCGAGCCACACGCAGGTTTCGCCACTCGCAGCGAGTTCTTCGTGAATCGCGCGCGAAACAATATCACGCGGCGCCAGTGAACCCAACGGATGCCGCGCATCCATGAAACGCTCGCCCTTCGCGTTGACCAGCACCGCGCCCTCACCGCGTAACGCTTCGGTAATAAGGAAACGCGGCGCGTTTTTCTTATAAAACACGGTGGGGTGAAACTGCACGTATTCGAGATCGATCAAGCGCGCGCCGACGCGATACGCCATGGCGATGCCGTGGCCCACACTGCCGGGTTGATTGGTCGAATGCTGGAAAATCTGTCCGAGCCCGCCGTTGGCCAGCACCGTTTTCTTCGCGATGATGGCGTGCACCTCGCCCGTGCTCGAATCGAGCACGTAAGCGCCGTAACAAGTCAGCGGCGCGTAACGATCTCTCGGGTCGTCGCTGTTGTGCGAAAGCGTCAGCAAATCGATCGCCACCCAACCGCTGCGGCGCGTGATCGATGGCGTAGCGTCCACGCGTGCCACGATGTTCTGCAGGATCGCGTGGCCCGTCATGTCCTTCGCGTGAATAATACGGCGAGAGCTGTGCCCGCCTTCACGCGTGTATTCCAATTCGCCGCGCGCATCGCGATCAAACGCCACGTCAAGATCGTCGAGCAGCAGTTCCTTCACCGCGACGGGACCTTCGCGCACGAGATGCTCAACCGCCAACGGATTGGCCGTGCCGTCACTCGCCTGGATGATGTCGGCGGCGAGTTTTTCCGGCGAAGATGATTGCTCGTATATAATGCCGCCTTGCGCCCAATCACTGTTGGCCACGAGCGGACCGTCGAGCGAGAGCATCTCCACCTTTAATCCCAACCGCGCCGCATGCAGCGCGTAGGCCGAGCCGGCCAGACCTGCGCCGATGACGAGACAATCGGTGGTGATGGTGTTCATTTTCTCCGCTTGTTCGGAATCGTCAGGCTCAAATCCACCGCCGTAGCCGAATGAGTGAGCGCGCCGATGCTGATCACATCCACGCCAGGCAGCGCGTAATCGCGCAACGTTTCAAAGCGCACGCCGCCGGAAACTTCGACCGTGGCCGCGCCACCGATCGCCGCGACGGCGGCTTTAACCTGCGCGGGCGTCATGTTGTCGAGCAAGATGACCTCGGCCCCGGCGCGCACCGCTTCTTTCACTTCGGCAAGCGTCTTTGCCTCAACTTCAATCTTCGCGGCGTGCGGCGCGGCTTCGCGACAACGTTGCACGGCCTTGGTCAGTGAGCCCGCGGCAGCGATGTGATTATCTTTGATGAGCACGTGCTCGCCGAGCGACGAACGATGATTGTAAGCACCGCCACAACGCACCGCATATTTTTCGAGCGCGCGCCAAGCCGGCGTGGTTTTTCGCGTGTCCACAATGCGCACGCCCGTGCCCCTAACAGCTTCAACATAACGTCGCGCCTGCGTGGCGATACCGGAGAGGCGTTGGATAAAATTGAGTGCGGTGCGCTCGGCGGTGAGCAACGCCGCGGTCGGTCCGCTCACTCGCAGCGCCACGTCGCCGGGTTTGAGCGCGTCGCCATCGCGAGCGGTGATCTTGACCTGCAACGCAGGATCGACGCGGGCGAATACGCGGGCCGCGATTTCGACGCCGCACAAGACGAGTTCCTGTTTCGCCTCGATGTATGCGCGCGAAGTGTGAGTAGCGGAAAAGATGGCGCGGCTCGTGATGTCGCCGAGACCGGCATCCTCTTCAAGCGCGAGGTCGATCAACTGATCAGTGCGGGGAGTGAGCATGGTGAGGGTTTTAGGCGAATGTTCGTAATACGAACATTCGTGGAGTGATCAGGTGGCGGCGGGAGTGAGTTCGAACATGCGGTCGATGCAGCGCGCGGCGCGCTGGCGCAGATCCTCGTCGAGCGTGACAATCTGCTCAGGACGCGGTGCGCGCAGAGCGTCGCGGATCTTTTCCAGCGAGTTGAGCTTCATGTAGGGACAGAGCCGGCAACCGCCGATGAAGTTCTTCTCCGGATCCTCGACTTCGAGTCGGCCGACGAGGCCGCACTCGGTGAGCATGAGAAAATACGGCGCCTGTGTGGACTTCACGTATTTCATCATCGCGCCGGTGCTGCCGACAAAATCGGAAGCGCGCGCGACCTCTTCGGTGCATTCAGGATGCGACACGACTTTGAGGCCGGGAAATTGCGCGCGCGCCTGTTTGATCTGCTCCACATCGAATTCCTCGTGCACCATGCAGGTGCCGTCCGACGAAATGATTTCCTTCTTCACGCCGCGCTGGCGCAGTTCGTTGCGGATGTTGTCGGCCATTAACCGATCGGGCACGAAGATGATACGTTCCTGCGGCAAAGCAGCGACGATGTCGTAAACATTGCCGGAGGTCACACACACGTCGCACTCGGCTTTCACCTCGGCGGTGCTGTTGATGTAGCAAACGACGGCCGCGTCGGGATAAAGCGACTTCATGCGCTTCACGTCGGCGCCGGTGATCGAATCGGCGAGCGAGCAACCCGAGCCGCGATCGGGCACGATGACGGTGGCTTCGGGCGAAAGAATCTTGGCGGTCTCGGCCATGAACACCACGCCGGCGAAGAGAATCACGTCGGCCTGCGCTTCCTTCGCTTTCAGGCTCAGGAAATACGAGTCACCTTTAAAATCGCCGACGCCGTAAACGATCTCCGGCTCCACGTAGGAGTGCGTGAGGATGACCGCGTTTTTCTCTTTTTTGAGCTGGTTGATTTCGAGCGTGAGTGGCGCGATTTCACGACACGTTTCGAGATTCCATTTGCGGCCTTTCGGATCGCATTCGACGTGCATGAGCGAGCCGAGCAGGCGCTCTGCCTCGGCTTCAATCGCGGCATCGGTAAATTTCATGACGATAACCTAGGGGACAAAACGCGCTCGTCAAAGGCTCGTCACGGTTCCCCGATGGAAGCGTTACGGGCCGTCGTCACGCGATTCCGCTCGTCCAACTGAACCACGCGAGCGGTGTGCGCCTTGATTTCCTCCGGCGCCAACGTCGCGTAATTGGCGATGATCACGCGGTCGCCCACGTTGACCAAGCGCGCCGCGGCGCCGTTGATCTGAATTTGGCCCGGCTCGCCGTAGATGACGTAGGTGGTGAAACGCACGCCGTTATTAATGTCGTAAATATCCACCTGTTCGAATTCGAGCAGGCCGGCCTCGCGGCAGAGCGCGCGGTCGATCGAGACCGAACCCTCGTAATCGGGATCGGCGGCGGTTACCACGGCGCGGTGGAGTTTGGCGCGGAGAAAGGTTCTAAGCATGGGTCGTTTGTCGGGTCGCGAACAGTTGCAAGCCGTGCAAGATAAGCCCGGGTTCCGTGGCGGTAAAGAGGCGATGCCGATTAAAGTGTGTCACCTGTCCACCCGTGCCGATCACCACCGCGCGCGCACGTCCAAACACTTCGCGACGGCCTTCGCGGATCAGTTCTCGAATCGCTCCGGCGTGGCCGTGCAGAATGCCGCTGCGCAGCGCCTCCTCCGTGTCGCGCGCCACCACGCATTTCGCCGGGCGCAATTTCACTTCAGGCAACCGAGCCGTGCGCCGCGCGAGCGCCTCGGGCCACAAATCGAGTCCCGGTAAAATCGCGCCGCCGAGCAACGTGCCGTCGCGGCGCAGAAACGTCAGCGTAGTGGCCGTGCCACAATCGACGACGATCGCGTTTTGCTTCGGAAAAAGTTTTGTCGCGCCCAATGCGACCGCAACGCGATCCGCGCCCAGTTTAGCGGGAACGGTGTAAGTGATTTTCAAACCGTGCTCACTCAGCGGCGTCAGCACCAGCGGATCGACCGACAGTGCTGAACGAACGGTTTTCACCAACGCTGCTGTGCGATCTGGCACGACTGAACAGAGCGCCACGCAATCGACTTTGCCGCGTATAAAGCGGCGCAAAGCAGCGCGATCAGCGTCAATACGAGCCGAGCGCAGCAATCGCTCGCCGTCAAAAAGTCCGGCAAAGAGCGTCGAGTTGCCCAGATCCAACGCGAGCGTTCTCACCGTGACGCCTCCAAGTATTTGGCGAGCGCATCTGCCAGCGCGGGCACGCCACTCAACGTCGCAGGTTCGTCGCCCGGCGCGTGAAACAAACGGAACGGATGCACTGCAGCAGATTCGATTTCATCGAGATCGTTGTGCACCACCGCATCTACACCGCCTTCGGCAAATTGTCGTGTCACCGCCGTTTGTCGCGCCGCGTTGTCAGCTCCGGCAGTGAGCTTGAACCCGATCACGCGCAACAGCCTCGGCGAAAAACCGCGCAGCCGCGGCAAAATTTTCGGCACGCGCACTAACTTAAGTGCGAGTTCATCCGCACCGGAATCGAGCTTGCCGGCGTGCACACGATCCGGGCGGTAGTCGGCGACCGCCGCGGCCATGATCACTGCGTCGAATTCGCCACCGGCAAGCAGCGCGCACAGTTGTGATTCAAGATTTTCAGCTGAAGAAAAAACTGAACCCGTCAGCGCGGACTGCGCAAGCACCGCGCCGATCCCGCGCAGCAGATGCACATTGTATCCGCGTTTGCTTAACTCGTCTGCCAATGCCGCGCCGGTGGCGCCAGTGCTTCCATTGGAAATGTAGCGCACACGATCGATTGGTTCGCGCGTGCCGCCGGCGGTGATGAGCACCTTCATTTTTTCAACGTCGCCAAGACTTCCGCCGCGATCGCTTCGGGCTCCATCAAACGACCGGCACCGTTTTCACCACAGGCATGCGGGCCATCCACCGGATCGAGCACGCGCACACCCCATTCGCGAAGTTTCGCGAGCGAGTTGGTCGTCGCCGGATGCTCCCACATGCAATGATTCATCGCCGGCGCGATCCACCACGGCTTCTGTTTCAACTCCCAAGCGAGAAACAGCGCACCCACAGGATCATCGGCAAGACCAACGGCGAGACGATTGATCGTGTTGGCCGTTGCGGGGCAGAGCAGCGCGAGATCGGCCTCGCGCGCGAGTTCGATATGATCCAACGCGCGGCCCTCTTCCCATAAATTGGAAAACACCGGTCGGCCACTGAGTCCTTCAAGCGTCGCCGCGCCGATAAAGCGCAACGCCGCAGGCGTGGCGGCGGTTTGCACTGTGACGCCGGCCTGTGCGAGGCGCGAGATCACCGTGCACGCTTTGTAGGCCGCGATAGAACCGGAAAGTAGAAAGAGGACGTTAGCGCGCGCCATTTTAGTCTAAGGATATTGAGTTAGGGAGGGACCGGCTCCGTCCGGTCCGCGCCAAGCCAAACCGGACGACATGGAGGTCGTCCCTCCGCGGAAAAGATGAAGCCTGCTCCAAGGTGTCGGTCCCAAAGCGAGCGATTGCTAGACTAGCGCGCGACATTGTCGATGAGACGGGTTGAGCCGAGACGCACCGCGCCGAGGCGGCGGCCAGGCCGATCTTCCACGTAATCCACGCGGAAACCAAGCGCGGTTAATTGTTCCCTCGCGGTCGCGGCATCAGGCGCGGATTCCAGAATCTCGTGAAACCGCGGCGCGAGTGCACGCTCCTCGGGCGAGAGCCGGACATTGCGCGAGCTCAACGCGAGACCGTCGGGTTCGCGCACGGTGGGCTGGCCAATGATTTCGGTCTCCAAGAAAAACGCCTCGACCATACCGCGGACGAGTTGGAGCTGCTGCCAGTCCTTTTCGCCAAAGTAGGCGCGATCCGCGCCGGCGATTTGCAGCAGCTTCATCACCACGGTCAGCATGCCGGTGAAATGTCCCGGGCGATGCGCGCCGCACAACTCGCGGCTGAGGCTGGCTTCCTCGACCGTGTAGTCTCGGCCGTTGGGATACATCTCTGCGACAGAGGGAGCGAATACGACGTCCACGCCGGTTTTCTCCATGAGCGCGAGATCGGCATCGAGCGTGCGCGGGTAGGTGTCGAAATCAGCCGCCTCGTCAAATTGCGTGGGGTTAACGAAAACGCTCGCGAGCACGATGTCGCATTCTTGCCGGGCCGCTTTGAAAAGCGAACCGTGCCCCACGTGCAGCGCGCCCATCGTGGGCACGAAGCCGATGATGCGGCCGGCAGCCTGATGCGTCGAACGCAACGCGCGCCACTCCGCCACAGTATGCACAACTTTCGACATAATCAGAACGACTCTTTCGCCGCCGGAAAACGTCCGGCTTTCACCGCGCGCGCGTAGGCATCCAGCGCGCGGCGTGTTGGCTTGGCCACGTCGCCAAAGCGACGCACAAAGCGCGGTTTGAATTCATTATTGAGCCCGAGAAAATCATGCCAGACGAGCACTTGGCCGTCGCAGTGCGGACCAGCGCCGATGCCGATCGTGGGAATTTTCAAGCGCGCAGTCACATCGCGCGCGAGCGCCTTCGGAATGCATTCGAGCACGAGCGCAAACACGCCGGCTTCCTGCAACGCGAGCGCGTCCTTGAGCAGCTGCTTCGCCGCGTCGGAACCGCGCCCCTGCACTTTAAAACCATCGGTGGCGCGGACGGATTGTGGCAACAGGCCGAGGTGCCCCATGACCGGGATGCCCGCTTCCACAAGCTGGCGCACAATTTTCAAGTGAATCCCCGCACCTTCGAGTTTCACTGCATGTGCGCCGGCGCGGATTAGTTGCGCCGCCGTATCGAGGGCGAAGGCTTTGCCTTTGCGACCGGCGAGAAATGGCATGTCGGTCACGATGAAGCAACCAGGCTGGCCGCGCGCGACCGCACTCGTGTGCAGCGCCATGATTTCCGGCGTGGCACCGAGCGTGTCGGCCTCGCCGTGCACGGTCATCATCACACTGTCGCCCACCAACACACAGTCGACCGCCGAGCCCGCGATGAGGCGCGCCGATGGTGCGTCGTAGGCCGTGACCATCGCGATCTTGCGACCGGCAGATTTGGCCGCGGCGAATTCGCGGAGGGTTTCCATAGGAATAACCAATGGTCGGATTGCATAAATCAGCAAGGACCGGGTGCGTCATTGCGAAAATATGACGCTTACGAGGCGGGCACAAATTTGCGGGTTTCCTTCGCGCTCGGCATGGGACACGCTAAGGCCATGCAAAACATGAAGTCTTCTTTTTTGCGTTCGAAATACTTGCGACAGCTGTCTGCCGCGCTCGGCCTGCTCGCCCTGTTTTCCGCCGGCTGCGGTCAGCGCGAAACCCTGGTGCAAAAGGCCACGCGCGAGGGTATCATGATTGTCGGCAACGGCGCAGAGCCTTCTGATCTCGATCCGCAAACGATCACCGGTATTCCCGAGCGCAATGTCACGGCCACGCTGTTTGAAGGCCTGACGCGCAACGATCCGAAGACGCTCGAGGCCAAACCTGGCGTAGCGAAGAGTTGGGACGTTTCGGACGACGGTCTCATCTACACCTTCCATCTGCGCGAGGATGCTATGTGGTCCGACGGCAAGCCCGTCACCGCGCAAGATTTTTATGTGTCGTTTCGCCGGCTGCTTTCCGCGCAACTCGGTTCCGACAACGCCGATCAGCTTTATCTTGTCGCGGGAGCTGAGGAATACCACAAGGGCACGCTCACCGATTTCTCGCGGGTCGGCTTCCGCGTGATCGACGATCACACGCTCGAAGTGCGCCTAAAATATCCCGCGCCGTTTTTGCTGAAAACCATGGGCTCGCGCGCGTGGTATCCCGTGCCAATGCATGTGCTCGAAAAGTTCGGCAATCCGCTCCTGCCCGGCAATGCGTGGACCCGTCCCGGCAACATCGTCAGCAACGGGCCGTTCAAGCTGAAGGAGTGGCGTCCCAACAGTTACATCGAGGTTGAGCGCAATCCGCTGTATTGGAATCGCGACGCCGTGAAATTGAACGGTGTCCGCTTTGTGCCGATGGAAAATCAACCGGCCGAAGAAGCCGCATTCCGCGCCGGCCAGCTGCACAAAACCGAACGCGTGCCGCTCACCAAAATTCCGGTCTACCAGCGCGAGGCGCCGGAGAAAATCCACATTCATCCCTTCTCGGGCGTTTACTACTTCAACTTTAATGTGAATCGTGCGCCGTTTGACGATGTGCGCGTGCGCCGTGCCTTGGCGATGGCGGTGGACCGCGTGAGCCTCGTGAGCAAGGTCACACTCGCCGGCGAAATTCCCGCGTATCACTTCACGCCCGAAGGTATCGGCGGCTACGTCGCGCGTGCTCGCACCAAGCTCGATTTCGACGAAGCGCGCCGCCTGCTCGCCGAGGCTGGTTATCCCGGCGGTAAGGGCATGCCGCCCATCACACTGCTCTACAACACCGCGGAAAACCACCGCGTGATCGCCGAGGCCATTCAGCAAACGTGGAAGCACGAACTCGGCATCGACATCAAGTTGGAGAACCAAGAATGGAAGGTCTACTTGGACAACATGCAGCACGAGTTCTACCAGATCTGCCGCGCCGGCTTGATCATGGAACCCTACGACCCGACGCAATTCCTGCGCGTGTTCACTTCCGACTCGGGCTTTAATCGCACCGGCTGGAAGAACGAGGAATACGACCGGCTTTACAACGAGGTCATGCACTCCAACGACGAGGAAGAGCGCATGGAAAAGATGCAGCGCATGGAGGAAATCCTCACCGACGAAATGCCCATCCTGCCGATTTACTACTATACCAACCAATACCTCATGGATCCGAGTGTGAAAGGGTGGGAGAACAACCTCCTCTCGCTCGGGCCGTTCGAACAAGTGTGGCTGGATTGAGCCGGCCTCAACTTCGTGAAAAACAAAAAGCGCGGTCGTAAATGACCGCGCTTTTTGTTGGCGAAATCGCGTTGGGCTTAGGCCTCCAGCTGCGGGCGGGAAGGCTCGGGCCAGTCGATGTGGAAGAACTTGCCGCGGGGCTTGTCGGTGCGCTCGTAGGTGTGCGCACCGAAGTAGTCGCGCTGCGCCTGGAGCAAGTTGGCCGGCAGGCGGGACGAACGATAGCCGTCGTAGTAGGCGAGAGCCGAAGCGAAGGTCGGAACCGGAATGCCGTTTTCGGCGGCGAGGCTCACGACTTTGCGCCAGTTGGCCTGCGCCTTCTGGATCGTCTTGTTGAAATACGGATCGAGCAGCAGGTTCGCGAGCTTCGGGTTCTTCTTGTAGGCCTCCGTGATCTTCTGGAGGAACGCAGCGCGGATGATGCAACCGCCGCGCCAAATCTGCGCGATCTGACCGAAGTTGAGCTTCCAGTTGAACTCGACCTGAGCCTGACGCATGAGCTGGAAGCCCTGCGCGTAGGAGCAGATCTTCGAGCAGTAGAGCGCGTCGTGGATGGCTTGGATGAGCTCTTTCTTCTTGGCCGGAGAAATCTTTTTCACCTTCGGGCCCTTGAGCACCTTCGAGGCGGCCACGCGCTCTTCCTTGATGGCGGAAAGGCAGCGCGAGAAGACGGATTCGGCGATGGTCGGCGCGGCGACACCCATGTCGAGGGCGTTGACGCTGGTCCACTTGCCCGTGCCTTTTTGGCCGGCGGTGTCGAGGACGACATCCACGAACGGCTTCTTGGTGGCGGGATCCTTCTGCTTGAGAATGTCCGCGGTGATTTCGATCAGGAAGCTGTCGAGTGCGCCCTTGTTCCAGGTGGTGAAGATTTCACCCATCTCGGCGGGTTTGAGACCGAGCAGACCCTTCATGAGGTCGTAGGCCTCGCAGATCATCTGCATGTCGCCGTATTCGATGCCATTGTGCACCATCTTGACGTAGTGGCCTGCGCCGTTCTCGCCGATGTAAGTGGTGCAAGGCACGCCGCCCTTGACGGGCTTGCCGGGCTTGGCGCCGGGAATCGGCTTGCCGGTCTTCTTGTCGACCTTGGCCGCGACGGCGTTCCAAATTTTTTCGAGCTCCTTGAACGCGGCCTTGTCGCCACCGGGCATGAGCGAGGGGCCGAAGCGTGCGCCTTCTTCACCGCCGGAAACACCGGAGCCGATAAAGCGGAGGCCTTTTTCTTTAAGCGCTTTTTCGCGGCGGATCGTGTCGGTCCACAGCGCGTTGCCGCCGTCGATGATGATGTCGCCGGGTTCAAACAGTGCGGCGAGACCGTCGATCACGGCGTCGGTCGGACGACCGGCCTGCACGAGGATGATGGCCTTGCGGGGCTTGGCCAGGGAGGCGACGAATTCCTCCAAAGTCTTGGTGCCAACCAAGCCGCCGGGCGTGTTCGGATTTTCCGCGACAAACTTCTCGGTTTTCTCAGTCGTGCGGTTGTAAACCGAGATTTGAAAACCGTGATCGGCGATGTTGAGAGCAAGATTCTGACCCATCACGGCGAGCCCGATGAGTCCGATGTCGGAGAGTTCTTTGGCCATAGGCGACTGTCGTTCTAGCGGATGCGCGGGCAAAAACCACCCGAATTTTCGGGCGACGTCATAAACCTGTGTCCGAACAGTCTACCAACGGGTGGTGGTGTGCTTGCTGGGGAAGAAAGGCGCGATCGCCTCAATAGCCGGGGTCATGAACTTCGGCTCGTTGCGCTCGTAGATCCAATGGAACCCCAATCCGGTAACCACCAAGAACACCAAAATGGTCAAAAACAGCTTGTTGACCTGCGAGATGCCGCGAAGGAGCACGATTGAAAGTGCGAAGATCGCGACGATCATCACCATTTTCAGCCAGAACTCGACTGGCACGCGCTGGAGCTTTTCCAAGGTGGTCAGTGCGAAAAGCATCATGGCTCAAGCAGTAGGCCCGGAGAACGGCATGACGAGCCGAATCCTGCCGGTTCAAATTTTCATCATTTTTTAGAAACCGACGCGAAGTCGCCTCGCGTGGCGCAGTTGATCCACTGACTGGCCCCGTCGGCATAATGTTCTTTTTTCCAAATCGGCACACGCGCCTTCACCTCGTCGATGATGTAGCGGCACGCATCAAAAGCCGCACCACGGTGCGCCGAACCCACGCCGACCCACACCGCCATGTCGCCGATGCGCAGCGCGCCCACGCGGTGATGACAAACAGCAGCGAACACATCGAATTTCTCCCGCGCCTCGGCCAGAATGCGCGCGCCTTCAGCCTCAGCCAATTCGGCATAAGCTTCGTATTCGAGCGACTCGACCGGCTGACCCTCGTTGTGATTTCGCACCCAGCCCTCGAACGTCACGCACGCGCCGGCCCGTGCATCCTCCAATGCGCGCTTCAACGCTTCGGCGTCGATAGGTTCGGAAACGATGCGAAACATATTCAGCCTCCCGCCACCGGCGGAATGAACACGATGCGATCGCCATCCTTGAGCGTTGCATCCGCCGCGACAAACGCGCCGTTGACCGCTGCGCGCACCCGATTGGCCGGCAGCGAAAACGCATGACGCGCACGCAACTCTTCATACAGCGCCGTCGGCGTGCTGGCGTTGGTCTCCACCGTCTCTTCGGTCAGACCGCGCTGCTCGCGCAGCAGGGCAAAATACTGGAGCTGAAGTTTCATTTTCTTAATATCGATCCGGCAACCTTGGCCGACGGAGGGACGGCCTCTGTGCCGCCCGTTTCGTGTTCGACCGGACCGGACGGAGCCGGTCCCTCCCCAGCTTGGCGAAAATCTCGTTTGCCGCCGGTTTTTTCCAGCAGCTTGATTTCGCGAATCACAATGCCGTGCGACACGGCCTTCCCCATGTCGTAGAGTGTTAGCGCCGCCACGCTCGCGCCGGTCAACGCCTCCATCTCGACGCCGGTCTTCGCATGTGTCTGCACGCGGCAATGAATCCTCACGAGCCGTCCGTCGTCGCTCGTCTCGATGTCGATCTTGCAATCATCCAAGGGCAACGGATGGCAGAGCGGAATGAGATTTCCGGTCTGNTTCGCGCCCATCACGCCGGCGAGAATCGCGGTTTGAAACACCGGACCCTTTTTCGTCGCGATGTCGCCGTCGCGCAGCAACGCCGCGAGCTCAGCCGGCAGCTCCACGCTCGCCACCGCATGCGCCGTGCGCTTGGTCACAGGTTTGTCGCCGACGTTGACCATCGCGGGCTGACCTTGGGCATTCAAATGAGAGAGCATGGCGGGCGTAGGTGAAGCGGCTTGCGCTGAATCATTCAAGCCCACGACCAGAAATTAGCAATCGTGCCGGCGGGAAACGCACTCTGTTCCGCGGGCAATTCCACGAATCCATCCGTGCCGACGAGACTCGCGAAATCGCCTGAAGTGTTCGTGGGTCGCGGCAATACGGTTTGATTGCCCTGTTCGTCCACCTCGAGTTTCACCGGCAACAAACACGCCAGCGGCGCTTTGAAAGTAAATGATTCCGCCAGACGAATCGGGCGCGGACCAACCCCCGGCAGACGCGAAGCGTGCGCCAGTGCGGGTAGCACGTAGCGGTGCAGGCAGGTGTAGGCCGAGACCGGATTGCCCGGCAGCGCGCAGACTGAAACCAGCCGCGGACCAAGTCCGAACCAAAACGGTTTGCCGGGACGCTGTGCTACGCCGTGGAAAACTTTTTTCACGCCGAGCGTTTCCAACACCTCCGGCAAGTAATCAAATTTTCCCTTTGAAACGCCGCCAGTCAGCAGCACGACGTCGAACTCAGCGAGAATGTGCCAGACTTGGTGTTCGATCTCGTGCCGCATGTCATGCAGATGAAACCGCTCGACCACTGGATAACCCGCGGCGATGAGCGCGGCTCGCAGCGCATAATCATTACTCCGTCGCACTTGATGCGGCGCAACGACAGCGTCCACCTCGACGAGTTCGTCACCCGTGCCAACGACCGCAATCTTCGGCAACCGACTCACTTGCAACGTCACACAACCGCAACTCGCTGCGACGGCGATTTCGCGGGCGGTCAGCTTGCAGCCCTTCGCCACGATCAACTCGCCGGCCGTGAAATCCGAGCCTTTCGCATGCACCGACTGGCCAGCCGCGACTTGGTAATCGAGATTGAGCGTCATCGTGTCGTTGAGCTTCGACGTTTCCTCATACGGCACAACGCAATCGGCGCCTTCCGGCAGCATCGCGCCGGTCATGATTTCGACGCACGCGTTTTGCTCCGCATTCAACTTAGCCGGTATCATTCCCGCAGCCTGCACCGCGGTGATGCGAAACGTGCGAATGCCCGCCGCGACCGCGGACGATCTCAACGCATAGCCATCCATCGTCACGCGATTGAACGGCGGCAAATCGCGATCGGCGCGAATATCCGCACGCAACACACGACCGTGGGCCTGCGCCAGCGCACAATCTTCCGCAGGAAAAATCGTCTGGTTCTGCAAAATNAGCTCAAGGGCGGCGGCGGGTGTCAGCATGGCAAAGCCCGCAAACCACAACAAAAAATCCCGCCGCCCGCCACNTCGTTGTGTCACCCAATAACGCCCATCTCAAAGTAACCTATTAGGTTACTTTGTTGCATGGCCTTCACCCGGATCGCTTTTTAAAAGTAACCTAATAGGTTACTTTTGAAATTAGGTTGGGAGAGAAGAGGTGCAGGTGGTTTGGGGCTTTGCGTTGGGCGGGGCGTTGTGTTTTGGTGGAGGGCCATGTCTTTTGATCTTCGTGACCAGTTCAGCCGGCCGCTGCGCGATTTGCGCATCTCGGTCACGGATCGATGCAATTTCCGCTGTCCGTATTGCATGCCGAAGGAAGTGTTCGGCGCGGATCATGCCTTTTTACATCACAGCGCTCTGGCCACGCGTGATGAATTGGTGCGGCTGGTGCGGGCGTTTCGTGCGCTCGGCGTCGAGAAAGTGCGACTGACGGGCGGCGAACCGCTGCTGCGCGCGGATCTGCCGGAAATCATTCACGCGCTGAAGCGCGAATTGGGTGTGCCGGATGTGGCGCTGACCACCAACGGTTGGTTCCTCGAAAAACAAGCTGTCGCGCTGCGCTCGGCCGGACTCGACCGCATTAACGTATCGGTGGATTCGCTCGACGAAACGAAAGCCGGCGTGATGAACGGCCTCGGTTTCAGCGTTGCGCGTGTGTTGCGCGGCATCGGCGCGGCGGCGGAAGCGGGACTGACCGTGAAGATCAATTGCGTCGTGCAGCGTGGTATGAATGACGACGAAATTCCCGCGCTGTGTGCGTATTTTCGCGAGCGGGGCCATGCGTTGCGCTTCATCGAGTTCATGGATGTGGGCACCACCAACCATTGGCGGCAGGAGCAAGTCGTGCCGGCGCTTGAATTGATCGCGCGCATCAATCGCGAGTGGCCACTCGAGCCAATCGGCCCGGCTTATCGCGGCGAAGTGGCGGCGCGTTATCGCTATCGCGACGGGCACGGCGAAATCGGCATCATCAGTTCGGTGACCGAGCCGTTTTGCAAAGACTGCCATCGGGCGCGATTGTCGGCTGACGGCAAGCTCTACACCTGTTTATTCGCGGCCAACGGACACGATGTGCTCGGCCAATTGCGCGGCGGTGCGAATGATGCGGCCTTGGTTGATTATATCGCCGGCATTTGGCGCGGACGGAACGATCGCTATTCCGACGAACGCGCAGAACTGCTCGCGCGCCATGAATCCCGCCCGAAGGTCGAGATGAGTTTTATCGGCGGGTGATTAACCCGCCCCGCAATCACTGATACCGCGCCGAACGGCCGAGGTAGTTGAGCATCCAGATTTCCTTCCACACGCGATAGCGGCCGGCCTGCGTAATCTTGCCGAATTCTTCGCGCTCGTTGTGCGGATTGAGGAAACCGAGCTGAGTGTTGAGCTGGTCGAGTTCGTGCTGCTGGGTGTTGAGATCGGCCAGCGGTTCGTTTTCGAACGCGACGGTCGTGTCGCTGACGAGGCGTTGACGATGACTCGCCAAGAGCCGCGGCAAGGAGCGACGCCACGGCAAGCGCTCGACATACCAGCTTTCCGGATAGAAACCGGCGAAAGGAATGTAGAAATTGTCGGTAACGATGCGCAGGCCGCTGGCAGTGTGAGAAACCAGTGAATAACATACGCCAATCATGCCCGAGGCCTGCGGTAAGAATGTGACTTGGATGCGGATACGCGCATCGGCGTCCTGATAAACCGAACTGCGCAAATAAATGCCGCCGCCGATTTCCGCCTTGAGGGCTTGGACCTGCTTAAAACCTTGGGAGCGCAGCCAATCGCGCACCTTCAGCAAGCGCGGCAGCGTGGGCCATTCTTCGCCGCTGGGATTGATGGCGTAGCGGGGAAACAGCGGCAACGGGCTGACGCTGAGCGCTTGAATGCCCAGCCAGTTGTAGAGCGTCTCGCCCAAAAACCAGATCAGCATGAAGGCGACCGCCAGCACCCAAAACGGGCGGTTGATAAGATCGAAATCCACGCAAATCTGCGCCGCGCCCAATCCAAAAACCAACCACCGCAGCCAGCGTACAAAAATCGCGATCACCGGCGAACCGGCGCGCTGATTCACCTGCACCAAAATGATGGTGGCGATGATGAGTCCGAGAACGAAATAAGAGGTTTCCATGAGGAAGCCGAAGACGGTTCAACAGCCCGACTGGCGGATGAAAAAACTCGACTGGCGATGAAGGGGATAACGCGCCGTCAGCTCAAGCGCACCGGCATGATCACGCAGATGAAGCTTTCCAGCGTCTTGAACACGCCGGGGCTGATTTCGTCCTTAAGTTCGAAAAAGACCTCGTCCTTGGTCAGCGCGCGAAGCGGATCCATGATGAATTGCGGGTTGAACGCGACTTGCAGTTCCGGGCCGCTGTAACCGATCGCCATGGATTCGTGAGCTTCGCCGAAGTCGGGGCTCTGCGCGGTGATTTCGAGCAGGTTGCTCGTGAGTTTGATCTTAACCGAGTTGGCTTTTTCGCTGCAGACGAGCGCGGCACGGTGCACGCATTGGAGGAAGAGCTCGCGCTCCAGCTTGATGCGCTGGTGCGTTTCCTTGGGAATAACCTGTTGGTAATTCGGATAATTCCCCTCCACGACCTTCGAGTAGAGGTAGATGCTGTCAATCAAACCGCTGTTGTCTTTGTCGGTCGCGATCTGGAAAGCGGCGCGGCGTTCGGTGAAATTGATTTTCACCTTTTCACCCTTGTCGAGGAGGCGGAGGAGCTCACCCACGGTCTTGGCGGGGAGAATGATCGCGCCGGCGCTCTCGCTCGGAACTTCCATCTCTTTCGAGATGTGGGCCAAGCGGCGGCCATCAGTGGCGACGAGCGTGAGTTTGCCGTCCTTAAAGTTGAAATAAACGCCGTTGAGGATGTAGCGCGTTTCGTCGCTCGATTGCGCGTAAGCGACGCTCTTGAGCATGTTCGTGAGCTCGCCCTGCTCGAGGTTGAACGACTTTTCGTCGCCGAATTCCGGCAAAGGCGGGAACTCATCCTTACCCATGCCCATGATGCGGAAATTGGAACCGCCAGAGGTCAGTTTGACCTGATGATTGGGCGACGCGTCCACCGTGACATCGATGTTTGGCAATTCGCGCACGATGCCGGCGAGGCGCTTGACGGGCAGTGTAACCGAGCCCGTCTCTTTGACCTCAGCCTTGATTTGGCAGCGGATGCCGAGGTCGAGGTTGGTCGTGGTCAGCGAAATCTGGTCCTTCTCCGCTTCGATCAGCACATTGCTCAGAATGGGCATGGTGGCTTTGGAACCGACCACGTTGAGCACTTGGGCAAGGCCATTGGCGAAATGATCGCGATTGATTTTGAATTTCATGGATGCGCGGGGCGGGCTGGAGATTGGGAAATTAACAAAGGTTAAAAGAATACCTCTTCAATAATGAATTCAAACCGTATTAATATGAGCGGCGAAAAACCCGAGTAACAAGGCTCTTTCACTCTGAAAATTGGGTTTCCTTGGCCTGTGAAAAACTTTTGGGAATAGGCCAATAACTCGTGGGTTATTCGCAGTGGAAAGTTGTCGGCAAAGAACACGCAACTTGCTCACACCGTTTTTCCCAACGTGGTTTGGCGCCGCTTGCGCGCTTGGTTGAGGTGTCGGCCAATGCCGTAAAAGATGTAGCTAAGGGTCAGGATTAGCAGCGCGACCTCTTTGAGCACGACGACGAGGCCAGCGATCACCAAAAAGATGATAAAGTTGCCCACCTGCGTGGTGGTTTGGAGATCCACCTTCTTGCCGCTCGGATAACGCACATGACTAACCATTAGCACGGCGATCAGCACCATGAGGAACGGCAGCGCCAAAGCCCAACGATTAAGGCTCTTGTCGGACTCGACTAAGGTGATGAGAAACAGCACGAGCGCGCCGACTGTGCCGGCCGCCGCGGGCACAGGTAGTCCGATGAAATCCTTGTTCGAATCATTCGTGTTCCGGTGGAGCAGAGGATTCGTGATGACGTTGAAGCGCGCCAACCGGATTGCTGCACAAAGCAGATAAATAAAGCCGACGAACCATCCGACATTGCGGAACCACATGATGCCTTGGGTCGGCGAGATAATGAAAAAGAACATCAATAGCGCCGGCGCGATGCCGAACGAGATAACATCGGCAATAGAATCAAACTCCGCCCCGAAAAGCGATTCGCGCCCGCCCATGCGCGCCAGCCGGCCGTCGAGCATATCGAATGCCGCTGCGCCGAGGATGAACCAAACCGCCATCTTGTAGTGATCAGTCGGCGTGCCGTCGAGGTAGTGCCCATCAATCGCGGTCTCAGACAGACGCGCGTGGATGCAGTTGATCACAGCCATGAAGCCGCAGAACAGATTTCCCGCCGTCATCAGATTCGGCAGGAAATAAATTCGGCTCGCCTGTGTGACGTTGTAGGGGTTCGCCGGATCGTTGGGATCGCCCGGCGGTGGTTGGGGTTGGCCGGCCATGGTTATTTCTTGGTCAGGCTTTCGAGATACTTCCAGAATTTGGAATGCTGCTCAACCAACTGCTGTTCGCTCACGGGCAGTTTGTTGCGCAGCAGAAAATCTTCGAGCGAGTTTTTGTGCAGGATGTAGTGCGTGTGAAGCGTATCGCCCTGTTGATCGAAATAGAAACGATAGTCGCCTGAGCGCAGCCGGAAGAATTCCTTGCCGCCGCGTGTGAACTTGCCCAGCGGCTCGCGCGGGTGTTCGAGATCCTGCGGCTTCAGATTGCTGATCGGCTCGATGAGCTCCAACTGCGTGAGTTTGTCGAGCCGGTTGAGCTCGTGCAGACTTTGCTCGGAAAAGGTGACTTGATACATGGTGGGCGAGGAAAGGAAGCGGGTGGTTGTAACCGATGCGCGATCGCGGTCGTCACGTAGGCATCAACCCTGAAACCCGAATCCCATGAAAAACTCATCACTAACCTCACTCCTCGCCGTCGCAACGCTATTCCTCGCGCCGGCCGTGCTCTCGGCGCAACCCGCGCCGGAAGACAATGACTCGCCGCGCCGCGCGCGCTGGCAGCGCTTTGATACCAACAACGACGGCAAGCTTGATGCCGCCGAACGCGCCGCCGCGCAAAAGGAAATGCGCACTCGCCTCTCCGAAAATCCGCGTTTCCTCGCTCGCGCCGATACCGACAAGGACGGCGTGATCAGCGAAGCCGAATGGACGGCCGTGAAGGAAAAATTCAAGAGCGATCGCGAACACCGCCGCCCGAAATTCAAGCACCGCCGCGATCGCGAGCACGTGCGCAAACACGAGTTTCACCGCGGTTATCTGCTCGGTCGGTTTGACGCCAACGGCGACGGCAAGCTCGACAAAGCCGAGCGCGCCCAAGCCCGCGCCGAAGGCGAAAAGCGCATGCGCGCTCGCATGGAAAAGCAGCTCGCGCGCTTGAAGACTATC
>JGI12383J13903_1000710_pt1 | contig 21560 bp, 18 predicted proteins | sample Passage237B_FD_13903 | JGI IMG/M metagenome (IMG submission 13903)
GTGAAGCTGCCCGTGATCTGCGCGGAATCGCTGTCGATTTCCTGCTGCACCGTCGGCGCGGAGTAGAGCACGCCGTCGAGGACGATCGCCAGGCGGCCCATCGTGCCGACGCGCTGCGCCTCCTGCACGATGTCGCGCGTGACTTGCGCGAAACGCGCCCGGCCCGCGCTGGTGAACATCAAAATGATCTCCGGCTTGCCGTAGATATCCGGCCGCGCGAACGCGCGATCGATCGCCTCGCCCGTCATCTCGGGCCGGCGCTTGATGAAGAGCTCTTCCGTATGGACCTCGCCATTGCGACCTTCCTGCTCGAGCGTCATCGCTTCGTAGCCGGCCGGCACTTCGCCCGGAGGCGTGTTGAGCGGCGACTGCGTCGGATGCACCATGCGGAAATCCAAGCGCGCGGGTTTCTTCACCGCGTCGACCACCTCCGGATTATCCCGCGTGCTCACACCCGGCAACTGCACCTCGATGCGATTGTCGCCCACCGGCCGGACGATCGGCTCGGCCACCCCGAAGGCGTTGATGCGCGTGCTGATGATATCGATCGCCTTCTGAAGCTTCTCCTGGCGCTCGTGTTCCGGCTGGTCCGCGACCGCGCGCTCGTCGACTTCGAGCGTGAAGGCCACGCCCCCCTTCAAATCGAGACCGAGCTGAAGATGGCTCTTCGAGCGACGCAGCAGCTCGTTCAACAGGATGTCGTTTCGCTTTTCGATGTTGCGAAGCGTGCTTTCGAGGCGCACCTGCGGGAAGTATTGCGAAAGATCGATGCGGCGCTCGCGGGCGATCTGCTTGAGCGCGACGAATTCGCTCAACGCCTGGCCGTTGTTCTTCATTGCCACCGCCTCGGAAAGCAGGGCGTTGAACTCCGCGGGTTTCGCGGTCGCGTTTTCCTTCACGTATTCCGCGAAAGGCCGGTCCTGCACGGGCAGAAGCGTGCCGCCCGCCCACAGCACGATGGCAAGGCAGATGGCTATCTTCCAGAAGTTGCGTCTGAGCATGGTTGGTTTGGGTTTAAAGTCTTGGGGAGCGAGACGCGCGCTCCGCCAAGCGGAGTCCGCGCATCGGGGCGGTGCGCGGAACTTACTTCTTGGTTTCGCCGGCCTTGTTCACCACCGCGCTTACGAAACCCTTGCCGATCTCGATCTTGGTGTTGTCCGCCACCCGCACGACGAAGCGGTCTTCCTTCACGTTTGTAATGGTTCCGTAGATACCGCCGCTCGTGACGATCTCGTCCCCCGTCGTCAGCGCCTTCAACATCGCCTCGTGCTGCTTCTGCTTCTTCCGCTGCGGCGCAATCATGAGAAAATACATCGCCGCGAAGATCAGGATCATCGGCAGCAGGCTCATGAGCCCGCCTCCGGGGCCCGGCGCGGGCTGCTGCTGGGCGAGGAAGATCGGGGCGTCGGTGAGCGAGAGCATTTTCGTCATTGCGTGTTGAGTGATTTGAAAAAAGAAAACACGCATCTAACGAATTCCGTGTTCTCAAAAGCAAGCCATAAGTCCCCCGCTTTCCCTCGTTGAAAAACAAATCCGCATCCGCCTGGTCCGCCGCCAAGTCTGAAGAGTTTTACGGGTTCAAACGCTGGGGTTCCGGCCACCTCTCGGTCGACGAAAAAGGCTTCGTCAACATCAAGCCCCGCGCGGACGAACGCGGCATCCGCGTCCTCGATGTCGTCAACGAAGCCCTCGAAATGGGCCTCCGCGCGCCGATGGTCATCCGCTTTCAGGATCTCCTCCGGCACCGCGTCATCCAGCTCAACGAGAGCTTCGCCAAGGCGATCAAGGAGGAGGACTACAAGGGCGAATACCGCGGCGTCTTCCCCATCAAGGTCAACCAGCTCCGCGAGGTCGTCGACGAGATCGTCGCCGCCGGCAAGGATTTCAACTACGGCCTCGAAGCCGGCTCCAAGCCCGAGCTCATGATCGCGCTCGCGATGCACGAGGGCTCGCAGCGGCTCATCGTCTGCAACGGCTACAAGGACAACGACTACATCCGGCTCGCCCTCCTCGGCCGCAAGCTCGGCAAGAAGATCATCCTCGTCGTCGAACAGCTCGCCGAGCTCGACGACATCATCCGCCTCTCCGCCGAGACCGGCGTGAAACCGCTCATCGGTTTCCGCGCGAAACTTCAGACTCGCGGCGAAGGCAAATGGGCGATGTCGACGGGCGACAACGCCAAGTTCGGCCTCAACACCGCCGAAATCCTTTTCGCCTGCGAAAAGCTGAAAGCCGCGAAACTCACGTCCGCGCTCCGCCTCGTCCACTTCCATATCGGTTCGCAGGTCCCGAACATCATCACGATCAAGAACGCCGTCATCGAGGCGACGCGCTTCTACTGCCAGCTTTCGCGCATGGGATTCCCCATGGGCTATCTCGACGTCGGCGGCGGCCTCGGCATCGACTACGACGGCTCCCGCACGAACTTCGAATCGTCGATGAACTACTCGCTCGACGAATACGCGCGCGACGTCGTCTTCAACATCCGCGAGATCTGCACCGCCTCCGGTATCGAGGTTCCGGATATCGTCAGTGAATCCGGCCGCGCCATCGTCGCCCCCCACTCCCTCCTCGTCGTCGAGGTCTTCGAGCGCATCAACAAGCGCGAATCGCTCGGCCAGCAGCACCAGCCCAAAGTGAAACACAAGGTCGTCACCGACCTCGAGCTGATGCTGAAAAACAAGTCCAAGCTCGGTCGACTCGAGCGTTTTCACGACGCCATCCAGAAAAAGGAAGAGGCCTTCTCGCTCTTCAATCTCGGCTACCTCGACCTCGAAAACCGCGCCGCCGCCGAATCGTTGTTCTGGCAGATCTGCGAGCAGATCGCGAAGGAAGGCCGCGACACCGGCTACCAGCCCGAGGAACTGCACGACCTCAACACGCTTCTCGCCGACCAATACGTCTGCAATTTCTCCGTCTTTCAGTCGCTGCTCGACCACTGGGCGTTGAAACAGCTCTTCCCGATCGCGCCGCTTCACCGCCTCGACGAGAAGCCCACCGTCAACGCGATCCTCGTCGACATCACCTGCGATTCCGACGGCAAGATCTCTTCGTTCATCGATCTTCAGGACGTGAAGGAATACATCACGCTCCACCCGCTGAATTCGAAGCCCTACTACCTCGGTATCTTCCTCACCGGCGCCTACCAGGATATCATGGGCGACCTTCACAATCTCTTTGGCCGCGTGAACGAAGTTCATGTCTTCCTCGAAGACGACGAACCCAACGGCTTCTACATCGAGGAAGCGCTCAGCGGTTCGCGCATCGCCGACGTCATCGAGGGCGTGCAATACCAGCAGGAAGACCTCTGCCGCCGCATGAAGGCGCAGATCGACGCCGCCACGCGCAAGGACATGGTCAAGCCCCGCGAAGGCGTCCGCCTCCTCGAGCTCTACGAGAGCCAGATGCTCAACAAGACGTATCTGAACATCGAGTCGAAGAAGGCCGCCAAAAAGAAGAAGAAGTAAGCGCGGCGCTCGGCCGCGCTCCTTCGCAATTACCCCCGGGCGGCGTTCCGGGCCATCACGCTCGCAAAAACGCCGTCACTCGCGCGACGACTTCTTCGCGCGCATCTTCCAGCACATAGTGTCCCGCGTCTGCGATCCGGTGCACGTCCGCCTGCGGCAATCGCCTCTGCCATTCCGCCAGGAAGCGATCGTCGAAACAAAAATCCTTTCCACCCCACACGATCGTCACCGGCCTTTCCTTAAACTGCGCGATTCCATCCGCGACTTCGTTCAACGTCGTCCAACTCCGATGTCCCTCGTGCATCGGAATGTCCTGCACGAAGCCGCTCACCGCGACGCGATTCGCCCACGAGTCATACGGCAGCAAATACGCGCGCTTTTCCTCGGCGCTCAGCTTCCGCCGGCTCATCGCCATCCACGTCGCCGGCCACGCGAAGCCATTCAACCCGCGCACCAACGCCGGCCCGATCACCGGCGCCTTGCACACCGCGATGCGTCCCGGAATGTGCCGCGACGGAAACGCCCCCGTATTCAAAATCACGATGCGCTTCACCCGCTCCGCTTGCCGCCCCGCGACGCCAAACCCGATCGCCCCGCCCCAATCGTGCACCACCAGATCGAAGGTCTCGATCCCACAGCTCCGCAGCAACGCCGTCACGTCCTCGATCCGCCGCGCCAGCGAGTAATCGTAATCCTGCGGCTTCTCCGACAGCCCCATCCCCACATGATCCGGCACGATACAACGCGTCGTCGGCGCCAGCGCCTTCACCAACTCGCGATAATAAAACGACCACGTCGGATTCCCGTGCAGCATCACCACCGCATGCGTCGCCCGCGGACCTTCATCCAAATAACTCATCCGCGCTCCCGCCGGCGTCGTGAAGACCTTCGGCTCGAACGGATATAAATTCCGCAGCCAGTCCGGAATCCTCTGCCCCGGTTTCACCATTCGAGCGCCAGCATCAAACAATTCAACCCGCTCCCGATCCCCAACAACCCCACGCGATCTCCCTCCTTCACTGCGCCCGCTTCGATCGCTCTCGCCAACGTCGACGGCAGTGCCACCGATCCCGTGTTCCCCAGCGTCTCGAACGTCGAAAAATCCTTCGCCAGATCGATGCCCAACGTCTCGTAAAGCTTCCGCCGGTGCACGCTGCCGACTTGGTGGCACACGAAGCGATCGAAGCCCGCGCCCTGCTCCGCCGTGAACGCCTCCCACGTCTCCTTCGCGAGCGTCACGCCCGCGATCAACAACTGCTCCGAATCCGTCTGCATCACCAGCGACTCCGCCGCATACGTGTCGCCCTGACACAAATCGCTGTGCTGTGTCGCCGCCCGCGCGACGCCGCCGAGCAACCGATGCGCGCGTCCTTTCACCAGCGAACGATGACACACCATCGCCGCCACCGCGCCCGACCCGATCGTCAGATTGGCGAAATACGGTTTGATCTCATTCCGCGTCAGCGGCCGTTCGACCAGCGTGCGCAAGGTCTGCTCCACCAACGGACGTCCGTTTTCTCCGGATACGATCAGCGCGCATTCGATTTGCCCGCTCTCGATCATCCCCGCCGCCAACGTCACCGAATTCAGAAAACCGAGACACGCATTCGACACATCCATGATCTGCGCCTTGCCCGGCAGTCCGATCTTCCGATGCGCAAACGATGCCGTCGCCGGCTCCAACATGTCGCGACTCACCGCCGCATGCACAAACAACTCCACCTGCTCCGCCCGCAGATTCGACTTCGCCAACACCGCCCGCCCCGCCGCCGCGCTCGCGTCCGACGGCCGCGTTCCCGCCGGCCACATCCGCCGTTCACGAATCCCGGTCATCAACTCCAGCCGCCCTTCCGGCAGCTTCAAACGCTCATACAACGGACGCAACCGCTCCTCGATCTGCGCCGAAGTCCAGACCTCGTCCGGCAGCGCCACCGCGATCGATTCGATGCAGACGTTTTCGAATTTCATTCGAATCCTGAGTCTTTCGGATTGCCCGAGGGCTCCGGCCTCATCGCCAAACGAATAATCTCCTTGTCGAAGTAGTTCGAACCCAGCCCGGCGTCGACCACGAGCGTCGTCCCATTCACGCCGCTGCTGCGTTCGCTCAATAGAAACACCGCCGCGTCCGCCACTTCCTGCGTGCTCAGGCTGTGTTTCCGGAATGTCATTTTTTCCGAATACAAATAGCTCTCGAGATACCCCGGAATCCCCGCCGACGCACTGGTCTTCAACGGCCCGGATCCGACCACATTGAATCGCACCTCCGAATCCGCGCTGAACGACTTCGCCAGAAACCGCGTCGCCGATTCCAACGCCGCCTTGATCGGCCCCATGTAGCCGTAGTTGTCCGGCGTCACCAGCAGCGACGAAATCCCGATCGTCACCACCGACGCATTTTTCGCCAGATGCGGTTTGAACGCATTCGCCACCTCCACGAGCGAAAACGCCGAGATCGCCGTCGCCTGCAAAAAGTCCGCGCGCTTCGTCTCGTGAAACGCCTTGAAGCCTTCGCTGTAGTTCGCGAACGCGATCGAATGCACAATCCCGTGCACCGGCGCCAAACCCGCCGCCGCCACTTCGTTCGCCAGCTTTGCCGCAGCGCCTTCATGCTCCACGTCGCATACAAACACCGGCTTTCCCACCAGTAGCGCTTCGAGCGATTTCTTCCGCGCTTCCGAACGCACGCTGTAAACCACGCGCGCCCCCTGCTCCTCGAGCGTCTTCGCGATGAACCACGCGACGCTCTTTCGGTTCGCCACCCCGAAGACGACAAACGTCTTCCCGCCAAGCTGAAGAAAATCGGCCATGCGCTCGTAGCTTCGATGCTCGATGATCAGCCCTGCTTCGGCGGCTCGGGCGTTTTCCACGCCACCGAAAACTCGATGTTCATCACGCGCGTGCCGTCCGCTTTTTTGATCGCGCCGCTCATCATCGTGAATCCGCCCAACGCGTCCTTTTCCTTCACATCGATCGTGACCGTGTCGCCCGGATAAACCGGATTGCGGAACCGCGTCTCGCCGATCTTCGCGATCAACGGCACGCCTTCGCCCGGCTTGGCTCCCGCCGCCCGCGCCTTCAGCGCGAGATGACAGGCCGCCGCCTGAAACACCGCTTCGCACAACAACACCCCCGGCGTGATCGGCGCACCCGGATAGTGCCCTTTGTAGAAATCCTCCTCCGCGCGAAACGTCCGCCTCGCCGTCAAACTCTCCGACGTTTGCGTCACGATCTCATCGACAAACAGGAACGGGGGTCGGTGCGGAATAAGGTCGGTTACGGATGACATGCGCTCACTGTGTTGAACCACCGAGGCCCAAAGGCACAGAGAAAAATCATCTCCTCTGTATCTCCGTGGTTGATCGAAATTCGGTTAACCCGCTGCCGTCGATGCCGCCGCGCGCTTCGCGTCGAACAACGCCTTGTCGATCTTGTTCGCGACGATCACCCCGTAATTGATCGTGCCCAGCCAGCCCGACATGATGATACCCACCGAGCCGGCGTGATACAGCCCGGGCAGCTTTTCCGGCAGGTCCATCGACACCTTCAAGCCTTCGAATTTCGTTCCGAACGACGTCCCGCCCATGTGCGTCGTGTAGCGCTCGATCGTCCGCGGCGTCGCCGCTTCCTTCCAATCGATCTTCCCGCGCACGTCCGGAATAAACCGCTCCAGCGCCACGATCGATTCTTCAATCAAACGCTCTTTTTCGCGTTCATACTCCTCGAGCGAGAGCTTGTCCCAATCGCCGTATCGGCCGTTCAACGACACCACGACCGTGTAGCGGTCCGAGCCCGGACGCGTTTCCGGATAATACACCGAAAACGTCCGGCTCGTCGTCCGGAAATCCGTCAGCTCCTCGCTGCTGAACTTCGGATTCTCCGAGGTGAACACCAGATCGCCGATGTGCGGAATCGTCTCACCTTTCCGGATACCGAGATACACCTGGCACGAGCTCGAGTTGATCCGCACCGCCCGCGCCTGCTCCACGAAGTCCGCCGGGAAATTTTCCTCCCGTGCCAGCTTGAAGATCGTGTTCTTGATGTTCGCGTTCGACAGGACCGCCTTCGCGCGAATCACCCGCCCGCTGGTCGCCACGATCCCGCACGCCACTTTTTTCCCGTCACGCTCCTCCACGAGGATGCGGTCGACCATCACCTTCTTCCGCAGCTCGACGCCGTTTTTCTTCAGCTCCGCGACCATCTTCTCGATCAACACATCCGAGCCGCCGCGGAACGTATACACGCCCGAACCCATGAAGTTCGAAAACACGATCCCATACGTGATCGCCGGATCGTCGAGCGTCGACCCGTTCGCATACGCGATCGGCTCCATCAACAACCGCTTCACGTCGTCACGTCCCGGGAAAAAACGCTCCAACATCTCCCCCGTCGTTTCCGGGTTGTTGTCGTAGTAGTTCATCGCGCGGAGGTAGTCGTAAAACGCCTCCACCTTCTCCCGCCCCAACCCGAACTGCTCCACCAGCACCCGCGTGTAGTCCTCGCGCGTGAACGTCGTCCAGACATCCATCTGCGGGTTCACGAACCGGATGTCCTTCAGTTGCACGATCGAGTCCGCGATCTCCTTCGTCCAATATTTGCGGCACGACTTGATCATGCCGACCGGAAATCCATGCAGCGAGATGTCGAATATATGCCCGCCCTTGCGCGTGAACCACGTCGCCAGCCCGCCGAACTGGTAATGATGTTCGAGCAGCAGCACGCGATGGCCGGCCTTCGCCAGCACGTTCGCGCCGGTCAGCCCGCCCAGACCACTGCCGATCACAATGACGTCATACTCGTCCGCGACGCCTTTCAGCCAGTCGTAAGCCATGGAACGGACGAGTGAAGTTCCCGCCCCGCCAAGCGCAACGGGAATCCTTTGCCAGCCGGACTTCGGCTTGGAGGGTGGCCCATGGCCGCCACCCTTCCGAACTATCGCCTCAGAGCTCCAACCCGTTCAGATACTTCAAAGTCGCCGGAATCGCCTGCAACGGCGCCGGCGTCTCGTCCTCCACGATGTAATACTTCACGCCGACCTTCTGCGCGGTGCCGATGACCGCCTTCCAGTCGATCTGACCCGTGCCGACCGCGACATTGTCCGTCGGCGCCGCATGCCCGGTCGACAGATTCGTGATCGCGCCTTTGCGAATGTCTTTCACGTGCAGCGAGAACCAACGGTCGCCGTATTTTTCCAGCAGCTTCACCGGGCTCTGACCCGCATGATAAACCCAAAAGACGTCCATCTGCAGCTTCACCAGATCCGGATTCGTCTCCCGCGCAAAAACATCGAAGACCGTCTCGCCGCGCTCGCCGCCGGTCGCGACGAACTCGTAACCATGCGGGTGATACGCAAACTGCAGCCCCGCCGCTTTGCACGCCTCGCCGATCTTGTTGAAATTCGCCGCGACTTCCTTCGCCGCTTCGACCGTCCACGGCTCGCTGCCCTGCCGCGCCCACGGACAGGTCACGTATTTCGCCCCGACCGCCTTCGCAAATGCGATCGCCTCGGCCGGATTCTTCACCAGCGGCTCGTAGCTTGCATGCACGCTGGGCACCGTGAACCCGCGCTGCTTCACCGCCGCGGCATACTCCTCGATCGACATGTCCGCCGGCCGCACGGCTTCGATCTCCTTGAAACCGTATTCCTTCGCCTGATCGAGCGCCTTGATCGTGCTCTCCTTCGCGATCTCGCGCAGGCTCCACATCTGAAGCCCGAGGTGATCCTTGAAATTCACGGTCTGCGCGGAAGCAAACGCCGCGACCGACACGAATGGTAAGACGAAACGGAGCAGATGAGTTTTCATGGGGATAACGCGTCTGACGTTTCCCCGCGCCGAACGTTTTGCAAGCGCCCGCTCAGCCCGATTTTTGGAGAATATGGTAGTTCGCCATTGAGATTCCGCTCAGCATCGCGCCCACGATTCCCAAAAACCCCTGGTCCGTTCCGCACAGGTAAACATTGCTCAACGCCGTCCGCCCGTGCCGGTGCTTCACCGGCGAGCCATAGATCGCGCCGCCGAGATGGCCGGTAAACTTCATGATCGTGCGCGGTGTGAACATGTCTGTCGCCACCGTCGCCTTCGCGAGCGCCCCCTCGTCGCTCAACTTCGGCAAAAACCGCCGCGCGCTCCACTGCACCGCTTCGAACCACCGCGCCTTGTCCGCGCGATAGCGCTCCTCCGGCAAACCGGCCCAGCGGTCGTAATTTGCCAGACACGTCACGCGCACCACGCCTTCCGGCAGCGTCCGCTCGGGCCCGAAATCGAAATTGTTCGGAATGCAGATCACGCCGCTCCGCACATCCACCTGCTCCTGGGGTCGCTCATACTCGAAGCGCTCGGAGTCGTTGAAAAACACGATCGTGTCTTCGCCCCACCCCAGCTCCGCCGGCTGACGGTCCAGCACCGAAATCGTCTCCACAAACGACAGCCGCCCCACCGGAAGCGTCGCGCTCTCACTCGACCCTTCGCCCGCGATCAGTCTCTCCGTCTCCGGCCCGCCGATCGACGAAATCACTTCATCCGCCGTCACCGTTTCGCCGCTGTCCAACTCCAGCGCCACCGCCCGCCCTTCACGCGCCACGATCCGCTTCACGCCACACTTCATCCGCCGCTCGCCACCCGCGACGCGATACTTGTCCAACAGCACGCGCAGAATCACCCGCACGCCTTCGAATGGCCTCGCGAATCCCTCGAAAAAGAGCGCCTTGAACATGATCACGAACTGCCCGAACTCCATGTCCCGCTCCTGCGCGCTGCCGTAATACATCACGGGACAAAACAGCATGTCCTCCAACAACGGATCCGTGACATGCCGCCGCACGACTTCACGCGCCGGCACCGGCGCCGCATCCAGCGAAACATCGTCGAAGGTCTTCACCACCTCGACCAGCTTCCGAAATCCGTCGATCTGCCCCGGAAAATTTGCCGCCACCTCGCTCTCGAACACCGCGAAATCATTCGTGAACCGCAGCGACACCTCCCCGCGCGGCCCAAACGCCACCCGCGACTGCTTCTGCTCGCACAACGCAAACTCGTCGCGATCGATCCGCAATTGCCGCAGCAGCTTCGTCAGCGGCGTGCCTTTCACGCCCGGCCGCACGTAGTTCGTCATCGCGTGCAGCCCCACGTCGTATTTCCGACCCGCGATGCTATAAAAACTATTCAGCCCGCCCACCGCGTTGTGCCGCTCGAAGATGCACACGCGCTTCCCGAAATGCGCCAGCCGGATCCCCGCCGCGAGCCCCGACATCCCCGCGCCAATGATCGCCACGTCGTAGTGCGAAGCCGTGTTCATGCTGGTTTGTTTCTACAGGAGGAAACGGAGAAAACAGAAATCAGATCCGGGAGCACCAATCTCCGTTCTCTCTGTTTCCTCCTGTGAAATAAAAAGGCCGGGCATTCCACCCGGCCCGTCAAACACCTCCTGCGCGCCCGCCTCAAGGCTTCGTCGGCAGCGCGTTGAACTTCGGCGTCAGATACTCCGCCGAGCTGTCCAGCGTCGCGAGCTGCATATAGTCCTTCTCCGGCACCTCGATGCCATAGCGCTTCCGCAGCTCCATCACGATGTCGAGGAAGTCCATGGAATCGAGCTGGAGCTGGTCGCGCAACCGAACGTCCGGCTTCACATTGCTCAAGTCCTCGTCCGGGGCGATGTCGGCGATGATGTCGAGCACCACCTTCTTGCATTCGTCTTTGGTCATTTGATCTGGGGCGCAGGATTAGGAAACAAACCGTTTAACAATCAACGTGGAATTTATCCCAAGCATGCCGAACGAATTGTTCAGGATCGCATCCACCTTCGCAACTTTCCGCGGCTGATTCAGCACCAGCCCGGGCAACGCGCATTGCGGATCGAGTTCGTCCACGTTGATCGTCGGATGCACCGTCAGGTCCTCGAACGACGGCAGGTTCCCCGCCAGCTCCAGCGCCCCCGCCGCCCCCATGCAGTGCCCGATGTAGCTCTTCGTGTTATTGATGTGCGTATCCGGACATCCCTCGCCAAACACCGCCCGAATCGCTTCGCATTCCTGAATATCGCCCAACGGCGTCGCGGTCGCGTGCGTATTCACAATATGGATGTCCTTCGGCTCCAGCCCCGCCCGCTTCACCGCCGCTCGCACGCACTCCGCCTGCCGCGTCGGATTCGGCAGCACGTAGTCGCTCGCGTCCGAGTTCACGTGATACCCCGCGATCTCCGCGTAAATCTTCGCCCCGCGCGCCTGCGCATCCTCCAGCCGCTCCAGCGTGTAAAGGCATCCGCCTTCGCTGATCACGATCCCGTTGCGTGCCTTGTCAAAAGGCCGTGACGCCTTCCTCGGATCCTCGTGCGTGGCGAGGGCGTTCTGCGATTTGAACCCCGCGAAAATCCCAAACGTGTGAATGCTCTCGCTCACCCCGCCGCAGATCGCGAAATCCACCTCGCCCAGCCGCAACATCTGCGTCGCATGGATCAGCCCGAGATTCCCCGCCGCGCACGCCGCCCCGATCGTGTAGCTCGGTCCCGTCACGCCCAGGTTCAACGACGCCTCCCCCGCCGGGTTGTTCGCGACCGTCCGCGGATTGTGATAATGCGACCAGAACTTCGTGTCGTAGTTAAACTTCGATACGTTGTAGATCTCGTTCTCGGTCTCCACGTTGCCGTGCTCGGTGCAACCGATGTAAATTCCCACGCGATCCTTCGGCACCGCGTCCCAGTTCACCCCGCTGTCCGCCAGCGCCTCCCGCGCGCAATAGATCGAGATGCTCCCCGCCCGCGTGCCGACGCGCACCTCCTTCTTCTTCTGATACTTCAACGGATCGTAATGGCACACGCCCGCCAGTTGCGGCCCCATGTAGCGGATCTCCATCCGCTCCACCCCCGCGACACCGTCCAGCAGGTTGCGGCGGAACTCAGCGAGCGAATTTCCATTCGGCGCGGTCAGCCCGACACCTGTGATCACGATACGCGACGACTTCATTGATTCGGCAAAACGGACATCGGTAGCGGACGCGCCGTTGAAAGCAATCCCGGGGAGCGGCCCGCCGCCGATTCTGGAAAAATCGTCCCGGTCTTCCAGCGTTGCCCAGATTGCTGCGAACGCCCCGCGCTTTCCTTTGTCATTGCAGCCCGACACCTAACACACATCCCTTCGCTCTCTCTTCCAACTATGAACGTCCTCGTCGTCGGAGGTGCCGGTTACATCGGCAGCCATTGCGTCCGCCAACTGATCGCCGCCGGTCACCGCCCCGTGGTCCTCGATAATCTTGTCTTCGGCCACCGCGCCGCCGTCTCGCCCGACGTCGCCTTCTATTCCTCCGACCTCGGCGACGAAGCCGCTCTCGGCAAAATCCTCACCGACGAGAAAATCGACGTCGTCATGCACTTCGCCGCCTTCGCCTACGTCGGCGAATCCGTGCAGGACCCGTTGAAATACTATTTCAACAACGTCGTCGCCACCCTCCACCTCCTCCGCGTGATGCTCGCGAAGGGCGTCAACAAATTCGTCTTCTCGTCCACCTGCGCGACTTTCGGCGTTCCGACCAAAATGCCGATCACCGAGGACCTCCCGCAGTCGCCGATCAACCCCTACGGCCAGACGAAGCTCGACATCGAAAACGCCCTCAAATCGCTCGCTCACGCCCACGGCCTCAGCTTCGCCGCCTTCCGCTATTTCAACGCCGCCGGCGCCGCCGAGGACGGCTCCATCGGCGAAGACCATTCGCCCGAAACTCACCTCATCCCGCTCGCGATCGACGCCGCCACCGGCCGCCGTCCCGCCCTTCAGGTTTTCGGCAACGACTACCCCACGCCCGACGGCACCTGCCTCCGCGATTACGTCCACGTCGACGACCTTTCCCGCGCCCACATCGCCGTCTTCGACAAACTCTCGAAACCCGGCGCCGCCCTTTTCTACAATCTCGGCACCGGCACGCCCACCTCCGTCCTCGAGGTCATCCGCGCCGTCGAAAAAGTCACCGGCCGCACCGTCCCCCACAACTTCGCCCCGCGCCGCGCCGGCGATCCGCCCGCCCTCTACGCGGACTCGTCGAAAGCGAAGAACGAACTCGGCTGGACCGTGAAATTCCCCGACATCGAGTCCATCGTCTCCACCGCGTGGAAATGGCACTCCGCCCACCCCGCCGGTTACGCCGATCGCAAGTAAGCCCGCTTCTCCCCCTTCTCCATACTCGCTTCCTCCTTTGTCATTTCTGAGCGAAGCGAAGAATCCGGTTGGGCTCTTGGTCGTCGTTCGACCGACGCCCTCCGACGCCGCATCCCGCGCCCGCGTTCAAAATTCGTCACCAAATTTCAACGAAACCTATTCTGCACGAAGGCGTCCGAAAGCCGCATGGACAAGCCCTCGTCGTTCTCTCCCCAACTTCTGGACGAAGACCTTCAAATCGTGCGCGCCACCCTCGCCACGATCTCCGACGACGTGGAAAAACTCTCTCCGACTGCCGCCCGCGCCGTCCACGACGCGATGGAGAAAATCGACGAAGCCCACGCCGAATTCCTCCGCGCCTCCTCCACGTAGTTTGCGCGCGCCAGCGAGCGGCCGAGTCCGTGGCTACGAGCGTGAACGAGTGGCCATCGGCGGCGCCCACGCGTTCACGCCGCGCACCTTCACTTTTCGCCGATACACCGCCTCGTTGCACGTCGCGTAAAGCACGTCGAACTCCGGCCCGCCAAACACCAGATTGGTGATCTTCCCGTTCGGCGTCGGAATCACCGCGATCACCCGCCCCGCCTCGTCGCACACCTACACGCCGAGCCGCGTCGCGACATACAACCGCCCCATCGTATCGAACTTCAACCCGTCCGCCAGACTCTCCGCCTCACCCGGCGAACGCATTCGCGCAAATTCCCTCAACTCTCCCAGCGTCCCGTCCTCCCGCACCTCCGCCCGATACACCCACTCGCCGCGATAATCCGCCACCACCACCGCGCGCTGGTCCGGAGAAAGCGCGATCCCGTTCGCATATTTCAACTGTCCCGCATCGAACTCCACCGTCTCCCCGCCCGGCCGGATCAACCACACGCGACTCCGCTCGCCGTCTCCACGCGCCGGATACGTCGCGTAAACATTCCCGTTGTGCGCCACCACCAGATCGTTTCCCGCGATGCCGTCCGCGATCACCGTCGCGCTCCCATCCTCGTCATACGCCACGATCCGCCGCGTCCCCGTCTCGACCGCATACAACCGCCCGTCCGGTCCAAAGATCTGCCCATTCGCCCGCTTCGTGTCCGCCACAAACACCCGCGGCACACCCGCCTCGTCGATCCGGTAATTTTTGCTCCGCGGAATATCGCTGAAAAACACCTCCCCGCGCGCATTCACCGCCGGCCCTTCGCTCAACCCATACCCTTCGCCAACGAGTTCCCAGTCCTCGCCAGGCAACAGAATCTCACGCAAGACCGACGCTTCATCGTCTGCCGCGACCAACGTTCCCGCCACCGCCAACGCGATCGCGAACGCCCGCCACGCCTTCGTTTGTCGCGCCGCCACCACCATCGCGCTCAAACGTCCTTCGCCCGCTTCGCCAGCGCCGCCTTGGTGAGGCCCAACAGCTTCGCCGCCTTCGTCGCGTCGCCCGCCTCCGCCGCCAGCGCGCGCTTGATCAACTCCCGCTCGATCCGCGCCAACATCGGCTCTTCGCCGCCCCGCAGCGTCTCGAACAGGAAATCGATCGCCCGCTCGACCGTGAGCGATTCCTCCTCCTTCGCCACCGGAGACGTTTCGGCCGCCACCGGCGATGGCTCCGTTCCCGTCGCAGGCGCGGGCGCCACCGGCGCCACCACCGTCGTGTCCGCCTCCACGCCCGTCGCTTCACGAATCTCCGCCGGCAGATCCTTCACCAGGATCGCATCGCCCTGCGCGATCACCGCGCTGCGATATACCACGTTCTCCAGCTCGCGCACGTTGCCCGGCCAAGTGTGACGCGTCAGCGCGCTCATGGCCTCGGGCGACACTTTCGTCACCCGCGCCTTCTTCTGTTTCACCAGATTCTGCAGGCAGAAATCCACGATCTGCGGAATATCCTCCGTCCGCTGCCGCAGCGCCGGCATCCGGATTCTCACTACATTCAGACGATAATAGAGATCCTCGCGAAACGTCTTCGCCTTCACCATTTCCTCGAGGTCCTTGTTCGTCGCCCCGATCACGCGCACGTCGACCTTGATCGTCTCCGTCCCGCCCACGCGCTGGATCTCCCCCGCCTGCAAGACCCGCAGGATCTTCGTCTGCGTCGCCAGCGCCATGTCGCCGATTTCATCGAGGAAAATCGTTCCGCCGTCGCACAGCTCGAACTTGCCCAACCGCTGCCCCGTCGCGCCCGTGAACGATCCTTTCTCGTGACCGAACAATTCGCTCTCGATCAGATTGTCCGGAATCGCCGCGCAGTTCACCGCGATGAACGGCTTGTTCGACCGGTGGCTGTGTTTCCAGATCGACCGCGCCACGAGCTCCTTGCCCGTGCCGCTCTCGCCCGTGATCATCACCGTCACGTCGCTCGCCGTCACCTGCCCGATGGTTTTGAACACATCCTGCATCACCGGCGAACTGCCCACGATGCCCTCGCGGTAATCGTCCGCGTTGATCGTCGGCTTGTAATCGCTCACCGCCCGCAAATCCGCCCGCGTCTTCAACGCCGCCTCCGCCAGCGCCAGCACCTTCTGCGGATCGAAGGGCTTCATCATGTAGTCGAAAGCCCCATACTTCATCGCCTCGATCGCCGTCTGCGCCGTCCCGAACGCTGTCATCAAAATGACCAACTGCTTCGGATTCGCCGCGCGAATGAGCTGCAGCGCCTCGATCCCGCCCATGCCCCCCATCCGCACGTCGAGCAGCACCAGATCCGGCGCCGGGCACCTCTTCACCATCGCCACGCCTTCCTCGCCGCTCGGCGCCTCGACGATTTGGTAGCCGCGCGACGACAACACGCGCGACAGCGAATAGCGGATCTCCGCATCATCATCGATCACCAGAATCGTGGCAGGCTTCACGTCGGACATGCCGGCCACGATGAACGAACCGCACCTTCAAAGTAAATACCTCACCACGTCCCGGTTTGCCCACGTCCATGGGGTTCCCATTTCCCCGCTGGCGCTTTCTGCAACATCGCATTGATTCCGCCCGATGCTCAGTTGGTCCCTCAACCTGTTCCGCGTGCGCGGCATTCTCCTTTCCGTTCACGCCAGCTTCTTTCTTCTTCTCGCCTGGATCGCCCATGAGGGCTGGCAACTGGACGGCTGGACCGGCCTGATTTGGAGCACCGGCACGCTGCTCGCCTTCTTCGCCTGCGTCGTTCTCCACGAATTCGGACATTCCTTCACCGCCATGCATTTCGGCATCGGCGTCCGCCGCATCCTCCTCATGCCCATCGGCGGCATGGCCGAATTCGAAGCCATCCCCCGCGAACCTTCCCGCGAGTTCCTCATCACCCTCGCCGGTCCCGCCGTAAACTTCGCCATCGCCGCCGTGCTCTGGCTCACCGTCGGCTTTCCCGAAGGCGACGGCTACACGCTCACCCCGCTCGGACTCGCCCAGCTTCTCCTCAACGCCAACATCGCGATGGGCGTCTTCAATCTCCTCCCCGCCTTCCCCATGGACGGCGGCCGCATCCTTCGCGCGATTCTCGCCAGCCGCATGTCCTATCTGCGCGCCACCGCCATCGCCGCCACCGTTGGCAAACTCGTCTGCCTTGCCGGCATCGTCTACGGCATCTGGGAGTCCTGGTGGATGCTCGCGATTCTCTTCGCGTTTATCTTCTTCGCCGGCGAAGCCGAGCTCCGCGCCGTCCGCCGCCGCGAAATCGAGGACGCCCACTGGCGCGAAATGCTCGCCCGCTACTACGCCAGCCGCGCCCAGGACGAATTCCCTTCGCTTCCCCGCTAGAACGCGAAGGCGGTGTATCCACTCGGCATCCCCGTCCCGCCGCTGGCGCCCGCACCCGCCGCGCTCCCAAAGACACTCACTTTCGGTTTTTGCGCTATCTATTGCCTTTCTTCGTAGGCGCTTGCCCTGGCGAGCGGATTAAAGTCAGGTTTTTGACGGAGATTGGCCTTTTTTTAGCTAAGCTCCCGGACGCGTTCCAACGCGCTCGTCCACTTCAGCGCATGTCCACGTTTCGAGAACGTTTCTGCGAGCAACATCGCTGCTCGCCCGCCACCTTTGTTCAAAAGGTCTTCTGGGCCTCCCTGTATCCGCACGCCATTCCGTTCGCCGCCATTATCCTTCTGGTGAATCGCGAGTTCTTCTCCGCCGATCGCGCGCTCATCCTCTCCGCCGGCGACGCCACCACCATGAAAAAAATTCGTGAGGACGTCCGCGACTATTTCTGGGATTCCACCAATCGCGGCTGGCTCCGCCGCACCGCCAACATCCGCGTTTCCGGCCAGCGCCTGAAAAACATCGCCCGCCGCTACCTCCCCGAAGGCGCCTCGATTCCCTTCCCGCCCCGCTCGTCCCGGTAGTCGCCCCGCAGCAAAGTCAGCCACGCGCGGGCGATCCCGAGTAGCGTGGTGCTTCAGCCCGCGCCAACTTCGTCCGGCTGAGCCTGCCCCCGCACATGCGCCGCCGCCCCCCCGAACAATTGAACTAATGTCACGGATGCGCACCGCCTCTGAAATCTTCACCGGTCGGCTTCCCCATTGAGCGGCGGTCCGCGAGCTGCTGTTCTCGCCTCTCGTTTCGATGCACCTCACACCTGCTCTCGCCAGTCTCGCCGCCTCCGGTGTCGAAATTCCACTCTGGCTCGTCACGCCTTTCGCACTGCTGCTCCTGCTCATCGCCGTGATGCCGCTCACGGCGCCGCGCGTGAAACATTTCTGGGAGCACTACTATCCGCACGTCTCGATCGGTCTCGGACTTCTCGTGATCGCCTTCTACTACTTCCGCATTCCCGCCGGCGAATCGACGATCGCGCACACCCTTCACGAATACTTCTCCTTCATCTGTCTCATCGGTTCCCTCTTCGTCGTCGCCGGCGGCATTCACATCAAGGTCCGCGACGAAGCCACCCCGCTCGCCAACCTCATCTTCCTCGCGATCGGCGCCGTCGTCGCCAACCTCATCGGCACCACCGGCGCATCGATGGTCCTCATCCGGCCGTGGATCCGGATGAACAAGATCCGCATCAGCGCCTACCACATCGTCTTTTTCATCTTCATCGTTTCGAATCTCGGCGGCGCGCTCACCCCGATCGGCGATCCGCCGCTCTTCCTCGGTTTCCTCCGCGGCGTCCCGTTCTTCTGGCTCGTCCAGCACGTCACCGTGCAATGGCTCGTCACCGTCGCCGCCGTGCTCGCCGTATTCTACGTCCTCGACCGCCGCAGCTACTTGCGCGCCCCGCTGCGCATCCGCGGCGAAATCGATCGCCAGTCCGAAGGCCTTCACCTCGACGGCAAAATAAACCTCCTCTTCCTCGCCGCCATCATCGGCGCCGTCTTTCTCCCCGAAACTTTCTTCCTCCGCGAACTCGTCATGCTCGCCGCCGCCCTCGCGTCCTACTTCCTCACGCCGCGCACCGTCCACGAACAAAACCAGTTCACGTTCGGCCCGATCAGGGAGGTCGCGTTCCTCTTCGCCGGGATCTTCGCCACCATGATGCCCGCGCTCGGCTACATCGACCAGCACGGCTCCGAATTCGGCGTGAAGAAACCGTTCCAATACTACGCCGCCACCGGCTCGCTCTCGGCCGTCCTCGACAACGCCCCGACTTACGCGACATTCCTCCGCCTCGCCGAAACCACCGCACAGGCCGAACACCCCGCCGACTTCCCGTCCGATCCTCAAAACGAAGCCGAAATCGTCGCCGTCCTCCTCGATCATCCCGCGGATGCCCGCCTTGTCATCGCCGTCAGTCTCGGCGCCGTCTTCTTCGGCGCCATGACCTACATCGGCAACGGCCCCAATTTTATGGTGAAATCCATCGCCGACAGCACCGGCATCGATACGCCCACCTTCTTCGGCTACATCTTCAAGTTCAGCCTCCCCTTCCTCCTTCCCATCCTGCTCCTCTCCGGCTGGCTCTTCTTCTAAATCCACACCGCCATCGAGAACGACCGCTCCCTCCTCGTTCTCACAATCGTTCTCTTTCTCCTTCTCCTCCGCACCGCGCTCAACTCGGGCGGGCCCTTTCCCCGTCATCGCGCACAACGCCGTTGACTTGCCATCCTGTCCCCCGCGCCATCGTCGCACCCCGACGCCATGGACGCCCCTCCTTCCGCTTCGTCCCCCGCGCCTTCGCTTTTTCGCCGCCCCGTTTTCTGGATCGCCTTTGCGCTGCTCTCCGTCGCGTGCGCGGTCGTTTCCATCCGCCTGTTCCCGCAGGCGTTTCCCGTTGTCACCGTCGATATCCAGATGGACCGCGAGCACGCACTCGCGTCAGCACGCGCTCTCGCCATCGAACACACCTGGGGCCCCGACGGTGACCTCCGCGCCGCCGCCACCTTCGGCGTCGACTCCGCCGCCCGCTCCTTCGTCGAACTCGAAGGCGGCGGCGCCTCCGCCTTCCGCTCGCTTCTCTCCGATCCGCTCTTTTCGCCCTACACCTGGAGTGTCCGACTCTTCCGCGAATCCGAAACCCGCCAGGTCGTCGTTGCATTCAAGCCGTCGGGCGCCCCCTACGCCTTCAGCGAAACGCTCCGCGAACAAGCGCCCGGCGCCGCGCTCTCCGCCGATGCCGCCCGCGCCATCGCCGAAGACGCCGCTCGTGCCGCTCCGTGGAACCTCCCGCTCGATCGCTTCGACCTCGTCGAATCCTCCCAACACACCCAGCCCGGCGGCCGCGTCGATCACACCTTCATCTACGAACGCCCCGATCTCGCTTTCGGCGAAGGCCGCCTGCGCCTCCGTCTCGTCGTCGGCGGAGATCGCCTGACCGCCCTCGAACCCTACCTGCAAATTCCCGAAGCATTCGAACGCCGCTTCGAGAAAATGCGTTCCGCCAACAACGCGATCGCCGGCGCCGCCAGCATCGTCGCCATGCTGGGCTACCTCTTGATCGGCGGCGCCATCGCGTTCGCGCTCCTCCTGCGCCAGCGCGCCCTTCTCTGGCGCCAGCCGCTCGCCTGGGCCGCTCTCCTCGCCGGCCTTCAACTCCTTGCCGACCTCAACGCCTGGCCTCTCGCCTGGCTCGGCTACGACACCGCCGAATCCGCCGGCGCCTTCATCGTCAACCGCGTCGCCGCCACGTCCGCCCAGGCGCTCGGGCTCGGTTTCGTTTTCTTCGTTTCCTTCCTTGCCGCCGAAGGGCTTTCGCGACGCGCGTTTCCCCACCATCCGCAATTTTGGAGAATCTGGTCCCGCGACGCCGCCCCGTCCCCCGAAATCCTCGGCCGCACGCTCGGCGGTTATCTCTTCACGTCGATCAGCCTGCTCTACGTATTGGTTTTCTATTACGTTGCGATTCGTCAGCTCGGCTGGTGGACGCCGTCCGAAGCCCTCGTCGATCCCGATTCGCTCGCGCACGTTTTCCCGTGGCTTACCCCGCTTGCGCGCTCCGCGCAGGCCGGCTTCTGGGAGGAAACCCTTTTCCGCGCCCTCCCGCTTTCCGCCGCCGCGCTGCTCGGCTCCCGCTTCGGCGGACGCCGCGCCTGGATCGCCGCCGCCTTCCTCCTTCAGGCCGTCGTCTTCGCCGCCGCCCACGCCAACTACCCCGGCCAGCCTTCCTGGTCGCGCGTCGTCGAGCTTCTCTTTCCTTCCTTCATTTTCGCCGCCCTCTTCCTTCGCTTCGGCCTGCTCCCCGCGATCGTCCTCCATTTCATCTACGACGTCGTCCTGATGTCGCTCCCGCTCTTCGCCGCCTCCGCCGCCGGCATCTGGATCGATCGCTCGTTCGTCGTTCTCCTTTCACTCGTTCCGCTCTGGGTCGTTCTCTACCGGCGCTGGCGCGCCGGCCGCTTCGGCGTATTGCCCGCCTCACTACGCAACGCCGCCTGGCGATCCGCCCCGCCTCCGCCCTCGATCGACACCGCTCCCGCTCCTCCTCCCCCCTCATCCGAGCTGCCGCGGCGCACCGACCCCCTCGTTCTCGCCGCCGGTGCGCTCGGCTTCGTCGTCTGGCTGCTCATCAGTCCAGCCACTCCGCTGAGTCCCTTCCAGCGGCTCGGGCC
>JGI12383J13903_1000718_pt1 | contig 21426 bp, 19 predicted proteins | sample Passage237B_FD_13903 | JGI IMG/M metagenome (IMG submission 13903)
TGGAACAATTCGGCGAGCCGTGCCCCGAGGCCATGGTGCAATCCGCCTTGCGTCATATCCGCATTCTGGAGGATCACGACTTTTTCAACTTCAAGATTTCCTGCAAAGCCTCCGATGTTTTTCTGGCCGTGGCGGCCTATCAGCAACTGGCGGATGCCTGCGATTATCCGCTGCATGTCGGCGTGACGGAAGCCGGGGGCTTGCGCACCGGCACGATCAAATCCTCCATCGGCATCGGCAGCCTGCTCTGGGCGGGGATCGGCGATACGATCCGCGTTTCCCTGACGGCGGATCCGGTGGAAGAGGTCAAGGTCGGTTTTGATATCCTGAAATCCATGGGGCTGCGCCATCGCGGCGTGAATGTCATTTCCTGTCCGTCCTGTTCCCGACAGCAATTCGACGTCATCGAAACCGTGCGCGTGCTGGAAGAGCGCCTGGCGCATATCACGACGCCGCTGACCGTTTCCGTGATCGGTTGCATCGTCAACGGCCCCGGAGAGGCGCTGATGACCGATATCGGCTTTACCGGCGGCGGGCGCGGCACGCATCAGGTCTATATCAAGGGGCAGCCCGCGCACCGCCTGAAGGATGAAAGCATCGTCGATCATCTGGTGAAACTGGTCGAGGACAAGGCCGCCGAGATTGAAAAAGCCGCCGCCGAAAAGGCTGCGGCCGATACAGCGGCATAAAGAGGAAGCCATGTCGCTGGATCGCAAGCTGGATCAGGTCTTGAACCGCTTTCAGGAGATTGAATCCCTCCTGTCTTCCGGCACGCTGGCAACGGATGTTTTCACCAAACTGTCGCGCGAATATGCGGAGCTGACGCCGCTGGCCGAAAAAATCCGCCTGTACAAAAAGGCCAAAACCGAATTTGCCGATCTGGAAATTCTCATGAAAGACCCTGCGGGCGACAAGGAAATGCGCGCGCTGGCGGAAGAGGAATATTACCGTCTGAAGGACGCCTTGCCGTCTTTTGAAAAGGATATCCAGATCGCCCTGCTGCCCAAGGATGCGGCGGATGATAAAAACGCCATCCTGGAAATCCGCGCGGGCACGGGCGGAGACGAGGCGGCGCTTTTCGCGCTGGATCTGATGGGCATGTACAAACGCTATGCCGCCGACCGCGGCTGGCGGTTCGATATCATGGAAATGGCCGAAAACGATCTGGGCGGCATCAAACAGGCCGTGATCGAGGTATCGGGGCAGGCGGTCTTTTCACGCCTGAAATATGAATCAGGCGTCCACCGCGTGCAGCGCGTGCCGGAAACCGAGGCCAGCGGGCGCATCCATACCTCTGCCGCCACCGTCGCCGTGCTGCCGGAGGCCGAGGATGTGGATATCGAGATCAAGGACGGCGATCTGCGCATTGATGTCATGCGCTCCGGCGGGGCGGGCGGGCAGCACGTGAACAAAACGGAATCCGCCGTGCGTATTACCCATATTCCCAGCGGTATCGTCGTTGTGCAGCAGGATGAAAAATCCCAGCACAAGAACAAGGACCGCGCCATGAAAATCCTGCGTGCCAAACTTTATGAAATGGAGCGCCAGCGGCTGGCCGACGCGCGCTCCGCCAACCGGCGCGAGCAGGTGGGCACGGGCGACCGGTCGGAACGCATCCGCACCTATAACTTCCCGCAAGGCCGCGTGACCGATCACCGCATCAACCTGACCCTCTACAAACTCGACCGCATCATCACGGGCGAATGCCTTGACGAGGTGATCGACCCCTTGATTGCGGAAGATCAGGCGGCGAAACTCACGGAGATGAACTGGTAATGTCCGCAGCCGCGCAAAACGCAGAAGAGTTAAATACTTTCAAGGCGCTTATTGATGAATTTAAAGTGATCCTGAAAGAGGCGGGCATCAAAACGCCCGAACTCGACGCGCGTTTGCTGGTGCAGGGTATGCTGGAAATCTCGCATGAAGAATTATTGTTAAAATACAATGATACTATCTCCAAGCTTGAAGAGGCTTCTTTAAGAAAGGCGCTTGCCCGCCGGTTGAAGCATGAACCTGTTTCCCGCATCATCGGCATGCGCAGCTTCTGGAATGAAAACTTTAAAATTACGCCCGATGTCCTTGATCCAAGGCCGGATTCCGAAACACTGATCGAAGCCGTGCTGCACTGGGTGCCGGAGGGCAAGCAAAAAAAGCAGCGCATTTTCGATCTCGGCACCGGCACGGGCTGTTTGCTGCTGTCCCTGCTGGGGGAATGGCCGACGTCGGTCGGTATCGGCGTGGATATCAGTCTGGGGGCGCTGCGCTGCGCCGCTGCCAACAGCCGGCGGCTGAAGCTGCAAAAACGCTCCGGTTTCGTGCATTCGGACTGGAATGCCTTCCGCCCCAATACGCTGGCCGATATCGTCATCAGCAACCCGCCCTATATCGCCGTGCGGGACCGCCAGACCCTTGCGCCCGAGGTCTTGCACTACGACCCGCCCGAGGCGCTGTTCGCCGGACACGATGGGCTGGACGCCTATCGTTCGCTGGCCGAAAACATGCCGTATTTCCTCAAGCCGGTGGGGCTGGCCTTCTATGAAATCGGCCATGATCAGGCTGAAGCGGTTAAAGACATCCTTTGCGCCCACGGGCAGACTGTGCTAGAAACGCGGCAGGATTTGGCGGGGCGGGACCGTGTAGTGGTCGCCCGATTGACAGGGTATTCCCTTTAAAAAGATAGCTGAATCAATATTTTGCAAAAAAACTGCTTTTCAAGCGAATCGGTCTTGGCTAACATGAAGTCAGTGCTTTTCTGTGCGATGCGTGTCCCAATGGAACAGAAACAGCACCGGGGGAGAGGCTTCATCGGCGCAAAAACAGGCCGGAAGCTTTAAGAAACAGGGACACAAGAGACAAAAGCGAAGTGAGTCATATGAGACACAATCAAAACGGAAGACGTTTTCGTGGCCGTAACAATAACAGCCATGGCGGCAACGGCCATAACGGCGCACGCCGGATCAACCCGCGCGTGCACACCTTTGACAGCAACGGGCCCGATGTCCGCATCCGCGGCAATGCCATGCAAATCACCGAAAAATACCTGACGCTGGCGCGCGACGCGCAGGCAGGGGGCGATCGCGTGCTGGCGGAAAGCTATCTGCAGCATGCCGAACATTACCAGCGCCTGCTGAACGAGCTGACGGAAGAACAAAACCGTTACCAGCAACAGCAAAACCAGCATCACCATAACGGCCGCCACGCGGCGGAAGAGCAGGATGGCAACGGCCTGAACGGCATCGGCGAACAGCCCGATGTCGCGCTGGAAGATCTCGATCAGGGCTTCCTTGTCGGCAACCGTAACGGCAATGCCGCCGTGGCAGCGGCAGCTGTGGAAGCGGAAGGGAATGAAACGGCAGAGGCCGCCGAAGCGGAACTGCCCCTGCGCGCCGACCGCCGCAGCCTGCGCCAGAAAGCCGTCGAAACGGCCTGATCCGCGCTGTTTTCGCACAAAAAAGTCAAAAAAGGGGCGTTTTTTGGAAAACGCCCCTTTGGTTTTTTTGATTTTTGTTAAGTCCATATTTTTATGTGCGGCGTATAATGGATATGACGGCGCGCCGTTGTGGGCGGGTCATAACCGGAAGATGCCTATAAAGGGTCTTCGATACATATAAGAGGAGTGCCGGAAATGGACTTCGAAAAATTCACCGAACGCGCACGCGCAGCCGTGCAGGCGGCACAGACGCTCGCGTTGCGCAACAACCACCAATATTTGCAGCCGGAACATTTGCTGAAGGCGCTGCTGGATGACGACAGCGGCGCGGTGCGCAATCTTGTGCGCGCGGCGGGCGGACGGCCCGAAAGCCTTGCCAAGGTGCTGAACGAAGGCATCGCGGGCATGCCTGCCGTCACGGGCAGCGGCGCGGGCGGCATCCATATGTCCCCCAATCTCGCCAAGGTTTTCGATCAGGCGCAACAGGCCGCGCAAAAATCCGGCGATAAATTCGTGACGCTGGAACGCCTGTTGCAGGGGATCACCCTTGTACCGCAATCCGAAGCGGCCAAGCTGCTGAAAGACAACGGCGTCAGCGCCGAGAAGCTGAATCAGGCCATCAACCAGATCCGCAAAGGCCGCACGGCCGACAGCGCGACGTCCGAAGACCAGTTCGAGGCGCTCAAGAAATACGCCCGCGACCTGACGGAAGCGGCGCGCAACGGCAAGCTCGACCCCGTGATCGGCCGTGACGAGGAAATCCGCCGCACCATTCAGGTGCTGTCCCGCCGCACCAAGAACAACCCCGTGCTGATCGGGGAGCCGGGCGTGGGGAAAACCGCGATTGTGGAGGGGTTGGCGCTGCGCATCGTCAACGGCGATGTGCCGGAAAGCCTGAAGGACAAAAAACTCCTTTCGCTCGACCTTGGCGCCATGATTGCGGGCGCGAAGTTTCGCGGCGAATTTGAAGAACGCCTGAAAGCCGTGCTGGAGGAAATCCGCGCGGCGGCCGGCGAGATCATCCTGTTTCTTGACGAGTTGCACACCATTGTCGGCGCGGGCAAGGCCGACGGCGCGATGGATGCGGGCAATATGCTGAAACCGGCGCTGGCGCGCGGGGAGCTGCATATGGTCGGCGCAACCACGCTGGACGAATACCGCAAGCATATCGAAAAAGATGCCGCGCTGGAGCGCCGCTTCCAGCCCGTTTTCGTGCGCGAGCCGACGGTGGAGGATACCATCTCCATCCTGCGCGGGCTGAAGGAGAAATACGAACTGCACCACGGCGTGCGCATTACCGACAGCGCCATCGTGGCGGCGGCGACCTTGTCGAACCGCTATATTTCCGAACGCTTCCTGCCCGACAAGGCGATTGACCTGATCGACGAGGCCGCATCGCGCCTGCGCATGGAAGTGGACAGCAAGCCGGAAGAACTGGACGAACTTGACCGCAAGATCGTGCAGCTCAAGATCGAACGCGAGGCGCTGAAAAAAGAAAAAGACGATCAGGCCACGCAAGACCGTCTGGCGCGGCTGGAAGAAGACCTTCTGGATCTGGAGCAGAAATCCGCCGACATCACCACGAAATGGCAGTCGGAGAAGGAAAAGCTTTCCTCCGGCCAGAAAATCCAGGAAGAACTGGAAAAAGCCCGCATCGAACTGGAACAGGCGCACCGCGAAGGCAACTGGACGCGGGCAGGGGAGCTGACCTACAGCATCATTCCCGCGCTGGAAGAAAAGCTTGCGGAATCCACCTCCGCCGTCGAAAACGCGATGATCAACGAGGAAGTGCGCGACAGCGACATTGCCGCCGTGGTCAGCCGCTGGACGGGGATCCCCGTGGACAAGATGATGCAGGGCACGCGCGAGCGCTTGCTGCAAATGGAAGCGCATCTGAAAAAACGCGTGATCGGTCAGGAAGAAGCCGTTGCCGCCGTTGCCAATGCCGTGCGCCGCGCGCGGGCGGGGCTGCAACGCCAGAACCAGCCGATCGGCACCTTCCTGTTTCTCGGCCCCACGGGCGTTGGGAAAACGGAACTGGCCAAGGCGCTGGCCGAATTCCTGTTCGATGACGAAAGCGCGATGCTGCGCATCGACATGTCCGAGTACATGGAAAAACACGCAGTGGCGCGTATGGTCGGGGCGCCTCCGGGCTATGTCGGCTATGAGGAAGGCGGGGCGCTGACCGAAGCCGTGCGCCGCCGTCCGTATCAGGTCGTGCTGTTCGACGAAGTCGAAAAGGCGCATCCCGATGTGTTCAACATCCTGTTGCAGGTTTTCGACGACGGTCGCCTGACCGACGGGCAGGGGCGCGTGGTGGATTTCTCCAACACGGTCCTTATCATGACATCCAACCTCGGCGCGGAATATCTGGTCGCGCAGAAGGAAGGGGAGGATGTGGATCTTGTGCGCGGGCAGGTGATGGATGTGGTCAGCCGTGCTTTCCGCCCCGAATTCCTGAACCGTATCGACGATATCCTGCTCTTCCGCCGTCTCAGCCGCGCGGTGATGACGGATATCGTGGATATTCAGGTCATGGGCCTGCAAAAAATGCTGGCGGACAGGCACATCGCCCTGACGCTCGACGACAAGGCCAAGGCATGGCTTGCCGATGCGGGCTATGATCCGGCCTTCGGCGCGCGTCCGCTGAAACGCGTCATCCAGCGCGAATTGCAAAACCCGCTGGCCAGCCTGATGATCGAGGGCAAAGTGCCCGACGGCTCTGCCGTGACGGTCTCGGCGGATGATGGCGGCCTTGTCATCAAATCCGCAGGCGAAGGCCAGACGGAAGGCAAACCCGCCAAGTCGAAAAAATCCAAAAACGACGAAGCGGCCGCCTGACGGATTATCGGGCAGGTGTTAAACGATACGGCGCACGGCGGTAATGCCGCCGCTGCGTTGCGTGACCACGTCCAGTTTTTCCACGCAGGTTTTCATGTGGAAGGCATTGGCGTGCAGGATGTTTTCCGCATCTACCATGATGCCGACATGGCCGGGGAAATAGACAAGATCGCCGCGCCGGCGGGCATCTTGCGTTACATCCTTGCCGATCGTTTTTTCCTGATCTTCCGTATCGCGCGGTGCGGCGATGCCCTGACGGGCGAGGGAGAGTTGCACCAGCCCCGAGCAATCCGTGCCAAGGCCGCCGCGCCCGCCCCAGACATAGGGCGTTTCCAGCAGTTTTTCGGCGACGGAAACAAAATCTTCCTTCGCGGAAACGGGCGTGATGTGGCGGGCATAGATATGCGTGCCGTCATCCAGTTTGGCGAATTTCTCGCCCATTTCCACAACGGTCAGCTGCGCGCCCATGCCGAGCGTGCGGCGAATGGGAGATTTGATGCTGGCGTCGCGGTACACGTCGCTGCGCTGTGCCGTCACCACATGCGTGGCGGCGGAAAATTCGCGCGTCAGGTATTTTTTTTCGACATAGCCGGGATAGCCGTCATGCGCGCAGCGACCTTTCAGCCAGTCGCCCGCGTCTTCCTCGGCAATGAAAATCTCTCCGTATTGCAACTGGGATTCCAGCTTGCCGCGCAGGGCTTCATTGTCGGGCTGCTCGCGCACATCGACGACGGGGACGATGACTTTCCAATGCGCCGCCGTCATTTTTTCGGCCCTTTGGGTTTTTTCGCGGCGGGCTGTTTGGGCTTGCCGTATTTTTCGCGCAGCATTTCATAGCTGGCGCGCATGCCGAGCGCCTCGCCGCCTTCGGGACGGCCGGGCTTGTTGCCGGGATTCCATGCAAAGGTATCGATATGTACCCAAGGCACGTCTTTATCGACAAAGCGTTCCAAAAACAGCGCCGCCGTGATGGCGCCCGCATGGCCGCCCGCGCCGGAGTTGTTGACGTCCGCATTCGGCGTATCGATCATTTTGTTATAGGGTTGCCACAAGGGCAGGCGCCACAGCGGGTCCTGCACCTTTTCGGCGGATTTGAGCAAATCGTTCGCCACCGCATCGTTGTTGGAGAACATGGCGGGCAGATCGGGGCCGAGCGCCACGCGCGCCGCGCCCGTCAGGGTCGCAAAATCGATGACGAGATCAGGCTTTTCGCGGCAGGCCTCGGCAATCGCATCGCAAAGCACAAGGCGGCCTTCGGCATCGGTATTGCCGATTTCCACGCTGAGGCCCTTGCGGGTCTTGATGATATCGCCGGGGCGGAAGCTGTGGCCGTCCACCGCGTTTTCCACGGCGGGGATCAGCACGCGCAAACGCACGGGCAGGTTTTCGGACATGATCATATGCGCAAGGCCCAGCACATGCGCGGCCCCGCCCATGTCTTTTTTCATCAGCCCCATGGCGCTCGACGGTTTGATATCAAGGCCGCCGGTATCAAACACGACGCCCTTGCCGACCAGTGTGATCAGCGGGTGTTTTTCATCGCCCCAGCGGATGTCGATCAGGCGCGGCTCGCGCGGGCTGCCTTTGCCGACTTCGTAGATGGCAGGGAAATTCTGCTTCAGCAATTGCTCGCCGAGGATGATTTTGACGCTCGCCTTGTTAAAAGCCTTGGCGACTTTCCTGCTGGCATCGGCCAGTTCCGCCGGCCCCAGATCATTGGCGGGCGTATTGACCAGATCGCGGACGAGGAAGGTGGCTTCCGCCGTGGCCTTCACGGCCTTGCGGTCGGCATTCTCCGGCCAGACGAGGGAGGCGAATTCCTTTTTCTTCGACGGCTTGTATTGCGTGAACTGATAGGTGCCGAGCGCCCAGCCCAGCGCCGCCTGCGTGGCGCGTTCGTCGCTCAGCTTTTTGTCGATGTAATAGCCGGCGGGATTTTTCGGCAGCTTGCCGGGCAGGTCGGCATAGGTATAAAGGCTGTCGTCTTTGCCGACACCGAAAAGGACGCGGGCAATGCCGCCCTTGTCATCGGGGATGGACAGGAGAGTGCCTTCGCTGGCCTTGAATTCGGAAGCGGCGACCCAGGCCTTGGTTTTCGCGTCCTGGTTTTTCAGCCAGTCCTTGAAGCCCTCCGCGCTGAGGGGGGTGATGGGGGTGCTTGTCGCTTTTTTCTTGTCGATGAAATTCATGGCGGCGCCTTGCGTCGTGAGGGTGGAATCAGCTCCGCACCGGCCCATCCGGTGCGTCCAAAGGTTATAGCGTATTATGAAACCAAGGTCAAAGATGCATTATGTAAATATATGGCTGGGTTTCAGGCTTTAAAAAGGCAGTAAAAGGGCTTAAAACCCTTGACGCGGCAGGGGTGCTTAACATATCTTGCGCCTCTATGAAAGATTCTCGCCGGTGCATGCCTTATGCGCGGGCATGTATATTTAGGATAGAACAAGGATAAAAACCATGACCAGACGTTGTGAAATCACGGGCAAAGTGCCGATGGTCGGCAATAACGTGTCCCACGCGAACAACAAGACCAAGCGCCGTTTCCTGCCCAACCTGCAGGAGGCTTCTTTCTACAGCGCCGCTTTGCAGCGTAACGTAAAAGTGAAAACCACGACGCACGGTATCCGCACGGTGGAGCACAACGGTGGTCTGGATGCCTATCTGCTGTCCACGGCGCCGAGCAAACTGCCGGAAAGCCTGCGTAAAATCCGCAAGCAGGTCGTGGCCAAAGTCGGCGAACTGCCGAAACCGGAACCGAAAAAACGCTATCCCTCCGCCAAGCAAAAGCGCGCTGCTGCCGCTTGATCCGGTGCGGGGATGTTAAAAAAGGGCGGGGCATGTACCCGCCTTTTTTATTATCTGTCTTTTTGTTGACCGTTCCTGTCTGAGCCTCACGATGTCCTTCGCTTTTGAAATCACCTATAAAGATCCGAAATCCTATGCGCGTCTTGGCCGCCTGACGACGCCGCACGGCACGATCGATACGCCGAATTTCATTTTTTGCGGCACGAAGGCCTCGATCAAAGGGCTGTCGCCGCAGCAAATGCGCGAGGCGAAAACGGATATCATCCTGTCCAATACCTACCACCTGATGCTGTCGCCCGGCGCCGATCTGGTCGCGGAAATGGGCGGGCTGCACAAATTCATGGGCTGGGACGGGCCGATGTTCACGGACAGCGGCGGGTTCCAGATTTTCTCTCTCGGCTACGGTTCCGTTGCGGATGAAATCAAGGGGCGCGGGCAGCGCCATCGCAACCAGACCTTCCTGAAAATCACGGAGGAGGGGGCGGCCTTTCGCTCCTACCTTGACGGGAAAAAGATTTTTCTGACCCCCGAAAGCTCCATCGATATCCAGCGCAAGCTTGGCGCGGATCTGATCGTGCAGCTGGATGAATGCACGCCGTTCCATGTGGACAAGGATTATACCGCGCGTTCCATGGAAATGAGCATGCGCTGGGGCGACCGCTCCCTTGCCGAATGGAAGCGCAAAGACGACGGCCGCCAGAAAATGTACGGCATCGTGCAGGGCGGGGTTTACGAGGATTTGCGCAAAATCTCCTGCGAATGGACGCGCGACCGCGACTTTTTCGCCACCGCCATCGGCGGCTCGCTCGGCGGGCACAAGGAGCAGATGTACGAAGTGGTGGCCATGTGCAGCCCGCATATCCACCCCGCGCGCCCCGTGCACCTGCTGGGCATCGGCAGCTTTATCGATATTTTCACCAATGTGCGCGCGGGCATGGATACCTTCGACTGCGTTTCTCCGACCCGCATCGCCCGCCACGGCTGGGCGCTGGTGAAGGGAGCGCCGAAGGAACGGATGAATTTGCGTAATGCGCAATTCCGTAATGATCAGGATCCGGTGGATTCCACCTGCGATTGCTACACCTGCCGGCACCACAGCCGCGGCTATATCCACCACCTGTTCCGCGCGGGCGAGTTTTTGGGGATGCAGCTGCTCTCAATCCATAATGTGGCGACCATGAACCGCCTGATGCGCGAGCTGCGCGCCGCTATCGCCAACGACACGCTGGATGCGCTACAAAAAGAGTGGATTGTTTGACCAAAAAGGTTACGATATTTTAATAAATGAAGGCGTATCATTTGTAATAAAGTTTCGTTTCTATTCTTTTTGGGTTTGGGAACAACACCGTGGCCGTTTCATATGCACAGGTTCTGTCCACCGACATGATCGTTGCCGAGATCGAGGCGTTGCTCGACTGGCAGGGCGATATCCTGCGCCAGTGTTTTTTTCCCGATGCGCCGCTTACCCATCCCGTTGAGTCCACGGCGCCTTCCGCCCTGATCCTGTGGTGCAAGCGCGAGGCGGAGCGCAATACCATCGACCATACCGTCGTCGAGCGCCTGATGCATGTGTATAACGATCTGGGCGCAACGGCCAAGCGGCTGCTGGACCATGCCGCCGCCAAACAGCCGATGACGCTGGAGCTGTTCGACGCGTTCCACAACCAGTGCGATGCCTTCATCAACCATATCCGCCGCCTGCAACAGGATCTGGCGGATTCCTCTACGGCGGTCGATCCCGTCACGGGGCTGCGCACCGTTTCCGGCATGCGCAACGACATCAAGCGCGAGCAGGACCGTTTCGACCGCAAGGGCACGTCTTTCAGTATCGCGAATATCGAGATCGACGATCTCGACAACCTGCAAAAGAAATACGACCGTCGCGGCATGGATCTGATCTATGCCAGCGTGGCGCAGGTGATTGCGCGCACGGTGCGCTCCTTCGACGATGCCTATTATCTCGGCAAAGGGGAATATATCCTTGTGCTGAAACACGTCGAGTTCATGGATGCCTGTTCGGTCATGGACCGCCTGCGTGCGGAGATTGAAAACAACCCCGTTTTCATGCAAACGGGCGAGAAGCTGAAAATCACCGCTTCCTTCGGCATTGCCGAAGCGGTGCAGCGCGAAAAACCCGATGTATGCATCGGCTATGCGAAATCGGCGCTGGAAGAGGCGCAGAAGGCGGGCGGCAACCGCATTTCCGAATACCGCGAAATGTCGGCGCTGGCGCAATATGCCCGCGACATGGGCAAGGAAAGCCTCTAGGCTGGCTTGTTGCCGCATCATCAATTTTATTTACGGGATCATCAGGCGGGCGTCGCCCCGACGGCGCGCGGCGCCGCTTTGGGGTTTGCGCGGTATTGCGGATCGGCCTGCATTTTCTGCGCGATATCGCCGTATTTCATATCCGTAAAGGCAATGGCCGCGCCCAGAATGCCGCTGACATTCAGCGTAAAGGCGCCGAGCCGCGCGCCGCTGCCGCTTTTTTCGGGATAGGGATAGGCAGTGATGTTCATATGGCCGGAGATATGGCTGCCCACGGCGCTGACGTTGTGATAGGGCGTGCCGTCGCCTTTTTTCATCGTGAAGTCATATTCCACCGCCACGCCGTCGCGCAGCACATGGCCCTGAAACGCGTCTTTTTCCCGCAGGCGGCGCCAGAGCGCATCGCCGATCTGTTCGGGCGGCAAATCGAATTTGGTGCTGTTGCCGATGCCGGAAATCAGCGTATCGAAACGGCGCGTCTGCACCTCCGCATCGGGCAGGGGGCGGCCGAGCCTGTCGTTTTGCACATATTCGACCGCAAAGCCGTTGTTGCCCGCGCGGATGTTGCGGATGGTGCCGCCGACCACGTCGATCTGCCCGCTGTCCATGGCGGCGAAAACCTTTTCCGAGATTTCCGGCGTGGTGCCGACGCGCAAAAGGTTGATCAGCGTTTCGTTGACGGCGAGAAATTTGTTTGTTTCTTCCGGCATGCGTGCGAACAATTCGGGCACGTATTTTTCCCAATGGCCGAGAATTTCTTCGGAGGTATAACCCTCCCGCTGGCGTTTGCGGAATTCGTGCAGCATTTCCCTGAACACGCGCTGCGGCGCATCGCCATCGCGCACGGCGGTCATGAAATCGGGATCTTTTCGGGTAAAGGGCAGGGTGTCGGGGTTGCGCGGTTCTCCTTGCAATCCCACCTCCATATAGGATTTGTCGAGGAAGGTTTTATACGTTGGATGAAACTGTGCCTTGCGCGACAACATGGTGATTTTTCCCTTGTATCCGCCGTCCAGCAAACGGATCACCGTATCCATGGCGGAAAGTCCCGTGCCCAGCACCAGCGTGCTTTTATCCGCGGCATTGTCCGGCCCGCCCAGCAGCTTGTCGAAAAACGCATTGGCGCGGTGGGAATAGGGGTAATCCAGAAACTTCGGATGAGCTGCCGCGTTAAAGGCGAATGTCGGCATCACCGCTTCCTTGAAGCCTGTGGCGAGCAGCACATGCGCGGCCTCCAGTTTTTCTCCGCTTTTCAAATGCAAGGTGGCGCCGCGCGGCGTGTCTTCCAGATCGACCGCTTCGTCGTATTTGCGTTCCAGCACGACCTTGCCGCCCGTGCGGGCGACGGCGGCGTCGATCAGCGCATGCAGATAGCGGCCATAAACCTGTCGCGACGGGTTGGCAAGGTTATCGGCAAAGGCGGGGTCATTCTTGGCCTGCGCCAGAATGTATTCTTCGAAAGCGGGCAGATCGTCGGGCTTTTTGCCTGCGGCAAAGGGCGTGACGCGCTTGGCGGAAAGGTTCAGGTTGTATTCAAAGGCCGGCACGCGACCATAGGCGATGCCGCCGTGCATTTGCTGCGGGTCGCGCTCCAGTATTGTCAGCTTCAGCGGCCTGTCGGCGGAAAGGGTCGGGTCTTCCGCCGCTTTCAACAGGAAGTGCAGAGCCGTGGCCGTACCGGCAAAGCCTGCCCCTACAATGACGAAGGGGCTGCTGGTATCATCGGCCAACGCAGGGGCTTGCGGCGCGGACGTTTCTGCGGCCATCCGGTCTCCTTTGCGGTTACGGCTTTTATTCTAGCATATTTCCGTAATGTTACAAAGGTTTCCGCGTCCGCCGCCCAAACAAAAACCGCCCCGATTTCAAGCCGTGGGCGGTCTCGCGTTTTTTGGTATTGGGCCTGTTTTCGGGCTTTTCGCCCCGGGCCTGCGCGTCCCGTCCGTATCAGGGGACGCCGCAGGCATCAAGCCATCCGTTGGTTCATCGGGGGTTAGCCGAGGCCAGGTTTTTTGGTACCGGCTTTTTTGGTCGTCGGTGCGGAAGCGTTATCATTCCCGCATTTTTTCGCAGCCTCTTCCTGTTGGCGTTGGCGGCGGATTTCCTGCATTTTGTCGTACTCGGCTTTTTTGAAGATAAGCTCAAGTCGCTGCTGGAATTGACGATCAAAGCTGTTCATACGAACCTCCTTTGGGGTTGAATATGCGAACCATTCGCATGCACCCTTTATAAGGTACATTTGTACCCCAGTCAAATAAATTATGAAAATAAAAAGCGCTTTTTTCGCGGTAATTTTTGGTCGCGCGTATAAGTATTTGTAAATAAAAGAAAAAACATTGGCGCGCGGCGGCTTTGGAAAGGTTTTGTTAACCAGTTTTTGGTTATTTACATGCTACCAAAAAGGTAGGTAAACCATGTATTCCACGGCCGCCAGACGTCTTATGCCCGTTTCAGAACAAAACAACACAGTCACCGGATTCGTCCCCGACGGAGATTTCAGACAGTTCTTTTTACTGTCGCCCGTCGCGCGGCTGATCGTATCCGTCGAAGGGGACGGGAGGTTTGTCTATGCCGAGGTGAACGCGCAGGCGGCGCAGTATTTCGAGCTGACCCGCGAGGAGATGATCGGCCGCACCCCGCGCGACCTGTTTGAAAACGCCGTGGCCGACCAGATCGAGCAATCTTTCCTGTCCTGTCTCAAGGCGCGCCGCGCCGTGACTTTCAACGCCGTGCCGCGCGTGCCGGGCGGGGTGAAAATGCAGGCGTTTATTCTAAACCCCGTGCTGGATGCGGAAGGGCGCGTGCGCTACATCGACGTTATGGCGCGCCCCGAAATGCTGGACAGCGCCCAGTTGCAGCGCGAGCGCGACGATGCGATCATGCTGCTGACCTCGCTTTTCGATGCCAGCGGCCTTGGCATTATCGTAACAGATCATCACGGCCGCATCGTGCGCGTGAACGATACTTTCCTCGAGGAATACGGCTGGACGCGCGAAGACCTGCTGGGCGAGGAATTCACGACCATGATTCCGGAAGAGGACGAGGCCATTTCGCGCAAGCTTTACGCCGCCTTTATCGACCGCGGCAAACACGGCACGCGCGAGCTGCGCATTCTTAAAAAAGACGGCACGACGGCCTATGTGGTGCTGACGACGGCGCTGATGGAACTGACGCAAAAGCGCCGCTTCATGGTCTCCACCATCCGCGACGTGACGGAACGCCGCAACATGATGCGCCGCCTGCAACGCGCCAAGGAAGATGCCGATATCGCCAACCGCGCGAAATCCTCCTTCCTGGCGAATATGAGCCACGAGCTGCGCACGCCGCTCAACGCCATCATCGGTTTTTCCGAGATGATCAAGAACCAGACCTTCGGGCCGATCAACAACCCGAAGTACGAGGAATATCTCGGCGACATCCATTTCAGCGCGCGCCATTTGCTCGACATCATCAACGATGTGCTGGATATGTCGAAGATCGAGGCGGGCAAGGTCAACCTGATGGAAAGCGATGTTGCCGTGCCCGATGTGCTGCAATCCGTCATGCGCATCATGAGCGACCGTGCGCAGGCGGCGAATGTATCGATCGATCTGAAGGTCGATGCCGATCTGCCGCATATGCGGGCGGACCAGCGTTTGCTGCGCCAGATTTTGATCAACCTTGTATCCAATGCCGTCAAATTCTCTCCGCCCGGCGAAACGGTGGAAATCCGCGCGGGCCGCGCGGCGGATAACGGCCTGACCATCGCCGTGGCCGATATGGGCTGCGGCATACCCGAAAGCAAAATGCGTTATGTTATGGAGCCTTTCGGACAGGTGAACGATCCGCGCAGCTTCAAGGGGCAGGGCACGGGGCTTGGCCTGCCGCTCGCCAAGGCGATGACGGAGCTGCACAACGGCTGTCTCAGTCTTGAAAGCCGCGAGGGCGTGGGCACCACGGCCACGCTGTCTTTCCCGCCCGAACGCCTGATCGCAGGCGGCTGATGCCGCGCCCGATTTAACGCAAAACAGGACGCGAAAAGTCCCGAAAGGGTATGGCCTTGCCCGCAGGGATGGGGTATAAGAAAGCCTATGTCGATGTTGCTTGAAAAATGTACGGAAGCCGGCCTTAAAATGACGGATCAGCGCAAGGCGATCCTCAAGGTTTTGGAAGAATCCGAAGATCATCCCTCTGTCGAAACCCTGTGCGAGCGGGCGCGTCAGGCCGATGCCTCCATCAGCATCGCCACGGTGTACCGCACGCTCGGCCTGCTGGCCGAACTGGGGCTGGTATTGAAGCACGATTTCAAGGATACCTCCGCCCGTTTCGAGGTGGATCACGGCCACCACCACCATCTGGTCGATACCGAAACCGGTGAAGTCGTCGAATTCGAAAACGAGGAATTCGAGCGCCTGATGCACAAGATCGCCGCCGATCTGGGCTACGAGATGGTGGATCATACCTTCGAACTGTTCGGCCGCAAAATCCGTAAATGACGGGATACCCCGATGACCGATGACATGCGGCTGCCGACGGCGCTCTGGGTGGATGCCCACCTGCGCAAATGCATGGCCGCAGCCATTCCCGTTTACGTCGTTCACAAAGGCGCCCATGCGGCGGGGACGGTCATGGTCAAGATCGCGCTGGGCGGCAAAAACTGTCTTTTGCTGAACCAGAGCCGCGATCTGGACGGAAATACCGGCTGGATGCAGGTTTTTGACGAGGCGCCGGTTGACGAAAACCGCGCGGACGCGTATATCCGGCGCAGCATAGAACGCGATCCGGATGTCTGGGTGATCGAGGTCGAGGACCCCGAAGGCCGGAACCCGTTTGAAGGAAAGATTTTTTAAATGTCGCTTGAAGACGAAATTGAAAGACGGCGCACCTTCGCCATCATCGCCCACCCGGATGCCGGTAAAACGACGCTGACGGAAAAACTTTTGCTGTTCGGCGGCGCCATCCAGATGGCCGGCGCGGTCAAGGCGCGCAAGGAAAACCGCCATGCGCGTTCGGACTGGATGAAGGTGGAGCAGGAACGCGGCATTTCCGTCGTTTCTTCCGTTATGACGTTTGAATATCAGGACGTGAAGTTCAACCTGCTCGACACCCCCGGTCACGAGGATTTTTCCGAGGATACCTATCGCACGCTGACGGCTGTGGACAGCGCCATCATGGTGATCGATGCCGCCAAGGGGATCGAAAGCCAGACACGCAAGCTGTTCGAGGTTTGCCGCCTGCGCGATATGCCGATCATCACCTTCATCAACAAACTCGACCGCGAAGGGCAGGACCCTTTCACGCTGCTTGACGAAATTGAAAAAACGCTGGCGCTGGATGTCACGCCCGCCAGCTGGCCCATCGGCATGGGGCGCGATTTTCTGGGCTGTTACGATCTGCTCAACGACCAGTTGATCCTGATGTCCAAAACCAAGGGTGAACGCCCCGATGAAGGCGAGCCGTGCAAGGGGATCGATGATCCGAAACTCGACCAGCTGTTGCCCGAACATGCGGTGAAAAAACTGCGCGAGGATGTGGAAATGGTGCGCGCGCTGTGCAAGCCGCTGGACCGCAAAGCCTATCTGGAAGGGCATATGACGCCTGTCTTCTTCGGTTCTGCCGTGAACAACTTCGGCGTGCGCGAAATGCTGGGCGGGCTGAAGGAACTGGCGCCGTCGCCGCGCCCGCAGCCGACGGCGGAGCGTCTGGTGGACCCGACGGAGAGCAAGGTCACAGGCTTTGTTTTCAAAATTCAGGCGAATATGGACCCGAAGCACCGCGACCGCATCGCCTTTACGCGCCTGTCCTCCGGCCATTTCAAGCGCGGCATGAAATTGCAGCATATCCGCAGCGGCAAAGCGATTACCGTGCATAATCCGCTGATCTTTTTCGCGCAGGAACGCGGCGTGGCCGAAGACGCCTATGCGGGCGATATCATCGGCATTCCCAACCACGGCAACCTGCGCATCGGCGATACGCTGACGGAAGGGGAAGTGCTGCACGCGACGGGGATTCCCAGCTTCGCGCCCGAATATCTGCAACGCGTGCGTCTGGACGATCCGCTCCGCGCCAAGCATCTGGGCGAAGCCCTGCTGCAACTGGCGGAGGAAGGGGCGGCGCGCGTGTTCAAGCCGCGCATGGATTCAAGCTGGGTGGTCGGCGTTGTCGGCCCGCTGCAATTCGATATTCTGGCCGACCGCATTCGCACGGAATATAACCTGCCCGTGCGGTTCGAACAGGCGGCGCTGCATACCGCGCGCTGGCTGGAAAGTGACAAGCCTGCCAAATTGGAACAGTTCATCGACCAGAACCTGCCGAATATTGCCGAGGATCACGACGGGCATCCCGTCTTTTTGGCGCGCAACGGCTGGCATCTGGACAATTCGAATGAAAACTGGCCGGATATCCGCTTCCTTGCCACCAAGGAACAAACGGTTTCCTGAAAAAACATGTCGGGCTTATAAGCGCGCCGCCGGTGTCGTATCGGGGGCGGTTTTGGCAACGGCCGCTTCCGCCGTTTCGGGGGCGGGGACAGGCGCCGTCCGGCGGCCGAACAGCAGAACGACATAAGCGCGAAACCCTTTTTTGACGGGTTTTTCCCGCGCCGGTTTTTTCTCTGCCACCTTGAAGCGGTTGTTCAGTTTTTGCGTGGCGGCGGTGAGGGCTTGGGATTCATCCACCGCGGTCAGAATTTCCAGCAGACGGGACAGTTGCGCATGCTGGCGCAGTTCTTCGTTGATGGTGGTGAAATGTGCCAGCGCGGTACGGTAACGTTCTTCCGACTGGCCCAGCGCGCCCGCATCAAGGGCAAGGCCGATAGAGCCGAGTGGAATATTCTCCGGCTTTTGCCGCTCGAACAGGTCTTGCGCGGCTTCTCCCAGACGGCTGCGCGCCGTGCCCCAGTCGGCAGACCAGCTGTCGGCGATAATCTCCCACAAGGCATTTTCATCTGTTTTGTTCAGGGCGCTTTTGCGGCGCAGGGTGATCTGGAGAAACGCGGCATGTTCTTCCGCCCAGACACCCAAAGCCGCGGTAAAGTCGGGCTGGCGGGTGGGGGCGGCGCGGGACTCCGCATCGGGGGATTCCGTGGACGGGGGCAAAACGGTAATTCCTTGGTTTTATGGCTTTAAATATGTTTCCAGTATGAAGCGAAAAAATTAAGGAAGCGCTAATTTGTGAAATAATCTTTCATTATTTGAAGCAGTCGTGCAGGTTACGATTATTTTGCAGAATGTTTTTGTTGAGGCGCCTGAAATCATGTATGTTCCGGTCATGTTTTTTCTTGAATTGGGTGTCAAAAAACCCATATAAAAACAGGACTTAAAAGGTACGACTTAACGGTACCGGGAAGGACCAATCGATCATGATGAAGCTTGGAAAACTGACGGATTACGCGGTTGCCGTCATGGTGCAACTGGGGCGCGAGGGCAGCGATGCCGCACGTTCGGCGCACCAGCTGGCCGACCGTACGGGCATTCCCGAACCGACAGTGGCCAAGGTGCTTAAAAAGCTGACGCGCGAAGGATTGGTGCAATCCGTACGCGGCGCGGCGGGCGGCTACAAACTGGCGCAGGATCCGGCGCAGCTGTCGATCTGCGATGTGATCGAGGCGCTGGACGGCCCCATCGAAATCGTATCCTGCGCAAACGGCGTGCCCGATACCTGCCGCGCGGAAGCCAAATGCCCCGCCAAGGGAAAATGGGCTCCCGTGAACCATGCCGTGCGCGCAGCGCTGCAGGCGGTGACGCTGGTGGATATGGCGCGCGTGCCTTCCTGTACGCATCACGTCGTGACGAAAATCTCGGTTCCGCAGGAAGGGGAGACCTATGCCGGTCACGAATGAAACGCGTGAAACCGTCGCGCAGCTGGATCGCAAATACGAAGCCGGCTTTATCACCGATATCGAAATGGAACGGGCGCCCAAGGGCGTCAACGAGGATATCATTCGCCTGATTTCCGCGAAGAAAGGCGAGCCTGCGTGGATGCTGGAATCCCGCCTGAAGGCTTTCCGCCATTGGCAAACCATGCCGGAACCCGACTGGGCGAAAGTGACATTCGCGCCGCTGGATTATCAGGATGCCTATTACTACGCCGCGCCGAAAAACATCGACCGTCCGAAAAGCCTGGACGAGGTGGACCCGAAGCTTTTGGAAACCTATCAAAAGCTGGGCATTCCGTTGCGCGAGCAGGAAATGCTGGCGGGCGTGGCCGTGGATGCGGTTTTCGACAGCGTTTCGGTTGTCACAACCTTCCGTGAAAAATTGCAGGAGGCAGGGGTTATTTTCTGCTCCATCTCCGAAGCCATCCGCGATTATCCCGCGCTGGTGCAAAAATACATGGGATCTGTCGTGCCCTATACCGACAACAAGCACGCCTGCCTGAACGCGGCGGTCTTTACCGACGGCACGTTCGTCTATATCCCCGAAGGCGTGCGCTGCCCCATGGAGCTGTCCACCTATTTCCGCATCAACGAGGCGAAGACGGGCCAGTTCGAACGCACGCTGATCGTGGCGGAAAAAGGTTCTTACGTTTCCTACCTCGAAGGCTGCACCGCGCCGATGCGTGATGAAAACCAGCTGCATGCCGCCGTGGTGGAACTGATCGCCATGGATGATGCGGAGATTAAATATTCCACCGTGCAGAACTGGTATCCCGGGGACGAAAACGGCAAGGGCGGCATTTACAACTTTGTTACCAAGCGCGGCATCTGCAAAGGCAAGCGCTCCAAAATCTCCTGGACGCAGGTGGAAACGGGCTCGGCCATTACGTGGAAATATCCGTCCTGCATCCTGCTGGGGGATGACAGCGTGGGCGAGTTTTATTCCGTTGCCATCACGAACAATTACCAGCAGGCCGATACCGGCACGAAAATGATCCATATCGGCAAGAACACGCGCTCGCGCATCGTGTCGAAGGGCATTTCCGCCGGTAAATCCGATAACACCTATCGCGGCCTTGTGCGTATTGCCGCGAAGGCCGAAAACGCGCGCAACTACACGCAGTGCGACAGTTTGCTGATCGGCCATAACTGTGGCGCGCATACCGTGCCCTATATCGAAAACCGCAGCCCCAGCGCGACGCTGGAGCATGAAGCCACTACGTCCAAGGTCAGCGAAGACCAGCTGTTCTATTGCCGTTCCCGCGGCATACCGGATGAAGAGGCGCTGACGCTGATCGTCAACGGCTTCTGCCGCGAGGTGCTGCAACATTTGCCGATGGAATTTGCGGTGGAAGCGCAAAAGCTGGTGGCGATTTCTCTGGAAGGAAGTGTTGGATAAGATGCTGAAGATCGAAAACCTGCATGTGACCGTGGACGGCCGCGAAGTCTTGAAAGGCCTGACGCTGGAAATCAACGCCGGCGAAGTGCATGCCATCATGGGCCCGAACGGTTCGGGCAAATCGACCCTGTCCTACGTGCTGGCAGGGCGCGACGGGTATGACGTGACCGAAGGCAGCATCACCTTCATGGGGCAGGATATCCGCGACATGGCGCCGGAAGAGCGCGCGGCGCTCGGCATGTTTCTGGCCTTCCAGTACCCCGTCGAAATTCCGGGCGTGACGACCACGACCTTTTTGAAAACCGCCGTCAATGCGGTACGCAAGGCGCGCGGCGAGGCGGAAATGAGCCCTGTCGATTTCCTGAAGCTGCAAAAGGAAAAAACTGCGCAGCTGGGCATGGATGCGGATTTCCTGAAACGCGGCGTCAATGTCGGCTTTTCGGGCGGGGAGAAAAAGCGCAACGAGGTCTTGCAGCTTGCCATGCTGCAACCCAAACTCGCTATTCTGGACGAAACCGACAGCGGTCTTGATATCGACGCGCTGAAAGTGGTGGCCGACGGCGTCAACGCCCTGCGCGCGCCGGAGCGCTCCTTCCTGATCATCACGCACTACCAGCGTTTGCTGGACTACATCAAGCCCGATGTGGTGCATGTACTGGCGAAAGGCAAAATCCAGCGTACCGGCGGGCCGGAACTGGCGCTGGAACTGGAAGCAAACGGCTATGCCGAATTTACGGGGGAAGCGGCCTGAGATGGGTGCTGTTGTCGCAAAACATTTCAAACCTGCCGATACCGTCCGTGCCGAAGCGCTGCCCTGGCTTGCGGACGCGG
>JGI12383J13903_1000719_pt1 | contig 21402 bp, 18 predicted proteins | sample Passage237B_FD_13903 | JGI IMG/M metagenome (IMG submission 13903)
ATGCCCGCGCACGAGCCGATGAAAACCTACGACCGCGCCTACTTCGACCGCTGGTACCGCTCGCCGCGCGAGCGGATCGGATCGCGCGCGGAACTCGCGCGCAAGGTCGCGCTGGCCGTGCATCTGGCCGAGTACTACCTGGGCCGGCGCCTGCGCAACGTCCTCGACGTCGGTTGCGGCGAAGCGCCGTGGCGCGCGCCGCTGCTGCGGTTGCGGCCGGGCATCGGGTACCGGGGACTGGATTCAAGCGAGTACGTCGTCCGACGCTACGGGCGCAGCCGCAACATCGGCCTCGCCTCGTTCGGCGATCTCGCCGAACTGCGCTTCGACGAGCGCTTCGACCTGATCGTATGCAGCGACGTGCTGCACTACGTACCCTCGCGCGAACTGCGGCGCGGCCTGTCCGGCTTCGGCGAACTGCTCGAAGGCGTCGCGTTCCTCGAACTGTTCACCTCGGCTGACCCGATCGACGGCGACCGCGACGGCTTCCTGCGCCGCACCCCCACGTGGTATCGCGATCGCTTCCTCGAGGCGGGCCTCCTGCCCTGCGGCTCGCACGCCTACCTCGGTCCGCGCCTGATGCGTTCGGTCGCGGCGCTGGAGTGCCTCTGACGCGTCCTCGCCGCGATCAGCGCGCCGCGGCGGCGCGCAGGCGCTCGTGCGGCACGCGCCGGATCGGCACACCGGCCTCGTCGCACGCGTCCAGCCGGCACAGTTCCGCACGCAGGGTTTCCACGTTCTGCACGATCACGTGGAACAACGCGTTCTGCTCCAGCGATCCGCGCACCGCGTCGCTGCCCGGGCCACGCGCGAACACCGCGACGTCGTCGCCGCCATGCGTCTCGGACGAGAACGGAACGATCGCCTCCTGCATGTAGTCCGGCGCCGTCGTGTCGATCGCACTCAGATCCGGGCGGCCGTGCGCGGCCTGCTCGTAGGTCTTCGGATAATGCGGGTAATGTTTGCTGCCTTCCGGCTGCCGGTTGCTTGCGCCGACATAGCCGGGGCCGTTCGCATACACCAGCGTCGTGTACGGCAGACCGACTGCGTCGCGGGCCTGCTCGCCGCCGGCGGCGACCTTGCCGAGGATCGGATTGCCGCGCTCGGGATAGCCCATGAACGCCATCGTGTGCGCATGATCGGCCGTCACGAGGATCAGCGTGTCGTCAGGCGAGGTCATCTCGTCGGCAACCGCGACCGCACGGGAGAGCTCGATCGTTTCCTCCAGCGCACGGAACGCGTTGCCGGCATGGTGTGCATGGTCGATGCGCGCGCCCTCGACCATGAGGAAATAGCCGTTGTCGTTGCGCGCGAGCAGCTTCAGCGCTGCGCGCGTCATCTCGGCGAGGCTCGGCTCGCCGGCGGGATCGGCAGCGCGCTCGTGCGCGAAGCGCATGTGGCTCGGCTCGAACAGCCCGAGCAGGTGCCGCGTGTCCGGCGCGACCGCCGCGAGCTGCTCGGCGTTCCACACGTAGGCGGCGCCGGGCTTGCGCTGCCATTCCGCGGTCAGGTCGCGCCCGTCGCGGCGCTCGGCTTTCGCCTCGGGATACTCGGGATCCCGCGTGCCGCGCGGCAGGAAGGTCGAACGGCCACCGCCGAGCGCGACGTTGATGCCGCCGCCGATGTCGAATTCGACGAGCTGACGCGAGAAGTCGACGCAGCCGGACTCGCGCGCGGCTTTCGGCAGATCCGCATCGGCCTCCCAGTTGCGCTCCGGCAGATGGCCGTAGGTCGCCGCCGGCGTCGCATGCGTGACGCGCGCGGTGGTGACGAAGCCCGTGGCCATGCCTGCCGCCGCCGCGAGTTCCAGCGCGGTGACGGCCTCCGTGCCGCGGCTCGATGCGCAATCGCCGCGCGTCGCGCGCTGGTCGACGCTGATCACTCCGTAGCGCGTCTTAATGCCGGTCATGATCGCGCTCATCGTGCCGGCCGAGTCCGGTGTCTGCCGGTCGGTTTCGTAGGTGCGGCTGAGTGCGGTTGCCGGAAACCGCTCGAAATGGAGCCGGTTCTCCTCCCCCGAGGCGCCGTTGCGCTGACCTTCGAGGATGCGCGCCGCGGCGATCGTCGGAATGCTCATGCCGTCGCCGAGGAACACGATCACGTTCTTCGCCCGCTTCGGTCCGCCCGCATTCGCGTGCGCGGCGGCGGCGCCGGCGAGGAACCACCAGTCCGGCGTCTCGCCATCGGGGTGGCGAACCTGCGGAACCTCGATGGCCGTCGCATGCACTGCTTCGGGCTGCGCACGCGGCGGTGCGGCGGTGCAGCCGGAGAGTCCGGCGAGGGCGGTGACGATGGCAACAGCGATGGAACGGCGCATGGATCGGATCCCGGATGGAAAACAGGAAGTATGGGCCATCACGTGACGCCGCGATGACGCCGCGCGCGCGGCCGCCTAGGTGATGCGCTGCAGCCAGCCCGGCACGTCCAGCAGCCAAGCCAGCAGCGCCAGCACGAGCGCGACGCGGCCGTAGCGGTACAGGCGCGGATTGGCGCGCTTGAACCGCTTGCGCGCCTCGCCGGCCCGATGCGCGAGCGCGAACGCGCGGTTGATCGCCCCGACCTTCTCGTCCGGCGTGTTCTGCGCCGCCGTCGCGCGGCCGAGCAGGCGGCTGACCGCACGGTTGACCGCGCGCAGCAGCGAACCGCGCAACGGGCGCTCGACGTCGCAGAACAGGATCACGCGCGTCGTGTCGGTGCGATTCTCGGCCCAATGCACGCAGGTCTCGTCGAACATCACGTCCTCGCCGTCGCGCCAGCTGTACGGCTCGCCGTCGACGACGATGCGGCAGGCGCCGGCGTTCGGCGTGGACAGCCCGAGGTGATAACGCAGCGAGCCGGCGAACGGATCACGATGCGGATTGAGCTTGGAGCCGGGGGGCAGCAGCGCGAACATGCCGGCCTTCACTTCCGGGATCGACTGCAGCAGCGCAACCGTGCGCGGACACAGCGCCTCGGCCGAAGGCAGCGCCTCGCCGTACCACGTGAGATAGAAGCGCTTCCAGCCCTCCTTGAAGAAGGACGCGAAGCCGGCGTCGTTGTGGCGCTCCGCGGCGCGGATGGCTCCCTCGTCGAGCAGGCGCATCGCCTCGTCGCGGATCGTCTGCCAGTTGTCGCGCAGTGGATCGAGGCTGGCGAAGCCGCGCCGGTCCGGATACGGCACGGCCGGCACCGCGGAGAACAGGTACATCAGCGCGTTGTACGGCGCGAAGAACCCGGAGTGATCGAGGAACTGGCGCTTCAGCGGCAGCCGCACCCGCCCGCGCAGGTGCACGTACAACACGGCCGCGGCGTACACGAGCAGGACGACGAGCAGGATCAGGCGCAAGGACACGGCAGCGGTGCGTCGTGGAGAGGCCGGCAGCATACGCCGCCGGCCGTCGCACGGCAGTACGCGCGGGCGCAGCGGAATGTCGCGGCGCCGGTCACGCCTTCTGCCGCGCCTTCTCGTCCCGTTCCGCCTTGAGCCGGCCGAGGGCGGCCGCGATCGCGCCGTCGGCAGCGCGTCGACCGGACGCTTCCGCGCACGCTTCGAGCAGCGGACGCAGTGCTGGCGCATCGTCGCCGGTCGCGACGAGTTCGTCGACCAGCCGGCCGCACGCCTGCGGCGACTCGAAGCCTCGGCTCTCGAGCAGCACCTCGTCATCGGCGACCAGCTTGAAGTGGAAGCGGCCGTCCTTCTCGCGATAGCGCTTGATCGTGACCACCGCCTGCTTCGCGGAGGGCGTCGCGACCGCGCCGGCAGCGACGCCTTCGGCGGCGGCAACCACCCGCGGCGCCGGCTTCGCCAGCCTGCGCACGCCGACCGCCCAGCGCAGCTTCTCGATGAACGGCCGCGTGCGCTCGCGCGCCTTCCGCGCGCCTTCGAGCAGGCGTTCCTCGATCCGATCCGGCTCGGCGATCAGCGCGTCGTATCGTTCGCGCAGCGGTGCGAGCTCCGCCTCGACGCGCTCGAACAGCTTCTGCTTGGCATCGCCCCAGCCGATTCCATCGGCGAAGGCTTCGCGCATCGCGGCGGTTTCTTCCTCGCTCGCGAATGCCTGGTAGATCGCGAACACATTGGATGCGTCCGGGTCCTTCGGCTCGCCCGGCGCGCGCGAGTCGGTGACGATGCCGAGGATCGCGCGACGCAGATCCTTCGCCGCCGACCACAGCGGAATCGTGTTGTCGTAGCTCTTGGACATCTTGCGCCCGTCGGTGCCGGGCAGCGTGGCCACGTTCTCCTCGATGCGCGCTTCGGGCAACGTGAAGTACTCGCCGCCGTAGAGGTGGTTGAAGCGCTGGCCGATGTCGCGCGCCATCTCGATGTGCTGGATCTGGTCGCGCCCGACCGGCACCTCGTGCGCGTTGAAGATCAGGATGTCGGCGGCCATCAGCACCGGGTACATGTACAGGCCCGCGGTGACGCCGGCGTCCGGGTCCTCGCCGGCCGCGACGTTCTGGTCCACCGCGGCCTTGTAGGCGTGCGCACGGTTGAGCAGACCCTTTGCGGTGACGCAGGTGAGCAGCCAGGTGAGCTCGGGAATCTCCGGGATGTCCGACTGGCGGTAGAACAGCACCCGGTCCGGATCAAGCCCGCAGGCAAGCCAGCTTGCGGCGATTTCCAGCGTGGACTGCTGCACGCGCGCGGGGTCGCCGCACTTGATCAGCGCATGGTAATCGGCGAGGAAGTAGAACGATTCGGCGTCGTCGCGGCGGCTGGCCGCTATCGCGGGACGGATCGCGCCGACGTAGTTGCCGAGGTGCGGCGTGCCGGAGGTGGTGATGCCGGTGAGGATGCGGCGCTTTTGCATGGAAGGGTTCCCGGATGGAACTGGATCAGATGCCGCTGAAAAGAAAGTCGATCGCGCGCAGGATGGTGTCGCGGTGCGCTTCGAGATTGGTTACCGGCTTGCGCAACGACGCCATCGGCACGGCCGCAACGAGTTGGGTCAACTGCACGAGATCGCCGTCTTCGATACGCAACAACGGATTCAACCGCTCGCTTGCCGCCTTCCGTGCCGCCTGCGCACGTGCCAGCGGCAGCACGACGCAGGTATCCATGCCTTCGAGCAGGTCCGATTGCACGACCAGCAGATAGGGGATGGCCTTCGAGGACGTCTGGCTTGGATTGCGGAATACGTCGAAACGGCGAACTACCATGTGCGGAACTCGTCGCTCCACACGCCATGCTCCTTGATGAAGGCGTTGTACGCCTCGATCGCCTCGCGATTGTCGCGTTTCCACTGTTCGGCGCGGCGTTCGCGGACGACCTGCTCCAGATGTTTCTCGAACTCGCGCGAAAGGTTGATGTCGAGTGCGCGCGCCTCTTCGAGCAGGTCGCTGCGGATGCTCAGGTTGGCGGCTTTCCTGGCTGGATTGGCCATGATCGACCCTCATGGTTCATGCGCATGACTCATGCGCAATGTTAAGGCGGAACGACATCGGGGACAACGGCCAAACCCCGTCGGTACCGGCATCGCGTTGCATGCCCGGCACACCATCCGGAGAAGCGCCATGCGTACCCTGCTCTGCACCGCCCTGCTCGCCCTCGCCGCACTCGCCGCGCCGCAGGCGCGCGCCGGCAAGCTGCTCGATCTGGCCGTGGTCGACCGCGACACCGGCACGACCCTTCCCACCTACACGCACGCCGGCAAGCTGTACGTCGCCGGCACGCCCGGTCACCGCTATGCGGTGCGCGTGACCAATCGCACCGGCGGCCGCGTGCTCGCGGTGCTCAGCGTCGACGGCGTCAACGCGATCAGCGGCGAGACCGCCGACACCGATCAGGCCGGCTACGTGCTCGGCCCGTGGGAATCGACCGAGATCGCCGGCTGGCGCAAGAGCCTGGACGAGATCGCGCAGTTCAACTTCACCGCCCTGCCCGAGAGCTACGCGGCGCAGACCGGCCGGCCCGCCAACGTCGGCGTGATCGGCGTGGCGGTGTTCACCGAGCGCACGCAGCCGGCATGGCGCAAGCGCGAGAGCATCGCGCAGGAAGCCGCACCGCTGCCACCACCTGCGCCGGTATCCGCGCCGGCCGAGGCCGAGGCGGGCACCACCGATTCCCGGGCGCGCGCGCCCGCGGCCAAGGCGGTACAGAGGCGCAGCGAACGACTCGGCACCGGCCACGGCGAGCGCGAGTACGCACGCGTCGAGCGGACGACGTTCCGACGCGCATCGAATCGACCGGCCGAGACGCTCGCGATCTGGTACGACAGTCAGCGCAACCTGGTCGCGCGCGGCATCGTCCCGCTGCCGATCGCGCGGCACGAACCGCGGCCGTTCCCGGGCGCGTTCGTGCCCGACCCGCCGGCACGCTGACGGGAGTTGCAAACCAAATGGGTCGACGCGGCGCCTGCGGGCTCGCGCATCAGCGTGGACTTGCCGAACAGGCTCTCGACCAGATCGACCGCGAGCGCGGCCGTCTTGTTGCGCTCGTCGAGCGCCGGGTTGAGCTCCATGATGTCCAGCGAGGCGAGCCGGCCGCTGTCGGCGATCATCTCCATGCAGAGCTGCGCCTCGCGATAGTTCGGCCCGCCCGGAATCGTCGTGCCGACGCCGGGCGCGATGCCGGGATCGAGGAAGTCGACGTCGAAACTCACGTGCAGGTGCTCGTCCGGCGCGAGCCCGGCCAGCGCCTCCTCCATGACGCGCTTCATGCCGACCTCGTCGATGTAGCGCATGTCGTAGATCTCGAGGCCGACGTCGTGCACCAGCTTCTTCTCCGGCGGATCGACCGAACGGATACCGATCTGGCGCACCTGCGTGGGCGACAGCACCGGCGAATGACCGCCGAGTTCGGTCAGCACGACCGGCCCGAAGCCGCACAGGCACGCCACCGGCATGCCGTGGATGTTGCCCGATGGCGTGATCGCGCTGGTGTTGAAATCGGCGTGCGCATCGAGCCACAGCACGCGCAGGCGGCGATTGTTCGCGCGGCAGAAGCGCGCGACGCCGGTGATCGAGCCGAGCGCGAGGCAGTGGTCGCCGCCCATCAGGATCGGCATCCTGCCGCCGTTGAGTTCCGACTCGACCGCGCGCATGACGAGGCGGTTCCACGCCACGACCTCGTCGAGATGGCGGTACCCGTCGACCGGGGGCTGCCACGGATTGGCCGGTCCGGCGAGGTTGCCGCGATCGACGACGTCGAGCCCGCGCGCTGCCAGCGCCTCGCGCAGCCCGGCCACGCGCAACGCGTCCGGACCCATCAGCGCGCCGCGGTGCCCGGCGCCGATGTCGGTCGGCGCGCCGACCAGGGAAATCGGGGGAAGATTCTGCATGGCGGATCGTGCAATCGACTGGGGACGGAGCGCCGTGGCATCGTTTGGCGCGGCAGGCCGCACCGGAGCCCGGTCGGTCATGCCCGCGCGGTCACGGACGGCCCGTCATTGTCCGCGAAATGCGCGCATGCGTCACGAACGCACCGGTTCGGCCGGGTGTTCGAGCGCATCCACGACGCTGTACACCGCCGACTCCAGCAGGACGAAACGCTCGCCGTCGATGGCCTCGGCGACGTCACCGCACAGCCGATCCGCGCTGCACGCACGCGCGCCAAGGTCGACATATCCGTACGACGCGGCCGAACCGCACAGGCGATGGAGCTGCATCGACAGCTGGCCGTGCGTCGCGCCGTCGCGCGCCTGCGCGTACGCCGTCCACGCTTCCACCAAGGCGTCGCGCTTCTGCGGGAACGTGGCAGCATACCGCGCGCGAAGCGCGTCCATCGGATTGGTGGATTCCAGCGACGACGCCATGACGCAGACCTCCGGCCGGGCTTTGCGGCAGCGTACGCCAACGCAAGCGGGTGCGCCGCCCCGGCCACGCCCGCACCCCGCTCCGGCGCGCAGGTTTCACGATTCTTTGCCGATCCGCGTGGCAACCGGCACGCAATCGTGAGAACGTTGCGGTTTCCACATCTGGAGATTCCGATGAGCGACTTCATGCAGCAGGCTCTCGGCCAGTTCGACCCGCAGCAGGTACAGGCGATCGCGCGCCAGCTCGGCGTCGACGCGGATACCGCCGATGCCGCGATCCGCCAAGCGGTGCCGTTGCTCGTCGGCGGAATGGCCCGCAATGCCGGCTCGGCAGACGGTGCCGCGTCGCTGCACCGTGCGGTCGGCGACCATGCCGGTTTCGACCTCGGCTCCATCCTCGGCAGCGTGCTGGGCGGCGGCGGCGACGGCGGCGCCATCCTCGGCCACGTGTTCGGCAACAAGCTCGGACGCGCCGAACAGGGCCTCGGCCAGTCCACCGGACTCGGCACGCAGGGCGCGGGCCAGCTGCTGGCGATGCTCGCGCCGATCATCCTCGGCATGCTCGGCAACCGCACGCGCGAGCAGAATCTCGACGCGGACGGCCTCGGCGGCATGCTCGGACGCGAGCTGCAGAACTTCGGCCTGGGCGGCGCCGCCAAGTCCGGCCCTGCAGGCGGCAGCGGCGACTTCCTGTCCAGCATCCTCGATCAGGATGGCGACGGCCAGCTCGGCCTCGGCGACCTGCTCAAGGTCGGTGCCGACATGCTCGGCGGACGCGGACGCGCCTGACGCGACGGCGCATGGCGGGCCGGACGGCGTCAGTCCGGCCGGAATACCAGCGCGATGCCGTTCATGCAGTAGCGGTTCCCGGTCGGCGGCGGCCCGTCCGGGAACACGTGGCCGAGGTGGCTGTCGCAGCGCGCGCAACGGATTTCCGTGCGGACCATGCCGTGGCTCGCGTCCCGCAGCTCGCGCACGTGCGCCGGATCGAACGGCTGGAAAAAGCTCGGCCAGCCGGTGCCGGAATCGAACTTCGCATCCGAACGGAACAGCGGCAGATCGCACAGCCGGCAGACGAACGTGCCGTCCCGATGCTCGTCCAGCAGTCCGCCGCAGAATGGCCGCTCCGTGCCGTGGTCGAGCAGGATGCGGCGCTCCTCCGGCGAAAGCCCCACAGCCATCCGCTCGAGCTGTTGCGCCGACGGCGGCGTGAGATCGTGGCCCGAGGCCGAACGGGAAACGGCAGCCATCATGATCTCTCCTTGAGCCAGTCGCCGAACCGGCCGCGCAGCTTCGCGACCTTCGGCGCCGCCACGGTCGCGATGTACGGCTGCGCAGGGTTGCGCGCCGCGTAGTCCTGATGATGCGCTTCGGCCAGATGGAACGCATCCAGCGGCACCACTTCGGTCGCGATCGGCGCGGGGAACACGCCGGCCGCGTCGAGCTGGCGGATGTAGCGCGCCGCGATTTCGCGCTGCATCTCGTCCACGCAGAACACGGCCGAGCGGTACTGGCTGCCGACATCGTTCCCCTGCCGGTTCACCTGCACGGGATCGTGCGCGACCGCGAAGAACACGTGCAGCAGGCGGCCGAAAGAGATCCGGCGCGGATCGAAGCGGATCTCGATCGCTTCGGCATGGCCCGTCGTCCCCATGCAGACGCGCTCGTAGTTCGCATCGCGCTCGGCGCCTCCGCTGTAACCGGCGGTGACGGAAACCACGCCGTCGAGCTCGCGGAACACCGCCTCGGTACACCAGAAACAGCCGCCGGCCAGCACGGCACGCGCTTCGACGCCGGCCGGGCCGGCCGGCGGATCGAACGCAGGGGGTGGAAACGCTTCGAACGCCGCATTGCTGCGGACCTGCGGAAGCTCGCACTGCATGGCTTCGGTCTCCCGATGGTCAATGCCGGTCGTCGAAGTGGTGCCGCTCCCCGCCCGATGCAAGCCGGCAACGGGAACTTCGCCGACCACACCGTAGCCGAAGGCGACGCGACGAATGCAAAGAAGGCATTACACAAGGCACACGCAGGATTTACTGCCCGACTGCTAGCCTAGCGCGCAGCCACGCAACCGCAGCCAACAACAGGAATCCCCCCATGTCGCGCTGGAAACTTGCGCTGATCGTCCTCGCCGTCATCGTGCTCGCCATCGTCGGCTGGCGCTGGCTCTCCGGATCGTCGCCGGCCGGGAATCGTGCCGGCAGGGCCGGCGACGGGGATGCCGCGATCCCCGTCACCGTGGTGGCGGCCGAGACGCGGAACGTACCGGTCTACCTGAACGCACTGGGCACGGTGCAGGCACTGAACACGGTGACGGTGAGCGCGCAGGTCGGCGGGCAGCTCAAGGCGCTGCATTTCGAGGAAGGCGCCGAGATCGAAGCCGGCTCGCTGATCGCGGAGATCGACCCGCGCACCTACCAGGCCGCGCTCGCCCAGGCCGAGGCCAAGCGCAAGCAGGATGCAGCGCAGCTTTCCGCCTCGCGCAGCACGCTCAAGCGCTACGAGGAGCTGATCCGGAAGAACTTCGTGTCGGCGCAGGACCTCGAAAACCAGCGCCAGACCGTGCACCAGCAGGAGGCCCTCGTCGCCGCCGACGATGCCGCCGTCGCGAATGCGCGCACCGAACTCGGCTACACGCGCATCACCGCACCGATCACCGGCATCGCCGGCATCCGCCAGATCGACGTCGGCAATCTCGTGCAGGCCAACTCCACCGCGCTCGTCGTGCTGACCCAGGTGCACCCGCTCAACGTGATCTTCACGCTGCCGGCGCAGGAGCTCGACGCGGTGCGTGCCGCGCAGGCACGCGCGCCGCTGGCGGTTACCGCGCTCGACCGCACCGACAGCCATGTCGTTGCGGAGAACGGCGTGTTGCGCGTGATCGACAACCAGATCGACTCCACCACCGGCACGTTCCGCCTGAAAGCCGAGTTCCCCAACGACGACAACGCGCTGTGGCCGGGCCAGTTCGTCAACGTGCGCATGCGCCTGCGCACGGTCGAGGACGGACTGGTCGTTCCGACGCAGGCGGTGCAGCGCGGCCCCGAGGGCGATTACGTGTACCTGGTCGGCGAAGACGATACGGTCGAAATGCGCAACGTCACCACGACCGGCGAGGATGGCGACACGCACGTGCTGATCGGCACCGGCCTGGCTCCGGGCGACCGCGTGGTCACCGAAGGCCAGTTCCGCCTCAAGCCCGGCAGCAAGGTCGTGCCGATGGCACCGGGCGAGGCGCCGAAGGCACCGAGCGCCGAGGACATCCGCAAGGCGGCGCAACAAGGCCAACGCGGCGGACGGCCGCCGCGATGAGCGCGCCGAGTCCGGTTCCGGTGCCGCCGACCGTGCCCGGCGGCGGCGGTTTCTCGAGCCTGTTCATCCGCAGGCCGATCGCGACCACGCTGCTGATGATCGCGCTGCTCCTGCTCGGCGCGATCGGCTATCGGCAACTGCCTGTTTCGGCACTGCCCGAGATCGACGCGCCGAGCCTCGTCGTCACCACGCAGTATCCGGGTGCCAGCGCGAGAACGATGGCGACGCTGGTCACCACGCCGCTGGAGCGCGAGCTCGGGCAGATCTCCGGCCTCGCGATGATGACCTCGGACAGTTCGGCCGGGCTGTCGACCATCATCCTGACCTTCGCGATGGATCGCGACATCGACATCGCCGCACAGGACGTGCAATCGGCCCTGCGCTCGGCGCGCCTGCCGGCGAGCCTGCCGTATCCGCCGGTCTACAACCGCGTGAATCCGGCCGACGCGCCGATCCTCACGCTGGTGATGACCTCCGAATCGCGCCCGCTGCGCGAGGTCAACAACTATGCCGATTCGATCATCGCGCAGAAGCTCGCGCAGGTCGCCGGCGTCGGCCTCGTGTCGATCGCCGGCAACGTGCGCCCGGCCGTGCGCGTGCGGGTGAACCCGGCGCAGCTCGGCAATCTCGGCCTGACCATGGAGGACGTGCGCAGCGCGCTGACCCAGGCTAACGTCAATGCCGCCAAGGGCACGCTCAACGGTGCGGTGCAGAGCTATTCGATCGGCACCAACGACCAGCTTTCCAGCGCCGCGGAATACCGCAACACGATCATCCGCTACCAGAACGGCGCACCGGTGCGGCTCGGCGACGTGGCGCGCGTCGTCGACGGCGTCGAGAACGACCAGCTCGCGGCCTGGGCCGACGGCAAGCCCGCCGTGCTGCTCGACGTGCGGCGCCAGCCCGGCGCCAACATCGTCGAGACCGTCGAGAACATCCGCAAGGTGCTGCCCGAACTGCGCGCGGTGCTGCCGGCCGACGTGAAGCTCGACGTGTTCTCCGACCGCACGGTCACGATCCGCGCCTCGGTGCACGACGTCCAGCTCACGCTGATCCTGACCGTGTGCCTCGTGGTCGCGGTGATCTTCGTGTTCCTGCGCCGGCTTTGGGCAACGGTGATTCCGTCGGTCGCGGTGCCGCTGTCGCTGCTCGGCACCTTCGCGGTGATGGCCTTCGCCGGCATGTCGCTGGACAACCTGTCGCTGATGGCGCTGACCGTCGCCACCGGTTTCGTCGTGGACGATGCGATCGTGATGATCGAGAACATCGTGCGCTACATCGAACAGGGTCGCGACGGGCGCGAGGCGGCGGAAGTCGGCGCGAAGGAAATCGGCTTCACGGTGCTTTCGCTCACCGTGTCGCTGATCGCGGTGTTCCTGCCGCTGCTGCTGATGCCGGGCGTGACCGGGCGGCTGTTCCACGAGTTCGCGTGGGTGCTGTCGATCGCGGTCGCGATCTCGATGGTGATCTCGCTGACGCTGACGCCGATGATGTGCGCGTGGCTGCTCAGGCCCGACGCGCTCCCGGAAGGCGACGACGCGCACGAGCGCCACGCCGCACAGGGCCGGCGCACCTGGTGGTCGCGTCTCGTCGATGGTTACGCGCGCACGCTGGACTGGGTGCTCGTGCACCAGCGCTTCACGCTCGGCGTCGCCACCGCGTCGGTCGTCGTCACCGTTCTCCTGTACCTGATGATCCCCAAGGGCCTGCTGCCGGAACAGGACACCGGCATGATCAGCGGCGTGGTGCGCGCGGACGACAACATCGCGTTCGAGGCGATGGAGGAACGCGTGCGCGCGGTGGCCGAATCGCTGCGCTCGGACCCGGCCGTATCCGGTGTTTCCGCGTTCGTCGGCGCCGGCTCTGTCAACCCGACGCTGAATCAGGGCCAGCTTTCCATCGTGCTCAAGCCGCGCGGCGAACGCGGCGGACTGGACGAGGTCGTGCCGCGGCTGCAGCGCACGGCGGCCGGCATTCCCGGCGTCGCGCTGTACCTGAAGCCGGTGCAGGACATCACGCTGGACAGCCGCGTGGCGGCTACCGAATACCAGTACGCGCTGTCCAGCGTCGATACCGAATCGCTGGCACGTACCGCGCAGGCGTTCACCGCGGCTCTGGCCAGGCGACCGGAGCTCGCCGACGTCGCCAACAATCTCTCCGACAACGGTCGCGCGCTGGAACTGACCATCGACCGCGACAAGGCCAGCCGGCTCGGCGTGCCGGTGCAGACCATCGACGACACGCTCTACGACGCGTTCGGCCAGCGGCAGATCTCGACGATCTTCACGCAGATGAATCAGTACCGCGTGGTGCTGGAGGTCGCGCCGGAATTCCGCACCAGTCGCGACCTGCTCGACAAGCTCACCGTGCGCAGCAACGGCAGCGGCGCGCTGACCGGCAGCAACGCGACCAGCTACGGCATGGTCCGGTCGGCCAATTCCGCCACCGCGACCGGCGTCGGCAATGCGAACACCGGCATCCCGCTCGGCAGCGGCGACACGATCCCGCTGTCGGCGCTGGCCAGCGCCGAAACCGGCACCGCGCCGCTGGTGGTCAGCCACCAGAACCAGCTGCCGGCGGTGACGATCGCGTTCAATCTCGCACCCGGCCACTCGCTCTCGGACGCGGTCGAGGCGTTCGCCGAAGTCGAGGCCGAAATCGGCGTGCCGCCGGAAGTGCGCGGCGAGTTCATCGGCAAGGCCGCCGAGTTCTCCGCCTCGCTCGGCGACGAGGTTCTGCTCCTGCTCGCCGCGGTCGTGGTGATCTACATCGTGCTGGGCGTGCTCTACGAGAGCTACATCCACCCGCTCACCATCATCTCCACGCTGCCGCCGGCAGGTGTCGGTGCCCTGCTCGCGCTGATGCTGTTCGGCATGACGCTGTCGGTGGACGGCATCGTCGGCATCGTGCTGCTGATCGGCATCGTGAAGAAGAACGCGATCATGATGATCGACTTCGCGATCGAGGCGCGACGCACGGGTCTCGGCGCGCATGACGCGATCCGCCGCGCCTGCCTGCTGCGCTTCCGCCCGATCATGATGACCACCGCCGCCGCCCTGCTCGGCGCGCTGCCGCTCGCGCTGGGCACCGGCATCGGCTCGGAACTGCGCCGCCCGCTCGGCGTGTCCATCGTCGGCGGCCTGCTGCTTTCGCAGCTCGTCACGCTGTACACGACGCCGGTGATCTACCTCTACATGGAGCGGTTCTCGGAGTGGCTGCACGCGCGACGCACACGGCACGAGCTGGCGGCCGGGGGTGCGGCATGAGCGCCGCCGCGGCCCACGTCCACGCCACGACGGCGGGCGGCGGCCATGCGCGCGACCTCGACGCCGCAGGCGCGTCGGCGAGGACGGACGTGCGCGTGTCCGGGCCCATGCCGCTCCCGTGCGCAGTTCCCGGCGCCCGCGCGACGACGCAAGCGCCATGAACCTGTCCGGCCCGTTCATCCGCCGCCCGATCGGCACTTCGCTGCTGGCGATCGGCCTGCTCGTGGCGGGCGCGATCGCGTACTCGCTGCTCGGCATCAGCGCGCTGCCGCAGGTCTCGTTCCCGGCGATCTTCGTGACCGCGGCGCAACCGGGCGCGGATGCGGAAACGATGGCCTCCACCGTCGCGGCACCGCTGGAGCGCCATCTCGGCCAGGTCCCGGGCGTGGACAGCATGCGCTCGGTCAGCTCCGAGGGCGGTACGTTCGTGATCCTGTTCTTCCGCGGCGGCGTCGACCTGGATGCGTCCGCGCGCGAGGTCGAGGCCGCGATCAACGCGGCGGCGAGCGACCTGCCCTCCGGACTGACCTCGCTGCCGACCTGGCAGAAGGCAAATCCGAACGACGACCCGGTCATCCAGCTCGCGCTGACTTCCGACACGCAGCCGCTGTCCACGCTGTTCGAGCGCGCCGACTCGCTGCTCAAGCCGCGCATCGCGCAGATCCCCGGCGTCGCGTCCGTCGACATCGCCGGCAGCGCGCAGCCGGCGGTGCGCGTGGACGTGAACCTGCACGCTCTGAACGCGATGGGGCTTTCGACCAACGAGCTGCGCAATGCATTGACCGCGGCGAACGTGACCTCGCCGCTCGGCTTCCTCAGCGACGGCCGCACCACGACGGCGGTGATCGCCAACGACCAGTTGCGCGACGCGGACGACTTCGCGGGGCTGGTGATCGCGGTCCGCAACGGCACGCCGATCCACCTGCGCGACGTCGCCGAGGTGTATCAGGGCGCCGAGGACAAGTACCAGGCGGCGTGGTTCAACGGCCACCGCGCGATCAGCATCGGCGTGTACAAGCGCCCCGACGCGAACGTGATCGAGACCGTGGACGCGATCAAGGACGCGATGCCGGCGCTGCTGTCGCTGCTTCCGCCCGGTACCGCGCTGGTGCCGTACTTCGACGGCACGCCGACCGTGCGTGCCTCGATCGACGAGGTGCAGCTCACGCTGCTGATCAGCATCGGCATGGTGGTGCTCACGATGCTGCTGTTCCTGCGCCGCCTCGCGCCGACGCTGATCGCGGCGACCGCGGTTCCGCTATCGCTGGCCGGCGCGTTCATCGTGATGCACGTGCTCGGTTACACGCTGAACAACCTGACGCTGCTCGCGCTGGTGATCGCGATCGCGCTGGTGGTGGACGATGCGATCGTGGTGATCGAGAACATCATCCGCCACGTCGACGCGGGCAAGCCGCGCCGTGCCGCCGCACTGGATGGTGCGCGCGAGATCGGCTTCACGATCGTCTCGATCACCACGTCGCTGATCGCGGTGTTCATCCCGCTGCTGTTCTCGCAAGGCATCATCGGCATGTTCTTCCGCGAGTTCACCGTGACGCTGATCGCGGCGATCGCGTTCAGCGCGATCGTTTCGCTGACGCTGACGCCGTCGCTGTGCGGGCTGTACCTCGAGCCGGTCGCCGCGGGCACGCCCTCGCGCGTCGGCAGGCTGCTCGACCGCTTCCATGCCGGCATGCTGCGCGGGTACGACCGCCTGCTCGCATTCTCGCTGCGACGCGCATGGATCATGGCATGGACGCCGCTGCTGCTCGTGGTCGCCACGGTGCTCCTGTTCCGTGCCGTGTCCGGCGGATTCTTCCCGCCGCAGGACACCGGCCTGATCGTCGGTCGCGCAAGCGCGGGCTCCACGCTTTCGTTCGCGGACATGCAGCAGCGGCAGCAACGGCTGACGGAAATGCTGCGGGCCGATCCCGCCGTCGAGTACGTGGGCTCCAGCCTGGGCAGCAGCCGTGGCGGCACGACCGGATCGTTCCGCATCCAGCTCAAGCCGCTGGGACACGGCCGCAGCGAATCGACCCAGGCCGTGCTCGCGCGGCTGTCCGCCGCGGCCAGCAGATTCCCGGACATGGATCTGCGCATGCGCGCGGTCCAGGACCTGCCCAGCGGTGGCGGCGGCACCGGCCAGCAGGGCGCGCAGTACGAGGTTTCGCTCCTGAGCGACGATCCGGCTGCGCTGCAGGAGTGGCTGCCGAAGCTCCAGGAAGAACTCAAGAAGAACGCGATGTTCCGCGACGTCGGCACGGACGTGGACAAGGCCGGCCTGCGCCAGAACCTCGTGATCGACCGCGACGCCGCGAGCCGTCTCGGCATCAGCGTGGCGGCGGTGGACGACGCGCTCTACAACGCGTTCGGCCAGCGCCAGGTGTCGACGATCTATTCCGACACCAACGAGTACCAGGTCGTGGTCAACGCGCTGCCGTCGCAGACCGCAACGCCGGAGGCGCTGAACCGCATCCACGTGCGCACGACATCCGGCACCATGGTGCCGATCTCGGCCGTCACGCGGCAGGAGCCGGGGCTCGCGCCGACGCAGGTGATCCACGCCGACCAGTTCACCGCGATGAGCCTCAGCTTCAACCTCGCCGAAGGGATCAGCATGGGCGACGCCACGCGCGAGGTCGAGCGGACCGCCCGCGAGATGCGCCTGCCCGGCAACATCCGCATCGAGCTCGGCGGAGACTTCCGCCGCTTCCAGGAGAGCAACAGCACGATGCCGCTGCTCCTGCTCGGCGCGATCGTCGCCGTCTACATCGTGCTCGGCGTGCTCTACGAGAGCCTGATCCACCCGGTCACGATCCTGTCCACGCTGCCATCGGCGGGCGCCGGCGCGCTGCTCGCGCTGGTGCTCACCAACACGGAGCTTTCGGTGATTGCGATGATGGCGATCGTGCTGCTGATCGGACTGGTGAAAAAGAACGCGATCATGATGGTCGACTTCGCGCTGGTGGCGCAGCGCGAGGGCAAGTCGCCGCTGGAGGCGATCCTCGAGGCCAGCCACGCGCGCTTCCGGCCGATCATGATGACGACGATGGTCGCGGTGCTCGCCGCGCTGCCGCTGGCGATCGGCATCGGCACCGGCGCCGAGCTGCGCCGGCCACTCGGCATCGCGCTCGTCGGCGGCCTGATCGTGTCGCAGGCGCTCACGCTGTTCTCGACGCCGGCGCTCTACCTCGTGTTCGCGCGCTGGAGCGAGCGGCGCCGCGCGAAGCGGGCAGCGCGTCGGCGCGTCCCGGGCCCGGCGCCGGTCTGATGCGGCGCGCCGTCAGGAACGCCGCACCAGCTCCACGCGGCGGTTCCTGGCGCGGCCTTCCTCGCTGTCGTTCGATGCGACCGGTTCGTTGGCGCCGGCGCCGCGCGCCTCCAGCCGCGACGGATCGATGCCGTGGCCTGCGACCAGCGCCTTCACGACGTTGCGTGCGCGTCGCTGCGACAGGTCGAGGTTGTACTGCGCGCCGCCCTTCGCATCGGTGTGACCGACCACTTCGAGCTTCAGCGCAGGATCGGCGCGCAGCAAACCGGCGATCTCCGCGATGGTCGGAGCCGACTCCGGCTTGACCGCATCGCGGTCGAAATCGAACAGGATGCCGTACAGGCTGACGCGCCCATCCTTCGCGATGGCCTGCTCCATCTGCCGCGCATCGACGAACGCGATGCGCCCGGTTTCCATCGCCTTGGCCGTCACCACGCGCACGAACGCGTGCGGGCCGTGGCTGCCCTCGGCGATCGTCACGCTGGCCCACACCGTGCCGTCCGGCCGCTCCGCGCGCATCAGCAGGTGGCGTGCGTTCGTGCCGAAGAAGTTGCGGATGAAATCGCCATCCAGCCGTGACATCTCCGGCGACGCATCGAAGGCCAGCGCGAAGCCGAACGGCGCGGTATTCGGCATCCGGCCTTCACGGGTGACGTAGCACGACCCGTCCGACGTCGCGCAGGCGAACACGCGCCGGAATCCGTTCGCCGCAAGACTGGCCTCGTAGTTGCGCAGCACCTCGAGCGAAGTGCGCTCGACCGGAAGCCGGTAGTAGAACAGCTCGCTCCTTCCCTCCAGACGCGTCCAGCCCGGTGCACCCGGAGCGCCGCCGCCGACATCCTCGATCGGACCGGAAATCAGGCGTACTTCGTCGTACTCGCTGGCCGTCCGGCCGACGAGATCCGAGCCTTCATAGCGACCGACCAGCGGGTGGTCGCCACCGCCCGCCCGCACCCATGCGCAGGCGAACAGCAGACACGCAATCGACGCGGAACGAAACAAGGCAGGCATGACGAGCTCCCTCAGCGCGGCACGAACGATGCCGCTTTCGATCCGACTACGCGAAACGGACGGCCCTTCGGACATCCGCCGGCATTCACGGGAACATCGAGGGTCGCGGCATCAAGGTCAGGGCATGGTGATCGAGGACGGCACCGCGTGGGACGATGCCGGCTTCGGCGACGCCGACAGTCGCACCTTCGTGCGTCCGCCCGACGCGCTGTGCGCCGCATCGGCGCGCCCCTGCTTGTTCGAGTTCAGCGGCCTGGCGACCGCGACCGACCCGGCCGACTGCAACTACACCTGCACATACCTCGTGGGATCGGTCCGCTACAGCGCCAGTTCCGACGAATCGGGGCAGGATCACGACGTGTTGGTCGGCGCGCTGCTCGAGAACGGACAGCACGCTCCCGACCATCGGCGGCGGCTCGGTGCGCAGCACATCGCCCTTGCTGGCGGTCCTGCGAGCCGGCGACGGCGCATTCACGGACTTCGGCTCGCAGTCGATCACCGGGCAGTACGCCCGCTTCCACGACGTGCGCGCACTCGGTGGCGGCAAGGTGATGGCGGCCGGAGCGACGGCGGCGACGAACGAAGAACCGCTGGCGATCACGGCACGGCTGCTGCCGAACCGGATCTTCGGCAGCGGCATGGAGTTGTAGCCGAAAGCCGCGTTTCCCGCGGCGCCGGTCCGTGCAGGAGCGGACGGGCGCCGCGACACCGCATGCCGGAAGCCGCACCGGAACGCGGCTTCAACGCGGCGGCGGCAACCGATCGAGCGTGTCGGCATCCAGCGCGGCCGCGCCGCGCGGCCGCGATGCGAAGGTCCGCGACGACGGCAGCGCTGCACCGGATGCAAGATGCGCCCACATCGCATCGAGCGCGGCGTAGCCGTAGGGCAGCAGCGGCACGTAACGATCGCCGAAGCCCGGCAGCTTGAGGAACGCATCGAAATGCTGCGCGTGCGGAATGCGCCAGTACACCGGAGCGCGCCCCGCCGCGAGCGCGGCCTCGATCCACGCATCGCTGCCGAAACCGATCGGCAGCAAACCGTCCGCCTCGCCATGCGCGACGATCACCGGCAGGTCCGCGCGCGGCGGATGCGCCGCCGTCGCGGCGACCGACTCGCGCAGCGTGCGCGCCGCGGCGTCATCGCCGCTCCACAGCCGACGCAGGCACTCGGCGGACGGCCATGTCATGTCGTCGCCGTTGGCGATGCCGCCGAACAGTGCAACCTGTGCCCCCGGCGGAATGCCGCTCGCATCCGACCACCAGGCCGCGCGAACCGCGGCGAGATCGGCGCGACCGACCGCATCGACGATGCCGAATCGGAGCCCGCACGGCATCGCGCCGGGCGCCGCGCGCAGGTAGGCCGAGGCATAGGTCGCCGCCACCGCACGCCAGAGATCGAACACCGTGGAACTCGCGGCCGTCTCGATGCCGGACAGGCTCCAGCCCGAAGCGAGCAGGCGATCGAGCGCGTCGCGCGCCTGCGCGGCCTCGTCGTCGCCCGCCACCCGGCCCGTCGCATGCAGATTCCCGCAACGCGCCTGCCACGCGCGCCACGGTGCGCCGGTCGCCGGATCGCGCGCGAACGGTGTCGCGTCGAAGCGAGCATCGACCAGCGCGCACGGCAGCAACAGCGCCGCCTCGGTGTCGTAGTCGTACAGCGCGCGACCGTGCGCGGCGACATGCACGTTCGGCGCGAGGGCGACGACGCCATCGAGCAAGCCGTCGTCGAGACCGGCGGCCTGCAATGCCGCGCCGCCGCCATTGGAAACGCCGGTCGCGATCACCCGCGTGTTGCCGGCGGTGAACGGCGCCTGCGCCGGCAGCGCGCGATCGAGCATCGCGAGGCCGAACCGCGCGGCGGCAAGCACGTGGCGACCCCAGTCCGCTTCCGGGTTGTCGCCGGAGTGCGCGTGCTTGACCGCGACGCCGCTCGCGCCATCGGCCGCGGCCGGCTCGAATTCCAGCTCCGCATCGCCGCGCCGCGCGCGCGTACCGTCCAGCGCGACGCCGCTGTCCTCGTCGAGATCGAAATAGCCGGTGCCGGCGCCCTTGTCGGTGTAGGCGACCGCGCAGCCGCGCGGCAGACCCCAGGCGCCGGCCAGCGCGATCGCGCCGTGGATCCCGCGCGATCCGGACGAGGCGGCAACGACGAGGCAGCGCGCCTTCGCATCGAAATCGTCCGGAACCTGCACCAGCACGCGGAACGGCTGGCTCGCACCCGGCAGCCGCGCGAACGCGGTGAACTCGCGCCCCGGTACGTTCGGCACCGCGCCGTACACGCTGCCGAAACCGCCAAGCGGACCGAGATCGGCGATGCCGTTCCAGTTCGCGTGGATCGCGCGCCGGCGCAGCTCGGCCGGCGTCGGCGCAAGCGGATCGGCGAATGCCGGCGCCGGCGAGCGCAACCCGCCGAGTCCGAGACCGGCGGACAGGAGATCGTCCGCGCCCCGATGCCCGGTTTCGCGTACCGGGCCGAACATCGGTTCGTTCGTCACGCGCTTCCCCTCCGGCGCGGGCAGCGCCGCGCAGGCCGAAACCGCAACCGCAAGAATGGCAGGCAACGCATGACGCATGCCCGCAGCCTAGCGCTTGCGCGTGGCAGCGGCATCGTACCTTGGTCGATTCCTTGCGACCCCGGCCAACCCCTGCGTCTTGTTGCCTGCGGGCGGTTCGCTCGCGCGCTGCCGCGCGCGACGCGCGATCACGAACCACCCGAGACAGGCGAACCCGCAATCAGCCCATCGCACGCCGACGACGCAGCCCCGCCGCCGCCAGCAAGGCCGCGAGCAGCAACAGCGCCCAGCGCGCATCG
>JGI12383J13903_1000722_pt1 | contig 21308 bp, 17 predicted proteins | sample Passage237B_FD_13903 | JGI IMG/M metagenome (IMG submission 13903)
GGGCGGCGGCCGGGAACAGCCCCGAGCTGTAGTGCTGGGGCACGTATGCGCCCGTGTTCCGGTGCCGGTAGCTGATCGTGCTGAAGGTGGTGGTCACTCGGAAGTCTCCGTCGCCAAGGGGCCCGGCCACCTGGTCGAAGGTATTGTCGGCCGGGCGCGAGAGCACCCCTTGCTGGGTGCGGATGGTGTGGCTCGCCTGCACTGGTAGCGAAGCTGAAGTAACTTTTCGGCTCCAGAAGTTCTGCGTATTCCCATCGTTCTCGTTGCACAGGAACCACAGGCCCACAATATGCGCGTTGCTGGGCACGTCGGCGCTGATGCCCTCACCAATGTAGGCTCTTTCCAATCCTGTGGCCTGGTTGCGGAACACGATGTCGTTGTGGTCGCGGCTGTAGCCGATCACGATGCCTTCGGTCTGGGTATGGGCGCCGTCCTGCTCCAGTTCGTTGTCGTCCACGGTAAAGGCCCAGCTTTCCGTGCTGTAAATGCCTCGATGCCGACCCTGCCAAAATTGTTCGGCAGGGTTGGTCAACGTCACGTTCCTACCTCCTATGTAGAATCGGCTGTTCTTTACCTGGTAGCCGGTCACTCCATTGGCATAGACCCCGGCTATGTTGGCATGGAAGTCGGTGCGGTCCACGGTGAAGCTGCGGCTGGTGGTGGCATTGCTGGCGTTGATGCCATGGTCCAGGCCGATGAACACGCTGCGGTCCCAGTTGGGGCAAACCCCACCCGGCCAAGGCGGGTTGGTGGTGCAAAGGCCCACCACGTTGTAGTGGGCGTCGAGCGATCGGATGCCCATGCCCAGCTTGGCGCTTTCGGTAATGGTGGTGCGCAGGTTCTTGAAGGTGCAAGCTTTGATCGGAATGCCATCCACCTTGTCCATGACGATATGGGCATCGAAGTCATCGCCTCCGCGATAATCATCATCCACGTAGAACTCGCACCGCTGGAACCAGCTGCGGTTGGCGATGGGGCTGCCCCCCGCCGTGGTGTTCTGGTACGGCGGGAACTCCACCGCCCGGTAGCAGTTGATGAAACTGGCGTCGGAAGCCTGTACCACGCCGCCGTAGGTGTTCGGCACACCTCTTTGTCCCACGTAGATCCCAGCCTTGAACGCATGCTCGATCACGGCGCCGTTCTTCAATTCCACCATGCCTTGGTAGGTGGGCGTGCCGGTGCTGGGACCCTGGTTCTTCGTGTTGTCGCCCCAGACCTCGATCCCCTTCCAGAAGTCACCACTGTATTGTGCGGCGGTGATCGTACCTCCATCCACGATCAGCTTGCCACCGGGCTGCACCACGATCTTGGCCTCGGGGACCATTTCCACCACGCATTTTATGGTGAGCGTTTTCCCTGCTGGAACAACGATATCCTGATAGAACTTGATGTTGAACTCCCATGTCTCGTTGTTGCTGATGGTATAGGGGGTTGTTGAGTATCCCCAGGCATATTTTCTTGCACCATGAGTGGCCAAGGACCGGTGTATTCTTCCAAGTTGCAGCGGAGAATAGTAACCTGCGGCATTCGTGCCGCCCATCATGTTGTTGGTGCAGGAATTGGTCGATGCGGAGACGTTGCAGTTCCAACTACCATCGTGCAAGCAATCACTCGGCGACTCGAACACATCGGATAAATAGTCCAAGTCGCTAGGACTGCATGGTTCGGCACATTGAGGGCCATAGGTGTGGCAGAGGCCCATGGTATGCCCGATCTCGTGCGCCCAGTGCTGTGCGAGTGCCCATGTACTGACCGCCGCAGGGTCCAATTGCCCCTTGGAAGCCACATAATGGTTGCCCCCGAAATAGCCAGGAAAAGTCCCTGTCGCCACTCCCGCGATCCCGGGCAAGGGGTTGCCAAGCGTGTCACAGCAAAAATGACATGTAGGACACACGAAGTGGAGCAGCAAGTACTCCTGCATTTGCGCATCTTCGGATATGGCTTGCTGACTCAACAAAGAAGTGCCACTTGACAATATGATGGCATTCATGCTGGAGTTCTGGTGAAATGTCACGCCTTTATAGTCAACACGAAGTTTCGTATCGGGAATAAAAGGAACGCCCGATATGGGATCGGATGGAGCGTCGTTGTAAGTCCACATGCCATCATTCAAATGGCCGATGGCTTCGTCAAGCATATCCCGTGTGGCTTGGTTATCGGGATAGTTGTTGCCGCCAGTACTGTCCTGCCATACATGGATGGCGATCTTGATGGTCTTGGTAGCGCCCGGGTTGAGGGGTTCGCCAACGATGTAACGGTCTTGGTACTTGTATGCATCTGGCCAGTTGTCAATTTCTTGGACGCAGAATTGTGACTGTGGAACATCTGGGTATATCACACCACCACAGTCGTACTGCGCATTGATGGTGTGGGCAAGGGTAAAGACGAGCGCGGCCACCGAAGGGTTCCGTGTGCTGAGGAGGCTGTTCATGGCTGGAAGGGGGTTTGTTCGATGGGGGCAAGCCTTGTCATGTGCTGCGGTCTACTTCTATCCACTTGATGGATGCTGAAGGCCCGTGGGCATCGTGCAGGCGGATGACGTAGGCTCGTGCATGAAGTTGGGCGACGTCCGGCCCTTGGACCGGCTCGGAAGTTGAAGATAGACCATTCCGGGTCCATGGGGTACTGAGGACCACTCAAGGCCAGGGCTATCGGGTCTCGACCTCAAGCAGAGTGTGAGGTTGAGGGCCTCACGCAGAGGCGCAGGGAGCGCAGAGTTCGCCCCTCACCTCAGGAGAGGGGTTGGGTCGCACTTCGCGCGCCGTCGCCAAAGCGCTCCGGTCGCTTGCGCCATAGCTCCTCGCTCTGCCGACTGCGCCGTCGCGAAGCCTTGCGTCTCCGCTAAAGCTTCAGCGGCACGCGGATGGCGAAGCACGGAGCGGCTACGCATAGGCGCAGTCAGCGAAGGAGCACGACGGCGCGGGGAGGCCGCATTTTCTCTGCGTTCTCCGCGCCTCTGCGTGACAAAATTTCCCAAGGCTCTCCAAAAGGACTCCCCGGCAATGTCAAGGACTTGAGACCCGATAGCCCTGCACTCAAGGCCCCCTCAGCAAGGAATGCAACAGGTTACCCCTACTCCTTGATGAACCGTACCCGCTGCCCGCCCCTGCTGAAGAACAGCGTGTAGGCACCGGGCTTCAGTCCGCTCACGTCCAGCTTGGCGCGTGGGGAGAGCGTGCCGCCACCCAACACAAGCCCTCTGGCATCCATCAACACATAGCCCTCGGCGGTGGGGAACGCCGGCTCGATCGCGAGCATATCGCGCGCCGGGTTGGGCGAAGCGATCAGCACGGTGGACTGGCTCAGCTCGGGTACACCAGTCGTGCAGGCGAGGTCGAAGAACGTCACCGTATTGTTGCCGCTGTTGGGGATGCACACGCGGTCATGCACCGTGTCGTAGTCGATATCGGCCGGGTTGTTCAGGCCGGGCACGTTCAGGTTGGTGAGGGTGGGAGAGGGAATGCCCCAGGTGAAACGGCTGATGCGTGCGGGGCTCCACGAAGCGATCAGCACCTTGCCCTCGCAATCGATCGCGATGCCATCGATGTTGCCCACCGTGGTGGTGACGTTGCCGGTGTTGGCGCCGGTGGTGGTGTCGTAGCTGCGCACCGCCGCGTTGCTTCCCCAGAAGGCCACGAGCACCTCGTTGGTGCCGGGCAGATGCACGATGCCGTTGGGCTGGCCCGGCAGGTTCTGCACCAAGGTGGTGAAGGTGCCCGCCACAGGGTCCACCTTGAAGATCTTGCGGCCGGTGCTGTTGTTGAAGTCGGTCACGTACAAGTACGTGCCATCGGTGGTGATGCCATTGGCGAAGCCCGCGTTGAGCGCGATCTGGAACACCTGCTGGCCGGTGGCCAGGCTGTAGCCGCGCACGCCGCCGCCGGTGCAGGCGTAGAGCACATCACCCAGGATCTCCAGCCCGTAGGGGGCGGCCGCCATGCCCGTAACGAAGTCGGTGACGGTACCCGCTTGGTCGCGCACCTTGATCGCGAGTCCCGTGGTGTTGCTCACGAAATAGCGATCGCCCACGGGGTCGTACTCCACGCTTTCGGGACCGCTGTACTGGGCGCTGGTCAGCAGGGGCGCAAAGAGGAGGAGCAGGATGACGTGGGGGCGGAGAAGCATGGGCGCAAGCTATGGCGGCGGCGTGGAACGGACCCCATCACGCTACCGCACCACTTTCCACACCTCCCTGGTTCGCCCACCCAGCGCTTCCACGATGCGGAGGCCCGTGGCCGCTGGATCGAGCGCGAACCACAGGCCATCGGCACGGCGCTGCACGGCCACGGGCACCTCGCGGCCCAGGGCATCGCGCACACGCACGCCGGTCGACCCTTCCAGGCCTTGGATCACGTAGCGCCCATCGCCCTGAGGCACCAGGCGGGTCGCACGGGCATGGTACGTCCCGGGCACGGCGGTGGTGCAATCGGGCATGGGTTCGCCGGGCGCGGTGGTGAACACGCCTTGCACGATCCGCCAATCCTGCCAGTCGCCACCGGCCCCCGTGCGCCAATCGGCCAGGCTGAACGTGTTGGTACCCTGCATGGTGCCCGGCACACGGTACGCCTTCACGGCAAGGCCGCCATGGTCCCAAGTGATCGGCGCACCGGGCTGGCACACCTCGGGCGTTCCCGGCGTGAGGCAGTTGGCTTGAAGGAACCAGGCGTACTCCTCGTAGTCGGGCCATTCGCCCCACACGCGGCCGGTGCCGGTCTCATCCACCGTTACCGCCACGTACTCGTTGCAGGCGATCCCCTTCGCCGCGATGCCATGGTCGGTGATCGCCCGGGCCATGAACACCATGTGGCGGGCACGCCGGTCGGGGTTGTCGTAGTGCGTATCGGTGACCACATCGGCCATCCACGGCACGGTCAGGAAGGGCTCAGCGCTCACCGTCATGGTGGTGGCGTAGGGGGTTGCCAGGGCCGTGGCGCTGGTGGTGGTGCCGTTCTGCGCGGTGAAGTAGATGCCACCGAGGATCGCCATGCCCGCACTGGTGCCGCCGATCACGATGTTGCGCTCGGCGATGGCGATGTTGACCAGGCTGTCGATGGCCGTGCCCCGCCAATAGTTCACATAGTTCCATTGGTCGCCACCGGCGAACCAGATGGCCTCGGCCTGCTGGATGCGCTGGTGTACGTACGGGTCATTGGCCGCTGTGGCGTTGTTGAACCGGATGGTCTCCACGCTGTTCACCGCCACGCCCAGTTCACTGTACAGGTAATCGTTGTAGCCGTTGCTGCCGCTGGCGCGCAGCACCAGCACATCGCCGCCTGCCGCCCGTTGCAGGAACCAGCGCATGGCCCCATCGTGCTCGGTGGCACCGCCCATCATGCATACGCCACCGACGGGTTGAACGAGCACATCATGGGTGTTCCCCGTGTGCCACGAGGTATACGACTGTGCGGTCAGCGCAAGGGAGAACAGGGCAGGGAGAAGTGAAAAACACTTGGTGACCATGGCACAAAGAACGGCCAATACCTTTGCTCTTGATCCCCGCCCATGCGCCTGCCTTCCGTCCTTCTCTTCGCCCTATGCCTCGTACCTGCGCGGGCGCAACTGAACAACTGGGACCCCTCCTGGTACCCCACGGATTCCACTCTGGTGTTCCACGACGACCTCGACTTCTACCTGAACGCCTACAGCACGGGCGAGATCAAGGGCATGCGCAAGCAGGTGAACGTCTGGCGCATGAACTTCGACAAGATGATGCGCCGCACGATCCGTGAAGTGCGCGCCTACAGCGAGGGGGGCGGGATGGAGCCGCGCACGCACGACTTCACGTTGCCCTATGCCGACGGCTCGGGCAGCTACACGCTCTCGGCCAACAATGGGAAGATCCGTGCCTTCATGCTGGTGAGCATCACCAGTCCGCCCGCCAGGGTCCAGATGGAACGCTGGAGCGCCCTCCTGCGCAAGTATGCCCGTGAGGACGTGCAGCTCTTCGCCATCTACGGCCGCGAGTTGCATCCGGCCGACCGGGGGACCTTCCGCAAGTACCCCCTGCCCACCTCGCAGGAGGCCAAGGCGGCCTACGCTCGGGAGTTCGCCGCGTTGGGAACGATCCCCGTGCTGGTGGACGGCATGGACGATGCCGTGTTCACCGCCTACGGTCGCGCTCCGAACGGCGCCTATCTGGTGGACAAGGAGGGCAACCTCGTCTTCCGCGGGACATGGGCCGATGCCCGCAAGATCGAGCACATGATCGACACCCTGCTGAAGTGGTACAAGGCAGGAAGGCCGGCCGGGTTCAAGGCACAATAGGAGGGAAGGACGCTCTTGATGGGCCGCGGCATCGCATGTGCCGCCGTTCGCGTGTTCGTGCGGGAGGGAAGGAAGGGTGATGGGCCGGGGGGCGAAACCTTCTCTTGGAAAATTTAGTATGCACGCATACCTTTATCCGGTCCAACGAAAACGATCAGTGGGCCTCTGCGCCCTACGGAACCATATACAGCCACCGGCATCCGACCCATGAGCACAGCACCGAAACAAGCCCTGCAAGGCGGCGAATTCCTGATCCGTGAAAGCGCCCCGCAGGACATTTTCATTCCCGAAGAGTTCAACGAGGAGCAGGGCATGATCGCCCAGACCGCGGTGGACTTCCTGGCCGCCGAGGTGTGGCCGCACCTGGACCGCATCGACAGCATGGAGGAAGGGCTGATGCCGCGGATCCTGGAGAAGGCCGGTGAGCTGGGGCTGCTGGGCATTTCCGTGCCCGAGGAGTACGGCGGCTTCGGCAAGGACTTCGTCACCGGCATGCTGGTGACCGAGAAGACCGGCGCGGGGCACAGCTTCAGCGTGGCCATGGCGGCGCACACCGGCATCGGCACCCTCCCCATCCTCTACTACGGCAATGCGGAGCAGAAGGCGAAGTACATCCCGAAGCTGGCCACCGGCGAGTGGAAGGCCTGCTACTGCCTCACCGAACCCGGCAGCGGCAGCGACGCCAACAGCGGCAAGACCAAGGCCACATTGAGCCCCGATGGCCGGCACTACATCCTCAATGGCCAGAAGATGTGGATCACCAACGGCGGCTTCGCCGATGTGTTCACCGTCTTCGCCAAGATCGACGACGATGAGAACCTGAGCGCCTTCATCGTGGAGAAGGACTTCGGCGGCATCACCCTGAACCCCGAGGAGAAGAAGATGGGGATCAAGGGCAGCAGCACCCGCCAGGTGTTCTTCAACGACTGCAAGGTGCCCGTGGAGAACCTGTTGAGCGAGCGGCAGAACGGCTTCAAGATCGCCGTGAACATCCTGAACATCGGCCGCATCAAACTGGCCGGTGCCGCGCTGGGCGGTGCCAAGGCCGTGGTGGACCACAGCGTGAAGTACGCCAACGAGCGCATCCAGTTCGGCAAGCCGATCAGCGCCTTCGGTGCCATCCGGCAGAAGCTGGCCGACCAGGCCACCTACTGCTACGTGGTGGAGAGCGCCACCTACCGTTGCAGCCACGACATGGAACAGGCCATCGAGGCGCTGAAGGCCGGCGGTGCCGACCACGCCAAGGCCCTGCTGAAAGGTGTGGAGCAATACGCCGCCGAGGCCGCCATCCTGAAAGTGGCCGGCAGCGAATGCCTGGACCATGTGGTGGATGAGGGCGTGCAGATCTACGGTGGCATGGGCTACAGCGCCGAAAGCCCCGTGGAGCGTGCGTACCGCGACAGCCGCATCAACCGGATCTTCGAGGGCACCAACGAGATCAACCGCATGCTCACCGTGGACATGCTGTTGAAGCGGGCCATGAAGGGCCAGCTCGACCTGCTCGGTCCGGCGCAGGCCGTGGCCCAGGAGCTGATGGGCATCCCCGACATGCCCGAGCCCGACGACGCGCTGCTCGGCGACGAGAAGCGCATGGTGGCCCACTTCAAGAAGGCCGTGCTGATGACCGCCGGCGGTGCCGCCCAGAAGCTGGGCCTGGAGCTGGCGAAGCAGCAGGAGACCCTGATGCACATCGCCGACATCGTGATCGACACCTACCTGGCCGAGAGCGTGCTGCTGCGCACCCTGAAGCTGGCCGACATGAAGGGCGCCGGGAACGTGCAGGAGCAGATCGCCATGTGCCAGCTGTACATCCACGACGCCGCCGACCGCATCCACAAGTGGGCGAAAGAGGCCGTGAACAACTTCGCCGAGGGCGATGAGCGCCAGGCCATGCTCATGGGCGCCAAGCGCTTCAGCCGGAACACCAACCTGAACACGGCCGAACTGCGCAAGGCGATCGCGAAGAAGATGATCACCGAGGGGCGATACTGCTTCTGATCCACACCACCATGCACGAAGGGCGCATCGATGTCGGTGCGCCCTTCGCATTTCCAGCCAAACCTACCTTACTAAAGAATATTTAGTAGGGTTTGTTTACTTTTGATGATGATGCTGCTGGACAACCCCTTCCTGGTGAACGGCTACCGCGGCCCGCAACTGTTCTGCGACCGCGAACAGGAAACGGCCACGATCGGCTCGGCGCTGCGGAATGGGCGCCATGTGCTGCTGTACAGCCCGCGCCGCTACGGCAAGACCGCCCTGATCCACCACTTGTTCAACGAGCTGGGCAGGGTGCGTGGCGCCCGCACGGTGTTCGCCGATGTGTACGCCGCGCACGACGGCAACGCCTTCAACACCATCCTGCTCAACGCGGTGCACCAGGCCCTGAACCCCACGCCCGGGCAGTTCCTGCGCAACGCGCTGAAATGGTTCGCCGGGCTGCGTCCGGTGATCACCATGGACGAGCTCAGCGGCAAGCCCACGCTCTCCATCGAACCCGGCGACCCCAGCGCACAGGCCGCCACCACACGCGAGATCTTCCGCATCCTCAACGAGCAGGACCGCACCATCTTCCTGGCCATCGACGAGTTCCAGCAGGTGGCCACCTTCCCCGACGTGCGCATGGACGCCGTGCTGCGCACCGAGCTGCAGCACAGTCCGAAGGTGCGCTGCATCTTCTCGGGCAGTCAGCGCCACCTGCTCATGGACCTCTTCCACGACGTGAAGAAGCCGTTCTATGGCAGCACCGACCTGCTGGAGCTGCAGCGCATCGACCCGGACACGTACGCGGCCTTCGCCGTGGCGGTGATGAAGCGCCACAAACGCACGCTGAAGCCGGATGACGCCCGCTTCGTGATCGACATCTGCCGCGGCCACACCTACTATGTGCAGGTGCTGCTCAACCGCCTCTTCGCCGATGCCCGTCCACCGGAACGCGCCACCATCGTGGACATCCTGATGGCCATCGTGCGCGAGCAGGACGCGATCATGGCCACCCTGCGCGGGGCGCTCACCCGCAACCAATGGGACCTGCTCGCGGCCATTTCGCGCGAGGGCGAGGTGCATACCCCCACCGGTGGTGAGTTCATCCGCAAGCACGCGCTGCCCTCATCGGCCGCCCTGGTCCATGCGCTCCAGGCGCTGATCGACCGCGAGCTTATCTACATCACCGGCCACACGCCCGACAGCGGCAAGCCGATCTACGCGCCGTACAACCCGTTCATGGCCGCGTGGTTCAAGTACCGCTGAACCCCGTCCTTTCCGCGCGCAACAGCTTCTTCAGCACCACGATCTGCCCCAGGTGGTAGTGGGTGTGCTCGATGATGCCCGCGAGATTGCGGTACCACGATCCGTACTTGGGATCGGCCATGCGGTGTGCAGGCGCTCATCGGGCAGGCGCTCCACCAGCTCGGCGAAGCGTTCGGCATCGGTCCACATTTTCTGCAGCAGCTGCTGCCAGTTCGCATCACTGCCGATCGGCGGGTGGGTGAAGCTGAACTTGTCGTGGGCATCGAGCGGGCCGCCCTCCAGCACCTGGCGCACCGCGGCCACGAAGTAGTGGATGTGAAAGGCGAGCATGGCGATGGTGTTGAAGCCATCACGCCGGTGCAGGGCCTCCTCCCAGGTGACGTCCTGCAGGTTGTCGCGCACATTGGCCCAGGTCCAGTTGCCACCGAAGTGGACCTCGCGGAAGTGCCTGGCGATGCCGGAGGTGGTGGTCATGCGGTGAAGGCAGAAGTACACCGGTGCTCCCGTGCACCGGATCACCGTGGCTTGAGCACCGCCCAGGGCACGAGCATCTCCTCCATGGAGATACCGCCATGCTGGAAGGTGTGGCGGAAGTAGGTGACGAAGTGGTTGTAGTTGTTCGGGTACACGAAGAACTTGTCGCTCTTGGCGAAGATGTACACCGTGCTCACGTTGGCGCGGGGCAGGAACACCTTGGCGGGGTCCTTGATCTCCAGCACGTCGCGCTGCTCGTAGGTGAGGTTGCGTCCGTGCTTGTAGCGCAGGTTGCTGTTGGTGTTGCGGTCGCCCACCACCTTGCTGGGCTCGCTCACGCGGATGGTGCCATGGTCGGTGGTGATCACCACGCGTCCGCCGCGCTGGGCGATGCCTTTGAGGATGTCGATCAGCGGGCTGTGCTCGAACCAGCTCTTCGTGAGGCTGCGGTAGGCGGCATCGTCATCGGCCAGCTCGCGGATCACCTCCATCTCGGTGCGGGCATGGCTCAGCATGTCCACGAAGTTGTAGACGATGACGTTGAGCGCGTTGCCCATCAGGTTGTCCAGGTTGTCGGCGAGCTTCCTGCCGGCGGCGAGGTTCAGGATCTTGTGGTAGCTGTGCTTCACGTTCTTGCCCAGCCGCTGCAGCTGCGCGCTCAGGAACTCCTCCTCGTGGGCGTTCTTGCTGCCTTCCTCGTCCTCGTTCACCCACTTGCCCGGGAACCGCTTCTCGATCTCGCTGGGCATCATGCCGGCGAAAATGGCGTTGCGCGCGTATTGCGTGGCGGTGGGCAGGATGCTGTAGAACAGGCCCTGTTCCTCGGTGCGGAAGTAGGCGCCGAGGATGGGCTCCAGCACGCGCCACTGGTCCAGCCGCAGGTTGTCGATCAGCACCATGAAGAGCGGTGGCTGCTGCTCATCGATCAGCGGGGCCACCTTGGCCTTGAAGAGCTGGTGCGACTGCAGCGGTGCGTCGGGGCTCTTGCCGTTCACCCAGTCCACGTAGTTGCGTTCCACGAACCGGCTGAAGAGGTCGTTGGCCTCGTTCCACTGGCTACGCAGGATGTCGGTCATGCCCTGGTCCTGGCCGCCCGCCAGATCGAGCTCCCACTTCACCAGCTCGTTGTACAGCTCCTTCCACTCCTCGGTGCTCAGCCGGTCGCTCAGGCGCATGGCCAGCTGGCGGAACTGCTGCTGGTAATCGCTGGTGGTCTTCTCGCTCACCAGTCGGCGGCCTTCGAGGTGCTTCTTGAGCGTGAGCAGGATCTGGTTGGGGTTCACCGGCTTGATCAGGTAGTCGCCGATCTTGCCGCCGATGGCCTCGTCCATGATGTGCTCCTCCTCGCTCTTGGTGATCATCACCACGGGGGTGTGGGGCTGCACGGCCTTGACCCGGCTCAGGGTCTCCAGCCCGCTCAGGCCGGGCATGTTCTCGTCCAGGAAGATGATGTCGTACTCCCGGCCCTTCACCCGCTCCACGGCGTCGAGGCCGTTGTTCACGGTGTCCACAACGTAGCCCTTGCCTTCGAGGAAGAGAACGTGGGGGCGAAGGAGGTCGATCTCGTCGTCGGCCCAGAGGATGGATGCGCTCATGCTGTCGATCGGGGTCCCTTTCGGCCGGGACGGGGCCATGGTCTGAACAGGCATACAGGGGCAACGCAAAGCGGGTTGCGATGTTGCCCTGTACTTTCGGGGCGTTAAGGTACTGGGTGGAGCGGGGTGTTGGCGTGCTGGCGCGTTACGCGTAAAGCACGAACCCGACCCGTGACCCGTCGACCCGTGACCTTTTCCACCTTCCCGAGCGGCAACCCGTCGACCTTCCCAACACGTAACACATCACCCTCCCAACCCGCGACCGACCCCGTGAAGATCCTGAACGATCCCATCTACGGTTTCATCTCCGTGCCGCATCCGGTGCTGCAGCGGCTGATCGACCACTCGTGGTTCCAGCGGTTGCGGTACATCAAGCAGGTCGGACTGGGGCATCTGGTGTACCCGGGTGCTCTGCACACACGCTTCCACCACGCGCTGGGGGCCATGCACCTGATGGGCGAGGCCATCGCCACCCTGCGGGGGAAGGGGCACGGGATCACGGAGGAGGAGGCGCTGGGCGCGCGGATCGCCATCCTGCTGCACGATGTCGGTCACGGCCCCTTCAGCCATGCGCTGGAGCACAGTTTGGTGGAGGGCATCGGCCATGAGGACGTGAGCGCATTGGTGATGGACACGTTGGACCGCGAGTTCGATGGTGCGTTGGAGCCGGGCATCCGGATCTTCCGCGACCAGTATCCCAAGCGCTTCCTGCACCAGCTGGTGAGCAGCCAGCTCGATGTGGACCGGATCGACTACCTGAACCGCGACAGCTTCTACACCGGCGTGAGCGAGGGCGTGATCGGCGGCGAGCGCATCATCAAGATGCTGCAGGTGGTGGACGACAGGCTGGTGGTGGAGGAGAAGGCGATCTACAGCATCGAGAAGTTCCTGGTGGCGCGGCGGCTGATGTATTGGCAGGTGTACCTGCACAAGACCGTGGTGGCCTGCGAGCTGATGCTGGTGGAGACCCTGCGCCGCGCGAAACAGCTGGCCATGGGCGGTGCGCAGCTCTTCGCCTCGCCGCCCCTGCTGCGCTTCCTGCACGCCCGGCACGACCGCGCCAGCTTCGACGACCCCGCCGTGCTCGCCGACTTCCTCAAGCTCGACGACCACGACATCATGGGCGCCGTGAAGGTGTGGTGCGCCCATGAGGACAAGGTGCTCTCCCAGCTGGCCACCGACCTGGTGCATCGCCACAACCTGAAGATCAGGCTGCAGGACATACCATGGGACCAGGTGCAGGTCGACGACCTCCGCGCCCAAGTGGCCCGCAAGCTCGGCATCGACCTCGCCGAGGCCGCGCACTTCGTGATCACGGGCAGCATCGTCAACAACGCCTACGATCCGGCGCACGACCGCATCGAGCTCCTTTACAAGGACGGCACCCTGCGCGACATCGCCGAGGCCAGCGACAACCTCGGTATCGCCGCCCTGAGCAAGCCGGTGGAGAAGTTCTACCTGGCCTGGCCCAGGTGGTTGTGAGCGTCGATCCGAGGGCGCTTCCAGCAGGCAGTTACGTGCCAGGGGGTGCTGCCCGAGCGAAGGTGACAAGATCGGGCCTCAACGAGGAGCAGGTGCTGTTCCTCTTCGATGATCCGCAGGTCGGCGGGATCGGACCGGCCCTGTGCTGGGCGACCGACAAGGAGCGCCCCCCTTGTTGAGCGGTGGTATCGGATCACGGCGCAGGCCTGCCTGCGTTCCGGTCCGCTGTGCAAGCGCAACGGATCCGACGTGCGCCACGATGCCGACGGCCGTGCGGCACTGGTGCCGCGGGGCTCCACGGAGTACGGGGCATTGAGCGGAGATGCATGACCGAAGCAGCTGAAGGCCATGGGGCGCCGGCGGGCGTTACAGGCGGTGGCCCGATCAGGCTCCAACGCACAACGGGCCGCCTGTTCAGGCGGCCCGTTGGCAAACCAAAGCACGAAAACCTGTCAGTTGCAGCCCATCGTACCGAAGCCGGGCGCCACGCTGTAGTCGACGTCGTCGTCGTCCCCGTCGAAGAAGCCCACGCCCTCGATGGCGAAGTAGTTGCCCGAGAAGCCGATGGAACCACCGCTCACGTTCAGGCTGCCATCGCGGGAGATGTAGATGCCACCTCCGTTCTGGAAGCTCACCACGAACGAGAAGCCGAAACCGTCGAGCTCATCCTCGGGCTGGTCAAGGTCGTCCACCCAGTTCAGCACATCGTAGCTCGTGTTCGCGAGCTGGTCGGCGTAGACCAGGTAGTAGGCGAACCCGTGGAAGTAGTCGAAGAGATCGTCCTCGCCCGAGGAGAAATCCCCGTTGATGAGCGCCTCGAAATCGCCGGCGATCCCGATCACACCGGCCACCTCACCGATGCCGGTATCGAACAGGTCCATGCCGATGGCCTCCTCGTTCATGGAGAAGCACACGGCGAAGGCGATGTCGAGCACGGCGCTGCCGGCCACCACCGTGCCACCACCGGCGCCGAGGCCGGCTGAGGGCTCGGTGAGGATCATCAGGCCATCGCTCTCGGACCAGGTCCACTGGCCACCGTTGCTGCTGGCGAAGTTGATCCCCGAGCCGGGCGGGTCCACGAAGGTGAAGCTGCGGCTCCCGTCCAGGTCGTGGCGGAAGACGATCACCTTGCGCATGGTGCGGTTGTAGATGCCGATCGCGGGCAGTTTCGCGGCCTTTTCAAGCAGGCGTTGCTGCAGGGCCGGGTCGGTGATCCGCTCCACCTTGGGCGGTGGGAGGGCACCTTCCTTCGAGCAGCCCGCCAGGATGCCCGCGCCCAGCAGGAGCGCAGCTCCCACCGCGGCCAGCGAGGTCCTGGAGTTGGTCCGGATCCGTTCCATTGTGGTGAAGGATGTGGTCACCAAATTAGAACACCCAGCCCAGGCGCAGCTGGCCCACCACGTTGGGGCCGAGGTTGAACGTGGACTTGTTGTTCACTTTCGACTCGCTGTCCTCGGCGCCCTCGATGTTGTCGTAGGTCACCTTCTTCTTGAGGTCGCTGTGCATGGCCAGGCCGAAACCGATCTCGGTGCCCAGGTACAGCTTCTCGGCCACGTAGAAATCGAAGCCGGCGATGGCGTTCAGTCCAAGGTCGAGCGAGCCGCCCTTGGTGATGGTGGCGCCCACTTCCTCGTCGGGCACTTGCACTTCCTCACGCTCGTTGGTCATGCCGTAGCCGATGCTCAGCACGCCACCGATGTAGGGCGAGAGGCGGTCGGTGCCGGCGAAGTGCTTCTCGATGCCGGGCTGAAGGCTGATGTTGAAGGTGCTCTTCTTGTCCTTCAGTTCCACCGCGTCGTTGTCGCTGTCCTCGTCCTGGGTGACGGTGCTCGTGGAGCCGTAGCCAAGGAACAGACCCAGACGGAAGGCGCTCGTTTCGGAGCTGAACGAACGGTACTTGATGCCGCCGATGCTCACAGGAGTGCCACCGAGCGGAGCGAAGTTCACCTCCAGGGTGCGTTCACCGCTGGCGGGTTTGTGCTGCGCATGGGCAGCAACGGCCACCAGGGAGATGCAGGAGGCCAGGAGAATTGCACGTTTCATGTTGGACTTTTTGTGTTTGGTAGTGCGAATTTGCGGCTTTCAACGTCCGGTTCGGTACCCAGGGTTCCACGATCCGTCCACGATCGATGGTGATAAACGGGCGCAGGTTACGGTGTACACCGTATTGATTTGTTGCGGGGAACGACAGTCGGGCCCGGGCAGCGTTCAGGTCCCGGCGTGCGTCTTACCCTCACCATTCCGGCCCCATGCTCCGCTCCCTGCTCCTACTCCCGGTCGTCGCCACGGCGACACTGCTGCACGCGCAGACCTATTTCCACCTGCAACAGGTCCAGGTGGTGCCCGCCGAGCCCACCACCTCCGATCAGGTGGAGGTGCATTTGATCGGCCAGCTGAGCGATCCAGGGGCCCAGGTGCAGGTGACCGGGCTGACCGTCGTCGGCCACGTCGTGGACATCACCCTGACGGCCGGCAGCAGCGGCGGCCTCGCGGTACTTGTGCCCCATATCGAAGTGGTGCAGGTGGGCACGCTCCCTGCGGGAGCATATACCATCGTGATGAACGCGGCCAGCAGCGGGGTGAACGACGCGGCGCCCGCCGAGGAGCACCTGTTCACCGTGAGCGCAGGTGGTGCGCCGTGCCACGAGTTGCAGATCGAGGTGCAATGGCATCCGTTCACCGACACGGCGGTGGTCGTGCATGTGACCAACCCGTCGGCCGAGTTGTTCGACTACCCCAACTTCATCCTGTTCGACGATCAGGGCGACACCCTGGCCATCGAGACCGTGAACTTTTTCGGGATAGCGACGGAGAGTTGGCACATGCTGTCCGTGGTGGACGGGGCCGTCCTGTCCAACGACCTCAATGGCACCTTGGAATTGTGGACGGGCTTCACCACCACGCTCGCGTGTACGTGGAACGGACCCTTCGCCCTATGTCCACCTCCGTTCTGCGCACCGGTCCATCCCGGCATCATGAACATGGGCGGTGCGTTGGTGTTGGGCGCCTTCACCTATATGGTGCACGATGCGGGTGGTACCCTGGTGGCCGAGGGCGACTGGGATCTCACCGAGGCGGTGCAGATGGCCTACGACACGTTGTGCCTGCCCCCGGGCCAGTACACCATGCGCGTGGTGCCGCACCAGGCGTCCACCGGCGGTGCGGCCGTGTTCACCGTGGCGGCCCCGGGGTGGGTCCAAGGCCCCATGGCCCTGGTGTACCAGTCCGAGGAGAACACCATGCCCTTCGACTTTTTCGGGGCCTGCGTCGATGTGGGCCAGTCGATCCATGAACCCGCCCCCGATCCGCTGCGTGCCGCACCGGTCCGCGGCGGGCTGTGGGTGCACCGCACCGATCAGCGCCCCTTGGGCGAACTGTGGCTCTTCGATGCACAGGGGCGTGCGCTGTACCATGCCACCACCGCAAGTGCACGCGTGCATGTGCCCGTGAGCGGGCCAGGCGTGTACGTGGTGCGCACGCAAGGCCATGCCCTGCGCGTGGTCGCCGGAGTGCAATAAGTGTTCCTTGCGTATCGTTGGTGATCCCGGACCGTTACTCCTTGTGGCCCGTCTCGTGGGCGGCCTTGCCCTTGCCTTCCTGCTCTTCATGCTCCTGGGCCACTTGTTCGGCAGCGCCAATGGTCCGGAAGGCATGCGTTTCACCCGTGGCAGTGACGTGGTGGCCTTCGTGCTCTTCCCGATAGGCACGATCATCGGCCTGGCACTGGCCTATTGGCGGCCGATGGCAGGTGGCGCGATCGCCGCGGGCAGCGTGCTCGTGCTGCTGGTGCTGCGTCCCGCCCTGCTGCCCACGGCCGTGGGGGTGATGGCGCTGCCCGGGCTTCTCCACGTGGCGGTGGCGTGGATGCGGCGCCGCGCCGTGCGGTGATCGCGCGTTGGCGATCTTCGCGCCGATGACCGACCGCGAACTCGCCCGGCAACTGCGTCAATTGTCGCGCATCGCGCTGATGCTCGCATCGGAGCTGCGCCACGGCCACCTCGACGAGGAATTGATCGAGGAGATCGACCGGCGCATGGAGCAGGGCATCGCGGCCGATCCGCGCGGGGCCGCGCTGCGTCCTGTCGTGGACGCGCTGCGCGAAAGCACCATGACACCGCGTCCCGAGTTGATGGGCGACACGATCCGCGCCTGCGAGCGTCTGCGCGATGCGATCGACGCCCTGGTGGGGCGTCTGCATTGAGCGAACGTGAACGGCCGGGCGCTTCCCGGCCGTTCACGTTGGGCCCATCACGATCAGGCTTCCGCCGCTGCGTTCAGCACTTCCTCCGCGAGCGCGCTCAGCTTCGCGTCGGTGCCCTTCTCCTCCTCCAGCGTGCTGTTGAGGAGCTGGCCCACCTTCTTGAGCCCGAGTTGTTCGGCGAAGGCCACCATGCTGCCATAGCTGGCGATCTCGTAGTGCTCGGCCTTCTGTGCGGCGGCCACGATCGCGGCGTCCAGGGCGATGTCGTCCTTGAACTCCTCCACGATGTCGTCGGCCTCCTCCACGATCCCGTCGATCGCGTCGCACTTCTTGCCTTTGGCGGGCTTGTCCAACAGGGCGAACACCTCTTCCAGGCGTTCCACATGCTGTTTGGTCTCCTCGTGGTGGTCGAGCATGGCCTGTTGCAACTCTTCGTTCACCGCGGCCTTCGCCAGCTTCTTCGTGGCGGTCACCAAGCGTTTCTCCGCATAGTACATGTCGGCGATGCAGTCCTCGAGCAGCTTGCGGAGACCTTCGGGTTTTTCCTTTTTGTTGGGCATGTCGGTAGGGGTGTTGGTCGTATGCCCACCTGCGGCCATTCCCATGCCGCCCTGCGGGCGATCGCGTGGAAGGCCTGCTGGACGCGGGGAACGCCGTGTTGCGCGATCGATAGGCGCATGCGGGGTGTTGAGCGGGCGCCCCTGATCAACGTCCCGATCCGGGGCGCGCAGGCCCCGATCGACCGGTGGGGTGGGGGCGAGCCTCGTTCCAGGGCACCGTTTCGTCGCGCACCACGCGGTAGCGCAAGGTGGCCCCGGACGGATGGTCCTTGCTGCGGGCATCGCGCGCATCGCGCATGGGCCACGGCCCGCTCCAGATGCCATCGGGCACAGGCGTGGCCGGCAGCGGCAGGTCATGGGCCACCCACACCTCGGCCCCCAGCAGGAAGCTGATGGACCGGAACGGCGCTCGGCTGTTCAGCACGGTGCGCGCGGGCACCACCAACGCATCGTCCTCCAAGCGGAAGCGCGTGGGGTCCAGCCCCAGGTAATGGTTGTCGCGGTGGCCGGCGTAGAGGCTCATGCGCACCGCACCGGGGCTCGCCCACTCCGGCGGGAGCCGGTCCCGGGGCACGCGCACCTCCATCTCCAGGGCCAGGCGATGGCCATCGACCACGGGCGGTCGCGGCAGCGCCAGCAGGCTCAGCCCCGCCACACCCCACAAGGCCACCTGCCCCAGCAGCACCGATACGCCCAGCGCCTTCCAGAAATGCATCCAGTCCGTGGGGCCCACCAGCCGGGTGCCCAGCAGGCCCAGCAGGAATCCCACCACGAAAGCCGTGGGCATGAAGAGGAACACGATGCTGAACTCGCGCCGCCCTTCCACGTTCGGTACGCCGTGCATGCCGGTGAGCTTGTCGGCCACCGGCCCCGTGACCAGGGCGGTGATCAGCGCGGTGAGCAGGGCCACGACGATGCCGATCTTCCAAGACATGGCGTGGTGCGAAATTCGATGACCCACGCACGCAATGCAATGCCCCGCGAACGGATCACCCGCCCGGAAGCGGGCCGATGGGGCTTGGTGGAACAGGTGGCCCAGGCAGATCGCACCAGCGGCTGGCGGGCGATGCAGGCACTGTGGCGGGCGGGATGACCCCCCGACGGTGCGCGCTATGCGCGGCGCGGCATGTCCCAGGGCTGCACCTCACCGGGCAGGCGGATGCTGCGGAGCGACTCGGCCCGGACGACGTCCAGCCGTTCCATCTGCGCGCGCTGCTCAGCGTAGAGCCGGCCATGGTCCACGAAGGTGGTGAGCTGCGCCAGCTGGTCCGGCACGAGCCAATGACCGAAGAGGCAGCCCTGCGTCACGCCCACGCGCACCGCGTTGGCGTTGCGTGCGCTCTCGGCCACGAAGACCATGTTCTCCCGCACGAACTCCTTCAGCCGCACCAGGGCATCGGCGGTGCTGTTGAAGCGCTCGCCGTAGCGCTGCAGCAGGTGGTGGCTCAGGTGGTAGCTCGGGCCGTCCTCCACGATGCGGGCGGCCCGGTACAGACCGTCGGCACCGCGGTACCACACGAACGGCGCCACATGCACCACCTTCTTGGTCAGCCACATCGCCACCAGCCAGTTGTTGCCCTTGGGCGAGCGGTACTCGAAGAGCTGCGGCACCTTGCGCAGGTCCTTGTTCAGCCGCAGGGTGCGCCACACCCGCCCCATCTGGCCCTTCATCTTGTTCCATAGCGCGGGCATGTCGCGCCGCGCTTCGCGCCACACTTCCTCGGGAGTATGCGTCGGAACGATCATCGCAGCGATCTCGTTGGGTCACTGGGTCGGCGCCTCAGGCCGCCATGCACACCACCCCTTGGCTGTAGGGCGTGGCCCCCTGGGCGAAACGGGCGCGCACGCGGAAGCGGTACTCCACCCCGGGCGCCAGGCCATCCACCAAGGCCTTGGCGCGCCGCACCAGCAGGGTGTCCCGGGGCGCCTCATCGCCGGCGTTCGCCGGACGCATCTCCACCTCATAGGCGAAGGCACCGTGGCGGGGCTGCCAGCGCACCAGCAAACTGCCGGTATGGCCCGTGCGCTGCACGCGCAGCCGCTCGGGCGCCTCGGGCACCGGCAGCGGCCGGGGCGCCTTGCGCGCGGTGAAGCCGCTGGTCAGGGCCTTCTGCAGATCATGCCCGGCCACGTAGCGCACATGCAGGTACACCGCATCGATCGCCCGCTCCAGCGCGGCGCGGCAGTCGTGCCGGTGCGCCGTGGCGATCCGCCCGCCGAAGAACAGGCAGCGGTCGTTGGCCACCTCCATCGCCCGGCGGCGCGCATCCAGCACGGCCAGCAGCGGCCCGGCATCGGGAAAGTTCGGATTGCCGCTCATCCGCTCGTGGATCAGCGCGGCCTTCTGCACGATCTCCTCCATGGTGAGGTGCTTCGTGCCTTTGCAGATGGTGCTCGTACGCATGGCTCAGCAACGCTTGAGGTCCGCCCCCGGAGCGCGCCCGCCCACCATCGCCCCCACGTTCACGACCAAGGGCACGCTTTATATCGCACACCGGCCCGGACAGGTGTCGATCGTCCGGCGGCCCGCCCCACCCGCCATTATCCACCCGCCTACTGTATTCATGAAAATGTCGATCGCCTTTTGCCCAACTCCCAAATGGTCGGCCCGTGGATCGGTCGCCCCCGGGCCAACTCCCAAATGGTCTGCCCGTAGGGCGATCGCTTCCGCGGCAACGCCCAAATGGTCCGCGCCCCGGGCGATCGCTTTTCGGACAACGCCCAAATGGTCCGCTGGAAAGGCGATCGCCATCCGGGGAAAGTCGGTCGGTTGATGGGCTTTCCCGCGCGATGGTGGGCCGGGGGCACCAGCGATCCGCCCGGGATCATGGGTGATGCCGCTGGATCGGATGGATGAACGGGAGATGGCGGGAAGCCTAAGGGCAAAGGCGGATGTACAACGACCTATGTTCAAGGCCGGAAGTGCAAAGGCCCCAGGCCGAAGGTCAGTGGCGCGACGTGGCTCCGCGACGGTGCATGGCCCGCCTCCCCTCCCCCCTGCTTGTGCCCGAGGACGGAAATGGAAAAAGGACGCGGAGCGAAAAGGCCGCGGAGCGGAATGGTCTTGAGGTTATAGGCGGGGGGGAGGTGGTTCGGTTGCGGGTGCGGTCCCCGGTTGGGTGGCAAGTTTTCAACAGGAGTTGGACCGCGCAGGCAAAGTGCTTATAATAACGCCTCAACCATGACGAATATCCCGTCAACGATGAACATGTGTCCCATCCCCATCCCTGCCAGCGAACAGGAAGCCCTGCAATGGCTGCTCCCCACGCTGGACCAACCCATGGAGCTGTTGCCCGCCGAGGCGTTCACCCGGGCATGGTCAGCCATATTCTATCTGTACGGCGGCCTTCACCCGGATGCAGCCATCGCGCATGGGACGGAGCTGACCACCACCTACGACGGCCCGGCGGCCTATCGCGAGATCGACGCACGCCTGGTCGTTCCCCGGTACGAACAGAGCGGCTGGCCCGTGGTGCTTGCCCC
>JGI12383J13903_1000724_pt1 | contig 21221 bp, 20 predicted proteins | sample Passage237B_FD_13903 | JGI IMG/M metagenome (IMG submission 13903)
GGCCGACCATTGCCGTGTGTGGTCCTTGCTGTACCTGCCGGTGGCGGGCGACTCGGGCTCGTCAAGCAGGGGCAGGTCCACATCGGCGAGGTCGATCAATGCGTAGCGGGCATCGCCGCGCGCGCTTGCCAGTTCGTACACCCATTTCGCCACGGCCTCGCCATTGCGCTTGGGGCGGGTGCTTCCGAGAATGATGGCGATCTTGAGCATGGTACGGGGTTCCGGGTGGGATAAAGGGTCCGTGGCATCAGCGCAGCCCACCGCGCACGGCGGCCAGCCAGGCCATGAACTCGGTGCGCAGTTCAGCGTGCAGCTTCTGTGCGGCACCCATGCGCTCGCGCAGGGGTGCATGGTCGCGGTAGGGCTGACCGGTCGCCACGTGCGGCGTCTCCGCCACCTTCTTGGCCAGGGAGTCCTCGTGCGTCTTGATCAGGTGCTGCAGCTCGTCGACCACCTCCTGTTCGCGCACGAAACGGTTCTGGAATTGCTCCACTTCCGCGTGCACTTCCGGGCCTTCGCTGCCCAGCACATCGGCGAGCCGCTTGTTATACACCGTGAGCTCCTGCTGCCAGGCACAGAGCATGTTCCACCATTCCATGTGGTCGGCGTGCAGGTCGTGTATCGTGCGGCTTTCAGCTTCCATGGCGGTCGGGTGTTCAGCGCAGTTGGTCCAGATACGCGCGGCAGGCATCGCTGCATTCGGCGCAGATGGCCGCGCATTTCTCGCAATGCCCGTGATCGTGTCGCCCGCATTCCACATGACAGGCGTCGCACACCGTGATGCAAAGCCGCAACACGTCGGCAGCGTAGGCCGAGCCGCGCGCCACATAGAACACGGCAAGACCGCAGATATCGGCACAGTCATTATCCAGTTTGATGCAGCCACGCATGCGGCCGGGGTCGGGCTCGCCCAGGCAGGCATCGGCACAGACCTCGCAGGCGGTGATGCACTTGATCAACACATGCATGAGCGCGTTGGTCCTTTCGTCCTTCATGGGGATGTGGTTTCCCGTGAGCGTACAAGGACGGGGCCGCGCGTCCGGGCATCGGCGCTCCGTTGGGAGGCGTGGAACGCATTGCCCGCAGCGAGGCATCCACGACCCGCCAACGCCCGGGCCCCACGCACAGGACCGTGTTGCACGATATGTGTCCCGACACCATCCATGCGAACACCCCTCCTCTCCCTCGTCGTGCTGTGCACGATAGTGTTCAGCGCCTGTTCCACCAACGAAAAGCGCCGTTCCGACCCGGAACCGGCGGTGGGCCGCACACAGGACAACGACGCGCGAACGGACAGCGCCCGCGACTTCTCGCACCCGATCCGCAACCTCTCCGATACCACCAGCACACCCTGACCACTTCACCCCCATTGCCATGAACACATTGAAGAACAAACAGGTGGCGATCCTTGCCACGGACGGTTTCGAACTGAGCGAACTGGAAAGCCCGCGCAAAGCCCTGCTGGATGCCGGGGCCTTGGTGCACGTGGTATCGTTGAAGAGCGGTACGATCAAGGGCTGGAAGAACGGCGACTGGAAAGGCTCGGCCGAGGTGGACCGTACCCTGGACCAGGCGCGCCCCGAGGACTACGATGCGCTGGTGTTGCCCGGTGGCGTGATCAATCCCGACAAGCTGCGGAAGGAAGCGAAGGCCGTGGCCTTCGTACGCTCCTTCTTCGCGGACCACAAGCCCGTGGCGGCGATCTGCCACGGCCCCTGGCTGCTGGCCGAGGCCGATGTGCTGGAGGGTCGGAAAGTGACGAGCTACTCCAGCATCCGCACCGACCTGAAGAACGCCGGTGCGGAATGGGTGGACGAGGAAGTGGTGGTGGACGAGGGCCTGGTGACCAGTCGCAGCCCGGAGGACCTGCCGGCCTTCAACACGAAGCTGGTGGAAGAGGTGGCCGAAGGCGCACACTCACGGCAACGGACCTGAACACCCACCACCATGGCATCCCGTCCCTCCCCTCCCAAACCGAAGATCGCTCCACCGGCACAGCCCGTGGAACCCAAGATCACGCCGCCGCCGGACAAGCCGATCCAGCCGCCACAGGAGCCTCCGACCCGACAGCCATCGGAACGGCCGATCACCGATCCGCCCGAACAGCCCACGGCCCCGCCCCCCGGGCCGGACCCCATGCCGCCTGACGAGGCACCCACGCAGCCGCAGACGGACCAGCCCTGAAGTGCAAGGCACCGAACGCGTTCAGCCGTTCACCACTTCGCCACCGTTGGGGTGCAAGACCTGGCCGGTCATGTAGCTGCTGGCCAGCGAGGCGAGGAAGACGAAGCTGGGTGCGATCTCGTGCGGTTCGCCTGCGCGGCCCATGGGCGCATCGGAACCGAAGGTGGCCACCTGCGCCTTTGTGAAGGTGGAAGGGATCAAGGGCGTCCACACCGGGCCGGGAGCCACGGCGTTCACACGAATACCGCGCTTGATCAAGGCCGCCGACAAGGACCGGGTGAAGCCGACGATGGCGCCCTTGGTAGCGGCGTAATCGACCAGGTGGCCGCTGCCGCGGTATGCCGTTACCGATGTGGTATTGATGATGCGGGCGCCCTTCTTCATGTGCTCCAGTGCCGCCCGCGTCACGGAGAAGAACGAGAAGATGTTCACCTTGAAGGTCTGCTCGAGCTGCCTGCGATCGATGTCCTCGAAGTACTTCTGCGGGTATTGCACGGCGGCATTGTTCACCAGCACGTCCAAACGCCCGAAGTGCTTCACCGTGCGCGCCACCACCTGCTTGCAGTGGGTCTCGCGACCCAGGTCGCCCGGCAGGATCAGGCACTGGCCACCGGCGGCCTCCACAGCGGCGGCGGTCTCGCGCGCATCGGCGTGCTCGCTCAGGTAGGCGATGGCCACGTTGGCCCCTTCCCTGGCGAAAGCGATCGCCACGGCGCGGCCGATACCGCTGTCACCGCCGGTGATCAGTGCGACCTCGCCCGCAAGCAAGCCTGAGCCCGGCAGCGCATCGTTCACGGCCACCGGCCTTGGCAGCATGGCCTTTTCATGGCCTGGTCGCCGTTGGTGCTGCGGTGGCCGGAGGCGTTGTTTGGTCCCTGGCTTTTGCATGCGATCGAGGAATGCCCGCACGATGCGGTCTAGTGGCGGGGCTTGTGCGGGTCGTAGGGACTGGACGGTGCATTGATGATCCGCTCGGACTCTTCTGTGTTGGTGATCCGTGCAGAACCCTCGGCCGACGGACCGTCCTTGCGGGTGGCCTGGTCGGCACCGGTGGTCCGATCGCGCTGGTCCTTCAGCATGGAACGGTCCTGCGGGTTGTGCACCTGGTTGCGCGCGGCCTCTTCCACCAATTGCTGCGCTTCGCGCTCGCTCTTGCCGAGCCGCGTGCCAAGGCGTTGGTACAGTTCCTTCTCCCGGCCCTTGGTATAGGCCAGGTCGTCATCGGTCAGACTTTGATGCGTATTGCGGAGTTGCGTGCTCACATCGGGCCAACGGTCTGTCCATTCCGGGGCGGAGTCGTCCGGTCGCCCGGTGGGCGGCGTGGACTTCTTATCGTGCGTGTTCATTCGTAATGAGTTCGGTATCCTGCGCAGCACGATGATCGTGCCACGGCTCCCAGCACTCCACGGTCGTTACGGTCCACGCAGATCGATGAGGCCCTTACGCCCCAGATCGCCCCGATCCTGCTGCATGCACACCTACTGCCGGGTCGGGACAAGCGGATCAACAGGCCCCCGTTCACTTCTACGACAGGGTCATCGATCGTTCTGTCATGGACCGCTCGAGCTTCGCACCACGCCATTACGCTGAACAGCGGCGAACACCATGCGCGGCACCTGGACCATCGTCCTGCTCGTCCTGAGCAACCTGTTCATGACCTTGGCCTGGTACGGCCACCTGCGTTTCAAGGACCATCCGACGCTGGCCAAGGCGGGGTTGTTCACCGTGATCCTCATCAGCTGGGGGATCGCCTTCTTCGAGTATTGCCTGCAGGTGCCGGCGAACCGGCTGGGCTATGCAGATGAGGGCGGCCCGTTCTCGCTGGTGCAATTGAAAGTGATCCAGGAGGTGATCACCCTCGTGGTGTTCGTCGGTTTCAGCCTGGTGATGTTCAAGAACGAAGCGTTCCGATGGAACCACGCGCTGGCGGGGGTATTGCTGGTTGCAGCCGTGTGGTTGGTGTTCAAAAAGTAGACATGCCCGTACACCCGGGCCCCGAAGTCCTATCTTGCACTGGCCCTGATGTGATCACGATGGTGAGAGCGAAACGTATCCTGCTGGGATTCGCCTTGGCCTATGGCGGGATGTTGCAGGCGCAATGTCCGAACAACAACGTCCTGTACAATGTGTCCGCCACGCCGGCCACATGCCCCGGCACGGCCTCGGTAGGCTGTATTTATGGCGGGGAGTACGTGCTGGTGAACGTGGTGGCAGGGAACACCTACACCTTCAGCACATGCGGGACCTTGTGGGACACCCAGATCACCCTGTACAACAATACCGGGGGCGAGGCCTTGGGCTACAACGACGACTTCTGCGGCCTGCAGTCCACCGTGATGTGGACGGCCACCTTCACCGGTGTACTGCGTGTGCTCGTTGACCAGTACAACTGCGCCTCGAACCTCTCTTGTGGCGGGCTGACGGTGACCTGCGCGGGAGCACCTATCATCTCGGATTGTGTGTACACCCTCACGTTGAACGACAGCTGGGGCGACGGTTGGGAGGGCTCCTACGTGGGGATCAGCATCAACGGGGGGGCTTTCATGACGTACACCGTTCCGAACGGCAGCACGGCGACATACCAGATCGGCGTGAACATCGGCGATGTGGTGGTGGTGAGCTACTACTCCTCCGGTGTATACGAGAACGAGCACACCTATTCGCTCACCTTCAACGGGGGCCTTTTGTACAGTGCGGGCCCCTACCCTGCCACCGGCATCGTGTACACGAACACGGTGACCTGCGAGACACCGCCGGTGGGCCAGGAGGATTGCCTGGGCGCCATGACGATCTGCAGCAATGTTTCACTGAACAACAACACGAACCACACGGGGGCCTATCCCGACATCAATTCAAGCAACTCGGGCTGTCTGGACACGCAGGAATACCAAGGCACATGGTACATCTTCTCGCCCAGCGCAGGGGGCGACTTGGGGTTGACGATCCAGCCCTCGGGGCCCGATGACTACGATTGGGCGGTGTGGGGCCCCTACCCACCCGGCACGAACCCGAGCGCCATCTGTCCGCCGCAGGGTCCACCAATCCGTTGCGCGGCATCGAGCGGTCCGGCCACCTACAACAACACTGGCAGCTATGCCACGGGCATGGGGCACCCCACCTTCTCGCCGCCCCGCTTCGCCAGCACCGCGACGAGCTATGGCATACCAGCGACCACCGACATATGCCCGCTGGCGCCACCGCAGCGCTGCGGCTGGGTGCCCGGCCTGCAGGTGAGCGTGGGCCAGGTCTTCCTCATGTACATCAGCAACTGGTCGCAATCCAACACGGGCTTCACCCTGAGCTGGATGCTGGAGAACGGTGCCTCGCTGGACTGTACGGTGCTGCCGTTGGAGTTGCTCGACTTCCAGGCCGAACGCACGGATGAAGCGGTATTGCTGAGCTGGGACACGGCCAACGAGATCATGACCGATCACTTCGTGGTGGAACGCGCCAACGAGGACAACACCTTCGCGCCGATCGGCAGTCTTCCTGGGGCGGGATGGTCCATCACGATGCGGCATTACGAACTGCTCGATCCTCATCCGCAGCCGGGTTTGAACCAGTACCGCCTGAAGCAGGTGGACACCGATGGGAGCCACACGTATTCCCCCATCCGCCAAGTGTATTTCAGCGGACCATCGACCGGGCTGCTGGCCATGCCCAACCCCGGCACCGACCACTTGGAGGTGTTGCATGGGCGGGTGGACGAAGGCAGTACGATCGTGCTGACCGATGCGGTCGGCCGGATCGTGTCCACCGTGCGGGCCACGGGCGACCGTACGATGCTGGAGCCATCGGGACTTCCGCGCGGCTATTACCTCCTGCGTCTCGTTGCCGCCGATGGCACCGCGCTGGCGCAGACTCCCTGGATCAAGCAATAACTCACGGCAGGCGCAGCAGACGCCCGCTGCCCTGGATGTCGGTGACGATCGCCGGGGGATCACCGCGGAAATACACATCGCCCGCATCGCCGATGTGCACCTGGAGCTCCTCCTCGGCCCAGCAGCGGATGTCGGTGATGCCGCTGTTGTTCACGGCCACACGCGCCGCACGCAGGGCCGACGCATCGATCGGGCCCATGATGCCGCTGTAGAGCCTAGCCTCACCGTCGCAGCGCCCGCGCAGCACCACATCGCCCGCGCCGGTGTGCAGGCCCACTTCGATGTGGTCCACCGCGACACGCAGATCGGTGGTGCCCTGCGCACCCCACTGCTCAATGGCGAACGACACGGCACGCACGGTGTCGACGCAGCTCACGTTGCCCGTTCCACGCAACACAAGGCGTTCGAGGCCCTGCGCCGGGGTGCGCACGGTGATCCGCGGCTTGAAGCTGCGCACCCAGTTGCAGGTGTTCTCGTTGCTGATGCGCAGCACGCCATCCTCCACCTCGGTGCGTACCTGGCCCAACAGGTTGCGGCCGGCCGTAACGGTGATCAGGCCTTGCGACGACGGCAGCAGCACAAGATCGATCCGGTCGTCCAGTTCGATGGTGTGATACGGTGGCACACTGCGCTCCTCATTGGTCATGGACCCGGTGCTGGTGATGCAATCATCCCACTGTTCCCGCTGGCAGCCGAGCAGCAGCAGCGCCATCACCGCTATGCTCGTCCTCATCCCCATCGGTATCCGAAGCCGAACTCCCAATGATCGGCCACACCGAAGTGGCTCTTCAATGCCAGGTGCGCGATCCAATGCCTGGCCACGCGATAGCGCATGCCCAGGCGGTGGAACACGGCCGACTCGTCGGGTGCCGGAGTGTGCACGTAGGTGCCCATCTGGAGCATCAGTTCGGCGCGACCGAAGCCGAGCGCATAGCCGCCGTGCAGGCCCAGCTGCGTGAGTTCAGGACGCGATCGCCCGGCAAGCTCGGGACGCAAGGCCACCAGGCTGCCCTTGTTGAACAGGTCCACTCCCACCGCCACCGACGACTTTGGCGAGACCCGCCATTGCACCTGCCCGATCACCACGGCCACACTGTGTTGCCCGCTCAACGGTCTGCCGGTCTCGTTCACGCCAAAAGCGCCAGCCAACGTGGTCTCGCGGCGGGGCGAAGGCAGGTGGACCGTGCTGTCCTTCGGCACGGTGTATGGCGTGACCTGGCCCAGTGCGTAGGAAGCACCAGCGTTCAGCGACAACAGGTTGAGCCCGAGGTTGGGCAGCTTGAAGGACCCGTTGCTCCAGTGATCGATGGACAGGCCGACGGAGAGCTGCGTGCGACCGATCCTGTGGCGGCCTTCGAGCATGATCTGGATGGCGGTGTTGATGCGCGTGCCGATCGCGATCTGCTTGTTGTTGGCAAGGCGGTCGTAGGGCCTGGCCACATGGCCGAGGCCCCAGCCCAGACGCATGCCCAATGCGGTGCGCTCCCCGCGCACCATGGGCAGGTGCAGGTAGGGAACGAGGCGGCATACCCCGCCGATGCGCCTGGGGTTGTCCATGTCGGCCCAGAGGAAGGCGAAGCCATAGGCCGGGCCGCGATAGTCGCGCTGCCACCCCTGCTCACCGTGCAACTCATGCTCAGCGAACAGTTCGAAGCCGGTGGCGTGCCCTTCGACCAGGACCCAACTGGCGGGCCGGTGCGGCCACAGGAAGCCGCGATGCACACGCGCTCCCAGGCACCAAGGCTCGTTGGCGGAACCGAGCACGGGCACCAGCAGCGCGAAGAACGCGATGGTCCTACCCCACCGGAATGCCGGGCACATCCGCATAGCGCTTGTGGCCGTACTGCTTCATGTACAGATCATACACGATGCCATCGGCCAGACCGACCTTGGGAACGAACACCTCCTCGATGTGGGCGTGCTCAAGGATGCGGAGGAAGATGTCGGCAGCCGGCACGATCACATCGGCTCGGTCGGGACGCAGCCGCAACAGGGCGATGCGCTCCTCCAGCGAATGCGCGCCGATGCGGTCGCGCTGGGCCTTGATCGCGGCGCGTGTGAGCGGCTCGCCGTACTTGTTCCCGTTCTCCTTGAACAGGCGGTTGATATTGCCACCGGTGCCGATGGCCATGAGGTGCCCGTGCTCCTCTCGCAATCCATCGAGGAAAACGCGCAAAGCCTCCCACTCGGCAGGGTCCACGCCGCCTTTCAACATGCGCACGGTGCCGATGCGGAAGCTCGCACGCTTCACGCGCCGTCCACCTTCGAGCCAGGTGAGCTCGGTGCTGCCGCCGCCGACATCGATGTAGAGGTAATCGCGGTCCTTCAGCAGGTCCTGCGTCCAGAACGTGTTGCAGATCAGGTCGGCCTCGGTCTCCCCGTCGATCACCTCGATGTGCACGCCGCTCTCCATCTCCACGCGCATGAGCAGCTTTTCGCGGTCGGCGGTCTCGCGCATGGCACTGGTGGCGCAGCAGCGCATGTACCGCACGCCGTACACCTCGGCCAGCAACCTGAACGCCTTGAGGCCCTTGATCAGTTGATCGCTCTTGGCGGTGGTGATGGAACCGGTGGCGAACACGTCCTCGCCCAGGCGGATCGGCAGGCGCACCAGGGTCTGCTTCTTCACCACGGGATGATCGCCGCGCTCGATCACCTCGCCCACCAGCAGGCGTACGGCGTTCGAACCGATGTCGATCGCGGCGTATGTCAGGTCGCGGATGATGCAGCGAAGCTACATTGTGCACAGGAAGGCACATGGCCGACGTACAGGTCTGAATATCAGCGTGAATGCACACAACCATGAAGGAGGGTGCGCGTCTACCGGAGGTACCGCATATCGCACCCGACCTGCATGCCCACACCGCGCCGCTCGCTTTTCCACCGGCCCGGGCAGTGCCCCTCGGGTGAACCCGCCACCACCGCTCACGGGCGCCTGCGACGCCTTTGCGTTCCCTTCCTGACGACCTTGCTCGTGGGCCCCACGTTCGCGATCACCAGGTTCGTGAGCGGGCAGCACCTGGTGAGCACCCGCTGCCCGCGCTCGGTTTCACGCTTTGTACGGCAATAGCCCACGCGCGCAACTTGAAAACAAAACCCCAGATGCGTTCACATTCCCTTCTCTTTCCGCGATGGTCCGCGTGCTGGGTATGTTGATGCCGCTCAGTGCGTTCCCGGTCAGCGTCGATGTCATGCCCATACACGGCGATCTATGCGGGATCGGTAATGGCCGGCTCGAAGCGGTCATATCCGGAGGTACCCCTCCGTATTCCGTGCTATGGTCCAATGGCAGCACGGATGTGGTCGCAACGGGCCTTGCAGCGGGCAGCTATACCGTTACCGTGATCGATGCCATGGGCGCTGAAGCCGTTGGCGGGTGGGTGGTGCCTTCGGTCGATCTGGGGAACGTGGCCAGCGCGTGGATCATGTCGTACCCGGGATACGAGGACCCCTATTGTGGCGGCGCGCTGCCCGGCCCATTCTTCCGGTTGCGGAGCTATGATGAGGATCGCTGGCGGTTCGGCTTGGAGAATGCGCCGCTCAACACGCCGATCCACTTCGATGGCCAACCGATCACCGGCATCCATACCGGCAGCCTGGGCGGGCCGCAATGGAACGAAGCGTCCGCGCACACGGAATACTACGTGCCTATCCCGGCGCAGAGTGGCGATGGGGCCGGTGCAGTTGACCATCGCGCTTGGGGGGTGCAACGGGGTGATCACCGTATACCCCGGTTGCCCAGTGGACGTGCCGGTGATCACCCTGTTGGAGGCGGGACCGAGCTGTGCCAACATCGCCACCGGAAGTCTCAAACTCCAGTTCAGTGGTGGGTTCCATTCAACGATGTTCATGACCGGCCAGGGCTACAACGGCCCCGCACCCTACCCCGGGGAGGTCATGGAGCTCACGGGCCTGATGCCCGGTACCCATACCTATTCATACACCATCGGAGGGGCCAGTTTGTACTGGATGCAGAACTGCCCGCTTCCTTCGTACGAATTCGTGGTGCCCAGCAACGGCCTCACCTGTGGTACCGTGCAAGGCACGGCTTTCATGGACTACAACCTCAATTGCACCAAGCAGAGCACTGAGCCGGGGCTGCCTGGAGCGGTCATGCTGATCGAACCCGGGCCGACCTACACGACAACGGCCGGCAACGGCACCTACAGCGCGGCGCTGCCCCCGGGCGATTACACGGTAACGCAGCTGAGCCCGGTGGCCGATGAGCATTGCACGGGCACACCGCAGGCCTTCACCATCAATGGCGGTGTCACCGCTACGCGCAACTTCCCCGATACCGCGTTGGTGCCCTTGGATGTACGCATGCATGCGTGTGCCGGTGCGGCAAGGCCCGGCTTCGAGTTGCAGTACGCCCTGAGCATGGTCAACCTCACACCATCGCCAAGCGGTGCGCTCACCGTGACGTTCGCGTTCGACCCGGTCTTGGGCTTCCTCTCGGCCACATCGGCACCCACCACCGTGGCCGGCAATACGCTCACATGGGACCAGGCGCAGCTGGCGGGCTTCCAGAGCCGGAGCATCATGATCCGTTTCCAAGTACCGCCGGATGTGGGCCTTCTCGCCCATCAGCTGGTGGCAACGGCCCACGTGAATACGGCCAACAGCGACGGGAACCTCACCAATAACACGGCGGTGGTGTACCGGACGATCACGGGCGCCCATGACCCGAACGACAAACTGGCTGTGACCTCGACAGGGAGCCACTCCAGTTGGCAGCTCGACGAGGACGAGTGGATCGACTACACCATCCGATCCCAGAACACCCGCACGGATACGGCCTTCCCCATCCTCATCACCGATACGCTGCCGGCGAACCTCGACCCCGGCACCATCCAGATCGGCGCTGCGTCGCACCACTTCACCTGGCAGCTTCGCGATGCGGGCACCCTGAAGTTCCATTTCATGAACATCCTGCTCCCCGACAGTAATGTGAATGAACCCCGCAGCCATGGCTTCGTTTCCTTCCGGATCCGTCCACGCCTGCCGCTGCTGCCTGGTGGCATCATTGAGAACACCGCCCACATCCACTTCGACTTCAACCCGCCGGTGATCACAGCGCCCAGCGTACTCCATGTGGTCTCGCCCTGCGGCACCGCAGTCACCTGGGCGTGATGAGCGCCGCACCGATCACGCTGGGCAGCACCGCCACCACCTGGGACCTGCGTACCACGGCCACCGCACTCCATGGCACCGAACCGACGATGGTTGACGGGACAACGCGCCTGCTCTGGCCTGGGGATACCAACTTCAACGGCGAGGTGAAATACACCGGCCGGGGGAACGACCGCGATGAGGTGCTGATCGCGGTGGGCGGCACCACGCCCACCAACACCACCACGGGATCCTACCACGGCTCGGAAGTGAACATGGACGGACAGGTGAAGTACACCGGCGTGGAAAACGACCGCGACATCATCCTGCAGAGCATCGGGGGCACGGTATCCACGACGATGAAGGTGAAGCAGCTGCCGTAGTTCGCCTACTTCAGCACCGCCAGCCGCTCCTCAAGGGCCTTGATCTTGGCCTCGGCGTCGGCCTTCTTCTTGCGCTCGTTCTCGATCACTTGGGGCGGCGCACCGTTCACGAAGCGTTCGTTGCCGAGCTTCTTCTCCACGCTGGCCAGGAAGCCGCGCAGGTAATTGAGCTCCTCCTCGGCCTTCTTCGCCTCCGCGCCGGCGTCCACCTGGCCGCCCAGGTCCACGCCATAGGTGGTGGTACCCACCAGGAAGGTCACGCTACCCTCGCTCACCGCAGCCACGGTACGCAGGGCGGTGACGTTGGCCAGCTTGTTCACCAGCCCGGCCACGGCATCGCGCATGGGCAGGGCGCCTTTCACCTGCACGTCCATGGCCTGCTTAGGGCTCAGGCTGCGTTCGTTGCGCACGTTGCGCAGGGCGCTCACCAGATCGAAGGCGTGACGGACCTCGGCTTCGAGGATGGTATCGCCTTCACCGCCTTTGGGCCAGCGCTGCACGATGATGTCATCGCCGGCCTGGCGTTCGCGCAGGTGGTGCCAGATGTCCTCGGTCAGGAAGGGCATGAAGGGATGCAGCAGTTTCAGCACCTCCTCGAACAGCCCGATGGTGGCCGCGTACGTAGTGGCGTCGATGGGCTGCGCCACACCGTCCACAAAGGCGGGCTTGATGCTTTCCAGGTACCAGCTGCACAGATCGTCCCAGATCAGCTTGTAGGTGGTCATCAGCGCCTCGCTGATGCGGAACTGGCCGTAGAGCGCGTCGAGCTCGGCGGTGGTGCGCTGCACGCGGCTGCGCATCCAGTCCACCGCCGCGGCATGGGTGATGGGCTGTTGCACGTCGGCCACCGTCCAGCCCTTCACCAGACGGAAGGCGTTCCAGATCTTGTTGGCGAAGTTGCGTCCCTGCTCGCACAGGCTCTCATCAAAGGGCAGGTCGTTGCCGGCGGGGCTGCTGAAGAGCATGCCGGTGCGCACGCCGTCGGCGCCGTACTTGGCGATCAGGTCGAGCGGGTCGGGGCTGTTGCCCAGGCTCTTGCTCATCTTGCGGCCCAGCTTGTCGCGCACGATGCCGGTGAGGTACACGTTGCGGAAGGGCACCTCGCCGCGGTACTCCAGCCCGGCCATGATCATGCGCGCCACCCAGAAGAAGAGGATCTCCGGGGCGGTCACCAGGTCGTTGGTGGGGTAGTAGTACTTGATGTCGGCGTTGTCCGGGTCCTTGAAGCCGTCGAACACGCTGATGGGCCACAGCCAGCTGCTGAACCAGGTGTCCACCACGTCATCGTCCTGGTGGATGCCGTTGATGCTCTTCCCTGCGGTCTCGAACTGCGCGATGGCCTCGGCCTCGGTGCGGCACACGGCCACATCGCCGGCATCGTTGTACCACGCCGGTATGCGCTGGCCCCACCAGAGCTGGCGGCTGATGCACCAGTCGCGCACGTTCTCCATCCAGTAGGTGTAGGTGTTCACGAACTTCTGCGGGTGCAGCTTCACGCGACCGTCCTTCACCACTTCCAGGGCAGGCTTGGCCAGTTCGCCCATGCGTACGAACCATTGCAGGCTCAGGCGCGGCTCGATCACGGCGTCGGTGCGCTCGCTGAAGCCCACCTTGTTCACGATGTCCTCCACCTTCACCAGGTGGCCTTCCGCCTCGAGGTCCTTCGCGATCTTCTTGCGCACCACGAAGCGGTCCTCGCCCACGTAGCGTTGGGCGGCGGCGCTGAGCGTGCCGTTGGGCTCCAGGATGTCGATGGTCTCCAGCCCGTGCTTCCTGCCCAGTTCATGGTCGTTCACATCGTGGGCGGGCGTCACCTTCAGCGCGCCGGTGCCGAACTCACGGTCCACATAGGCGTCGAAGATCACGGGAATGCTGCGGCCGATCAGCGGCACCAGGACGCGTTTGCCCTGGAGGTGGGCGTAGCGTTCGTCATCGGGGTGCACGGCCACGGCGGTGTCGCCGAGGATGGTCTCCGGACGCGTGGTGGCGATGGTCACCCACTCGTCGGGGGTGCCTTCCACCTGGTAGCGCACGTGGTACAGCTTCGAGCTGACCTCCTTGTGGACCACCTCCTCGTCGCTCACGGCGGTGAGGGCCACGGGATCCCAGTTCACCATGCGCAGGCCGCGGTACACCAGGCCTTTCTTGTGCAGGTCGATGAACACGTCGATCACCGCGTCGCTCAGGTCGGGCTCCATGGTGAAGCGCGTGCGGTCCCAGTCGCAGCTGGCGCCGAGCTTCTTGAGCTGTTCGAGGATCACACCGCCGTACTTCTCCTTCCAGGCGAAGGCGTGCTTGAGGAATTCCTCGCGGCCGATGGCGCTTTTCTTGATGCCCTGTTCACCGAGCAGGCGCACCACCTTGGCCTCGGTGGCGATGCTGGCATGGTCGGTGCCGGGCACCCAGCAGGCGTTCTTCCCCTGCATGCGCGCGCGGCGCACCAGCACGTCCTGGATGGTGTTGTTGAGCATGTGGCCCATGTGCAGCACACCGGTCACATTGGGCGGCGGGATCACCACGGTGTAGGGCTCGCGATCGTCGGGCAGGCTGCGGAAGTAGCCCTGCTCCATCCAGTGCTTGTACCACTTCTCCTCCGCCTGCTGCGGTTCGAAACGCTTGGGGATCTCCATCGGTGCGCTGCTCGGGCCCAAGGCCCATTTTCGGATCGCGAAGGTACGGAGGAGGTCCCTCCCAGCAGGGCACGGATCATAGCTTTTACGCCACCCTCAGGGCACGATGGTGATCGTGGTCGTACCCGCCATGATGTACGGGTAGATCTCGTCCATGTCGGCGTTCTTCAGCGCGATGCAGCCGAAGGTCCAGTCCACGCCGGCATCGATCCAATGGTCCATTCCCTCGGGCACGCCGTGGATGCCGATCTCGCCCCCGATCTTGGCGTTCGCCGGGATGAGGCCGTCGCGCTTGCGCTGGGCGAACCGTTGATGGCTCTCGGCGTTGGGGTAATCGATCCACACGAAGGCGTGCCACTTGTCGTGCATGCGCTTGCTGCGGATACCGAACTCGCCCTCGGGGGTCTTGCGATCGCCCTGCATCATCTTGTCGCCCACGGGCACTTCGCCCAGCACACAGGGGTAGGTCTTCAATATGGCATCGCCCGCCACCACCGCGAAAAGCCGCTCGGATTTGTCCACGTGGAACCGGATCGTGTGCGTGGATAGGCCAAGACTGTCCACGATACGCGCCAATGGCGGGACCTCAGGAGGAAGAACGACCTCTTCGCCCTGCGGGATGGGAGCAGCGGGCGCACCCGGCTGGGTACTGCACGAAAGGGCGAACAGCATGGCGGCCGCGAAGGGCATGGAGCGGAAGGATGCACGCATATCCGCTGCAATGCCCGTGGCCGTGCCAGGTAACGCCATCGGATCAGAGCACTTCCACCGGGAAGGTGACCTCGATGTCGGTGTCACCACCTGCATTGGTGATGTCGCCTTGTGCCACACCGGAGGCCCCTTTGTCCAGCCCGTGGCGCAGGGTGATGGTGAGCGTGCCCGTGCCTGCCTCGCCCGTTTGCGCGAAGTTCAGCAGGCCCACCGGGTGGTCGTTGGCATCCAAGTCGGCGTATTGGATGCTCAGCGCGGCACCGTTCACCGCGAAGAAGAACTGGTGCTCATCATCCTCGTCACTGATCTCGGCGGTGAGGTCCAACGGCGGGGAAGCGCTTTCGTTCAGCACGCGCAGGTTCATGGTGTACTCCCCATTGCCGGGAATGCCATCGACGGTGATCACCGGGTCATTGCCGCCCGGACCGTCGGTGTCGCGGAAGAGCAGCACGTACTCAAGACCGGTGCTCATGTGGGAGAAAGTGACCTCCACAGTGGTGATCACTTCCTCTTCCGAAACGGGCGGGGTGGGCGTCTGCGGTCGGTATTGCTCGTTCTTCTTGCAGGCCATGAGGGCCACGGTCATGAGGAGCAGCAGCGGTCCCAGGAGGTTCTTGCGTCGCATGGTCGTTCGTTGTTCCGTGTTCGTCAATGGGGTGCGGAGGCAACGGCGCCTCCGAAAACATAGCGCACCCAGAGCGTCACATCCGCACCGCGGGCATCGGCGAAGTAGCGGAAGCGGTCAAGATAGTCGCGATAGGCCAGGTTGAACACGTTCTCGCCCCGAAGGCCGAAGCGAAGTTCGCACTTGCCGAGCGGACGTGCCGCACCAGCCACGAGGCCAAGGAGATGGTAGGTCGGTGGCGCATCCATGAAGTCGCCATCGGGCACACGGGTCTGCCGGAACACCACGGTGCTGGTCAGGCCCAATTCCATGTTGCGCCAAGATCTGCCATCGGCTGGTGTGAAGAGCAAGGTGTTGGCCGTGCGATCGCCGGGCATTTGGTACAACCAGCTGTCATGAGCCCTGTCCCGTCCACGGACCATGCTCCATTCCGACCGCAGCGCCCAGTGCGGTGAAGGGGCGAAGCGCACGGAGAGGTCGCCACCATGCAGCCCGGCATCGGTGGCCATGTAGGTGAATTCGGGGAAGGCCCCACGGATGGTGAGCCGCTGACCGGTGGGCATCAGGCCGATGTAGCCGTCCACCCATGCGGCATGCAGTGTAAGTTCCGCATGGAGCCTGTTCTGCAGGAAGGTGCCCGAGAGATCGATCACGGCCTTCCAAGCCTGCTCGCCGCCCAAGGTCGGGTCGCCCACCTCGATCGCGGCGGCCCCATGGTGCAAGCCTTCGCTGTACAACTCGCTCACATGCGGCGGCCTGAACGCACTGCTCAGGTTGGCCCGTAGGCGAAGGCCCTCGCTGAACCGATGGTCCAGTCCGATGCTGAGCGCATGGTTGACGAACCGGTGCTCGGGCGTGATGAGGGTATTGTCTGCATCGTACGTGAACACGTCGATCCCCGTGCCTTCGAGCCGTGCACCGGCCTCCAGTTCGGTGCGGTCGTTCAGGGGGAAGTGCTCCACGATGAAGGCGGCGGCCGTGCGCTTCAGGTAGTTCGGTATGAGCGGCCGCACCCCGGTGCCGGGCAGGTTGGTGTTGCCTTGCAACGCCCCACTGACCCCGACCCGGCCATGGATGCGCCGCCCGAGGTGGTGTTTATGCACGAGGTCGGCGGTATGCGTGGTGAGCAGCAGGTCGAGGGCGGGCCGTGCGCTGCGTCCGGCGCGACGGATGTCGTACTCCTGCCGCTCGTTGCGTTGGTACGCGTAGGTGAGGACCAAGCGGTCATGTTCGTTGAGGAAGCGCCCCACCTCTGCCTTGATGAGATGGTGGCCCATGGTCTGCCGCGGCGCATCGATGGCATGGGTGAAGGGCGCGGAATACCACGGTCGCCCCGATGCGATGGCGTTGTTGAGGTCGGTGAGGTTGCCGATGTGAGCGGCGCGCAGAATGCCCAACTCGCGTTGGAACCAGCTGTAGTAGAGCAGTGCCGAATTGCGGTGGGTGCGCCACCCCGCCGACGCGGAGAAAGCGCCCTCGCGCAGACCTGTGTTGGAGAGCACATAGGTCGGGGCCTCCTGATCACCGAAAAGCCTGCCGCTGCCCTGCACGCGCCAGCCGACACCGTCAAGGCCCTTCGCACCGCCCTGTAGCGAGCCCGCCACGCCCCCACCCCGACCATTGAGGCCACCGAGAACACGGACATCGCCTGCCGTGCCCGACGTGGTCGGCAACACTGCGGGCTCGGTGATCAGTACCCCACCGATGGCATCGGCGCCGTAGGCCACCCCTGCCGCACCCTTGATCACAGTGATCCCATCGCCGCTCAGGGGGTCGAGGCCCGGCGCGTGCTCACTGCCCCATTGTTGGTCCTCCTGCCGTATGCCCTGGTTCATCACGAGCACCCGGTTACCCGACAGGCCATGGATCACGGGCTTGCCGATGGTTGGTCCGGAACGCAACACGGCCACGCCCGGCAACACGGCGGCCATGTGCGCCAGGTCGTGCCCTGCCGCCCGCTGCATGGTCTCGGCATCCACCTCGGCATGGGCCTGGCCCACCTGCTCATCGGGGCGCTTGCGCTTGACCTCCAATGCGCGCAGCTCCTCGGCATGATGCTCGAGATCGATGTGCAGGCGCATGTCGGCACGAAGGGTCACCCGCCGTTCAACGGGCTCGCAGCCCACGTGGGCCACACGCAGCGTGTATGTACCCGCGCAAAGACCTTCCAGCCGATAGCGTCCTTCGGCATCGGCCGCAGTGCCGCGCTCCAGCTCCACCACCCACACATCGGCATAGGCCAGGCCGCTGCCATCGTGCTCATCGCGCACGGTGCCGGAAAGGACCAACGTGCATGGGGCCTGTGCCAGGAGCTGAACAGGGGCCACGAGCAGGAAAAGGCGCAACAGGCCGACGGTGGTACGCTCGAACACGAGCAGGAGGAATGCGCGGAACGGACCGCTTGGGTTGGACAAGAGAGGAACAGCGGCACTGGCCGCAACAGCCTACAGGCTCATGCCCGAGCGGGAGGTCCTCTGGCCACGGCGTGGCATACATGGCCCGAAGCCACGGAAACCGGACATGCCGTGTCCATCGGGATGCCATGCCCGCCGCACCACGGGGCGACCGCTACAGGCGCCTGCTCGAACGGGGGCACCACCATGTCGCAGGCCGCGCAATGCGATGGCGTGGAAACAACGGCCTTTTCACCGCTGCCATGCACCTCCGCATGTCCGCAATCATGGAACACGCCGCGCGGTGCCAGGAACAGCACGAGCAGGGCCCCCATCAGGATACCCGAGGCCCGGCAAACGCATGGCGGAAGCATGGTGCAATATTACTTCGCCCGGACCCGGCGCGGCGCGTACATTCGCCTGCCTCAGACATCCAAACCACCACATGTCCCGCCACATCCTTCCTTCCGCCCTTCTCTCCTGTCTCGTTCTCGGCGTCAGCGCACAATGGCAATCTGTCGGTTCCGGCCTGCAATCGGTGCGCAGTGTCACCACCCAGGGCAATGCGATCTATGCGGTGACCTTCCCGAGCGGGATCAAGAAGAGCACTGACGATGGTGCCTCCTGGGCGCCGGCGAACAATGGGATCACCGAAACGAGCGGCAATACGTTCGTGCAATCGGTGGGACAGTCGAGCAGTTATCTCTTCGCCGGCACGCAAAGCGGGATCTACCGCTCGAACGATGGCGGAGCCAACTGGACCAACGTGAACGGCACGCTCACGGCGAACAACACGGTATACGCCCACAAGTTCTTCCACTTCAACAATGTGCTCTTCGCCGTGTTCACCGGCACGATCGCCAATGGTGGCGGCATCTACCGGACGGGCAACCACGGCGACCAATGGTTGATCGGGCATTCGGGCATGGGTTCGAACCAGATCGTGTACGACCTGGCCTACGACGGTACGACCATGTACGCGGCGACCAATACCGGCCTGTACACCAGTGCGAACACGGGCCAGGCCTGGACGGCGGTGGCCGGGGCCAACTTCGCGACCTATGCCGTGGAAAAGGTGGGGAACCGGCTGATCATCATCTCTTCCTTCGGCTTCCGCTACTCCGACAATGGCGGGACCACTTGGAACGAAAGCACCGGCGACATCAACAACCCGTCGAAGGGTGAACTGATCGCCTTCGACGGCAAGATCATCGGGATCACCGGGAGCAACGCGGGGTGCATCGTATCCACCGACAACGGTGCGACGTACACCGACTTCAATGCCGGTCTGGCCCCGGTGGACGCAGTGTCACAGGAGGAGTTCCACCGTGCAGGCCCGCGCCTCTATATGGGCGCCGCGCTCGGTCTGTACAGGCTCGAGGGTACCGGCGTGGGGATCGCGACCGCCGGGCAGGAGGCCATGCCCATGCCCTACCCGTCACCCTTCACCGATGCGTTCCAACTGGACACGGACGAACGCTTCGCCGCCGGCATCTTCGTGCTGATCGATGCGGCCGGCCGTGAGGTGGCCGCGCAGCGCAGCAACACCAGCGGCAGGTTGCGCATGGAGCGCAATGGCCTTCCCGCAGGTCCCTACCGTTTGATCTTCGTTGACGCCCGGAGCGGCGAACGCCGTTCCCTGGGCACGGTGGTCGCCCAATGAGCAGCATCTCGGTCCGACACATCGGACTGCTCACCTCCGGCGGTGACAGCCCCGGCATGAACGCTGCTATCCGTGCCGTGGTGCGTGCCGCCGTGTACTCGGGCATCCGCATCACGGGCATCCTCGGGGGGTATAACGGCCTGGTGGAAGGCAACGTACGGGAACTCGGTGCACGTGACGTGAGCAACATCATCCAGCGTGGGGGCACCATCCTCCGGTCGGCCCGGAGCGAGGCCTTCCGCACGGTGGAGGGCCGCGCGCGCGCCAAGGCCACCATGGACCGCCACGGCATGGATGCCCTGGTGGTGATCGGCGGTGATGGCACGTTCGACGGAGCGGAGGTGCTTGCCAACGAACATGGCGTGGCCGTGGTGGGCCTGCCGGGCACGATCGACAACGACCTGAGCGGTACCGACCACACCATCGGCTTCGACACGGCGGTGAACACGGCCGTGGAGGCCATCGACCGCATCCGCGACACGGCCTCGTCCCACGACCGATTGTTCTTCGTGGAGGTGATGGGACGGCATTCCGGCTTCATCGCCCTGGCGAGCGCCGTTGCTGCGGGTGCCGAGTATGTGCTGCTGCCCGAGCGGCCGCAAGGCATCGATGAACTGGTGGAGGCCCTGGCCCACGCGGCGACGAGCAAATCCTCCAGCATCGTGGTGGTGGCCGAGGGCGACGAGGAGGGTGGTGCCTTCGATGTAGCACGCAAGGTGAAAGCCCGCCACGACCACTACGACATCCGCGTGTCGGTGCTGGGCCATCTGCAGCGCGGTGGTGCCCCCACGGTGAACGACCGGATCCTCGCCAGCCGATTGGGCGTGGCCGCAGTGGAGCACCTGCTCAACGGTACGCGAAGCGCCATGATCGGCGTGGTGAACGGGGCCGTCGTGGCGACACCCTTCAGCCAGGCGATCAAGGGCGGCAAAGTGCCGGACCCGGAACTCTACCGGGTGCTGGGCATCCTGGCGACCTGAACGCGGTAAGGATCACTGTCTCACCAGTCGGGCCAAGCCGGAGACCGTATCCTCCGCCCCGATGGCCAGGACCATGTACACCCCGGGCGCCAGATCGTCCACTGCGATCCGGCGCTGCATGGCCATGATGCGCACCAAAGCCCCTTGGGCATTGTAGAAGCGCAGCTCGCGGACACCGGGATCGTCGCAGCGCACGAACACATCGCCGATCGAGGGGTTCGGGAAGAACGCGATCCCCCTGCCGGACATCATCTCCTCCATGCCTACCAAGCCGAACTCGCAAGCGTCCCCGATGCCATTGCCGTTGGAGTCCCACTGATCGGGATTGTACACCCAACTGCAGTTGTCGCATGCATCACCGATACCGTCACCGTCGAAGTCGGCTTGCGACGGGTTGTAGGCGTCCACGCAATTGTCCTCGCAGGCGAGCAGGTCATCGTTGTCGGGATCGTCATTGGGAATGATCCCGGTGTTGCCACCACTGCAGATGTCGCAATCATCCAAGGAGGCGGTGCCGCCCGGTACACCGGCGCAATCCAAGGGCAGCAGGGAACCCACGCATTCGCAGTTCGCGTTCCAGGTGTCGTTGCCCGTGTTCGGGTCGCCATCGTTGCACGGCGTACCCGGAAGGGCCGAGCCATTGGCCACACCCAGGCAGT
>JGI12383J13903_1000730_pt1 | contig 21088 bp, 22 predicted proteins | sample Passage237B_FD_13903 | JGI IMG/M metagenome (IMG submission 13903)
AGGAAGCGCCAGTCCCACCACGCATAGAAGAACCAGCTCGCCGCCAGTACGAAGAGGTTCTGCGCGCGCAGGCTTCGCCGGAAAAGCCCCCAGTAGGCCATGTAGACCACGGGGAGGAAGACCAGGAATGCGAAGGAATTGAAGAGCATGAAAAGCGAAGGCCGCTACCGGCGAAAGTAGCGGCCTTCGTTCAGTATGAAAGGGCCTTAGTGCTGATGCCCGCCCGGCCCATGCACATGGCCGTGCGACAGCTCCTCCTCCGTGGCCTCCCGCACGTCGGTGATCTCCACATTGAAGTGCAGCGTCACACCGGCCAGCGGATGGTTGCCGTTCAGGGCCACGATGCCGTCCTCCACGGCCATCACCGTGAACACGCCCATGTCGCCCTGCTCACTGCCTGCCTGGAACTGCATGCCGGCCTCCACCTTCTGGCCACCGAAGCGGTCCAGGGGCACTTTGTGCACCAGTGAAGGATCGATCTCCCCGTAGCCTTCCGCCGGAGGCACCACGGCCAGCACCTTGTCGCCGGCCTTCTTGCCTTCGAGTTGACGTTCCAATCCCGGCACGATCATCTGATGGCCTTGGATGTATGCGAATGCTTCGCGACCGGCACTGGTGTCCAGCAACTGGCCATCTGGGTCGTTCAGCGTGTAGTGGAACGACACCACGGAGTTCTTGGTGATCTGCATGGGCACAAGGTAGGCACGCCCCTCCCCGCGCACCAAGTGGGCAAAGGAAAAAGGTCCCGCCAGCGGGCGGGACCTTTCCGGTGCGGTCCGTGCGCGGATCACTCGTGGGCAGGCACCGCATCGGCGTGCGCCTTGCCCCCCGCACATGCGGCTCCCGAGGCATGTGCCTTGGCCGCGCAGCAGGCGGGCATGCCGGGGTGACCGGCGGCCGGAGCGCTGGTGGCGCCTTCCGCCTTCGCCCCGTGGCAGCTCGGTGCAGCGGCTTCGGTCATGGGAACCGTGGAAGCGGCACTTTCTTCGGCCGTGGCCTTCGCTTTGGCGGCGCAGCACGCCGGCAGGGCACCTGCCGCCTTGGAACAGATCTTCATCGTCTCCGGGGCCGCCGCATCCGGCGCGTCGGTGGAGGTGGATTGGGCGCTGATCGTACCGGTGAAGGCCACGATCGCGAGCAGGGACAGGAGTTTCTTCATGGTCGGTGATGTTGCCGCGGCCTTTCCCAAAATGGATGCCGATCGGCCGCTGGTCGGAAAGTTAGACGATCGCCGCAAGTCCGAACTTTGCGCCGATGGCCAACGACAAGCTCTTCGCCGCCTTCCCGCCCGCCACCCGTGCGCAGTGGGAGGCCGTGATCAAAAAGGAACTCAAGGACAAGGACCCGTCCATCCTGCAGGTGGCGGTGGCCGGCAGGCTGCTCGCCCCCTTCCACATGGCGGAGGACGATGTGCCACGCAGCGAACGGCGGCGCGGCATCAAGCGTGCAGCCAACACCTGGCGCAGCACGGTGGCCATCGACGCCAGCGCGGCCCATGCCAACAAGGTGGCCTTGGAAGCGCTCACCGGCGGGGCCGATGCGTTGGAGTTCCTCGGTCGCCCTGCGGACCTCCGTGCCCTGCTGAAGGATGTATGGGTGGGCGCGATCGACCTGGCCATCGATGGCGATGCCGCCATGCTGCGCGACCTGCTCGCCCTTCACCAGGACCAGCGCACACCCGAAGCCGAGGTGAGCCTCTGTCTGGGCCTGCCCCACGACGCCGATGTGCGCGACCTGAAAGCTGTCGTGGCGAAATACCCGCGTGTGCGCCTCTTCGCCATTGCCGATGCCCAAAGCGAAGGCGGCGATCGTACGCGCCGTGCGCTGGAACATGGCGAGGCCCTGCTGCGCCACCTGCTCGAACAGGGCTTCACCATTGATGAGGCCTGCGCCCGCCTGCAGTTCCGGCTGCACCTGAGCGACGACCTATTTCTGGAAGTGGCCCGCCTGCGCGCCTTCCGCGAGGCCTGGGCCGCCGTGGTGGACCGCTTCCAGCCCGAGCACGACTGCTCGCACCACACCTGGGTGCAGGCCGTGGTCACCTACCCCGCCCGGCCCGGCTCCGCGCACGAGGACTTGATCCGCGGCACCTTGCAGGCCGTGAGCGCCGTGATCGGCGGCTGCGATGGGCTCACCATCCCCACGCCGAAATTGCCCGAGGGCGATGGGCTGGCCCGCCGCGTGGCGCGCAATATCCACCACCTGCTGCGCGATGAGAGTTTCCTGGGCCGCGTGGCCGATCCCGTGGGCGGCAGCTACACCGTGGAGCAGTTGACCGATGTGTTGGTGAAGGAGTTGGGCGTCGATCCACCTGCACCCATGGGCCATGAAGCCGGCAGCCCGACCATCGCGCACATCCCCAACCGCGAAGAGATCCCCCTCAGATCGTTCTACACCCCGGAGGACACCGAAGGTCTTGCGCACCTGCATTACGCCGCCGGCATCCCGCCCTACCTGCGTGGCCCGTACGGCAGCATGTACACCATCCGGCCCTGGACCATCCGCCAATACGCGGGCTTCAGCACGGCCGAGGAGAGCAACGCCTTCTACCGCCGCAACCTGGCCGCCGGGCAGATGGGCCTGAGCGTGGCCTTCGACCTGGCCACCCACCGCGGCTACGACGCTGACCACCCGCGGGTGAAGGGCGATGTGGGCAAGGCCGGCGTGAGCATCAGCAGTGTGGAGGATATGAAGATCCTCTTCGACAGCATCCCGCTGGACAAGATGAGCGTGAGCATGACGATGAACGGCGCCGTGCTCCCGATCATGGCGTTCTTCATCGTGGCGGCCGAGGAACAAGGCGTATCGCCGGAGCAGTTGCAGGGCACCATCCAGAACGACATCCTCAAGGAGTTCATGGTGCGCAACACCTACATCTANCCGCCGGGCCCGAGCATGCGCATCGTGGGCGACATCTTCTCGTACTGCGCCCGGAAGATGCCCAAGTTCAACAGCATCAGCATCAGCGGCTACCACATGCACGAGGCCGGCGCGCCCGCCGATCTGGAGCTGGCCTACACCCTGGCCGACGGCATCGAGTACGTGCGCACGGGGATGAAGGCGGGCATGCAGGTGGACCAGTTCGCCGGCCGCCTCAGCTTCTTCTGGGGCATCGGCATGGACCTCTTCATGGAAGTGGCCAAGATGCGCGCCGCCCGCCTGCTCTGGGCCAAATTGCTGCACGAGGTCGGCGCCACCGACAAGAAGAGCTTGGCCCTGCGCACCCACTGCCAGACCAGCGGCTGGAGCCTCACTGCGCAAGACCCCTTCAACAACGTGGCGCGCACCACGGTCGAAGCGTTGGCCGCGGCCTTGGGCGGCACACAGAGCCTGCACACCAACTCGCTCGACGAGGCCATCGCGCTGCCCACCGACTTCAGCGCCAAGATCGCCCGCGACACCCAGCTGTACCTGCAGAAGAACAGCGGCATCACCAAGTGGATCGATCCCCTCGGCGGCAGCCACTATGTGGAGCGCCTCACGCACGAGCTGGTGCACAAGGCCTGGGCCCACATCCAGGAGGTGGAACAACTCGGCGGCATGGCCAAGGCCATCGAGAGCGGTCTGCCCAAAATGCGGATCGAGGAGGCGGCCGCAAAACGTCAGGCACGCATCGACACCGGCAAGGACCGCATCATCGGCGTGAACGCCTTCCAGGTGGCCGAAGAGACCGCCATCGAACTGCTGGAAGTGGACAATGCCAAGGTGCGCGATCAGCAGGTGGAGCGCCTCCGGGTGATCAAGGCCACGCGTGATGAGGGGCATGTGGCCGCCTCGCTGGCCGCGCTGACCGCTGGCGCACGCGGCGGAGAGAACCTGCTGGAGCTGGCCGTGAAGGCCGCCCGTCACCGCGCCACGCTGGGCGAGATCAGCGATGCGTTGGAAAAAGCCTTCGGTCGCTATGCCGCCGTGCCCCGCGCCATCAGCGGCGTCTATTCCGCGGAAGCCATGCAAGATCCCGAGATGAAGGAGGCCATGCGCCTTGCCGATGCGTTCGCCAAAGCCGAGGGTCGTCGCCCGCGCATCCTCGTGGCCAAGATGGGTCAGGACGGTCATGACCGTGGCGCCAAGGTGATCGCCACCAGCTTCGCCGACATCGGCTTCGATGTGGACATCGGTCCGCTCTTCCAGACCCCGCAGGAGGTGGCGCGCCAGGCCATCGAGAACGATGTGCACGTGCTCGGCATCAGCAGCCTGGCCGGTGGCCACAAGACCCTGGTGCCCGAGGTGATCAAGGAATTGCGCGAGACCTACGGCCGGGCCGACATCCTCGTGGTGGCCGGTGGCGTCATCCCGCCCAACGATTTCGCATTCCTCAAGGACGCCGGCTGCTTCGACGTGTTCGGGCCGGGGACGAAGATCCCGAAGGCGGCGGTGGGGATCCTGACCCAGCTCATGGCCCGATGAGGATCACGGCCGGCATCTGCCTTGTGCTTGCCGCACTGCTGCTGTCCGGCTGTTCCTACATCGGCTCCTTCCTGATCTGCAATTTCACGGGGAGGGATATCGTTGTGCACTACAGCACCCATGCCCCCATGTCGCCGGCCCACCTTTTCTCCAACGAGCCGGAGGTTTTCCAGGCACGTCTGCGCGGCGATAAGGTGGAACTGGGACGCGGCACCCTTATTCCCATCGAGCGGTACGAAGGGATCGGTCTCACACTCCCCACCGGTTGGGCCCTGATGACAGGTGCGGCGGTGAACGCGTGGGCCCGCACGGAGGAGCATTACGCGGACCTGCGCGAGATCCTCATCATTCAAGGGCAGGACACCACGCGCATTACCGGCACCACCTTGCCGTCGTTCGTTCGTGAGCTGGGCCGTGGGAAAGGACTGGTGATGCGCTGAGCACGATCCGCGGCCATGATATCACGCCCCGCCCACCTTCCCCCTCCAGCGTTCTTCCAACGCCCGCGCCCCACGGCCGAGCACCCCTTGGTGGTGATGATGAGCGCCTGCCTGGGCGGCGTGCATTGCGGGGTGGATGGCGGCACCAACGGGGATCACGCCCCGCTGCGATCATGGCTGGTGCGGCCCGAAGTGAAGCTGGTGACCTTTTGCCCGGAGGACTTCTCCTTCGGCACCCCGCGCATGACGCCCGACAACCACGGTGGCAACGGTTTCGATGTGCTCGACGGCAGGGCGCGCACCGTGGCCGAGGACGGCACCGACTGGACCGAGGGGATGGTGCGGGGTGCACTGGCCATGCGCGACCGGGCCCTGCAGCAGGGCGTGGAACTGGCCATCCTCATGGACACCAGCGGGGCCTGTGGCAGCACCGTGACCTATCTCGGATCACGCTTCGCACTGAACAAGGTTTACCAGCAGGGACCGGGTGTGGCCGCTGCGGCGTTGATCCGGGCCGGCATCCCGGTGATCTCCCAGCGCGACGATCGGTCGCTGCGCATGCTCCATGACCTGCTGGACGGCACCGCGTCATTCACCGACGAGCGCGACCATTGGGAGAAGGAGTGGTACCGGACCTACTTCGCTTCCTGATCCCGAGCATCGTCGGCATACCTTCGTCGCATGCACATCGAACATCGGTCGGGCGAGGGCCGCTTCGTGGTGGTGGAGGGCGACCGGGAGCTGGGCGAGATGATCTACTCCGTCGCCGGGCCCGACCGAATCATCATCGAACACACCGAAGGGTTTCCAGGCTCGGAGGGCAAGGGTGTGGGCATGAAGCTGCTGGAGGCGGCCGTGGCACATGCCCGGGAGCAGAAGCTGCGCATCACCCCGTTGTGCCCCTTCGCCCGCACGATGATGGACCGCAGGCGGGAGGAGTATACCGATGTGCGTGCATGAGCGGGTGAGCGGCAAGGCCGCCCTTACATTGCACCCATCGTCGGTCATCTCGGCGATAACCGACTACATGCCATATTCCCCTTCCGCACATGGCTTCCTGGCCACGTTCCTCCTTCTGACCATTGGAGCCTGTGACAACGCTCCTTCCCAGCGACCGGCTGCGATCGAAGCTCCACGAACGACCACCACAACGACGGCTCCCGTCACGCCAGCTCCGGTCGGCACGGATGGGGCGGTGAAGTTGAACCCAGCGCACGGCGAGCCCGGCCATGTGTGCGAGATCCCCGTGGGGGCGCCACTCGATGGTAACGCGGCATCGACAAGCGCCCCGGCCCCCCCTGCGTCCGTTCCGCCTCCGAGCATGCCGGTACAAATGCAAAGCCCTTCTTCCGGTACCGTACTTCCTCCTGGAACACCGAACCCGCCCCACGGCGAACCCGGCCACCGCTGCGAAGTGAGCGTTGGCGACCCACTTCCTTGATCCGGGGGAGGTGGGGAGGAGCACTGCCGCAACCCATGGCCAAGCTGAAGCTCGACCTGCACGACATCCATAACAAGGGCCGCGACATCGACCGTGCCTTGAACGAGGTGATGCAGGAGGCCTTGGACAAACGCATCCCCATCGTGGAGATCATTCCCGGCAAGGGCAGCGGGCAGCTGAAGAAGAAGGTGATCCGCTTCCTGCAGCAGTCACATATCAAGAAGATGTACCACCGCATCGACAAGGATAGCGACAACTTTGGCCGCTTGTTCGTGCGCTTCAAGCACTGATACGACCCATGCGCATCCTGATCACCGGCAGCAACGGGCTTCTTGGTCAGAAGCTCGTGGCGGCATTGAGGAACGATCCCGAAGTGGAACTGATCGCCACCGGTCGGGGCGCCGACCGCACCCCCGATCCGCTGGGCGACCGCTACCGGTCCATGGACATCACTGTGAAGGCCGAGGTGGACGCTGTCTTCGACAGCGTCGGCCCCGAAGTGGTGATCCACGGTGCGGCCATGACCAACGTGGACGCCTGCGAGCTGGACCCGGCGGCCTGCGAGTTTCAGAACGTCACCGCCACCCGCTACCTGGTCGATGCCGCCAAGCGCCACGGGGCACACTTCATCTTCCTGAGCACCGACTTCATCTTCGATGGGAAGGCGGGGCCGTACAAGGAGGACGACGCCCCGGCGCCGCTGAGCGTGTACGGCCGCAGCAAGGTGGAAGGAGAGCGGATCGTGCGCGAGAGCGGACTGGCGCGCTGGGCCATCGCGCGCACGATCATCGTGTACGGGCATGCCCCGGGGTTGAGCCGCAGCAACGTGGTGGTCTGGGCCAAGGAGGCCTTGGAGCGGGGACTGCCCATCAAGGTGGTGGACGACCAATGGCGCATGCCTACACTGGCCGAGGACCTTGCCGACGGCTGCATCCGCATCGCCAAGCGGGGGGCTACGGGCATCTACCACCTGTGCGGGCCCGATGGCATGACCATCCTAGAACTAGTGATGCGCGTGGGACGCTACTTCGGCCTGGACACCTCGGTGGTGACGCCGGTGAAGAGTGCTGAACTGGGGCAGCCCGCACAGCGACCGCCGCGTACGGGCTTCATCATCGACAAGGCCCGGAAGGAGCTGGGCTATGCGCCCCGTTCGTTCGAGGAGGGTTTGGCCCTTCTGGTGGGCTGAAAGGATCGTCCCTTCCGGCCGGTGCGTACATTGCTGACGGCTTGGCCTTCTCTCCCAGCCAGCCGGATCGCTGGCAATGGATACGTCGCGTCGGTCCCGCAAGGAGAGCGTCAAGGACCTGTTCGCCCTGCATTCGGCCGAACGGAGAGGCTTCTTGGTCCTGATGGCCCTGCTGGTGTTCGCCTCTCTTGCGGTCTGGTATGTGAAGTTCGTTCACCGTCCGCCCGAGGTGGACCTCTCGGAGTTGGACCGCAGCATGCAGGAGTGGGTGGCCCTGCAGGCGCAGGCACGCCAGGATAGCGTACCCGCGTCCGAACCGTTCCCCTTCGATCCCAATACCATCGAGCGCGCCGATTGGCTGGCCCTGGGGCTCACCGACCGGCAGGTCGACGGACTGGAGCGGTTCATGGCCAAGGGCGGTCGTTTCCTCACCAAAAAGGACCTGGCGCGCATGTACAGCATCCGGCCGGACCAGTACGCGCGCTTGGAACCGTTCATTCTCCTGCCCGATAGCCTGCCGCGCCGAACCAACTATCGTGAGCGCAAAGGCGGCGGCATCGTGGAGCGACGCGAAGCTGCTGCTCCTGCGGCTCCGGTGCGGAACATACCTCCGGTCAAGGTGGAGGTGAACACGGCCGACTCGGCGACCCTTGTTGCTCTTCGAGGCATCGGACCCACGTTCGCCAGAGGGATCATCAAATACCGCGACCGCCTGGGCGGCTTCGTTTCGTTGGACCAGTTGACGGAGGTGTATGTGCTGCGCGACAAGCCCGATGCCATCGCCCGGTTGAAGGAGTTGCTGACGGTGGACCCAGCGCACGTGCGGCGCATCGCGATCAACTCGTGCACCGTGGACGAGCTGGCGCATCACCCCTACATGAGCTGGAAGCTGGCCAGGCCTTTGATCGCCTACCGTGGCCAGCACGGGCCTTTCACCGAGCTGGAAGGGATCAAGGAGTGCGCGGTCATCACCGACAGTCTCTATCAACGGCTTGCTCCGTACCTGATGCTGGAATGATGGGGTGGGGGCGATCCCGTAAACTTGCCACCCTACACGAGCACATTGGAGCAGTTGCAGGAGCGTTTGAAGGCGGCCATTCGGGCGGTGCCTGATTTTCCCAAGCCGGGCATCCTGTTCAGGGACATCACCCCCGTTCTGGAAGACCCCGTTCTCTGCGCCGATGTCCTCACCGGGTTCCGGCAGGCCTTGTCCGGCAGGAGGATCGACGCTGTGGCGGGGATCGAGAGCCGCGGCTTCCTGTTCGGTCTTCCACTGGCTATCCAACTGGGCGTGCCCTTCGTCACCGTGCGCAAGAAGGGCAAATTGCCGTGGCGCACCGTGCGCTATGCGTACGACCTGGAGTACGGCAGTGCCGAGATGGAAATGCACGTGGACAGCGTGAAGCCCGGCATGCACGTGCTGGTGCACGACGACCTGCTCGCCACCGGCGGCACCGCTGCGGCCGCGGCTGAACTGGTGCGCATGCAGGGAGGTACGGTGGCCGGTTTCAGCTTCCTGATCGAACTCGCCGCTCTTCAGGGGGCGCAGCGCCTCGCCACGTACCAGGCCGAAGTCGTTCGGCTCATCACCTATTGAAACTCATCGAACACGAGACCCCGATGGAATTCGCCACCACCGAGAACCAGAACATGATCGCACAGGCGGTGCGTGACCTTTGCGAACGCGAACTGCGTCCATACGTGATGCAGTGGGATGAGGAGCAGCACATGCCGATCGACCTCTTCAAGAACCACTTCGGTCCGGCGGGCATGCTTGGCGTGCTGGTACCCGAGGAGTATGGTGGTGCCGGCTTGGGCTATTTCGAGTATGTGAGCACGATCATCGAGGTGGCCCGCATCTGCGGCAGCGTCGGGCTGAGCGTCGCCGCGCACAACAGCCTGTGCACCGGCCACATCCTCGCCTTCGGCAACGAGGAGCAGAAGCGCAGGTGGCTGCCCAAGCTCGCCGCGGGCCAATGGCTCGGTGCGTGGGCCCTCACCGAACCCAACACCGGCAGCGACGCGATGCGCATGAAGTGCACCGCCCGCAAGGAGGGGAACGAATGGGTGCTGAACGGCACCAAATGCTGGATCACCCATGGCAAGAGCAGCGACCTGGTGGTGGCCATCGTGCGCACCGGCGAACTGCTGGACAGCCATGGCATGACGGCCTTCGTGATCGAGCGCGGCACCCCGGGCCTCAAGGCCGGCAAGAAGGAGAACAAGCTGGGCATGCGCAGCAGCGAAACGGCCGAAGTGATCTTCGAGGAGTGCCGCGTGCCCGAGGAGAACGTGCTCGGCAACGTGGGCGAGGGTTTCCAGCAGGCCATGAAGATCCTCGATGGCGGCCGCATCAGCATCGCCGCGCTGAGCGTGGGCATCGCCAAGGGCGCCTACGACGCCAGCGTGAAGTATGCCAAGGAGCGCGAACAGTTCGGCCAGCCCATCGCCAACTTCCAGGCGATCGCCTTCAAACTGGCCGACATGGCCACCCGCATCGAGGCCGCCGAGCTGCTCACCCTCCGGGCCGGCGACCTGAAGAACCGCGGGAAGAAAATGACCACCGAGGGGGCCATGGCCAAGTACTACGCCAGCGAAGTGGCGGTATGGGCCAGCAACGAGGCCGTGCAGATCTTCGGCGGCTACGGCTACACCAAGGATTTCCCCGTGGAGAAGTTCTACCGCGACAGCAAATTGTGCACGATCGGTGAGGGCACCAGCGAGATCCAGAAGCTGGTGATCAGCCGGAACGTACTCAGGGGGTAGTGGACCGGACCTGTTGCAGGGATCGGTACACCGATTATCTTTGCGCCCCCGAAAGCAAACGGACTAGACGACCATGCTGATCATCCCGGTCAAGGAAGGCGAGAGCATCGACAAGGCGCTCAAGAAGTTCAAGAAGAAGTTCGAGCGCACCCAAACGATGCGTCAACTGCGTAAGCGTCAGAGCTATACGAAGCCCTCTGTGGCCCGTCGTAAAGAGCTGATCCGGGCGGCCTACAAGCTGTCCATGCAGACCACCGAGCAGTAATCGTCTTATCCGACGAACTTTGGCAGGCGAAAGGTCCGTGGGACCTTTCGCCTGCTTTTGTTCCCATGCTGACCGGGCGCTTCATCGAGCACATCACCTACGAAAAGCGGTACAGCGCCCATACCGTGGCGGCCTACAGGAGCGACCTGGCGGCCTTCACCACCTTCCTTTCCGAACAGGGGATCACCGCCCCGGAGCAGGCCACCGACCGGGCGATCCGGGCTTGGATGATGCACCTGATGGAGGGTGGGGTGGGGCCGCGCAGTGTGAACCGCAAGCTCAGCGCCCTGCGCGCCTTCTTCCGGTTCGCCCGCGCCACAGGAGCGGTGCAGAAGGACCCCACGGCCCTGATCGACCCGCCCAAGACGCCCAAGCGCCTGCCCGAGTTCGTTGAGGAGCAGCGTGTGCAACGGCTGTTCGATGACCTGGCCTGGCCGACCGGCTTCCGGGGGCAGGTGCACCGGCTGGTCATGGAGTTGCTCTACGGCACGGGCATGCGCCTGGCCGAACTCCTGGGCCTCACCGTGCGCGATACCGACCTGGCCGCACAGACCCTGCGGGTGCTGGGCAAGCGCAACAAGGAGCGCTTGATCCCCATCGGCCCCGCCTTGTCGGCCCGGATATGCACCTACCTCGATGCCCGTACCGTTCTGTTCGGTGCGCCCGATGGCGATGCGCCGCTGTTGGTGGGGCCCACGGGCGGACAACTGACAAGACGCAGTGTTCAACGTTTGGTAACGCATTACCTTAGTGGGGTCACCTCCCAGAAGAAACGAAGCCCGCACGTGTTGAGACACACCTTCGCCACCCACATGCTCGAGCATGGCGCCGACCTGAACGCGGTGAAGGAGATCCTGGGGCACGCCAATCTGGCCGCCACACAGGTGTACACCCACAACACGGTGGAGAAACTCAGGAAAGTACACGCCCAGGCCCACCCGCGCGGCGGAGGGGACGGGGGCGCTGCATAACACTCCCAAAAAGAACAGAGACCATGAACGTGACCGTGCATTCCATCCACTTCGATGCCGACAGCAAGCTGGTGGACTTCATAAAGGAAAAACTGGCCAAGCTGACCCAGTTCCACGACAACATCCTTGCTGGTGAGGTGTTCCTCCGGCTGGAGCACGATGGGGAGAACCGGGAGAACAAGGTGGTGGAGATCAGGCTCGCCATCCCGGGCAACGACCTGTTCGCCAAGCGGCAGGCCAAGACCTTCGAGGAGGCGGCGATCACCGCGGTGGAAGCCCTCCGGAGCCAGGTGGAACGCACGAAGGACCGCGCCCGGACCGTCTGAAGAGCCCGCTGCGGAAGGAGCCGCATGAATGTGCGGCCCCTTCCGTTTGGTGGAAGCCGGAAGATCACTACATTTGCAGGCCCAATTCCGGACCATGCGTTCGGAGCGGGGGTGGAAAGGCGTTCTTTTCCTTTGTTGTACAGGCCAATGTAGCTCAGCTGGTAGAGCAGCTGATTTGTAATCAGCCGGTCGGGGGTTCGAGTCCCTTCATTGGCTCCGTGAACGCGCATGGGGAGATACCCAAGTGGCCAACGGGGGCAGACTGTAAATCTGCTGTCTTACGACTTCGTAGGTTCGAATCCTGCTCTCCCCACTCCATCCGCTTTCACGGGGCCGACCTGTCGCTTCCGGGCAGGTCAAGCAAGGACCCGGTCCCCGGCAGGATCAATGCGGGAGTAGCTCAGTTGGTAGAGCATCAGCCTTCCAAGCTGAACGTCGCGGGTTCGAGTCTCGTCTCCCGCTCTACGAATGGAGGAACAGGCCTTTGTAGCTCAGAGGTAGAGCACTTCCTTGGTAAGGAAGAGGTCACGGGTTCAATTCCCGTCAAAGGCTCACAGCCGCGATACCAGCAGCGCTGCATGCCCCGGAAGGGGTGGCCGGTACAACGAAGAAAGACGCACCAACGCGAACGAAACACAAACACGACCGAACGACAATGGCAAAGGAGACCTTCAAAAGGGACAAGCCGCACGTCAACATCGGCACCATCGGTCACGTTGACCATGGCAAGACCACGTTGACCGCGGCCATCACCACCGTACTGGCCGATAAGGGCCTGTCCGAAAAGCGCAGCTTCGACTCGATCGACAACGCGCCCGAGGAGAAAGAGCGTGGTATCACGATCAACACCTCGCACGTGGAGTACCAGACGGCCAACCGTCACTACGCCCACGTGGACTGCCCCGGCCACGCCGACTATGTGAAGAACATGGTGACCGGTGCCGCCCAGATGGACGGCGCCATCCTCGTGGTGGCCGCTACCGATGGTCCCATGCCCCAGACCCGCGAGCACATCCTGCTCGGTCGTCAGGTGGGTGTGCCCCGGATCGTGGTGTTCATGAACAAAGTGGACTTGGTGGACGATCCCGAGCTGCTGGACCTGGTGGAAATGGAGATCCGCGAGCTCCTCAGCTTCTATGAGTACGACGGCGACAACACCCCCGTGATCCGCGGTAGCGCCTTGGGCGCGCTGAACGGTGAGTCCAAGTGGGTGGACACCGTGATGCAGCTGATGGACGCCGTGGACAACTGGATCCCCATCCCGCCCCGTCAGGTGGACAAGCCCTTCCTGATGAGCGTGGAAGACGTGTTCTCCATCACCGGTCGTGGTACCGTGGCCACCGGTCGTATCGAGACCGGCGTGGTGAAGACCGGCGACAACGTGGAGATCATCGGCATGCAGGAGGAGAAGCTCACCAGCACCTGCACGGGTGTGGAGATGTTCCGCAAGCTGCTCGATCGCGGTGAGGCCGGCGACAACGTGGGTCTGCTGCTCCGCGGTATCGAGAAGGACCAGATCCGTCGCGGTATGGTGATCGCCGCCCCCGGCAGCATCACCCCGCACACCGAGTTCAAGGCCGAGATCTACGTGCTGAAGAAAGAGGAAGGTGGCCGTCACACGCCCTTCCACAACAAGTACCGTCCCCAGTTCTACTTCCGTACCACGGACGTCACGGGCGAGATCACGATGGAACCCGGCCGTGAAATGGTGATGCCGGGCGACAACGTGACCATCACGGTGAAGCTGATCGTGCCGATCGCCATGGACAAGGGCCTGCGTTTCGCCATCCGCGAAGGTGGCCGTACCGTGGGTGCCGGTCAGGTGACCGAGATCATCAAGTGAGTGCACATACCTACAGGTGGCAGGGCCGTCCCGCGTCAGGCGGGACGGCCTTCGCCGCCGAAGGAGGACGGAATGAAATGACCCTACGGGTGTAGCTCAATTGGTAGAGCGAAGGTCTCCAAAACCTTAGGCTGCGGGTTCGATTCCTGCCACCCGTGCCAGCAAAGAAGAGCGATAACGTGGCAAGCTTCAAGACATACATCAGCGAGAGCTACAACGAGCTCGTTCACAAGGTGAGCTGGCCCACATGGAAGGAGCTCCAAGGGAGCGCCATCGTGGTGCTGGTCGCCGCGCTCATCGTATCGTTGATCATCTTCCTCATGGACTACATCTTCGGGGTGCAGAACCTGGGGCAGGGTGACACGGGCTTCTGGAAAGGCATGCTCGGTTTCATCTACAAACTGATCCAGTAAGGCCATGGCCCAGGGTTCCAAGAAGTGGTACGTAGTGCGCGCCGTCTCCGGCAAGGAGAAGAAGGTGAAGGAGCTGATCGACACTGAAGTGCGCCGCTCGAACATGGGCAACTACGTGTCCCAGGTGCTCATCCCCATGGAGAAGTTCTTCCAGATCCGGGATGGCAAGAAGGTCAGCAAGGAGCGCAACTTCTTTCCGGGCTACGTGCTGATGGAGGCCGACCTCACCGGCGAGATCGCCCACACGATCAAGAACCTGCCGAACGTGATCGGCTTCCTGGGGGCCGAGAAAGGTGGGGAGCCCTCGCCTCTGCGCCCGGCCGAGGTGAACAGGATCCTGGGCACCGTGGACGAACTGGCCGATGCCGAGGCCACCAACTACAACCCCTACCGCGTGGGCGAGGGCGTGAAGGTGATCGATGGTCCCTTCAACGGCTTCAACGGCGTGATCGAGGAGATCAACGAGGAGAAGAAGAAGCTCAAGGTGATGGTGAAGATCTTCGGCCGGAAGACCCCGCTGGAACTGAGCTTCATGCAGGTGGAGAAGGAGGTCTGAACAAGAAGGAAACCAGTCCGAGCCGACCTGCAAGGGAAGGCGCCAACAAGGACACAAACCAAGAACAATGGCAAAGGAGATCGCAGGTCTCATCAAACTGCAGGTGAAGGGTGGCGCCGCCAACCCCTCGCCGCCCATCGGCCCCGCGCTGGGTGCCAAGGGGGTGAACATCATGGAGTTCTGCAAGCAGTTCAATGCTCGCACGCAGGACAAGGCCGGCAAGGTGCTGCCCGTGGTGATCACCGTGTACAGCGACAAGTCGTTCGACTTCATCATCAAGACCCCGCCCGCGGCGGTGCAGATCATGGAGGCCGCCAAGATCAAAGGCGGCAGCGGTGTGCCCCACACCAAGAAGGTGGGCAGCATCACTTGGGACCAGGTGAAGGCCATCGCCACGGACAAAATGCCGGACCTGAACTGTTTCACGTTGGAGAGCGCCATGAGCATGGTGGCCGGAACGGCCCGCAGCATGGGTGTGACCGTGACCGGTGAAAAACCTTTCTAAACCTGCAGCCATGGCGACATTGACCAAAAAACGCAAGGCCGCGCTGGCCGTGTACGATCGGTCCAAGGTGTACAGCCTTGAGGAAGCGACCCGGATCGTGAAGCAGGTGAGCACCACCAAGTTCGACGCCACGGTGGACATCGCCGTGCGCCTCGGGGTGGACCCCAGGAAGAGCACCGAGATGGTGCGTGGCACGGTGAGCCTGCCCCACGGCACGGGGCGGACCGTGAGCGTGCTGGTGCTTGCCGACCCCGCCAAGTGCGACGAGGCCCTGGCCGCTGGTGCGGACATGGCCGGCCTGGACGACTACATCGAGAAGATCAAAGGCGGCTGGACCGCCGTTGACGTGATCATCTGCACCCCGGCCGTGATGGCCAAGGTGGGCGCCTTGGGCCGTATCCTCGGTCCCCGTGGCCTGATGCCCAACCCCAAGACGGGTACGGTGACCATGGACGTGGCCAAGGCCGTGAAGGAAGTGAAAGCCGGTAAGATCGACTTCAAGGTCGACAAGGCCGGTATCATCCATGCGGTGATCGGCAAGGCGAGCTTCGATGCGAGCAAGCTGAGCGAGAACGCACAGGAGCTCCTGCAGACCTTGGTGAAGCTGAAGCCCAGCACCGCCAAGGGAGCCTACATCAAGAGCATCAGCATAAGCAGTACCATGAGCCCCGGCGTGCAGGTGGATACCCGCAGCGTGCAGGCCTGATCAAAATAGCGTACACCAATGGCAACCCGTACCGAAAAAGACCAGGCCATCCAGTCCCTGATCGAGGACATCAAGGGCACCAATGTGCTCTATCTGGCCGATACCTCGGGCATGAACGCCGAGTCCACCAGCAACCTGCGTCGCGCCTGCAACAAGGCCGGCATCCGCATGAAGGTGGTGAAGAACACCCTGTTGCGCAAGGCCATGGAAAGCGTGGAAGGGCGCGACTACAGCGGACTGATCCCCACGCTGACAGGGCAGACCTCCCTGCTGATCGCTGACAAGGGCAACGCCCCGGCGAAGTTGATCAAGGACTTCCGCAAGAAGAACCCGATCCCCGCGCTGAAGAGCGCCTGGATCGACGATGCGGTGTTCGTGGGCGACGACCAGCTGGTCATGCTCACCAACCTGAAAGGCAAGGAGGAGTTGATCGGCGAGATCATCAGCCTGCTGCAAAGCCCGATCAAGAACGTCATCAGCGGCCTGCAGGGCAGCGGTGGCCAGAAGATCGCCGGCCTGCTCAAGACGCTCGAAGAGCGCGCCGCTTAAAAAGACCCAACGCGTTACGCACAGTCCGCTTCCCCGAACACAAGTAACAACCCTGTAAAATGGCAGACATCAAAGCACTTGGCGACCAACTCGTGAGCCTCACCGTGAAAGAGGTGAACGAACTGGCCCAATACCTGAAGGACGAATACAAGATCGAGCCCGCGGCCGCAGCCGTGGCCGTGGCCGCCGGCCCCGCCGCTGGTGGTGGTGAGGCCGCCGAGGCGAAAACGAGCTTCGACGTGATCCTGAAGTCCGGCGGTGCCAACAAACTGGCCGTCGTGAAACTGGTGAAGGAACTCACCGGTCTCGGACTGAAGGAGGCCAAGGACCTCGTTGACGGCGCTCCGAAGCCGCTGAAGGAAGGTGTGTCCAAAGAGGACGCTGAGAGCCTGAAGCAGCAACTGACGGAAGCCGGCGCCGAAGTTGAGGTCAAGTAAGATCCAACGCGCTAGCGTCACAGCAGCACGGAGAGGCCCCATGGCGGGCCTTTCCGGCTGTTCCGTGACGGGGCGTTGACGATCCGCCCGACGGACCGCCCGGCCCTGATCCCAGCAGGGCGGCCCGATGAGAGTTGAGCAATTGGATCCCGGTCGTTCTTCCGTTCCCCACACCCGCATCCATGGCCCAGGTGAAGAGCAGTTCCAAGAAAAGCAAGCGCATCGAATTCGGCTCCAGCGCCCTTTCGGTCAATTACCCCGATTTCCTCGATATCCAGCTCAAGAGCTTCGAGGAGTTCTTCCAGATCGACACCCTTCCCGAGGACCGCGTGAACGAGGGCCTCTTCAAGGTGTTCAGCGAGAACTTCCCGATCACCGACACGCGCAACCAGTTCGTGTTGGAGTTCCTGGACTACTTCATCGACCCGCCCCGCTACAGCATCGAGGAGTGCATCGAGCGTGGGCTCACCTACAGCGTGCCCCTGAAGGCCAAGCTGAAGCTTTACTGCACCGATCCCGAGCACGAGGATTTCGAGACGATCGTGCAGGACGTGTACCTGGGCCAGATCCCCTACATGACCCCCAAGGGCTCGTTCGTGGTGAACGGCGCCGAGCGCGTGGTCGTGAGCCAGTTGCACCGTTCGCCGGGCGTGTTCTTCGGCCAGAGCCGACACGCCAACGGTACCAAACTGTACAGCGCCCGTGTGATCCCCTTCAAAGGGTCGTGGATCGAGTTCGCCACGGACATCAACGGGGTGATGTACGCCTACATCGACCGGAAGAAGAAGCTGCCCGTGACCACGCTGCTGCGTGCCATCGGCTTCGAGAGCGACAAGGACATCCTGGAGATCTTCGGCTTGGCCGATGAGATCAAGGTGACCAAGGCCAACCTCAAGGAGGCCGTTGGCCGCCGCCTGGCCGCCCGGGTGTTGAAGACCTGGGTGGAGGACTTCGTGGACGAGGACACCGGCGAGGTGGTGTCCATCGAGCGGAACGAGGTGCTGATCGACCGCGAAACGGTGATCGAGGAGCACCACGTGGACCTGATCGTGGAGAGCGGCGCCAAGACGGTGATCCTGCACAAGGCCGGCATCAACGCCGCCGATTATGCCCTGATCTACAACACCCTGCAGAAGGACACCTCGAACTCGGAGAAAGAGGCCGTGGAGGTGATCTACCGCCAGCTGCGCAACGCCGAGCCGCCCGATCTGGAGACGGCCCGCGGGGTGATCGACAAGCTGTTCTTCAGCGAGCAGCGCTACGACCTCGGCGAGGTGGGGCGCTACCGCATCAACAAGAAGCTGGGCCTGGAAAGCGACCTCAGCGTGCGGGTGCTCACCAAGGAGGACATCATCTACATCATCAAGTACCTGATCGAGCTGGTGAACGTGAAGGCCGATGTGGACGACATCGACCACCTGAGCAACCGGCGCGTACGCACCGTGGGCGAGCAGCTGCACGCCCAGTTCGGCGTGGGCCTGGCCCGCATGGCCCGCACCATCCGCGAGCGCATGAACGTGCGCGACAACGAGGTGTTCACGCCCACCGACCTGATCAACGCCAAGACCCTGAGCTCGGTGATCAACTCGTTCTTCGGAACGAACCAGTTGAGCCAGTTCATGGACCAGACCAACCCGCTGAGCGAGATCACCCACAAGCGCCGGATGTCGGCCCTTGGCCCCGGTGGTCTGAGCCGCGAGCGCGCCGGTTTCGAGGTCCGCGACGTGCACTACACCCACTACGGTCGCCTGTGCACCATCGAGACGCCTGAAGGCCCGAACATCGGTCTGATCAGCAGCCTCTGCGTGTACTCCAAGATCAACAGCCTGGGCTTCATCGAGACCCCGTACCGCCCCGTGGTGGACGGCAAGGTGGACCTGAAGGCCGATGTGGTGTACCTGAGCGCCGAGGAGGAGGACAACAAAATGATCGCCCAGGCCAACGCCAAGGTGAACGAGAAGGGCGAATTCCTCACCGACCGTGTGAAGGCCCGCCTGATGGGCGACTTCCCCGTGGTGAGCCCCAAGGAGCTGCACCTGATGGACGTGGCTCCCAACCAGATCGCCTCGATCGCCGCATCGTTGATCCCCTTCCTGGAGCACAACGACGCCAACCGTGCGCTGATGGGCTCGAACATGATGCGCCAGGCCGTGCCGCTGCTGCGGCCCGAGGCCCCGATCGTGGGCACCGGTCTGGAGGAGCTCGTGGCCCGCGACAGCCGTGTGCTGCTCACGGCCGAAGGCGATGGCGTGGTGAAGTACGTGGACAGCGAGCGCATCATCATCGAGTACAAGCGCAGCGAGGACGAGCGCATCGTGAGCTTCGATGGCGATGAGAAGGAGTACAAGCTCACCAAGTTCCTGAAGACCAACCAGAGCACCTGCATGAACCTGCGCCCGATCGTGCGCAAGGGCGAGAAGGTGACCACCGGCCAGGTGCTTTGCGAGGGCTATGCCACGCAGGACGGCGAGCTGGCCATCGGCCGCAACCTGCAGGTGGCCTTCATGCCGTGGAAGGGCTACAACTTCGAGGACGCCATCGTGATCAGTGAGCGCGTGGCCTCGGAGGACATCTTCACGTCGATCCACATCGACGAGTACATCATGGAGGTGCGCGACACCAAGCGCGGCTTGGAGGAGCTCACCGCTGACATCCCCAACGTTTCGGAGGAGGCCACCCGCAACCTCGACGAGAACGGCCTGATCCGGATCGGGGCCGAGATCAAGGAGGGCGACATCCTGATCGGCAAGATCACGCCGAAAGGGGAGACCGACCCCAGCCCCGAGGAGAAGCTGCTGCGCGCCATCTTCGGCGACAAGGCCGGCGATGTGAAGGACGCCTCGCTGAAGGCCCCCCCCAGCACCAAGGGTGTGGTGATCGACAAGAAGCTCTTCAGCCGTGCCGTGAAGGACAAGAAGGCGAAGGGGAACGAGAAGGCCGTGCTGGAGCAGATCGACAAGGAGCAGGACAAGGAGCTGGGTGCTCTGAAGAACCTGCTGATCGAGAAGCTGATGAAGCTGTTGGACGGCCACAGCAGCAACGGCATCTTCAACAAGTACAAGGAGGAGCAGATCAAGAAGGGCGTGAAGTTCAGCGCCAAGGTGCTCCAGAACATCGACTTCATCACCGTGGACCCCACCGAGTGGACCACGGACAAGAGGACGAACGAACTGGTGCGCCAGCTCATCCACAACTACAACATCCGCCACGGCGACATCAGCGGCGTGTACAAGCGCAAGAAGTTCCAGGTGAGCATCGGCGACGAACTGCCTGCGGGCATCATTAAGCTGGCCAAGGTGTACGTGGCCTCCAAACGGAAGCTCACCGTGGGCGACAAGATGGCCGGCCGCCACGGGAACAAGGGCATCGTGGCCAAGATCGTGCGCGATGCCGACATGCCGTTCCTGGAGGACGGTACGCCGGTCGATATCGTGCTGAACCCGCTGGGCGTGCCCAGCCGGATGAACTTGGGCCAGATCTACGAGACCGTGCTGGGCTGGGCCGGCAAGAAGCTGGGCCGCAAGTACGCCACGCCGATCTTCGATGGTGCCACGCACGAGCAGATCAATGCCGAGACCGACGCGGCAGGCATCCCGCGCAACGGCAAGACCTACCTGTACGACGGCGGTACCGGCGAGCGCTTCGACCAACCCGCCACCGTGGGCGTGATCTACATGATCAAGCTGGCCCACATGGTGGACGACAAGATGCACGCCCGCTCCATCGGCCCCTACAGCCTCATCACCCAGCAGCCGCTGGGCGGCAAGGCCCAATTCGGTGGCCAGCGCTTCGGCGAGATGGAGGTGTGGGCGCTGGAGGCCTTCGGTGCCGCCAACATCCTGCAGGAGATCCTCACCGTGAAGAGCGACGACGTCCTCGGCCGTGCGAAGGCCTACGAGGCCATCGTGAAGGGCGAGCCGCTCCCCACCCCGGGCATCCCCGAATCGTTCAACGTGCTGCTCCACGAACTCCGTGGCCTGGCGCTGAACGTGTCACTCGAGTGATCACCCACGTGAGCAACTGACCGACGAACGCAAGCAACCAGCGAACATGAAGAAGGAAGTGAAGCTGAACAGCAACTTCAGCAAGATCGTCATCAGTCTGGCCTCGCCCGAGCAGATCCTCGAGCGCAGCCACGGCGAGGTGATCAAGCCTGAGACGATCAACTACCGGACCTACAAGCCGGAACGCGATGGCCTGTTCTGCGAGCGCATTTTCGGTCCTGTGAAGGACTTCGAGTGCCACTGCGGCAAGTACAAGCGCATCCGCTACAA